>SWCA01005197.1_pt1 | contig 41484 bp, 45 predicted proteins | sample 4692961 | NCBI WGS metagenome assembly SWCA01 (sample SAMN10267275, study PRJNA491770) | bioreactor metagenome | isolation source: DHS bioreactor inoculated with | place: Japan: off Shimokita Peninsula
TTTTTTTTTCGTTTTCCTCTTCTATTTTCTTTATTTTACCATTTTCTATTTCCTTACTTGTATCTTCATATGATTTTATTTTATCTTTTTCTACTTTATTAGAAACAATTTCCTTTTTACTCATATGGGTTTCTCTTTCTTCATTACTTTCAATAATTTTTTCCTTCATATCTATCTCTAGTGCAAAATCATTTTTTTTAGGAACTTGATTGATCATATATATATTTAAAAGAATAATAGCTAATCCTGCTGCAAAAGAAACATACTTATTAAAACAAATTCTTTTATCTATTTTTTTCTTTTCTTTTTCTAGTTTCCTTCTTAGTAGGTCATCATATTGATCTGGCAAGGGCTCACTTTTTATATTGTTTAAGCTTTTTATCATAAAAATCATTTCATCATATTCTCTTTTGCACTGTTGACATTTTGATAAATGTTCTTCAAATTTCTTTTTTTCATGATCTCCTAGAATATCATCTATATAAAAGGATATATATTCATTAAATTTTCTACAGTTCATTTTAATACTCCTTTCTCTAATAAGATTGATTTTCTTCATCGTTCCTATCTTCTTTAATAAAATTTTTCAACTGCTCTCTTCCCCGTTTTATCCTTGATTTTACTGTTCCCAAAGAACAATTTGTCATGTTTGCAATTTCATCATAACTAAATCCATGTATATCTCTTAAAATAATGACATTTCTAAAATTGGGAGATAACCGATTAATCGCCTTTTGCACCGCTTCTATTTTTATCTTTCTATCTAAGGCTTCTTCTGGAGTATGCTGATAGTCTTTCTTATCCACTATTTCATTAAAGGAATAGGTTTTATTTTTATTTTTTTTAATGAAATCTAAGCAGGTATTCATTACAATTTTGTATAACCAAGTTGAAAAAGATGCACGTTGATTAAAATGGTTCATGTATTTATAAACTTTAATGAGCGCTTCTTGAGAAACATCCATGGCATCTTCTGAATTTCTTAATATCTTAAGTGCAATGTTATAGGCTGTTTCTTTGTACTTTTTTATTAACACTTCAAAAGCATCTATATCCCCATTTTTACACTTTTCTATCAAATTATTTTCATTACAATCCACACGCTATCCTCCTCATGTCTAAATAGATAAAGGCTCTTTTAAAAAGAGCCTTTATCTATTTAGACGAATATTTTTTTCTAAAGTTCCCTCTTTATTCATCTTATTTAAAAAGATGGTGGGGTAATAGCAAATATAACATTTGCATCTTTATCATAGGGATTTTCCCATTTATGTTTCCTATAAGATGGAATTCTTACACTATCTCCTGTATTTAATACAACAACATCTTCTCCTAAGTATAGCTTTATTTTCCCTTCTATTATAAAAGCAACTTCTTCTCCTTTATGCTCCATTAATCCCTCTGAAGAATAAGATTGAGGTGTTAATTTCATTAAAGCAAATTCAATTGCCCCACCTAGATCTGGTGATAATAATTCATATGATAGATTTTCATTTTCTGGAAAATTTATCTTCTTTCGATAATCAGATCTTACTACTAAGTTTTTCTTATTTGTATCACTCACAAAGAAAGTAAATATTGGTACTTCTAAAACCTTAGCAATAATTTTAAGAGTATTAAGAGATGGGTTTGCAAGGCCTCTTTCTATCTGACTTAATAAAGAAGGTGTTACTTTGCTCAAATTGGCTAATTCTCTTATATTTAAATTTTTTGCTTTTCTATATTCTAATATTTTTTTTCCCACATTGACATCTTCCATTTATAAATCTCCTTTTCTTTCTATTACAAACATTTATCTAATTTCATTTATTATATCATAATTTTTTTATATTCTTTTATGAAAATACTCTGATTTTATTTTTTCATTAAATTAAATTTATTTTTATTAAATATTTTTTGACTTGTTCTCAAAACATTGTTAAACTATATTTAAAATTAATGAATAAATTTAAATATAATTAAAGAGGTGTGTACTATGAAAAATAGCTTTGTTTTTGGAAGAACTATACAAGAATGGATCTCAGAACATCCTTTGCTAAATAAAATTATTGCCACAAAAGAAGTATTTTGGACAAATCCAAAGTATAAGCAATTTGAAGACGGAATAAAAAAGCTTTCTTTATCAGAAGAAAATGTAACGGAGGCATCAGAAAGATTAAATCGTTTTGCTCCCTATATTCGTATAGTATTTCCACAAACCCGAGAAACAAATGGAATCATAGAATCTCCTATTATTAAAATTCCAAATATGCAAAATCATCTGAAACAGTACTTTCATGAAAATATTTTAGGAGAATTATTATTAAAATGTGATAATCATCTTGCCATTTCAGGATCTATTAAAGCACGAGGCGGTATTTATGAAGTTCTAAAACACGCCGAGACTTTAGCAATTGAAAATGGATTAATTACAATAGACGATGATTATTCTTTAATGAATGAAGATACGTTTAGAAATTTCTTTTCTCAATATTCTATTGCGGTAGGATCAACAGGAAATTTAGGTCTTAGCATCGGCATTATAAGTGCACAACTTGGATTTAAAGTCTATGTTCATATGTCAGCAGATGCAAAGAAATGGAAAAAAGATCTTCTTCGAAGTAAAGGAGTGACCGTGGTAGAATATGAATCCGATTACAGCAAAGCGGTAGAAGAAGGTAGAAAACAGGCTTGCCTAGATCCAAACATGTATTTTGTTGATGATGAGAATTCAACAAATCTATTTTTAGGATATGCGGTTGCAGCATATAGACTAAAAAAACAATTAGATGAATTAAAAATTGCTGTAAACAAGGATAATCCATTATTTGTGTATCTTCCATGTGGTGTTGGAGGTGGTCCAGGTGGCGTAGCTTTTGGTCTAAAATTAATATTTAAAGATCATGTACACTGTTTTTTTGCAGAACCAACCCATTCTCCATGCATGCTTCTAGGTCTGATGACGAATTTGCATGAAAAAGTTTGCGTTCAAGATTTTGGTATTGATAACATAACAGCAGCAGATGGACTTGCTGTTGGCAGACCCTCTGGATTTGTAGGAAAAACATTAGAAAATTTGCTCAGCGGAGTTTACACTGTTGAGGATGATCTTTTATATGTCTTATTACATAAGCTAGCAAATATAGAAAAAATTTATTTGGAACCCTCTGCTTTGGCAGGCATTCCTGGAGTGGTTCAGTTATTTAAAAGTAAGGAAGGACAAGAATATCTAAAAAATCATAATTTAAAAGATAAAATGAAAAATGCTATCCATATTGCATGGGCTACTGGTGGAAGTATGGTTCCAAAAGACGTAATGGATACATATTATAAAAAAGGCGGTGAACTTAGTTTATAACAATAAAAACATAAAAAGAATATAAAAAGTCCCATGAAATAATGGGACTTTTTATATTCTTTTTTTAATTAAAAATCTGTTTTTTTATTAATTTAAATAAAATGTGTAAAGGAACCCATTTTATTTCTGTATCACTTACTAGATCTACATTTCCTATTACTTCTTTATTTTTGCCCATAAACTTTAATTCTCCTATTTTCTCTCCTTTTTTTATAGGATAAGATAAATCTGTTAAAATAACTTTCTTATCCAGAGTCTCTTTTTTTCCTTTTAAAACCCACAAATCATTCTTTGCTTTTAAATGAATCGGTAGATTATCCATATCCCACAAATGAATGGTGCTAATCAAATCATGTTGTTTTACAATTCTTTTTTTAATAAAATTATTTTTCCCATATTCTAAAAGCTTCTTACTAACCTTTGTTCTATCTGAAGAATTTCTAGCGCCTAATGTAATTCCAATGAGCCTAAAATCTCCTTCATCTTCTTTGTCTCCTGCCACATTCATTGTAAAGGCTAAGCAATATCCAGCTTGTCCCGAATATCCAGTTTTAAGACCATCTACCTGGGGAATAATATACAAAAGTCTATTGGTATTACTTCTTATAAAATTTCTTTTATCATTACAATAGGTTTTCATGCTAGTTATGGACAGTACTTCCTCTCTATAATGATCTAATAAGTATTTTGATAATAAAGCTAATTCTTTAGCGCTAGATATATTTTCTTTAGGACGGGATAAGTCCCCCTTCATATCATACACTGGCAGACCATGAGGATTAATAAAGAAAGTATGACTTATTCCAATAGATTTTGCTTTATCATTCATCATTTTCACAAAATCTTTTACATCTCCTCCCACATGTTCCGCAATCGCTACAGCAGCATCATTTCCCGATACAATCATTAGAGCTTTTACTAATTCTATAAATTCTACTTCTTCATTTTTTCTTAACTTATAACTTGATCCTCCTGTTTTTGCCGCTTTATCACTTATCTTGACCATATCATTTTTTGATACTCTATTATTTTCTATTGCTTCTAAAGCAAGAAGAAAAGTCATCATTTTTGTTAAACTAGCAAAAGGCCTTTCTTCATTTGCATTTTTTTCATATAAAATCCTTCCGCTTTTCTGATCTATTAATATAGTCGCTTTCGCATATAGTCCTATATCATCTTCACCATAAGCATACGGCAAAAATAATGTACAGATCATCATTACTGCTAGAAATCTTTTAATTTTTTTTCCCAAGTTATCACCTCTTAAAATTCATATTTTATATCTTTAATATTTGCTATTTAAATCTATATTATGTAAAAAAAAGAGAATACATTTGTATTCTCCTCTGGATTTTCTCATTTGTTTTTTATAAGTCCTTTGAGTGAAATCCTATTGATTTCATTTTGGATTTATGATATGTTTTTCGCTTCTTATTTCACAAATTTAAATTAAACAGCATAATCAGTTTAATTATTTCTATGATTTTTGGAAGAAGTGGTGCTTTTTTTAATGGTATATTTTATGAGAACTTTCTTTGGATTTAAAAAACTCAATCCTATCTTGTTTATTAAAGAAGGAATTCACGTAATTCAAAGAATAGACAACAAAGAAATGTATTTTATTTTAATGAAAAAAGGGTAGCTTTTGCTACCCTCTAAAATCTTTTATAGTGCTATTTAAATCCACTTCCTTTAATTTTGCGGTTTCCTTTAATTTATTATCTATAAACACATTGATATATTCTCCATCGTAATCTATCTCTTCAATGAATTTATATTTGCTTAAAAGATTCTTTATTTTAGATTCTACGTCTATATAGTTTAGAGAAGAACGATAAGCATATTTATAAAGCATATTTACCCCTCCTATATTTTAACCTTATTTTATTTATAAATCTCTTTTTTTATTCCCTTTTTTAAAATATTCTCATAGTCGATAAAATCATAAATGTCTTCTTCAAATAAATTGCTAAATTCTTTAAAGGTACTTAGATTCATTTCTTCTATACCTATATTTTTTTCTTCACAATGAAGTACAATTAATCCTACTACTTTATGCGCATCTCTAAATGCCATTCCCCTATTTACAAGATAATCTGCAACTTCTGTGGCATTTAAAAATCCTTTTTTTACTGCTTTTAGCATGTTTTCTTTTTTTACTTTTAAAGTCGATAACATTCCACTCATTATTTTCAAGCAGCTTATCACCGTATCTACGCTGTTAAAAAACTGCTCTTTATCTTCTTGCATATCCTTATTGTACGCTAGCGGAGTGCCTTTCATAGTGGTTAATATAGATATTAAACTTCCATATACTCTTCCTGTTTTTCCTCTTATGAGTTCTGCACCATCTGGATTTTTTTTCTGAGGCATAATACTACTTCCTGTTGCATATTCATCATCAATTTGTACAAAATCAAATTCCTTACTACTCCATAAAATAAGTTCTTCACTTAATCTACTTAAATGCATCATGATGATAGAAAATGCTGATATAAGCTCAATGATGTAATCTCTATCACTTACACCATCTAAGAAATTATCTACTGGTTTTTTGAACCCGAGTTCTTTTGCTGTATACTCTCTATCTATATCATAAGTGGTTCCAGCTAGTGCACAGCATCCTAAAGGACTCTCATCCATTACCTCTATTGCATTTAAGATTCTTTTTTTGTCCCTTTCTAGCATACTATAATAAGCCATCATATGATATTTAAAGGTTATAATTTGTGCTCTTTGAAGATGGGTATAGCCTGGCATAATTACATTATTTTTTTCTCCAAGCTTTATCATTATTCCTTGAAGAATTTTCATATCTTCTATTACCTGTACTGCTTTTTTCTTTGCATAAAGCTTCATATCTACGCCAACTTGATCATTTCTACTTCTTGCAGTGTGAAGTTTTTTCCCAACTTCACCTATTCTTTGAATAAGATTAATCTCTACAAAGCTGTGTATATCTTCATATGTTCCTTGAATTTTTAATACATTATTCTGTATATCTTGTAATATGCATGTTAATCCCTTTATAATTGTTTCTCCTTCTTCTTTAGATAAAATGTCACACTTTGTAAGCATTTTTACATGTGCAATACTTCCTTTTATATCTTCAGTATATAATCTTTTATCAAAATGAAGGGAGCTATTAAAATCTTCCATTAATTTGCTTTCATTATCTTTAAATCTTCCGCCCCATAGCTTCATTTACTTATTTGATTCCTCCTTTATGCCATTACTATTCATCATGGCTTTTATCTTAAATGGTAAGCTAAATAAATTGATAAATCCTTGTGCATCTTTGTGGTCATAAAGATCACTTTCTCCAAAAGAAGATATTTCTTCATCATAAAGAGCATAAGGTGAATCCATTCCTGCAATCATAACATTTCCTTTATAAAGCTTTAATTTTACATTTCCTGTAACATTTTCTTGTGTTTTATCTACAAAAGCATCTAATCCCTCTTTTAACGTGCTAAACCAAAGTCCATCATAAACAAGCTGCGCATATTTTTGAGAAATAAGCTGTTTATATTGAAGTGTATCTCTATCTAGTGTTAAATATTCTAACTCTTTATGGGCTTTAAATAAAATAGTTCCCCCTGGTGTTTCATAAACTCCTCTTGATTTCATTCCTACCAATCTATTTTCTAATAAATCAATAACACCTATTCCATTTTCTCCTCCAATGTTATTTAAAATTTCTATTATTTCAACAGGAGAAAGTTCTTTTCCATTAATCTTTGTTGGAATTCCTTTTTCAAAATAGATTTGTACATAAGTTGCTTCATCTTTTACTTTTTCAAGAGGAGTGATCATCATATAGAGTATATCTGGTTTATGCTCATTTTTAGGATCTTCTAAATCTCCTCCTTCATGACTTACATGCCATAAGTTTTTATCTCTTGAATAGATTTTTTCTTTTGTAACTGCAACCTCTACTCCTTTTAAGTTTGCATAATCAATTGCATCTTCTCTTGATTTAATATCCCACATTCTCCAAGGAGCAATAATTTGTATACTTGGGTCAATAGCCGCTATTCCTACTTCAAAACGAACTTGATCATTTCCTTTTCCTGTGCAGCCATGGCATATATACTTTGCATTTTCTTTATGGGCTATCTCAACAAGCTTTTTTGCCATTAAAGGTCTTGCAAAAGATGTCCCAAGTAAATATTTATCTTCATAAATGGCACCAGCTTTTAATCCTTTAAACACGTAATCTACTACAAATTCTTCCTTTACATCTTCAACGTATACTTTTGCTGCCCCTGATTTTACTGCCTTTTCCTTCACTTCTTCCATATCATCCCCTTGACCTACATCTACGCATACCGCAACAATGTCTACATTGTAATTTTCCTTAAGCCACGGTATGATAATGGATGTATCTAATCCTCCGGAATATGCTAAAACAACTTTTTCTTTCATGATGTATCCTCCTTATTATTGTCTATAATTTTTTATTGTATTAAAAAAACCCTCATCTCTAAAAATAAGAGACGAGAGTTTATACCCGTGTTACCACTCTTGTTGATATGAAAATCTCATATCCACTCATTGCCCTTTAACGGGGGACCGTACTTTCCTACTACTATTTCAGAAAATATCCTCCATGGCTCTTTTCAGTATAACTAGGCCACTAGACTCACACCAACTCTAGCTCGCTGAAACCTTCACTACACTTACTCTCCATTTCACTGGATTTTATATTTTATTGTATTAAAAAAACCCTCATCTCTAAAAATAAGAGACGAGAGTTTATACCCGTGTTACCACTCTTGTTGATATGAAAATCTCATATCCACTCATTGCCCTTTAACGGGGGGACCGTACTTTCCTACTACTATTTCAGAAAATATCCTCCATGGCTCTTTTCAGTATAACTAGGCCGCTAGACTCACACCAACTCTAGCTCGCTGAAACCCTCACTACACTTACTCTCCATTTCACTGGATTTTATATTTTTATATTTAGATTTCATTTCATCGTGTATTGAGATTTATTATAAATACTTTTTCTTCTTATGTCAATCTTAAAAAAATTTTTTTTTGGAAATTATTTTTTTTATTTAATAAAATTCTAATATATTTATATCTATCATTATTCATTAAATCAATGTAGTATAATTAAAAAAAATGTTGAATTTTATCATAATAAATATTAAAATATTCCTTGTGATGCTTATAAGAAGGAGGTGTTATTATGGTATATAAATACTTGTTTAAAGAAAATTTAGCATTTGATCTAGTAGAAAATGCAGTGCATTCTCTTTTAGATGTTTATACTTTCATAGAAGAAGTAGAATTCGACGGAGAATATATCAATATTCTAATTAAGGAAGATTCAAAAGAAATAGCAAAAATTCAAGAAAGAGAATTAAATGCTAGTATGAAAATTTTTAAAGAACAGTTCAAAATAGATCATGTAGCATAAAATATTTTACATTCACATTTTTCCTATATAAAATCCCTATTATAATGCTATTAAATTTAATAGCATTATAATAGGGATTTTATCATTTTTCTATACTTACTTTATTTAGTAGGTTAAAAATTCTAATTTTGTTACAGCATTATTGAGACACTCTTCTAAGGATATTTCTCTATTTTTCTCTAACTGATAAATTAATTCAATAAATTCATCACATATGTTATTAATTTCTATTTTTATTTCCATTAATTCAAAAAACTCTCTCATCTCAACGCTCCCTTTTACTATTTTACTATATAAGAATCTTCATTCTCATTTCTAGTACTTTGGTCTTAATCCTCCTTATATTATATCAAATTTTTCACTTTTTTGTGTAGAAATTTAAAAGGATATAGCATAATTCAACGCTATATCCTTTTATTTCTTATTGCTTGTTTGTTTCTATCCCTTTCATAATTAAGTCGATTCCCACATATACAAATACTAATATGATCATGTTTTTTGACGGATTATATTTATTTAATGTGTATAAAGCACTAGCAACTAAAAATGATATTCCTGTAAATATGCTTAGATATCGCACAAATATCACCTCTGGATTATAGACTTATATTTTTTATATTCTAATTTCCTAAATAATGTTCTTCAATAATATAAGGAAGTACTGTAGAAATACACCTATTCTTGCTTTTGCTATTTCATATTTTATTTACTTCCTAAAAATATGCATGATTCCTTTCTTCCCATAATATAATTTTTCTATAAATAAAATTTTAACTATCAGGAGGTTGTAAATGAAAAAGCAAGACAATGTATGGAATAAAAATGCCTATTTAGGCAGCACCATTCTTTATTCCAATACTAAAAATTCTAACTACCATATGATCTTTGCGGGTGCGGAGCCTTTATTACAAGAAAATATATGGAAAATAAACTTTATTTTTAGTTATAATCCCATTTATACTACCTGCAAAGCTGGATATGCTGGGAATATGTGTGCAATCTGTAAATTAGGAGACAAAATACGATTTGAAAATTATTTAGGTATAAAAGAAGAAGTTTCTATCAAAACCGGACCAGGAGAAGAAGAATTACATGTGAAATTTTTCCCTATTCAATTTATTAAATTAACTTCTATTGAAACAGATTTTATAACATACGAAATACATTGTATTTAATTATACAAAAAAAGAACCTATAGAAATAGAACCTTTTATCATTGTCTATTCTATAGGTTCTTTTCTTAAATAAGACAACCCTTTTGTTATTTATCTTATAATTCACCTAGTCCTCCCATCGTTACTCCTAAAGCGCCTCCATATAATCCTATTACTATTCCTATTAATCCAATAAAAGGACCTAAAATAAAAACTAAATTAAAAAATCCTAAAGCGATTGTAGCTAGCACTGCCTTTGTACTATGTGAAAATTTTCATTTAATATAAGGTGTTTACTGTAACCTCATTTGTTTCGACAACATAAATTTTATTTATCCCTTCTTTAAACTTCACATTTCCTTTTACAAACCCCGTATCATTTTCCATATTCTCCTTCGCATTACTTTCTTTATTCCACTTTATATTTCCATTTAATCCACTATCATATCTTGTGGTTGCAAGTACTTCTACATCATCATTTGAATCAATTTGTATATTCACATAAGAAGCCTCCTTTATCACCCATTTTTTTTGTATCGCCTTTCCTTCTACATCTATTTTTTTATCATTTCCAATTATTTCAATATTTTTATCCTTCGGCAAAAACATGGTATATTCTAATCCACTAACACCAGAATCAAAATTTTCTGATTTTCGTGGTGGATTAAATCCTATATATAAAGCATCTCCTACTCGTTTTGTATTAAAATTTAATGTTTTCATTATATCTTCAGATTCCTCTTTAGAATTGGCTAGAATGCTTCCCTTTTCTAAAAAAATCATTTTACTATCCGTCCCACACTTTATATTTAATTTTGTATACAAATTATCACTTGGAAAATCTATTATTATTTTTTCTATTCCCTTTTCTATATCTATTTCTCTATCCTTTGAAGAAATAGTATATTCTTGTCTATTGATGTAACTTGATAATTTAGGAATTAAATCTAATGTGGATACGGTATAGGCTCCCATGCTAAAAATACCAATAAATCCCATCATCAGCATGCTGAAAATATCATATTTTACTTTCGATTCTTCTTCGCTTGAAAAATAAGTGTATATTAAAATCTCAAAGCCTAGTATGACTAAAACCACAGGCCATAGTTTGAGTATATATTCTGTAAAGATTGCTCCTTTTAGTAAAGAAGTCAATAAAACAAAACCTAATATAATTAATACTATTCCTGATGATAAATTTCCAACCCTCCACCTGCGCATTATATCTTCTCCTTATCTTGTATTTTTTCCTTTTTGCTTCCTATGACCAATTTTATTCCTCCTAATATAAATAAAAGGGCAGCAATTCCAGTTTGCATATATTTCATTATTCCCCAACATATATATTCCTCTACTATTGGCAATAATATCTTTTGAAGAATTGCTATCAGTCCTATAAAAATAAGTCCATATCCTATTATTTTATTTCTATCTTTATTTTTAGTTTTTTCGTTTAGAAAATGCCATATAGGTATATCACTATCCTTTATCTCTTCTTGTGATACTTTATGCATTACGTCAAACAAGCTATAAAACCAAATAATCGGTATAAAAATCATAAAAAAGCTCGTGCTTAAAAAATCAACAAGAAAAAAAGATAAAAAAAACATACCCATAAGCTGAACACCTTGCTTTTTAAGATCTAAATACATATGTCCCGCTCCTGGAATAACCGATAACGCCATGGCAATAATTTTTTTATTTTGCATGTTTGCTTCTCCTTCTAAAATAAATTTTGTATCTTCCTTTTTCTCTATATTTCTATCCTTATTCATCTTATCTACTAAAATCATACTGTCTACCATTCCTACAATCCAAATAATAGGAAATAAAAATACAAGTGCTTTTCCTATATTCATACCTAGCACTGCTTCACAAAAAATGATAACGATTAAATTCATTATTACTGCTGCCAAAAAACCTAATCCCCTGTTTACATCCCCAATATAAATTTGCCCCATTCCAGGAACAATAGAAAAAACAAAAGTGAGTAGCTTACTTTTTTTATGCATAGAAAATCCTCCTTTTTATTTTTTGTTCATAAATGAATTAATTAGATTTCCAGTTCCATTAATCAATTTTTTTGAAATATCCTTTGCTACATATTCTTGTTTTAAACCGTTTGATGATATAAACGCCATGGTATCTCTTTTATGCTCTAAAATGCTCTCTCCTAAAAAATCAAATAATCCACTGCTCATAAAAAGTAAAGTTATAATGGCGGCACAGCAGTAATAAAGAAGCAAATTAGATACACCTTTATCTTGTTTTTTATTCTCCTTTTCAATTTTTTTCATCACCTTATCCGTAAATTCTTCTCCTAGTGTATTTTCCATTTTTGGAAGCTGTATATTTTCTACTGCTTCTAAATATATATTAAGACACCCATTACAATGTAATAAATGTAGTTCCATCTCTTCTCTTATGTTTTCATCGATTAAATCTTTTACGAAATATTCCCATTTTTCTTTTTTAAAATGTTTCATATAGCGCCTCCTCCCTTTAATTTTTTTCGGAGTAGTTTTTTTCCTCTATATAACCTAGATTCCACTATCTTTACACTAATTCTCTCCTTATGTGCTATTTCTTTATAACTTTGTGAATCTAAATAATATTTTTTTATGATCTTTCCATACTTTTCAGGGATTTCATCACAACAATCTAAAACCCTTTTTATTTCTTCTTTTCTAATAACATCCTCTTCTACTAAATAATTTGATTGTAGTCTATTTTCTATATCTTCAAGGTAGGTCATATTATTTTTTATTTCTCTATCTTTTTTTCTTTTTAAATCTATACATTTGTTAGTTGCAATTCTTCCTATCCAAGTTTTTAGCCCACTAAACTCATACTGTTTTAAGGAGGAATATATTTTTATAAATGTTTCTTGGGTTATATTTTCTGCTTCTTGTCTATCCTTTAATATGTTAAAACAAATGGCAAATATATAATTTTGATAGATTTCTACAATTTTTCGAAATTCTTCTTGATTTCCATCTAAAATCCTTTTTATTATATTTTCCTCTTCAATCATATTCCCCCTCCTTTCCTCTCATTAATATAGACGTAAAAAAAATAATAAACCCTGCAATATATTAAATAAAAAATAGCAAAAAACATTTTGTAGGAATCCCAACTAAGAGTTTACTATGTACTATTTTTAAGCGACTTTTAAATAACTGTTTTAATCTTTGAAAATTCTAATAGGAAACAGTTATTTAACCTTAGAAAAAAAGTAGTATATAGTCATATTCGCCTTAGAAGACCTATAAATGCCTCTTGCTATTTTAACGTTTTAAAAATTAATTTGAACGCAGAAAATACTGATTAATAAATTCAGGAATTCTATTATTATCCATAAACACATCTAATTTATTTCCATTTTCTAAATAAAAACACAGGATATATTTCCCATCTTTTTCATTTCCTCTACTATAATTTCTTAATAAAAATTCTATTTGATTTTTATCTGTAATTTCTAATCTTTTATCACTCTTATTTTCGTCTATATCGTAAGAATTTGAATTTTCTCTTTCTTCCACAGCAACATATTTTATATCTTCAGGCATCATCCTTGCATTTTTTAAATACCCTTTTTCCTTTAGCCATGCTTCAAATTTAGGATAGGTTTTGTCTATATTCACATGAACACTTTCTTTTTTATCATATAGCATGATTTCCACATCTGAAGAATATCCTGTAGTATCTATCATTTCTTCATAAGATTTATTTTCTATATCTTCTTTCAACAAAGATAGCGCTGTATTTATTTCATCAGGAAGAATTAAGTTTAACCTTTTATTACTTACTTCATTAGGGAAAATTGTAATCTTGCTCGTTTTAGATGAATTTACGTGAAGTAAATCATAGTTTATTTTTTTATGCTCCATAGATTCATATATTGGTTTTAAATATGCTTTATAGTCCCCACGAGGAATCACATAATTTCTAGCGATTTTTTTCCCATTTTCTAGTTCATATACAAACGACATGCTTGCCTCATAAGTATTTTCTTTCGATGGTCTATTTTTTATAATCTCTTTTTGTAGTTTTATAATTTTCTCAATGTTTTCTTTTTCAAAATAAAGCTTTTTTCTTTCTTTAGCTTTTTCATCATATTCTTCATTATAATCATAAAAACCTTGCCCAAAATAAACGCTCTTAATACTTTCTACAGATGGAGTATACTTTTCATATCCTATGACATCCAGTTTTACTCCTAATAAAACTACTACCATAATACACATATATAGTATATATCCTTTTATGTCCTTGAAAACATAAATAGATTTTTTTAGAATCATTTGTGCAATAAAATATCCTATTAAAGAACCTATAAAATATCCAAATAAAATCCAACCTATGTTTCCATTTGTTTCCCTAAAGTAAATCCCTGCAACAAGCATAGTGCATAGGGTTACTCCATATTTAAATACGGGTTCCAGTTTTGAAAAAACTACAGCTTTAGAATAAGTTTCTACATTTCTTATTTTATATAAATATTTTGATATAAAATATAATATAAAGCAAAAAACTATATAAATCATTACTTCATTTGTAGTAATCGGTCTTCCTGTATTATAGGCTAATGTATTTCTTAAATCGCTAATTCTAACCAAAGGAGATAAAAGTTCTATATTCTGACTTAAATAATAATTTGAACTCATTCCATAAATAAAAGACTCTAAATTAGTTACTAAGAGACCGGTAATTCCAACAGGTAAAAATAAAAATATATAGGTTAGTATTCCTTGTGCTGTTGCTATTCCTGTATTCATAGCAACAAATACACTAGATATAAACATGGTGATATTCATAAGAGATGTCAATCCTAACCATTTTAAAACATCCTTTATGGTATAAAATTTACTTAAATCTAATGTATAGTTTAATATCACAGAAATAATACCGATCACCACTAAAGGAAGCATTAAAATGCAAATTCCCATTAATACATGATGATCATACATTTTTTCTCTTTTTATAGGCAAACAATGAAATAAATCTCCTGCTTTTTTCGTATGTAAATATCGAAATAAAAATATAGCCGTTAAAACAGGAACAATTAAGATCAAAAATATTTGAAACTCATCTCGAAAAGTAAAGATTCCCTTTAAAAGATAGTCTTTATCTAGTGCTGTTTCAATATTATAATTCATTAATATTTTTAAAGGAACCGTAAGAAATAAAGTGGTAAAATAGGCTATACTAATCCATGAAAATCCCTTTAAATCATGAAAGAATATTCCTTTATTAAAAAATGATGTTTTTGATTTCATACCCTACATCCCCCATTTCGTATATAAATATTTCCTCCAATGTTAAAGGCAGTATGTCCAGTAGTATCGGACTATATTTTTTAAGCTCCTCTAAAACATAATATTTATCCCCTCTCACTACCAATATCTTTACGCTGCCTCTTTCTTCTTTATGAATTATATTTAGATCCTCTAAAGCTTCCTGTGAAGGATTTTCTTTAAATGCAATTTGTATTTTATGAATATCTGACTTTAAATCGTCTAGCTCTTTTTCCATGAGTATACTCCCTTTATGGAGTATCCCTATATGATCGCACATATCTTCAAGTTCTCTTAAATTATGAGAAGATATGATTACTGTCATTTCTCTTTCTGCAACATCTTGAATGATTAAATTTTTAATCTTCTGTCTCATTACAGGATCTAGCCCATCAAGAGGTTCATCTAAAACAAGTATATTCGGCATTACAGATAAGGATAACCAAAAAGCAACTTGCCTTTGCATTCCTTTTGATAAAGAGGATATTTTCTTTTTAGTATCTATATTAAAAGCTTCTTTTAATTTTTCATATCGCTCCTCATTAAAGCTTTCATATATTCCTTTATAAAACTTTGCCATATCCTTTATGGTATATTGAGAGAAAAAATATAGATTATCTGGAATAAATACCAATTTTGATTTTATATTTGTATTTTCAAACACAGGATGATCCTCTATTAAAATTTCTCCTTTATCTTCCTTGTAAATACCACTTATTATTTTTAAAAGGGTAGTTTTTCCAGCCCCATTTGAGCCGATAAGTCCATATATACTTCCTTTATTTATATGTATATTGACATTTTTTAAAGCTTCTACCTCATGATAGGCTTTACTAAGGTTTTTTATTAAAATCATCGCTTTCCCCTCCTTTTAGCATATCCTCAATTTGACAAACTATATGAAAAATTTCTTCTTTTCTCATTCCAAGATATATCATTTCAGATAATATTTTTTTTAACTCCTCTTTCAGTTTTTTAAGCTTTTCAGCGTTTTCATTTGTATTTATTTTGTTTACAAAGCTTCCCTTTCCAGGTATGGAATATATATATCCTTGTCTTTCTAGTTCCCTATATGCTTTTTGAATTGTATTAGGATTGATGGTGATCTCTTTTGATAGAATTCTAACAGATGGAAGCTTTTCATCTTCTTTTAACACTTCGCTTATGATCAATTCTTTGAACTTATCTACTAGTTGTTCATATATAGGAAGTCTACTTCTCAAATCTAATTCGAACATTATTTCCCTCCTTTCGTATTATCTGTATCATAACTATTAGTACAGTTGATACGTTTTAATTGTAACTTATTTACATCCTTTTGTAAAGGATTTATTTTGCAAAATAAAAACTCATGGCTTTTAAAAATAATCGCCATGAGTTTTTAAAAAATATTATAAAATTTTTTATTTTTCTTTTAATGCTGCTTGTGCTGCTGCAAGTCTTGCAATCGGAACTCTATATGGAGAACAGGAAACATAATGAAGTCCTATGCTGTGGCAAAATTCTACGGAAGAAGGCTCTCCTCCATGTTCGCCGCATATACCCAGCTTAATATCTTTTCTTGTCTCTTTACCTAGACTTACTGCCATCTTTATAAGCTTTCCTACTCCCACTCTATCTAGCACTTGGAATGGATCTTTTTCAAATATTCCTTTTGTTTCATATTCTGTAAGGAACTTGTTTGCATCATCTCTTGAAAAACCATAGGTCATTTGTGTTAAATCATTGGTTCCAAAGCTAAAAAACTGTGCTTCTTTTGCTATTTCATCTGCTGTAAGAGCAGCTCTTGGAACTTCTATCATGGTTCCAACTAAATATTTCATTTCTAATCCTGATTTTTCTATTATTTCATCTGCAATTTTCACCACAAAATCTTTTATATATTTTAGTTCATTCCTATCTCCAATAAGGGGAATCATAATTTCAGGATGCACATTTATTCCACGTTTTTTCACTTCTATTGCTCCTTCTATTATAGCTCTTGCTTGCATTTCATATATTTCTGGATAAGTAATTGCAAGACGGCACCCTCTATGTCCTAGCATTGGATTAAATTCTTCTAAATCCTCTACTCTCTTTTTTAAATTTTCATAGGAAATTCCCATATCTTTCGCTAAAGATTTTATATCTTCTTCTTTTTTAGGTAAAAATTCATGAAGTGGTGGATCTAAAAGTCTAATGGTAGTCGGTCTTTCTCCCATGGCTTCAAATATTCCTACAAAATCTTCTTTTTGCATTGGAAGAAGTTTATCTAGTGCTTTTTGTCTTTCTTCTATTGTCTTTGATACAATCATTTTTCTCACAACAGGTATTCTCTCATCATCAAAGAACATGTGCTCTGTTCTACAAAGTCCTATACCTTCTGCTCCAAATTTTACAGCTATTTGTGCATCCCTTGGTGTGTCTGCATTGGTTCTAACTTTAAGCACCCTAACTTCATCTACCCAATTCATTAGCTCTTCAAATTTTCCTGTAAGCTCTACTTCTACCCTTGGTATATCTCCAAGATAAACAGCTCCTGTAGATCCATCTAAAGAAATGTATTCTCCTTCTTTCACTACTAAATCTTCTACTCTACATTCTTTCTTTTCTTCGTGCACCTTGATTTCTCCACACCCAGCTACACAGCACTTACCCATTCCTCTTGCAACAACAGCTGCATGAGAGGTCATACCGCCTCTTGCAGTAAGTATTCCTTCACAAGATACCATACCTTCTATATCTTCTGGAGAAGTTTCAAGTCTTACAAGTATTGCCTTTTCTCCCTTTCCCTTTGCTGCTACAACATCCTCTGCTGTAAAATAAACCTTTCCAGAGGCAGCGCCTGGAGATGCAGGTAAGCCTTTCGCAATAAGTTTTGCTTCTTTTAATGCTTTTTCTTCAAAGTTAGGATGAAGAAGTTGATCTAATTGCTTTGCATCTATTCTTAAAATAGCTTCTTCTTTACTGATAAATCCTTCTTTTACCATATCTGCAGCTATATTAATAGCAGCCTTAGAAGTTCGTTTTCCATTTCTTGTTTGAAGTATGTAAAGTTTTTCCTTCTCAACAGTAAACTCTATATCCTGCATATCCTTATAATGATTTTCAAGTAACTTTGTTACCTTTTCAAATTCTTCATATACCTTCGGCATTACATTTTCTAAGTTACTTATTGGCTGTGGTGTTCTGATGCCTGCAACAACATCTTCTCCTTGAGCATTTACTAAAAATTCTCCAAATAATAGATTTTCTCCAGTGGATGGATTTCTTGTAAAAGCAACGCCTGTTCCACAGTCTTCTCCCATATTTCCAAATACCATAGATTGTACATTTACAGCTGTTCCTAAATCATGAGGAATATCATTTAATTTTCTATAAACCATCGCTCTTGGGTTATTCCATGAATCAAATACTGCCTTAATGGCAAGGATTAATTGATCCTTTGGATCAGATGGAAATTCTTTTCTTAACTCTTTCTTATATATTTCTTTAAATTCATTTACAATGTTTTTTAAATCCTCTACTGTAAGCTGTGTGTCATATGTATATCCTTTTTCTTCTTTTACTCTATCTAAAATTGCTTCAAATTTGTATTTAGATACACCCATGGCTACATCTGAAAACATTTGAATAAATCTTCTATAGCTATCATAAGCAAATCTTTCATTATTTGTAGCCTCAGCAAGAGCCTTTACAGCAGTATCATTGAGTCCTAAATTCAATATGGTATCCATCATTCCAGGCATAGAAAATACTGCTCCTGATCTTACAGAAAGAAGTAGTGGATTTTTATCATCCCCTAATTTTTTTTCTAATGTTTTTTCAAGTGCAGTAAGATGATCCATGATTTCATCCATAAGTTCTTCCCAAAGTACTTTATTTTTTTCATAATACGTATTACAAGCCTTTGTGGTAATTGTAAATCCCGGAGGAACAGGAAGACCTATTTTAGTCATTTCTGCTAAATTCGCACCTTTTCCACCTAATAAATTTTTCATTTCCTTTGCGCCCTCACAAAAACTATATACATATTTTTCCAATTTATTACACTCTCCCTTTTTTGTCTTTATTATTTTATTTTATGGATTTAGTGTTCCTTTATAAATTTTAAATCCATTTTCTTTCATAATGTTTATAATAAGTCCAGCTGTTTCCTCAATGGCTTTAGAGGATACATCAATAATAGGACATCTTAATTTTTTCATTATATTTTCAGCATAATCAATTTCTTCCAATATTCTTTCCATAGTAGCGTAATTTGCATTACTAGAAAGACCTAAAGCCTTTAATCTTTCTTGTCTTATCTCATTTAACTTTTCTGGTGTATTTGTAAGCCCGATTATTTTTTTGCTTGGAATTTCAAATAACTCTTTTGGTACAGGTGCTTCTGGAACCAAAGGTATATTTGCAACTTTTATATTTTTATTTGCTAAGTACATGCTAAGAGGTGTTTTTGATGTTCTAGATACTCCAATAAGAACTAAATCTGCTTTTATTAAGCCTCTTGGATCTTTTCCATCATCATATTTTACAGCAAATTCTATTGCTTCTACTCTTTTAAAATATTTTTCATCTAATTTTCTTATGATTCCTGGTTCTCTTAGAGGTTTTACATTTGTTCTTAAAATCACTGCATTAACGAGAGGATTCACTAAATCTATGCTCGGTATTTTTTCTTCCTCACAAAACTTTACAATATACTCTACAAAATTCAAATCTACTAGGGTATATACAATGATAGAATTTTCTTTTTTTGATTCTTCTAAAATTTCTTTTAAAAAATCTATATCTAATACATATGGATATTTTCTTATTTCATAATTATTTATATTAAACTGACCAATGGTAGCTCTGGCTACTTGTTCTCCTGTTTCTCCTAATGAATCCGATATGATATACATCACTAAATTTTCCATAAAACACCTCTCTATTCTCCACATAATTCTACAAATAATTTTGCTATGTTTGTCTTTGAGATTCTTCCAATAACTTTAAAATACTCTTTTCCTTCTTTTAATTGCCTTTCTACAACAGGAAGACTATCTACCTCATGCTCGATAATCTTTTTTGCTGCAAAAGCAACACTTTCATCAGGAAAGCCTACAACAATATTAGGCATTCTTGTCATAACCATACCAATTGGGATTTTATTAATATCTACTCCTCCTATTGTATTTTTTAATAAATCTTTTCTAGAAACTACACCAGATAAATATCCATTATTTGTTATGTATATACTTCCTACATCTTCTAAAAACATGGTAACAATGGCATTATACGCCGTAGTTTCTTCTGTAACAAGTACAGGTAAGCTCATAATTTCTTTTACCGTTTTAGATTTAAGTTTTTTAGATATAATATTACTTTCATCAATTCCTGCATAAAAATATCCCACTTTAGGCCTTGCATCTAAAATTCCAGTCATGGTAAGTATGGCTAAATCTGGTCTTAATGTAGCTCTTGTTACATTAAGCATAGAAGCAATCTGCTCACTGGTAATAGGCTGATGTTCCTTTACAATATCTATTATTTTCATTTGACGATTATTCAATTGAATAATAATCACCTCTTCCGAAATGTGTTATACTATTTTATATAGTATATTATATATACTTCTAGCTATTGTGTAAAGTATATTTTTTATATATTTTCAAAAAAGATTAAAGCCGAGGAATCCTCCTCGACTTTATATTATTTATATACTATTTTTGATAAATCACATATAGAAAGCATTGTATCCGAGATTTGTCTTAGCAGAGCCAATCTGTTATTTTTAATATGTTCATTTTCATCCATAATCATAACACTATCAAATAAAGTATCAATCGGTTTTTTTAAGCTGATGAATGCATCTAGTGCTTTTGCATATTTTTCTTTTCCTATCATTAAGGTTACATTGTTTTTTACTTCTAAGAATTGCTTATACAATATTTTTTCTGCTTCTACTTCAAAATAATCTTCTTTTACTTCTTTTAAGCTTGCTTTCTCCGCCAAAGAAGAAACTCTATTAAAAGCAGTTAAGATCTCTACAATTTCATCCTTCTCAATCCATGAATTTAGCTCTTTTGCCCTAACATACATATCCGAGATATCTTCTATTTTTCCACTAAGAACTGCATCAATTACATCATATCTTATTCCCATTTCATTGAATAAGTTTTTAATTCTTTGATTAAAGAATTCTACCATTTCTAAAGCTACTTTATCTTTATGAAATTCAAAGGCGTAACCCTCTAAAGCAGAATGTATTATTTCTTTTAGACTTACTTTAATGTTTTTATCCATAATAATATGAATAATCCCTAAAGCTTGTCTTCTTAAAGCATATGGATCTTGAGATCCTGTAGGTTGTATATTGATTGCAAAAAATCCTGCGATAGAATCAAGCTTATCTGCTATAGATAAAACAATCCCTGATTTTGTTTTAGGAAGTTCATCTCCTGAAAATCTTGGTAAATAATGCTCAAAAATAGCCTCAGATACAATTTCATTTTCTCCTGCTACCTTTGCATATTCTCTACCCATTACACCTTGAAGTTCTGTAAATTCAAAAACCATATTAGTAACTAAGTCTGCTTTTGAAAGCTTTGCAGCTCTTAATGTTTCCTCTTTTTTATCTTCATAAGAGAAAGACTTTAATAGCTTTTCTGCCAATTTTTCTATTCTTAAAGACTTATCATAAATGCTTCCCAATTTTTCTTGGAATACTACATTTTTAAGTCCTTCTATATAACTTTCAAGAGGCTTTTTAGTATCTTCTTTATAGAAGAAAAGCGCATCTGCTAGCCTTGCTTCTAATACTTTTTCATTTCCTTTTTTCACATTTTCTATTTTATAGTCTGTGCCATTTCTAACCGTTATGAAATTAGGAAATAAGGTCTTATCCTCTCTCAATACTGGAAAATATCTTTGATGTTCCTTCATTGGCGTAATAATTACTTCCTTTGGAAGTTTTAAATAATCCTGTTTGAATTCCCCGTAAAAAGCTGTTGGATATTCTAATATATACGTTACCTCTTCTAATAAATCTTCGTCTACTAGAAGCTCTCCTCCTAAGCTTTTTGCTACATTTATACACTGCTCTTTAATCATTTCTTTTCTTTCCTCTTGATTCAAAATTACATAATTTTCTCTTAACTTATTTAAATATTCCTCAAGAGAATCTACTTTTATGTGATCACTTCCTAAAAATCTATGTCCTCTTGTAACATTGGAGGATTTTATTCCTTCTATCTCAAACTCTAAAACCTCGCCATTGTACAAAGATAACAGCCATCTAATTGGTCTTGGAAATCTTAAGTTTTTTCCTCCCCAACGCATAGATTTAGGGAAATTTATAGATCTTATTGCATTTGGAAGAATTTCTTTTAAGACAATTTTCGTTTCTTTTCCTTCTTCCTTGATTTTAGCAAATACATACTCTTCTTTTCCTGCTATTTTAAAATACAAATCTTCTTTCTTTACCCCTTTACTTTTCATAAATCCTTCTAAAGGCTTAGTGGGGTCATGATTTTCATTAAAAGCGATTCTCTTTGCTGGTCCTTTTAATTCTTCTTCTAAATCCTCTTGTTTTTCCTTTAGTCCTTCAATAATTAAAGTCAGTCTTCTTGGTGTACCATAGGTTTTTATTTTTTCAAAACTGATTCTATTTTCTTTTAAAAACTTTTTTGTGTTTTCTCCTAATTGATTTAATGCGCTATTCATGAATCTAGAAGGCATTTCTTCTGTTCCAATTTCAAATAAAAGATATTTATTCATTGTTTTGTCCTCCTTTCTTTAATAGAGGATATCCCATTTCTTCTCTTTGCTTTACATAACTATTTGCAACAAGCTTTGCCATATTCCTTACTCTTGCAATAAAGCCTGCTCTTTGGCTAACGCCTATTGCACCTCTTGCATCTAATACATTAAAGGTATGAGAGCATTTAAGAATATAATCATATGCCGGTTGCACAAGCCCCTCATCTATAAGCTTAATGGCTTCTTCTTCATAAGTACTAAATAAATCTAATAACATTTTTACATTACCTTCTTCAAAACTATATACAGAGTGTTCATATTCCGCTTTTTTGAAGATATCTCCATAAGTTACATCTTCTGTCCACTGCAAATCAAATACATTATCCTTTTCTTGAATATACATAGCTAATCTTTCAAGACCATAAGTAAGCTCTGCAGATTCAAGTTCACAGTCAATGCCTCCTACTTGTTGAAAATATGTAAATTGAGTTACTTCCATTCCATCAAGCCATACTTCCCATCCAAGACCCCAAGCTCCAACTGCAGCAGATTCCCAGTTATCTTCTACAAATCGAATATCATGTTCATCTGGATTTATTCCAATGGCTCTTAAACTATCTAAATATAATTCCTGCACATTATCTGGCGATGGTTTTAATATAACTTGCAATTGATGATGTTGATATAATCTATTAGGATTTTCTCCATATCTGGCATCTGCAGGTCTTCTTGATGGTTCCACATAGCAAACTTTCCATGGTTCTGGCCCAAGGGCTTTTAAAAAAGTATATGGACTCATGGTACCGGCACCTTTTTCCACATCATAAGGATTCATGATGATACAGTTTTGCTTTGCCCAATACCCTTGTAAATTGAGTATCATTTGTTGAAAATTCATTTCCTTCCCTCCTACCTTAATTTAAAAATTAAAGCCCTTCGCTAAATGCGAAAGGCTGTATTTTTAAACAACACTTAACATTAAATCTAGCAAAATAATGCTTATTTGTCAAGGTCTTGAGGGTTATCCCCCTTTGTTTCTTGTATTACTTCATCGGTTATATCTTTATTTTCTTTATTTTTCATAAAAGGCATTTTTTCTTTTATTTCATTAAAGGTTCCTTCTGTCATTTCATTTAAATCAAGGGTTTCTCCATCATCTTTTACAATTTTTATTTTATATTTGGACACTACAGCGGCTGAAACCCCTATGATTGTAGCCACTGGTCCAAGAACAAGTCCTATTGCCCCAACGGTTACAGGTAAATTTAATAATACGTCTCCATCTTTTTCTACGATTACTCTTGTAACATTGCCTTTTTTAAGCACCTCTTTTAAGCTCTCCATCATTTCAGCACTTTTTTCATTGATTCCTTGAAATACATTTTTGTTTTTCTTTTCTAAATAAATTAAAGCATCTACTACATCTCCATTGGTACTTGTTAAAGCTTCCTTAGCTACCTCGTAACTTACCCCTGTTCTTTCTACAATTTGATCAATTTTTTCTAATGTAATTTCCATAATAACCCTCCTAATCATTTAAATTTTCTAAAAAAACGAATGACTTTAAATTTAAATTTTCTACATAGTTTTTTATATACTGTCTTAAAATTTTTTTAAGTTCCATTACGATGTAATTGGAAACTTTTGCTTTGCTACATATTATTATGTCATTTTTTAATATGTATTCCATTAATTTTATAGTAGATGGATCAATTTTCAAAGTATTTATATCTATAGTAGCACAATCCTTACATAATATTCCACCCTCTATTACACTAAATTTATAATTTAATTTATTTTTACCACAATTTACACATCTTAAAACTTCGGGTTTATATCCTATATAGTCTAAAAATTTAAGTTCAAATACTCTTGTTATATATTCATGCTCTAAATTGTTCTTTGCATAAAGATATAGTGTTTTAAGAAGCAAATCAAACAATCTGTTATTCGTTTGATTTTCGAATATACTTCCCTCTACTAATTGGGTTATATAGGAAGCATAAGATAAAGTTTTTATATTTTGAGATAAGTCATAAAAATTACTTTTTACTTCACATTGATTTATTTTATAGATAGAGCCTGATCTACTTAAAGAAAAATTAGAATAAGAAAAAACTTGTGTTCCAGAAAGCAATATGCTTTTTGCTCTTCTTGCGCCTTTTCCTAGCGCTGAAATTTTGCCAAGTTTTCTTGTAAATAATATAACAATAGAGTCTGCTTCTTCAAATTTTGTGGATTTCAATACTATTCCATCCGTATTCACCATCATCATGATCTTTTATCTCCCTTATCATTTCTTTCTCAAAATGAGCCCTTTTTGATGTAAACATATATACATATGCCTCTATGCTTCCTGTCCTTTTAAAATATTCCCAGCAAAAGTTATTCATTTTAAAAAACCCCCTCTCACCATTTAATTATATTTTGGGTAAGATGGGGTATAATATACATAGTCTTTTTTGGAAATACTAATTTATTTTCAATAAAAGTACAGTAGTCAAGGTAAAATAAATTGTAATTCCAGTTATATCAAGGGTTGTAGAAATAAACGGAGCAGAGGCAACAGCAGGGTCCACCCCAAGCTTTTTGAAAATCATAGGTACAACCGTTCCAATGGTTGCTGCCGTTATCATATTCGTAGCCATGGCAATTCCCACAACCATTCCTAATTTTATATCTTTCATCCATAAAAAAGCAACGGTGCAAACAATAAGACTACATACGATTCCAACGCAAGCACCTACACTCATTTCTTGAAATATAGTTCTAACGCTTTTTTTAGAATCGATATATCCAGTAGCAAGTCCTCTAACAGTAAGGGTAGAAGATTGAGTTCCCACATTTCCTCCCATACCCGTTAAAAGGGGCATGAAATACGCCACTGCAGTATATTGGCTTAATGTATCTTGATATCTTCCAAGTATTCGTGCAGATAATACACCACCAAACAATGTAATAATAAGCCATGGAAGCCTTGCTTTTACAGAAGAAAAAACCTTTGGAAAAAAATGATCCTCTTCTAAATATTCACTTTCTGTCTCTGATGTCCCTGCAAATTTGTAAATATCTTCTGTCGCTTCTTCTTGTATAACGTCTATGATATCATCAACAGTAATAATTCCTCTGAGTTTTCCATGAATGTCTGTAACAGGAATGGCTAAAAAGTCATACTTAGACACAAGCTTTGCAACCTCTTCTTGGTCATCATTTATGTTAACAGAGATAACTTTTTCGCTCATTATATCTTCTACCAAAATATTTGGTTTTGCAATAATAAGCTCCCTTAAAGAAATAACACCAGCCAATTTTCCTTGTTTATCCATTACATACACATAATATATGGTTTCCGCATCCGGAGCATTCTCTCTTAAATATTCTATTGCTGCATAAGCTGTAATATCCTTTCTTAATGCAACAAAATCTGTAGTCATGATACCTCCAGCGGTATCTTCCCCATATACTAATAATTCCTTTATATCTTCTGCTACTTCTACATCTAAAAGATTGATAATTTCTTGCCTATCTTCTTCTGAAAGTTGACTTAAAATGTCCACCATATCATCCTGAGACATTAAATCTAGAATTTTCTTTTTATGTTCCATTCCAATCTTAGATAAAATGGAAGAAAATAAATCTGAATCTAATTCATCTAATACTTTTGCTCCTATTTCCCAAGGTAAAACCTCAAATAACTTAAATTGTCTATCTTCTTCTAAATGAAATATAATTTCTGCTATATCCCGAGGGTGAAGTTCCTCTAAATATTCGTTTAATTCCACGATTTTCTCGCTATCTATCAAGGCACTTACTTCAATTAATTTTTCAGAAAGTAGTTCATTTTGTTCCATAACCTTCACCCCCAAATCTTTCTTTATTCCTTACTTTCTATAACCAAAACCATTTATATAATTTGCATTATTTCTCCAATTTTCTCTTACTTTGACCCAAGTTTGAAGATATACCTTTGACCCTAAAAGTCTTTCAATATCTTCTCTTGCGGATTTTCCTATTCCTTTTAATTTTTTTCCATTTTTTCCTATTATAATTCCTTTATGAGAGTCTCTTTCACAGTATATTACAGCAGATATATCTACGATTGTATTGCCTTCTCTAGATTTCATAGACTCAATTTCTACTGCAACACCATGAGGAACTTCATCATGAATATAGTGAAGTACTTTTTCTCTTATCAGTTCAGAAATTAATACCCTCTCTGGTTGATCTGTAAGCATATCTCCTGGAAAATACTGAGGACCTTCTGGTAAATATTTTTTTATAACCTTCATTAAAGAATTTAAATGTGGTTCTTTTAGCGCAGATAAAGGAACAATCTCCTTAAATACTTCTTCTTTGCTATACATCTCTATTAAAGAAATTAATTCTTCCTTTGATATTTTATCAATTTTATTGATCACTAAAACAACAGGTGTTTTTACTTTCTTTAGATCTTCTATAATCATTCTGTCTCCAGGTCCAATAGAACTTGAATCATCCACTACAAACAACACTAAATCTACTTCATTTAGAGTCTCTGTAGCAGCTTTTACCATATATTCGCCCAATTTATTTTTTGGTTTATGTATCCCTGGTGTATCTAAAAATATTACTTGAAAATCTTTTTCTGTATAAACCGCTTGTACTTTATTTCTAGTAGTTTGAGGTTTATCACTCATAATGGCTATTTTTTCTCCAACCACTTTATTCATAAGGGTAGATTTTCCTACATTTGGTCTTCCTATGATACTTGCAAATCCTGATTTAAATCCCATTTTATCACCTCTATTTTCCTTTTTCCAAGTCTGCTCCTGTAAAGCCATATGGTAATAAATCCTCTATTGTAAAAATCTTATATTCTCCATCTGATTCTCCAAGAATTACTTTAATATCTCTTCCAAATTCCAAAATTACTTGTCTACATATACCACAAGGATACGTTTCTCCCTTTATATCACTTGCTATAGCAATGGCTTCAAAATCCTTTTCTCCTTCTGAAATAGCTTTAAATATGGCTGTTCTTTCAGCACAATTTGTTCCTCCATAAGATGCACATTCTACATTGCATCCTGTAAATATTTTTCCTGATTTTGTTAAAAGTGCAGCACCTACATGAAATTTTGAATAAGGCACATAAGCATTTTCTTTCGCCTTTTCTGCAAGTTTTAGTAATTTTATCTCCTCCATTTATATTCCTCCTTCTTCCTTTTTTATACCCACCATTCCACCTGAAACAATAAGCTTAATGGCATTTTCTATGGATATATCTAAATAAGTCACCTCATCCTTTGGCACTGCAATAAGCATTCCAGAGGTAGGATTTGGTGTTGTAGGTATAAACACAAAAACACCTTCTGATTTTATATTTTTATTGATAAAATTCGGTGTACTTGATGTGAGAAAACCTAAAGTATAGATTCCTTTTGAAGGATACTGAATAAGCACTGTATGTTTGAAGCTCTCTTCTTTTTTTGTGGCAAAAGCATCTACTACTTGTTTTACAGAAGAATAAATCATTCCAGCTAAAGGAATCTTATATATGATTTTTTCAAACCTTTGAAAAATACTCTTTCCTAATACATCTGTAGCAAATATTCCCGTTAAAAAAATTAAAAGAAGGGTTATAATAATGCCCATTCCATAAAGAGGAAATCCTAAGAGTTTTTCTAAGGGTTCCCTAAATATAGAATCTACTTTATTAAAAAGCCAAAATACAAGGGATAAAGTTATTGCAATAGGTAATAGTGTAAAAAGTCCACTTATAAAAAGATTTCTGATCTCTTTTAGTTTTTGATGATCTTGGACAAAGTTTTTTTTCAATTTATCCATCCTCCTATAAATTCTTTATCTGGAGCATTTTCCATTATATCAAATATTCTCATTTCATCCAATAAGTATTTCTTTTCCTTGAAAAATTTGCACATCTTCCTTTTATTATGCTTTATGAGATTTTACAATCGATAAAATCATATATAGTATCTGTTATTTATAGAAAAAAAATAAGATAAACAAAATTTTATTTACCTTATTTCCTCCTTCTTATTCTATTTTCAAAAAAGACTAATTTGAAATATAAAAATCGTAATCAATATTCCTAAAATTCCGCCAACTACTACCTCTAAGGTATTATGTATTTTCCCTTCTATTCTGCTTTGCGCTACCAAAAGTGCTAAAAGATAAGTAAGGGTAGAAACAAGCATTTCTTCAGAAATAAAAGTAACTGCTGTCGCTACAGAAAAAGCAAGAGCTGCATGACCACTTGGCATTCCTCCTCTTAAATGGGTCCCTTTTCCACTTATTGCTTTACCCACGATTACAAGAATCATCACAATAACAATTCCTATTACTGTAATATGAATTTCTGATTTTCTTATCTTATTAATTAGTATATAAGAAAATGGATTGATACGATCAAAGAATAATAAATATCCTACTACAATGGCATTTAAAGAAGCAATGAGTACTCCTCCTGCGGCTACATCCTTTGCAATCCTTGCAAATTCGTGATATTCTTTTGTGAATAAGTCAATGGATTTTTCTATTGCTGTATTCATCATCTCTGAAATAATCACAAGGGATATGGTAAAAAACAAAACAATCATTTCCATTCTAGTTAAATCAAAAAAGAGACTTAAAAACAATATGATTAGCCCGATTACATAGTGAATTTTCATATTTCTTTCACTTTTTAATGTATATATAATCCCGTCTATAGCACAGTTAAAGGTTTCTATTAGCTTTCTAGCTTTCATTTTATTCCCTCACTATACCAAGTTTTGTTAAAACAGCTTCTTCTTTTTTTCTCATTGTTTTCGTATTTTCCTCTGTATCATGGTCATATCCCATTAAATGAAACATACTGTGGCATACTAAAAAAGCTACCTCCCTTTCAAAACTATGGTTGTATTCTTTACTTTGCTCTAATGCTTTTTCTAAGGAGATAACAATATCCCCTAAAGCCTTTTCCTCTATTTCTATCTCTACATCTTCTTCTCCTAAGAGGGGAAAAGATAATACGTCTGTAGGTCTATCTACCCCTCTAAACTGTTTATTTAATCTATGTATTTCTTCATTATCTACAAAAGATAAGCTTACTTCGTAATCTTCATCAAAACCTTCATAAATTAAAGCTTCCACTATAATCTTCTTAATTTTTTGAATCAATTCTTCATCAATGCACAATTTGCCTTGTCTATTGTCTATCATTAACTCCATTTTTACTGTCTCCTTCTTCTGGGTATTCTATTCTTTCATGAAACATGCCCATGATTACTTCTAAGAATGCTTCTTTTATTGTATCTAAATCCTTTAAGGTCAAATGAGACTTATTCAATTGCCCATCACTTAATTTACCACTGATTATTTTATGAATCATTTCTTCTATTTTATCTTTAGTAGGCTCTTTAATACTTCTAATAGCTGCTTCTGCAGAATCAGCTAGCATGATTACTGCCGATTCTTTACTTTGCGGATTTGGTCCCTCATACCTAAATTCTTCTTCTTTTATTTCTAGTCCTTCTTCCTTTGCTTTATGATAAAAATACGCAACTAAAGTAGTTCCATGATGTTCTCTTATCACATGGATGATTTCTCTAGGAAGTTTATATTTTTTCCCTAGTTCTATCCCCTGGGTAACATGTTCTTTTATAATTTTAACACTTAAGGTAGATATGATTTTATCATGGGGATTATCACTTGTTATTTGATTTTCTTTGAAAAAGTAAGGATTTGCAAGTTTTCCAATATCATGATAATAAGAAGCAACTCTTGCGAGCAAAGAGTTTGCACCAATCTTATCACAAGCTCTTTCTGCTAAGTTTCCGACAATAATACTATGATGATAGGTTCCTGGTGTTTCAATAAGCATCCTTTTTAATACTTCGTTGTTAGGACTAGATAGTTCTAATAGTTTTAAGCTAGTTAACACATCAAAATAGTGTTCCCAAAGAGGAAGGCTCCCAACAACTAATATGGAAGCAAATATACTTCCCAACAGGGCAAATAAAGAATGAATCAAAGGTTCCTTTAAATTAGTAGTGGTAATAAACCCTAAGGATAATACAACAGCAAAACTTACGATTCCTATTTTAAATCCTGAAAACAGGATATTTCTTCTTTGATTCATCTCTAAATTTGCAAAAGAGCCTAATGTTCCTGAAATTAAGGATAACAATAATAAGTTTATATCTCCTATCACCAAATAAACCATAATAGATAAAATTAAGTTTGATAAAATGGCTACCTGTGAGTTTAAAAGTATACTAATGAGCATTGCTCCTCCTGCAATGGGTATAATATAAGGAGATAGTACACTTAAAGCTAAGCACATAAATAAGATTGCACTCATAATAATAATAATAAGCAACAGCTTTTTTTCTTCCTTAAGGATGTCTTTGTTAAATGCGTAAATGTATACACATCCTATCCCTTCTAATATCAATATAATCACGATTAAACCAATCAATACAAAAAAATCTTCTCTACCTTTTTTTTCTATGAATCCTAGACTTTTTAGTAGTTCTAATTTTTCTTTGGTTATCGTTTCTCCTTTTGAAACAATATTTTCTCCTTTTTGTATAATTACTTTATTCACAGAAGTTTTTGCTTCTTCTGTTTTCTGCTGGGTTTTTTCTAAATCTAAAAATTTGTTGGGTCTAATCGACGTATTAATTATTTCTATTCCTAATAGCTTTTCATTTTGATTCAGTTTTTTTGTTTCTTCAAAAAATTCAGAAATACTTTCTTTTTGTTCATCTATTTCCTCTTTCGTAATCCCAGTACTCATAATTTGATTAATCGTCTCAAATATATAACTTTTTAAATTAGATAGCCTACTTTTATCCATATTTAATGCTATCTCAATAGACTGATCCGATATATTGGGATTTTGGAGCTTGATATATTTTATTTTATCCTCTAAATTTAATTCTTGAGTCTCTTTCTCTTTATTTATTTCATTCAAAAGCTTTTCTATTTCTGCTTTAATTTCAGCTTGTACAGTAAAATTAATTCTGTATATAGGTTGTACTTGCTCCACTGCTTTTTTCATAAGCTTTTCTGTTTCTATTTTATTTTCTATATCTTTTGTAGCTTTTATATCCTCTTTTGCTCTTTCTCCAATTTTTAATTCATATTTTTCAGGAGATAAAAATGTGAATAGTAGTATAAAATTTATAATAAAAAACAAAAGAGCAAGGGAAAATTTTTTAAATTTCATTTTTCCCTCTCCTTCCTTTATCTTTTCTTTTTAATATTTTGTTTATATTCTTGTTTTTTTTCAAATTTTTCATATGCCCTTATAATTCTTTGTACTAGTTCATGCCTTACTACATCTTTTTCTGTTAATATGCTCATTCCGATTCCCTTTACATCTTTTAAGACTTCTTTTGCATGTAAAAGTCCTGATCTCCTGTTTCCTGGAAGGTCAGTCTGTGTTACATCTCCTGTTACAACAGCCTTTGATCCAAACCCAAGACGAGTTAAAAACATTTTCATCTGCTCTGCAGTTGTATTTTGTGCTTCATCCAAAATAATAAAAGCATTATCTAGTGTTCGCCCTCTCATAAAAGCAAGAGGCGCAACTTCAATCATTCCTCTTTCCATGTATTTATTAAACTTTTCTCCTCCTATCATATCAAACAAAGCATCGTATAAAGGTCTAAGATAAGGATCTACTTTTTCTTTTAAATCTCCTGGTAAAAACCCTAAGGTTTCTCCCGCTTCTACTGCTGGACGAGTCAGTATGATTCTATTTACCTCTTCTCTTTTAAATGCTTTTACAGCCATGGCAACAGCAAGATAAGTCTTTCCTGTTCCAGCAGGACCAATTCCAAAAGTAATATCATTGCTTTTTATTTCGTTTATATATGATTTTTGCCCTAAGGTTTTAGGCTGTACAGCTTTTCCCTTGGTTGTAATAACAATGATATCTTCAGCAAGCTCTTGCATTTTATATTCTGTTCCTTCAAATAAAAGGTTAATAGAATAAGAAATATTTTGTACATTTAAACTATTTCCTTTTTTCACAAGGGCAAAGAGTTCATCCATTAATCTCTGTGTCAATTCTATATTTTTTTCTTCTCCAATCAAGACAATATTCCCATCTCTAAGAACAATACTGGTATTTAGATTATCCTCTATTATTTTCACATTTTGATCAAAATTTCCAAATAATTCTCTTTCAAAACTTTCATCATTGATTTCCACTTTCTTCTGTTGAATCAATATTTATTCCTCCTTCTATTTTTTCATCTTTTCCTATGTTTTCTAATGTCTCTATTGTTATTGTAAACTCAAGTATACATCCTTTAACTTGATAATCTTCTCTTATATGTATTATTCTTGCCTGTACAGGAAGCAAATAGTCAATTTTTTTCAATCCTTTTTCTCTTAATTCTTTTTTTAACCTAGAAATGTCTTTTTTCTTTTCCTTCACATCCACCTCATAAAAAGTGCTCTTTTCAATTTCAAGCGGAAATTTGTATCCTTTATATTCAAACTTTATATCTCTTTTTTTTATCACATAATTTTTATAGGAAATCTTCTTTTTTATATGAAAATCTTTATGAAAAAGTTTTAATTTATACACACTTTTATGATTTCCTGTTTTGGATTTAGTTTTATCTAAATAATCAATGGTTTCCTTTATTTCATAAAAAGTTCTTGCCCAAGCTTCTCCCTTTGCTACTACATCTCCTCCTGCAATTAATACATCTCCCTTTTTAACAATATCTCCTTTACTGACCAAAGTTTCTCCACTTCTAGCTATTATTTTCTCTATTATACCATTTTTTTTGGCAATTATATTACAATTTATTTTTATATTTTCCTTTGGCTCTTCTGCTTTTTTTACTATTTCAACAAAAGCATTGGTCCCTTTAATATTTATAGAGATATAAGCAGCTTTATTGAATTTAGCAAGAATATGATCTCTTATCTCTTTCTTATCAATCATATATTTATTCATCCAAGGCTTCAATCCGCAACTATACAACTCTTTTCTCAAAGCAGTTTTATCAATTCCCTCAGGACAATCTATATACACATTTGTTATAAAGGTTGTCAAAAATAATAAGATGAATAAAGATAAAATGCCCCCAATGAGCAGTGTTTTTCTTTTATATATCCTTTTCATCAAAAAGGGAAGTCCTATTGATCTTTTTATCTTAAAATTATAATTTGATTTTTTATAAAGATGTATTAATGCTTGCAAATCTTCTTTGTATATATATGCTTCTATTTTTGTTGAAGATATCCTTCTTATATTAAAAAGATATATTCCATTTTTAGCTAAAAAACTTATGAATTTTTCCAAATTCAATCCTTCTATGGTAATAACGGAAAACCCTTTTATGTATTTCCACAAAATAATGCCTCCTTATATCCAATATTCTATAGCGTAGATTTTCCCCTCAATACTTATGTCATCCTCTGTGATGTATTTTATTACTAAGTTTTCTCCCTGTATTTTTAAAATATTTGATTTTGTATTTATTTTAATTACATCATTTGAATACTCTAGAATACCTATGTAATTTTCTATATTAATATATTTATTTCCCATAGTTGTAACTCTAGGTAAAGTAAGCTCTAAATCCTTTGGTAAATCAAGCATTTACCCACCTCCCCCTATATAATTTTATGAATATATTACTATTTCATTCCATATTTTTTATTATAGAAAAATTTATAGTGGAGGTTTATAAAATGAAAAGAAATCTAAAATTTTTTCAAAATTTCGCTTGGATTTTATTTATTCTATTTATATGTCTTTCTCTTTTTGATATTCGTTTTGGAACCTTAGGTCTATTTTGTATGATTTCTCCCATATTTTTTTCATCTATAGGAAAAGGTCGGCTTCACTGCTCCTATTACTGTCCTAGAGGCTCTTTTTTAGGAAAATTTTTGTACACAATTTCCCTCGGGTATCCTATTCCCTCTTTTATAAGAAATAAATATTTTAAAAACATAGTTCTAGGTTTTATTCTCACTGTTCTTACAACTTCCTTATATACTGGTGGCTTTACTTTAATAAACATAGGTACCACCTTGTTTAAAATTGTACTATTCACTACTATACTTGGAATTGTTTTAGGAATTATTTATACTCCTAGAATTTGGTGTATGTTTTGTCCTATGGGCTATACTGCTGAATTAATTGATAGAAAAGTAAGATCTCACAATAAGTAAATATCTTGATTCTAGAAAAAATATAATCTTTAAATTTAGATATTGACATATTAATCTTTATATTGTAATATTACGATATAAAGATTAAGGAGGTATTTATCATGGAAAAAAAAATAATAAAAAATAATAATTCTTATATGAAATGGTCTTGGATTTTCTTTCTATCCTTTATGGGATTAGGGGTTATAGATATTCGATTTGCAGCACTCGGACTGATTTGTATGATTTCTCCCATACTTTTTTCATCTACGGGAAAAGGGAAAAAACATTGTTCCAGCTATTGTCCAAGAGGATCTTTTCTAGGAAAATTTTTAGATAAATTCTCAATAGGTCATAATGTGCCCTCTTTTATGAAAAGTAAATCTTTAAAGAATGGTATCTTAATTTTTATGCTTAGTGTATTTAGTTTTTCTTTATATAAAGGTGGATTCACTTTATCTAATATAGGCTTTACTGTATTTAGACTTGTATTTGTCACTACTATCATAGGAATTTTCCTTGGTATTTTTTACAAACCTAGAATATGGTGTACTATATGTCCTATGGGTCATGCTTCTCATTTGATTGATATAAGAGTACGAGAAAAACAAGTTAAATAAAATTAATTTATATATTTGTGATTTTTATGTTTTATTTTCATATACTTGGATAAATATAATATAGAAATAATTTTCAAAAATAAAGGAGGTTTTATCGTAATGAGAAGTTTAGGACAATTTTTGCAAAGTGGAGACTGGAAAGGTGAAAAGCATGTTCCCGTTATACATGCCCCTGAAAAAATAAAAAGTGAAGAAGAATTTGATTTAAAAGTATCTATCGGAGATGAAATCAAGCATCCAAATACACTTGAACATCATATTTCATGGATAAAAGTTTTCTTTCATGGTGAAGGAGATAAATTCCCTGTTGAATTAGCTAGTTTTAACTTTACAGCCCATGGCGAAGGCAATAACTTAACAGAGCCTGTTGGTTTGTCTAATATTAAACTAAGTAAATCTGGAGTAATCTATGCCTTAAGTTATTGCAATATTCATGGCCTTTGGGAAAACAGCAAAGATATAACTGTTGCATAAATTTTTTATTCATAAAAAAAGCCTTCGGGCTTTTTTTAGTTCTCATCTTTCTTTCATGTGATATAATGTTTAAAAAGATATTTCAAAATATTACTAAAGTAGGTGTTTATATGATTTTTACTGTCTTATTTTTATGTGTAGCAGGTTTTTCAGCTGCCTTGATTGATTCTATTGCTGGTGGTGGAGGATTAATTAGCCTTCCAGCATTTTTAATGGCAGGAATACCCCCTCATTTTGCTCTTGGTACAAATAAATTTTGTTCTTCTTCTGCTTCTTTTACTAGTTCCATAAAATATGCTACATCAGGCAAGGTTAATTTTTCTCTTTTAAAGTATCTTATTCCCTTCACCCTTATAGGATCTATATTAGGAGTAAATACAGTTATGATGATAAATCAAAAACATCTTTCTTCTATGGTTCTTGTAATGGTTCTCTTTGTGGGCATATATAGTTTATTTTCAAAATCCATTGGAGAGGATGATCATTTTAAAGAAATAAATAAAAAAAATATTATCCTTGGAATACTCCTTTCCTTTTCTCTTGGTTTTTATGATGGTTTTTTTGGTCCTGGAACTGGCTCTTTTCTTATATTCGGTCTTATCTCTATCTATAAGTTTGATTTCATTAAAGCGGGAGGAAATGCAAGGGTATTAAATTTTGTTAGTAATATCACATCTCTTATTTTATTTGCATTGAAGGGACAAATAAATTATTTTTTTGGTATTCCTGTTGCTATTTCTATGATTATTGGAGCAAAAGTTGGAACAAAGCTTGCCTTGAATAAAGGCTCAAAGCTCATAAAACCCATATTTGTAACCATGTCCTTATGTGTAGCAGGAAAAATGTTATTTTCTATCATAAAATAAATCGCCTATGTTCATAGGCGATTTATTTTAAGCTTTTGGGCTTTGATAATATTTCAGATAGAATCACTCCTCTTACTAGATCATGGGAATCTTGAAACAGAGGAAAAACTTCTTTCTTTTCTTTTAGAGTCTCTTTTTTTATTTTCTCTTTTGCTACTTCATATTTTTCTTCTATTTTCTTCTCTACGATTTTTTCTTGTACTATATTTTCATACTTTTCTTTATCTATTTCTTTACTACTGTGGTGCAAATTGATTTCTTCTTCCCACCTATTTTCCTTCTTTACAGCTCCTTTTAATCTATTCATTCTATCTTTTATATTTTTCCCTGCCTCTTTAAAGGATTCTTTGTTTTTATTTTTGCCTTTATCAAAAACAAGGCCCAGCACATAAAAGATAACAGCCAGTACTATTCCTTCCATTTTATCACGCCCTTTAATTATTTATTATTAGGCATTTCATCTTTATTCCCACTTACTTTTGCAATGGATTCTCTCATGTTCGTATCTGCCATAGTATTTTTTAAATTATAATAATCTATTACGCCCAAATTTCCTTTTTTAAAGGCATCTGCTATAGCAAGAGGAATTTCAGATTCGGCTTCCACCACTTTTGCTCGCATTTCTTCTACCATGGCTTTCATTTCTTGCTCTTTTGCTATCGCCATGGCTCTTCTTTCTTCTGCTTTTGCCTGGGCTATTTTTTTATCTGCTTCTGCCTGATCTGTTTGAAGCTGTGCTCCTATGTTTCTTCCCACATCTACATCAGCTATATCAATAGATAATATTTCAAAAGCCGTTCCAGAATCTAATCCTTTTTCTAATACTCTTTGAGATATTAAATCTGGATTCTCAAGAACTGCTTTATGGCTACTAGAAGATCCTACTGTTGTAACAATTCCCTCTCCTACTCTTGCAATAATAGTTTCTTCTCCAGCTCCTCCAACTAATCTTTCAATATTTGCTCTTACAGTTACCCTTGCTCTTGCAATTACCTCAATTCCATCTTTTGCCATTGCCGCTATTTTTGGCGTTTCTATCACCTTAGGGTTTACGCTTACTTGCACTGCTTCTAAAACATCTCTACCTGCAAGGTCTATTGCTGCTGCTTGCTCAAACTCTAGATTAATATTGGCTCTTTGTGCTGCTATTAGTGCATCTACAACAGAGTTTACATCTCCTCCTGCTAAATAATGTGCTTCTAGTTTGTCTATTCCAAGATCAATTCCTGCTTTTGTTGCTTTAATCATAGGATTTACAATTCTCGCTGGTTGTACTCTTCTAAAACGCATTCCAACAAGGGTTAATATAGAAATCTTCACTCCTGAAAATAAAGCTGTAATCCATAGTCCAACTGGAATAAAGCTAAAAAATAAAGCTACGAATAATATAACCAAACCTATCAATAAAATGGGTAGTATCACTTGCATAATTATTCCTCCTTCTGCTTTCTTACGATTATTTTACTGCCTTCTACTTTTATTACTTTAATTTTTTTCCCTTTTTCAATAAAAGTGCTCTCTGAAGTTGCATCTAATATTTCTCCTTCTATTTCTATTTTTCCTGAAGGTCTTAAATAAGATACAGTAATTCCTTCTTTTTCTAGATAACTATAATTTTCCTTTGAAGATATAAAACCTTCTTTTTTATCTAATTTTGTATCTAAAAATAAGGTTTTTCCTATCTTTCTTTTTGGAAGCTTCTTAAACGCAAACACAGTAGCACCTATGGTAACAACAAATGCAATGAGTATATACAAAAATGCCTGTAGTACTGAATTAGATACCATTATAATGCTAAATGCAACACAAGCCATCCCTACCATTCCAAATATCCCAAATCCTGGCGCTAAAGCCTCTATTATTAAAGATATTATTCCTAATAAAAACACCAACAGTACAAAAGCTGTTGCACTTCCTCCTAATATAGACCCTCCAAAGAACAAGGAAAATCCAAATATACTAATAATCCCTCCCACACCAAAACCAGGAGTGAGAAGTTCTATAATCATTCCTACAAATCCTAAGGATAAAAGAAGTGGTGCAATATAACTAGAAGTAATTAAATTAATAAAGCTTTCGAACAAACTATCTTCTAATACATTTTCTTTTGCTAAATTTATTTTTAAATCCTCATATATCTCTTTTCTTGATTTTGCAATTCCATCTATAAATTTTATTTCTTTCGCTTTTTTACTTGTGAGGTTTAAAAGCTTTCCTTTATGGATGAGTCCCTCTATTTGTATATCTTTATCTGCCATGGCGGCTACAATTTCTGGATTTCTTCCTTTTTGCTCTGCAACACTTTTTAGCTGACTCGTCCAATAAGATATATTTTTTTCTGTATTCGGAATGGTTTCAGCTGACCCTATGGTAGCGCCTTCTGCCATATAAATCTTATCACATGCTATGCTAAGTAACACGCCTGCTGACTCTGCTTTTGTATTTATATAGGCTATTGTTGGAATAGAAGAAGAGGTAATCATATCACTTATTTTTACTGCTGAATCCACTCTTCCGCCAAAAGTATCTATTTCAAATACAATCACATCTGCCTTTTTCTCTTCTGCTTTTTTTATTGTATTTTTTACATAATAATACATTCCTGGATTTACTTCACTTTTCAGTTTTCCCACATATACACTATTTTTAGACTGTGAAAAAGATACATGGGTTAATTCACCACATGAAAATATAGAAATAATTAGAGTAATAACGATAGAAATTGCAAAGAGTTTCTTCATCCTTTCACCTCCTCTGATAATATTTATTCTAGTAATCTATTTATTTTATCTTCTAAATCCCTTAAGGAAAATGGCTTAATCATATACTCATCAACTCCTATATTAAAGCATTTCAAAACATCTTCATCTTTACAATTAGAACTTAATATAATAATTTTTGAATGCTTTGTATCTAGATTTTTTTTTACTTTTTTGCATACCTCAAAACCATTTAATTTAGGAAGTATTAAATCCAAAATCATTAAATCTGGCTTCATTTCTTTGCTAAGTCTCACTCCCTCCTCTCCATCATTAGCATAATATACGTCATAATTTAAAGAGGTAAGTCTTGTTTTTATGATTTGTACAATTGTGTTCGAATCATCTATCAATAATATTTTTCTCTTATTTTCATTTTTTTCTTCTAAGTATGTGATTTTTCCTCTTCCTGATTTTTTAGAAGCATACAAAGCCTTATCTGCTCTATCTAAAATAGATTCTAAGGTTTCATCTTTTTTAGACAGACTAGCAACTCCAGCACTAAAAGAAACAGAAATAGGTTCACAAACTACTTTGTAATATAAGTCTTTTTCTTGTATTTTTTTTCTTACTCTTTCTAAAACCTCATAGGCTTTTTCAGGCGGAATATTATGAAATAAAACAAGAAATTCATCTCCACCGAATCGATAGATTTCATCGCTGTTTCTTAAACAAGATTGTAATTCTTTTGTAAATATTTGCAAAATATGATCTCCTACTAAATGACCATATTTATCATTAATCTGCTTAAAATAGTCTAAATCAATAAAGGCAATAGAAAAATATTCATTCCCATGTAAACCATTTTTTAGTTCCTCTAACCTTTCGTGAAGATATTTTTTGTTGTATACACCAGTTAAATTATCTATCTTCATTTTAATTTTATAACTGTTACTTTTCTTTAATATCCTCTCTACCCTAGCAACAAGTTCTTCTCTTTCAAATGGTTTCGTAATATAATCATCTACACCACCCTTTAATGCCTTTACTTTATCTTCTATCAGATTGTGGGCAGTAAGAAAGATAATGGGTATATTGAAATTTTCTTTTCTAATTTTCTCCAATACTTGAAACCCATTTTTTCCAGGCATCATTATATCTAATATCATTAAATCTATTTTTTCTTTTTTTAATATAGACATAGATACATTGGGATTTGAAGATGTAAATACCCTATATCCTTCTTTCGTAAACACTTTTTCTACTAAATCAAGCATCCTAATATCTTCATCTACAACAAATATACTTCCTTTATCACAAGAAGAAGCATACTCTTTGTAATACTTTTCTTCTTCACATTCAAAATTATATTTTTCTTTTAGCTTTTCCATTTCTTCATGAACTTTTCCTACTCCTTTTAATACCTTTGAAAAAAATTCATCCGATTGATCGTTTTCTATATAATTTATATATTCTTCATATTCTTTTCCTATATGGGACAGATACTTAAAATTCAATGTTCCTGCGGTTCCCTTAATGCTGTGAAAAAATCTTTTTATTTCTAGTTTATCTTCTTCTTTTTTATATAAACGATATCTTAATAAAGTAATCATTACGATATCGGTAAGTTTCTTTTGTTCATTAAAGAAAATTCTTCTTCCTTTAAGCATCCAATCTTCTAGTTTATGTGTTTTTTCCACTCATTTTTCCCCCCCCC
>SWCA01008767.1_pt1 | contig 41273 bp, 35 predicted proteins | sample 4692961 | NCBI WGS metagenome assembly SWCA01 (sample SAMN10267275, study PRJNA491770) | bioreactor metagenome | isolation source: DHS bioreactor inoculated with | place: Japan: off Shimokita Peninsula
TTTTTTTTGTATCCTCAGCTACAGAAAGACTATTATCATTATTTAATACACGAGATACTGCCGCAGGTGAAACCCCTACCAATTTTGCTATGTCTTTTAATGTAGCCATATCCTTCTTCCTTTCCGCGCTTAATTTTTATATTTATCCTACTTAATTTCTGATTTATTGTCTACAGATACAAAATAATCTATCTTTTCATAATTTTACTTTCATAAGCCATCATAATATTTCCATTAAATATGATTTCTTCATCCGTATGATTGTTTATAAACAACCACTCTTCATCATTGTAATCTCGCACATATACCTCTAGTCCTTTTGGAGATTCAATATAACGAAGTTCTTTATCTATTACAATTTCTTTTGCTATATCCTTTAATATATCCTCCTCTACACCTGCTCCAACATAATAAACCTTTCCTTTCTCGTATTGATTTACCGTAATGCAGGCATTTTCTTTATAAAATTTATCCTCATATCCATATAGTACTTTCGCACTTTCTGAAATAATCAAATCTCTCCAAACAGAACAAGTTCCTTTTTTACCTTCATATTTATCTTTTCCTATAATAAAAACTTTATGATCTTCTTGTAGGGCTTCTCCTTCCTTAATTTTAATTCCTGTTATTTCTCTAATGATACAAGGAAATACTTTTTCGAAATGAATATTATTGTTTCTATCTTTAATGCCTGCTCTAAAAGAAAAGAGGATTGTCCCTCCTTTTTTTGCAAATGCCTCAAAACGCCTTCCTAAATCCTCATCTATAATTTGCATGACAGGTACAAGAAGTACTTTATAGCTAGAAAAATCTTTTTCTATACTAATCACATCTATATTTGTATTTAAATAATAAAAAGGAGTGTATAAGCGAAGAAGTTCCTTTGTAAAATCAAATCCATAGGACTGCTGTTGCCCTTTCCATGAACCTATATTATCAAAATCATATAACATGGCAATAGAAGATTTTATTTCACTTTTTATAAGGTCTTCATAAGGCGTAATATCCTTTATAAAAGACTGTACTTCTTTAAATTTACGTCCCGTCTCATTATCCTGATCAATAATCCCTAAACAAAATTGCTCTGCCCCTCGAGTCATTCCACGCCATCTAAAGTATAGCATATTTTCACATCCGTGGGCCATTCCTTGATATGCCCACATTTTAGCTTGATTTGGGCGTGGCAAATATCCAATGATATTATGACCTTGTGCTCCCATTAATTCTTCAACAATCCAATAATTTTTATTTTTTAATCCTCGCATATAGTCATGAGCCATGGCAATATGCGAAGGCTCTAAAGGCTCTACCAATCCTCCCCATACAGGATAATTATCATAGGAAACAAAATCTAATTTTTCAGCCATCTCATTTTGATCATATGCTCTTTCAAAGAATCCTCCAAAAAAATTATGAGTAATCTTTTGATGCTTTCCTTTTAATTTATTCACAAGATCTATTTGTAACTTTCCATAATCATTAATGGAATAAGACCTAAATCGTATAAAGTCTAATTTCAAAGTAGGATTATGGGTAGTAATTGTAGGCTTAGGAAGTGGAATTTCACTGAAATCGTTATAAGTTTGACCCCAAAAAATAGTTCCATAAATCTCGTTTAATTTGTTTATATTTTCATATTTTTTCTGCAAAAACTCTACGAATTTAGCATGGCATTCCTCACAATAACACAAATCACTTCCTTCATGCCCAAATTCATTATCAATCTGCCAAGCAATAATAGAGGCTTCCTCTTTATAATGGTCAACTAATTTTTCTACAATTTTTTTTGTATATTCTCGATAAATAGGAGAATTAAAGCAATACTGTCTTCTTCCTCCAAATGCACGTTCATGATTATATTCATCTTTTGATAAAATAGAAGGATGTTTTTTTGCAAGCCATGCTGGAAAAGTAGCAGTTGGTGTTCCAAACATAACTTTAAAACCATGCTTTTTTCCTTTCTGTATTACTTGATCAAAATAGGAAAAATCATAATATCCTTCTATCTTTTCCATTAGATGCCATGCAAATTCACCAATGCGAATTATATTGACTCCCATCTCTTTCATTCTTTGCATGTCTTCATCCATCATATTAACATCCCAATGCTCTGGATAATAATCTACCCCTAAATACATTGTCAGTCCTCCTAGATTATAGAAAATTTAAACTTCGTTTTTTCATCATAATTTTCACCTACATCTAAAATAGCTTTATTTAAATTTTCATGATGTATACCATCTGGCTCATATTGGGTTTCAAAGCAAATTCCATCATATGAAGCTCCCACTTTATCATATTTTAATTTTTCATTGCTTGGGAAATTATAACTGTATATAACTACACTGGGATAGGTGGTCGTAATACTCATCTTTCTTCCACTTATTTCATCATACATTTCGATTTGGTTTTCTTTTCCATTTAGTATCCAGGTATGATCATAGCCCTTTGTTTTCACCAATTGTTCATAAGATTTTTTTATATCTTTTCCTATTCGCTTGAATTCTAAAAAATCCATTGGTGTATTTTTAACATTCATCCATTTGCCTGTTGGAATTTGATTTTCATCTAATTCCAAGAAATCATTGGCTTTAATCTTTAAGTACTGCTTTGTTATCTTTCTCTTATACTTACCAGACAAATTAAAATACGAATGATTGGTTAAATTACATAAGGTCTTTTTATCGCTTTTTCCCCTATACTCAATCATCAATTGATTATCCTCTGTTAAAGTATATATCACCTTTACTTGTAAATTTCCAGGATATCCTTCCTCCATATCTTTACTTAAATATGCAAATTCAACAGATGTAGTATTTTCCGTTTCCTTGATTTTATAATCCCATATTCTAAAGCTAAATCCATACTCTCCTCCATGGCCTTGATTCATTCCATAATTTTTGCTTAACTTATATATTTTTTTATCTAAAATAAACTCCCCTTTTCCTATCCGTCCAGCAGTTCTACCTATGGTTGCTCCAAAATAAGCTTTATTTTGGATGTAATCCTGTATATCTTTATATGTCAATATGATATTTTCACACTTCCCCTGTTTATCCGGTACAAAAATCTCTACTATGGTAGCTCCATAATTTAACAGGTTTACTTTCATATTATTCTGATTTTCTATACTGATTAAATCAACTCTTTTGTTTTCTATATTAAAAGCATGTTTAGTATAATACATGGACTTCACATCCTAAAAATTTTCTAATATTTTTTATATACTTTTATCTACAAGGAATGTATAAAATTTTCAAAAGCCTTCAATCCCTTCTCATCTTGCTTAAATACCCCTGCATCTAATAACACTTTTTCAAATTTTTTCCCTACCTCCATCCTTAATATTCTGTCAAAATTCACGTTCTTATCTTTATATTTATTCTTTAAATTCTCAAACCAGTTCATATGCTTTTCTAGTTCTTCATGTTCGTTAATATCTTTATTTCCTAAAAGGCATTCCTTTAATAAATTTAGTTCTTCCTTTAACCTAGCAGGTAATACAGCAAGACCCATCACTTCAATTAATCCAATATTCTCTTTTTTAATATGATGTACATCTTCATGAGGATGAAAAATTCCAAAAGGATATTTATCATTTGCTCGATTATTTCTAAGTACTAAATCTAATTCGAACTTATTATTTTTATATCTAGCAATGGGCGTAATCGTATTATGAGGTTCTTCCTTTGTATGAGATAAAATATTTACACTTTCATCACTATACCCTCTCCATTCCTTTAGGATACGCCCCCCAAGTTCTATTAATTTCTCTTTTTTCTCATGTCTTATACGTATAACAGATAAAGGCCATTTAAGAATAAAGACTTCTGCCTCTTCAAAATTTTTAATTTTAACTTTTTTTAAATTAGGGGCCTTTTCCATGGCAAATGCATGATTTCCTCCTTGAAAATGATCATGGGATAAAATAGATCCTCCTACAATAGGTAAATCTGCATTAGAACCAATAAAATAATGAGGAAACTTTTCCACAAAATCTAATAGTCTTGCAAAAGTAGTTTTTGTAATTTTCATAGGTTCATGATTCCCCTTAAAAATAATAGAGTGCTCGTTATAATAGACATATGGAGAGAATTGTAAAAACCATTCTTCATTGTATAAAGTAATGGGTATCACCCTATGATTTTGTCTTGCTGGATGATTAATACGCCCTGCATATCCTTCATTCTCTTTACATAATAAGCATTTAGGATAAGTAGTTGATTGCATATTTTTTGCTGCAGCAATAGCTTTGGGATCTTTTTCGGGCTTTGAAAGATTAATGGTGATTTCTAATTCTCCAAATTCCGTACTTGCTTTCCACATCAAATTTTTATTGGTTCGCTCTGTGCGAATATAATTTGAGTCCTTTGCCATTTTATAATACTTCTTCGTTGCCAACTGTGGAGATATTTTATAGTCTTTATGGAATTTTTTTATTACTTCACTTGGACGAGGAATAAAACAATCCATAATTTTAGCATCCAATAAATCTTTATAGGTAATCGTATTTTCTTCTAAAATTCCTTTTTCATAAGCATATTCTGAAATATTATCTAAAATACACTGGGGATTTTCTAAATTCTTAAATTCCATCTGTATATCTTTATATTCATCTAACTTTAAGATTTCTAAAATCCTGTTTCTTACATAAATTATATCTTCTTTTTCTATCAATTCTTTCTCTATCCCATAATGAATAAGACGTTTTATTTCCCCACTAATATTCATAAAGAAATCACCTCTTATTTTTTAAATCCATTTGGATTATTTTTATGCCACTTCCAAGCAGATGCAATAATATCTTCTATATTTATAAACCTTGCCTTCCATCCTAATTCTTCCTTTGCCCTTTGACTTGAGGCTACAAGCTTAGATGGATCTCCTATTCTTCTATCTCCTACCACTGCTGGTATCTCATGACCCGTTACTTTTCTTGCTGCATCTATCATTTCTTTAACAGAAAACCCTTCCCCATTTCCTAGATTGTATACAGCACTATCCTTACCTTCTCGCAAATTATTTAAAGCTAGAATATGTGCATTTGCCAAATCCATTACATGAATATAATCTCTAATACAAGTTCCATCTGGGGTTTCATAATCTTCTCCAAAAACAGTTATATCCTCACGTTTTTTTAGTGGAACTTGTAAGATCAGTGGAACCAAATGGGTTTCTGGTGTATGATCTTCTCCTATAATCCCATTTTCATGGGCTCCTGCTACATTAAAATAGCGCAAAGAAACATATTTTATCCCATGTGCAAAATCTGCCCATTTCATCATTTTTTCCATAGCTAATTTTGTTTCTCCATATGGACTTGTAGGCTTCGTTTTATCCTTTTCTAAAATTGGAATGTTTTCTGGTTCACCATAGACTGCTGCTGTGGATGAGAATACAATTTTATTTATATGATGTTTGCGCATCATCTGAAGTAAAACTTGTGTTCCATAAACATTGTTATCATAATAATCTAAAGGAGTTTTCATGCTTACACCCACTAGTGAATTGGCCGCAAAGTGTATTATTCCATCTATTTCATTTTCACGAAATATTATGTCTAAAAATTCTTTATTTCGAATATCTCCTTTATAAAAAATAGCCTTCTCATGTATCGCATCTAAATGACCTGTTTGTAAATTATCGGCAACGATTACTTTTTCATTCTTCTCTATCAAAGCATAAACACAGTGAGAACCAATATATCCTGCACCACCACATACTAAAACTGCCATATTATCTCCTCCTCCGCCGCATAATAAAAGGTAGTTTTTATGCTGATTGAAAAACTACCCTTATTGCATTATTTCATATTGCTTTTGTTCCATCCCAGATAGAAGGAATATAAAAATCTGCCTTATATCCTATTTTATTCTTATATTCCCTTCCAACCCTTTCAATAAATTCTTCTATCTTGTTTTTATATACTAAATTCACTGTACATCCACCAAAGCCTGCGCCTGTCATCCTTGCCCCAATTGCATTATTTTCCCACGCTGCACATACTAAGGTATCTAATTCTATTCCTGTTACTTCATAATCATCTCTTAAGGAAATATGAGATGCATTCATTAATTTTCCAAATAAATTGATATCCTCATCCTTTAAAGCTTTTAAAGCTTTTATGGTTCTTTTATTTTCATATACAGCATGCTTTGCACGCATTCTTTCTATTTTGTTTTCAATTAAATGTTTATTTTCTTCAAATTCCTTTTCAGATAAATCTCCTAATGAAGATATACTTAATTTTTTTTGCAGTGCTTTTAATGCATTTTCACATTCCATCCTTCTTTCATTATATTTCGAATCTGCTAACCCTCTTCTTTTATTAGTATTGGCAATGACTATAGCAATTTCATCTAGTTTCATGTGAATATATTCATAGGCTAATGTATTGGTATTTAATAAGATTGCATGATCTTTTTTTCCCATTCCAATTGCAAATTGATCCATAATACCGCAATTCACACCGATAAATTCATTTTCTGCTTTTTGACTTAATTTCACCATTTCTATTCTGTTTATTTCTAAATTAAAAAGATCTTTTAAGACTACACTCATAGCTAATTCAATGGATGCACTAGAGGATAATCCTGCTCCATTTGGAATATTTCCAAAAAACAGTACATCTAGTCCTGTTTCAATTTTAAACCCTGCATCTTTAAACATCTTTATAACCCCTTTTGGGTAATTTGCCCAATCGTGTATTTCATTAAAATTCAAGTTACAAAGATCTATTTCAATAATCCCTAGATGCTTAAAATTTTTAGAAAAAAATCTAATTTTTAAATCCTCTCTTTTTGAGGCAACAGCATAAGTCCCAAAGCTTAATGCACAAGGAAAAACATGCCCTCCATTATAGTCCGTGTGCTCCCCAATTAAATTCACTCTACCTGGTGCAAAGAATACACGTACTTCTTTTCTTGTTTTAAAAATTTCGCCAAAATCCTTTACTAAATTATCTATGTTCATAATAAACACCTCAAACTCTAATGTATATGCCCTAAAGCATTCCTTTACTATACTAAATTTATTTTTTCTTTGCATATTTTCTTGAATCTATGGCTACTGCTATGACGATAATTAATCCTTTTATAATAAATTGAAGATATGGATTTACTCCTATAAAAGATAAACCATATGCTATAACTTGAAATATTAAAACTCCTGTTACAATTCCTCCAACTGTTCCAATTCCACCTTCAAAAGATAATCCACCAACGATACATGCGGAAATAGCATCTAATTCATACATATTCCCCGTGTTATTTGTTGCACTACCTATACGGGCTGCTTCTAGTGATCCTCCTAGTCCGTATAAAATTCCTGCAAGTGTATATACTAATAATAAATACTTTACAACATCTACTCCAGATACAATAGCAGCTTCTTTATTTCCTCCAATTGCAAAAATATTTTTCCCAAATTTTGTTTTATTCCATAATATCCAAATAATAATACTCATCATGGTAGCATATATCACAAGATAAGGGACTTTAAATACCCCTATTTTAAAAGACCCTTGGGCAAAACCTGTAAACAAAGGATCTAACCCTCCAATTGGTTGCGCTCCATAAGGTGGTCGATCAAAATAAATGGAAGTAACACCATAAACAATAATCATCATTCCTAATGTAGCAATAAAAGGATCTACTTTTAACTTTGAAACTACAAATCCATTTATAAATCCAAAAAATCCAGTAATCATCATAACAAGTAATATAGGTATAATAATAGGTAAGTGAGGTAAGTTAGGATACATCTTATAGGCATAGGTAGGTGCTTGTAAAAGAGAAGCAGATATTACTGCGGCAAGCCCCACTTGTCGTCCTAAAGAAAGATCTGTTCCTTTAGCGACAATAATCCCTCCAACTCCAAGTGCAAATATGACACGAGTAGATGCTTGCGATAAAATATTTGTAAAGTTTCTTATAGAAATAAAATCGGGAGAAACTGCAATAATAACCATGAGTAGTGCAATTAATACTAAAAAGATAGCATTATTCATCATCCAATCCAATATATCTTTTTTTGTTAAATTCTTAAAATCTTTGCTATTTTCTTTCAGTTTAGACATGTTTATTCCTCCTAACTTATAGATACATCGCTGATAATTTTAATATTTCTTCTTGCGTTACTTCCTTTGTATCTACAATGCCTGCTAATCTTCCATTACTCATAACAAGTATTCTATCGGTAATTCCTAGTAATTCAGGCATTTCAGAAGATACCATGATAATGCCCTTTCCTTTATTGGCTAACTCAATCATCAATTGATATATTTCATATTTCGCTCCTACATCAATTCCACGAGTGGGCTCATCCAGCAGTAATATTTCAGGCTCTGTTAATAGCCAGCGTCCAATAATCACCTTTTGCTGATTTCCACCTGATAGTGAACCAATAGCTGTTTTATGAGAAGGAGTCTTTACCCGCATACTTTCAATAACCCAATCTGTATCTTTCTTTATTTGTTTTTCATTTAATAACTTATTCTTTTGAATGTATTTATCCATATTAGCAATCATCGCATTAAAATTAATATCTAACATTCCAAATATTCCTGTTACTCGGCGTTCTTCTGTCACAAGCGCAAATCCATTTTTTATAGCAATATATGGATCATTGTTCTCTACTTTTTTTCCATGTAAATAAACATCTCCTGACTCTACTTGTCTTAAACCAAATATAGATTCAATAACTTCGGTTCTTTTCGATCCTACCAATCCAGCTATTCCCAGAATTTCTCCTTTTCTCAACTTAAAGGAAATATCTTTAATAGATGGTTGATATGCTGCAGTTAAGCTACTTACTTCTAATATTACATCTTCTGGTTTATTTATCTTTGGTGGGAAACGATTGGTTAAATCACGCCCAACCATCAAGTTAATAATTTCATCCGTTGTTGTATCTTTTGTTTTTTTTGTTGCAATCCATTGCCCATCACGCATTACCGTTACTTCATCTGCAATTTTCTTAATTTCTTCCATTTTATGAGAAATATATATAATTCCTACACCATTATTTTGTAGTGCTTTTATGATTTTAAATAAATGACTTACTTCTTTTTCTGTTAAGGATGAAGTAGGTTCATCCATTACAATTATTTTTGAATTGTAAGAAACAGCTTTTGCAATTTCTACCATTTGACTTTCGGATACAGGTAAATCGCCTATTTTTTTGCGAGGATCTAAGTTAATATCTAACTTTTTAAAAATTTCTAAAGTATCTTTATACATTTTTTCTTCATCAATAAAAAATCTTTTTTTAGGAAAACGCCCTAACCAAATATTATCCATTATTCTAGTTGTTCTAACTTGATTTAGCTCTTGGTGCACCATAGATACTCCATTATCTAATGCTTGCCTGGATGATTGAAAATTTACTTTTTTTCCTTCTAATAAAACTTCTCCTTCATCTTTTTCGTAAATACCAAATAAACATTTCATCAGAGTTGATTTTCCAGCACCATTTTCTCCCATCAACGCATGTACGCTTCCTCTACGAACCCTTAAGGTTACTTTGTCTAGAGCTTTAACGCCTGGGAACTCTTTAGATATGTCTATCATTTCTAGTAAAAAGTCATCTTTTTTTGTTGTTTGAATAGTAGACATAGACAAGCCTCCTTTCTTATTTGGTACTTAAAAATTCAGAGATGCATATGCATCTCTGAATTTGTTTATTATTCACTTTTACTTATCCTTTATTGTCCATAACAGTCTTTTGCTATTTGAAGGTTCTCTTTTGTAATTGGTTGATATGGTACACGAACTGCTTTTTTATCATCAAGTTTCCACTCTGTTCCATCTAATACATCTTTACCATTAGCAACATTTACAGCTAAATCTACAGCTGCTTTTCCTTGATTTGCTGCATCATTTAATACGCTACCAACCATGGTTCCTTCTTCAATTTTTGTAAGGGCATCAGGAATAGCATCTACACCTACTACAGGCATAAATTTATCTCCAGTAAAATATCCAGCTGCTTGTAATGAACTAATTGCGCCTAGTGCCATGGCATCATTATTCGCAATAACAAACTCAATAGCATCTCCATGTTTAGCAATCCATGCATCCATTAACTCTTTTCCTTTAACAGAATCCCACATACCAGTTTGAAGTTCTAATTCTTCAACTTGAATTCCTTCCTTAGTAATGGTTTCTACAGAATATTTAGTACGGGCTTCTGCATCTGGATGTCCTGGTTCTCCTTTTAATAATACATATTGAATTTTTCCATCTTTATTTTTATCCCACTCTGGATGTGCTTTCCAAGCATCAACAATTAATTTACCTTGAATAACACCTGATTCAGATGAAGTTGTACCTACATACCAAGCCTTATCATAAGAAGCCATATCCTCTGGACTTGGCTCTTTATTAAAGAATATCACTGGTAGATCTGCTGCTTTTGCTTTTGAAATAATAGTAGATGCTGCTTGTGGATCAACTAGGTTAATCGCTAATGCTTTTACACCTTTAGAAATCATCATTTCTACTTGTTCATTTTGTTTTGCTTGATCATTTTGTGAATCGTTTAATATTAACTCTGCTTTACCCTCTGCGTTTTTTTCAACGGCACGGCGTACAAATGACATAAAATTATCATCAAATTTATAGATGGTTACACCAATTTTTTGAGTTCCTGATTCCTTTTCATCACTTGTTTCCTTTGCTGAATTACATGCTACCAATGAGAATACCAATGTGAATAGAATCAGTAATGCGGATAGTTTTTTCATACTTCCTTCCCCCTTTAAGATTTTTGATAACCTTGGAAATCGTTTTCACTTGTATTTATTTTACTAAATTTTTAGTTAATAGTCAATATATTTTATATTTTTAGAATTTTCAGTATAATATTTATTAATCTTTTATTTTAAAGGCGTTTGTTTTTTCTTTTTCTTACTACAATCTTTATTTTCAAACATAAATATCGAATTTTTTTCATTTTTATCTCATTTAAACAATATTTTTAGTAAAGTATTTAGATAAAAAAAAGACCACATCTAATGGTCTATTTCACAAATAAGTTTTTCATATATTTTATCTACAATCTGATCTTCAATCTTTAAATCATTCCATAATTCTTGAGATTTTATAGCCTGGCCAATTAACATATATAAGCCATTTAATCCCTTTAGGCCTTTTTCTTTTGATTCTTTTATAAAAAGAGTCTGTATAGGATTATAGATTAAGTCTACGGCAACTTTGAAATTTTTTAAATCCATAGTATCTATTGGAGATTCCTGAGTATTTGGATACATTCCACATGGAGTGCAGTTTATAAGAATGTCTTTTTCCTTTATGGATTTTAGATCTTGATAATCTATACATTCAAATTCTTTATATCTTTCTTTTGATTTTTCTTTATCTCTACTTACAAATAGAATTTCCTTCGCATGGTTATCTAGTAAATATTGGAGTACCGCTTTTGAAGCCCCACCCGTTCCTAATATTACACATTTTTTGTTTTTTAAATCTACATCCTGTTTTTTAAGCATCATTCCAAATCCATGGTAATCTGTATTATACCCTATACTTTTTCCGTCCTTAAAAACAACAGTATTAATGGATCCTATTTTTTTTGCGGCTTCCTCCATTTCATCCATATGCTGCATCATTTCAATCTTATAAGGAATGGTTACATTGAATCCCTTTATTTTCAACGCTTTTCCCCCTAATATCGCATCCTTTAAGTCTCTTTTTTCTAATTCAAATAAAAAGTAACTCCCCTTTATATTTAACGCTTCACAGATCAAAGAATGAATCCTTGGAGAAAAACTATGCCCAAGTTTTTCTCCTATTAATCCATAAATATTTCCCATAAGCTCCTCCTATCCATTTCTATAATTTCCTAACAATTTAAAATATGTGGTATTTTCTTCTATGATTTTCATCACATCCATTAATCCTTTTTCCTTCAAATTCCCCTCAAAATCAATATAAAAAAAACATTCCCAATTTTTTCCTACTATTGGCTTAGATTCTATCTTTAACATATTCATTTTGTTTTCATAAAAATGCTTTAATATATTATATAAAGCTCCAACTTTATGCGGACAAGATATAATAATACTTATTTTATTAGCATTTTCATCTATTTCTATCTCTTTTCCAATTACGATGAATCTGGTATAATTATGTTCATTAAAATTAATATTTTCTTTTATAATTTCTAATTTATAAATCTCTGCTGCTATTTTACTTCCTATTGCTCCCTTACTTTTATTATTTTGCTTTCCTATATATTGGGCACTCATGGCTGTATTTTTGTAAGGAATAACTTCCCATTCTTTATATTTTTTTAAAAATTTATTACTTTGTTTAAAAGCTTCAGGATGAGAATAAACTTCGTTTATATCTTCTATTTTTGCTCCTTTTATCCCTAGTAAATTTTGATGAATTTTAATATTTTTTTCTCCAAGGATGAAACAATCATATTTTCTTAAAAGCTCATATATTTCGCCTATTCCTCCTGTTGAAGAATTTTCTATGGGTAAAACACCATATTCTATTTCTCCTTTATCCAGTGCACAAAATACATCTTCAAATTCATCATAGTTGATAGAATCTACTTTATCTTTAAAATAACCCATTAAAGCCTCTTCACTAAAAGACCCTTTGCATCCTTGAAATCCAACTACAGGATGTTTTTTTTCTTTTATATTGTTTTCATGTTTTTTATCAAGATATCCTTTATTCATTTCCTTTAATTGAAAATTTTTACTCGTCATCATAATACTATTTAATATTTCCACTAAAAAATTTTTATAATTTTTATTTTTAAGTCTTCTTAAATTCTTTTCAATAACTTCCTCTTCTCTATCTTTATTAAAAATAGGAAGATTTTTCTCTTTTTTGTACGCCCCTACTTTTAATACTACATCCATTCTTTCTTCAAACAATTTTACTAATTCCTCATCTATTTTATCAATTTTATCTCTCAAATTTTTCAGATCATCCATTTTGTACCATCCTTTTCTATGATCATATCTAATATAGCAATAGCTGCTACTGCATCTACAACAGGAAGGGCTCTAGGAACAATACAAGGATCATGTCTTCCTTGTATATTCAAGGTTGTATTCTCATTATTGTTTATGTCTATGGTTTTTTGACCTTTTCCTATGGAAGAAGTTGGCTTAAAGGCTGTTCTAAAAATAATAGGCATTCCACTAGATATACCCCCTAGTATTCCTCCATGATTATTGCTATACGTTTTTATTTTTTCATTTTCTATATAAAATTCATCGTTTGCTTTTGATCCTTTCATTTTGCTTATTTCAAATCCTGCTCCAAATTCAATTCCTTTTACTCCTGGAATAGAAAATACAATATGAGAAAGCTTTGATTCTATGGAGTCAAAGAAAGGATCTCCTATTCCTACATCCATATTTATTATGGCGGTTTCTATTATTCCCCCTATAGAGTCAAATTCTTCTTTTACCTTTAGTATTTCCTTTTTCATTTCTTCTCCTACCTTATCCTCTATCACAGGAAATTCCTTTGAGGATAAATTTTGAAGATCTTTTCCTTGTATCTTTATCTCATCAAAATGATTTTCTTTTATATGTCCTATACTAAGAACATGACTTCCTATGAAAATTTCTTTTTTTTCTAAAATTTGTTTGCATAAAGCGCCTGCAAATACCAATGGTGCAGTAATTCTTCCGGAGAAATGTCCTCCTCCTCTATGATCATTGAATCCTGAATACTTTATATATCCTGTGTAATCTCCATGTCCTGGTCTCATTAAATATTTTAAAGCGTCATAATCTTTTGATATTTTATTGGTATTATATATTACAGCGCATAAAGGGCTTCCTGTGGTTCGTTCATTAAAATATCCACTTAATATTTCAAATTCATCCCCTTCTTTTCTAGGAGTAGAAATTTTGTTTTGGCCAGGTGCTCTCCTTTTCATTTCTCTTTTAATATATTCTAAATCAATTTTTATTCCACCTGGAAGTCCAGACAAAACAATTCCAATTCCAGTTCCATGAGATTCTCCAAATATAGAAATAGATATATGTTTACCCCACATGCCACTCATCTATTTTACCTCCTAAATTTTCAAAGTCACGCCAAAAGGTTGGATAAGACTTACTTACAGATTCATATCCTGTAAGAATCACCTCTTCTTTACATTTTATTGATGCGATTCCAAGGGCCATGGCAATTCGATGATCATTCCAACTATCTACTACTCCTCCAGTTAAATATTCTTTTCCACGAATAACTAGTCCCTCCTCAAGTTCCTCAATATCTGCTCCAAGCTTGTTTAGTTCTGTTGTGATGGCTTTTAATCTATCTGATTCCTTTATTCTTAGTCTTTTTGCATTCACAATTTTTGTTGTTCCTTTACTTAAAGCACCTAAGGTAGCCAAAACTGGAACTAAATCAGGACATTGAGAAGCATCAATAATGGTGCCATGGGTATTAGATGGATATGCTTTAATAAAATCTTCTTCAACCTGTATCTCTCCACCCATGGCTTTTATAATTTCTAGGATTTCCTTATCTCCTTGAAGAGAATGTATGTTTAAGTCAAGACAATTAATATTTCCTCCAAGCAATGCTCCTACTATCCAAAATGCAGCTTGTGAAAAATCTCCTTCCACTCTATATCCTCTATTTTTATATTTTTGATTTCCTTTTATTTTAAATTCCTTATATGCTTTATTTTCAACTTCCACTCCAAAAGCTTTTAGTGCATCTATCGTAATATCTACATATCCTTTTGACTCTAAAGGAGAAGTAATGATTATTTTTGAATCTCCTTCCAGCAAAGGAAGTACAAATAAAAGCCCAGATATAAATTGAGAACTAATATCTCCTCTCATATAAAAGCTTCCACTTTTTAGTTTTCCATTTACAGTAAGGGGAAGTTTTCCTCCTTTATTTTTATATTCTATTTCTTGCTTTTCAAATATTTTATAATAAGTATCAAGAGGCCTTTCTACAAGTTTTCCTTCTCCTAGAAATGTAATTTTTTTATCTACAAGGCCTGCCATGGGAATTAAAAATCTTAATGTAGATCCAGATTCCTTACAATCTATAGTATTTGCTAGAACTTTTAATGCATTATTCCTCTTTAGGGTAACTGTACTTAAATTATTTTCATCCTTTTTTATATCCTTTACCTCTACACCAAAAGCTTTCATTCCTTCTAAGGTGGCAGTGATATCTTTTGAAAAAGATATATTTTCAATCAAGCTTACTCCTTCTGATAAACTAGCACAAATGATAGCTCTATGGCTTACGCTTTTGGAGGGAGGTATTCTTACTTTCCCAGAAAGATTACTTGGTTTTATTTTTAGTGCTTTCATTTTGTCCTCTCCTTCTAAACATACTGATAGAAATCCTCTTTTTTTATCTTTTTTATAAACCCATCTCCTATTTCATTCAATAAAATAATATGAATATGATCTATATCTCTCTTTTTATCTACCTTCACCGTTTCTATTATTTTGTTTTTATCTACCTTTGGTAATGCATGAGAAAGATTATATTTTTCTAATATCTTTTTTATAAACCCTGAAGTTCCCTTTTCTGTCTGCCCTATTTCTTCACTCTTTTGGGTTATGGTATACATTCCTATTGCCACCGCTTCCCCATGGGTATAGGTTTCATAATGAAAATATTTTTCTACAGCATGACCAATGGTATGCCCAAAATTTAAAAGCATTCTTCCTCCCGTATCTTTTTCATCCTTTTCAACAATTTTTCCTTTTATTTTACAGCACGTATAAATGATTTCTTCTATATGATCCCATAGTTCTTCTTTTGTATAGTAATAAAGCTTATAAAATAATTTTTCATCCTTTATGCATCCATACTTAATAGCTTCTGCTATCCCATCATGAAAAAATCTCTTTTCTAACGTACTTAAAACATTTGGATCAATAAAAACTGCCTCAGGATGATAAAAACTTCCTACTAAATTTTTTCCTTTACTTAAATTTACAGCTACTTTGCCTCCAACACTACTGTCAATTTGTGCTAAAAGAGAAGTTGGAATTTGAATAAAAGGAATACCTCTTAAAAAAGTAGATGCTACAAATCCAGCTAAGTCTCCTACAACCCCTCCTCCTAATGCAACAATCATATCTTTTCTCGTTATTTCTAATTCTAATAAATCCTCATATATTTTTTCTGCATTGCTTAAGGATTTACTTTTCTCTCCTGGCTTAATCTTAATGGTGTACGGGATAAATCCATTTTTCTTTAAATCAAGCGTTACTTCTTCTTCATATATTCTTGAAACATTTTCATCTGTTATAATAACAATTTTTTTATTTTTGTATATTTTTCTTATATGTTCTCCAATATTTTTCATCAAACCTTTTTCAATGTATATTGGATATTGTTTTAAAGGAAGCTTTACATTTAATGTAATCATTTTATCAACCTCTTTATAATTCTTTATTTTCTATCTTTGCAAGTTGTTTGATCGTTTCCATTAAATTATGAAATCTTTCTGGTTTTATAGATTGATTTCCATCGCACATTGCATTTGCTGGGTCATTATGCACTTCTATAATAAGTCCATCTGCGCCCACTGCTATAGCTGCTTTAGATAAACTTTCAACTAACCACCAAAGTCCTCCAGCATGGCTAGGGTCTACAATAACTGGTAAGTGGCTCATTTTCTTGATGACAGGAATAGCACTTAAGTCTAAGGTATTTCTCGTGAAAGTTTCAAATGTCCTTATTCCTCTTTCACATAATATCACATTTTCATTTCCTTCTGCCATGATGTATTCCGCTGACATAAGAAATTCTTCTATAGTTGCAGATAATCCTCTTTTTAATAAAACTGGTTTATTCGTTCTTCCTACTTCTTTTAATAAATCAAAGTTTTGCATATTTCTAGCCCCTACTTGAATAACATCTACATCTTCTATAAATTTTTCTAGCATATCTACAGACATGATTTCTGTCACAATAGGAAGCCCCGTCTTTTCTCTTGCTATTTTTAAAAGTTCTAATCCTTCTTGCTTTAATCCTTGGAAACTGTATGGAGAAGTTCTTGGTTTGAAAGCTCCCCCCCTTAAAAATTGAGCACCTGATTTTTTTACTGACTCTGCTATATCTACTATTTGTGCTTCATTTTCTACAGAACAGGGTCCAGCAATAATAGATAAATTCTTTCCTCCAATCAATCTATCTCTCACATTAACTACCGTATCCTCTGGATGAAATAATCTATTTGCCTTTTTGTAAGGCTCTTGTACGTATAAAAGCTTTTCTACATTTCGATTTGCCTCTATTTGCCCTGGATCTATCTTGCTTGTATCTCCTACAAGCCCTAGTATATGTCTATTTTCCCCAACTGTTTCATGAACACTACAACCTAAGCTTTCTAATTTTTTCTTCAGTTTTTCTATCTCCTCTTGAGATGTATGTCTTCTAATAACTACTACCATTTCTATTCCTCCTTTAATTTTTTGTATAAAAAAAAGACTCACGCTAATGAGTCTTTTAAATAGCTAATTTAAAAATATTTATGGATAGACATATAGTGATATAGATTTATCCATATATAATTTTCCTATACTCATTAGAAAGAAGATGTATTATTTTTTTGCAGAACAAGTAACTAGCGCTAAAATAAAAGAAGCCCCAGCTAAAGAAAAAGCTAAAATAAAATTGTCCTGCAATCTCCTTTCTAATTAATGATCCCATTTTCATTTCCTCCAATTGATTAGTTTATTTTGTAAATTTATATTGTCCATGATTATATCAAATTTATATAAAAAGTCAATAAGAAATTTTTTAATTTTTATAATTAAATTAATTTTTATGAAATTTCAAATTTATTTTCCTTCTTCACTTATCATTTTTCTAATCGTTTCTATTTCTACTTTATGTCCTTCCTCATCATAAGGTGTTTCCAAAAAGAAAGGTAAATCCTTTAACTTAGGATGTGTAATAAAATCCATTAATGCACCCATCCCAATTTCTCCTTCTCCAATTCCAGCATGACGATCTTTATTACTTCCAAAGGGCATCATGCTATCATTAAAATGAATTGCTTTTAATTTACCTAGTCCTATGATTTCATCAAATTTACAAAGCACACCTTCTAAATCATTTACAATATCATATCCTGCAGAAAAAGTATGACATGTATCAAAGCAAACCCCTATTTTCTCACTATAGTTTACTTTATCGATGATTTCTTTTAATTGCTCAAAGGTATATCCTATTTCACTTCCTTTTCCAGACATAGTTTCAAGAAGTATGGTTACTTTTTCTTTTCCTGTTAATGCCTCATTTAAAGCATTTGCAATTCTATCAATCCCAAATGTTATTCCTCCTCCTACATGACTTCCCGGATGAAAACACATATATTCTATATCTAGAATATCCATTCTCTTTATATCTTCTTTTAAAATTCTTCTTCCAAACTCATATACATCTTCTTTCTGACCTCCTAAATTCATGGTGTATGGAGCATGAGCCAGTAAAGGTCCAAAATTATTTTCTTTTCTCAGTTTTTGAAAGGTTTCTACATCCTTTGGATCTAATTCCTTTATACTTCCTCCCCTAGGATTTCTAGTGAAAAACTGAAAAGTATTTGCGCCTATATTTAAAGCAGTCTCTGCTGCCTTTGAAAACCCTTTTGCAATTGAAATATGTGGTCCAATAACTAACATAAATTTCCTCCTCATTTTTAAGATATATTCCCATTATACCCAAACCAATACAGGATCAGCAAACTTTTAAAAAAAAATCTTTCTTTGAAAAACTTCAAAGAAAGATTTTTTTTATTTTTTTAATTTTTTTTCTCTTCTCAAATCCGGAACTGCCATTAAAGTTATGTTATATGGTCTTACATTTTCCCTATCTTTTACACGTTTATTTTCCAAAATTTCTTTTAATTTAGAACCTAAAGTATCAATTAATTCTTTTGCTTCTTCTTCTGTCAAATAATACTCATTATGATGTCTTACGTGCTTGGATTTTACTTCATTATTTTCAGCCGCTCTGTAAAAATCTTCACTTATTTTCTCAAATATAGATATAGAAGCTTGGTTTAAAGTTTGCACTATATTATCATTATTGGAATTTAATATACTTTTATCGATTACTACCATTTTTGCCGTTGGAAGATAATATTTTTCTATAATTCCAGACTTCACTTTTTCTTCCACTAATTCTAGTATTCCTACACTTAATAAAGTTTTAATATGATAATTTATTTTCGCATGAGGCTCTCCTAATATTTCTGACAATTGCTTGGCTGAAAGGGCTTCTTCTCCAAAGGCTTCCAGTATCTCTACTCTATAGGGATGCGATATTGCCTTAATTTCTTCAAGGTCTCTTAGAACTAAAATATCTTTCATACTACCCCCCCACTATCATATTTAATGCTGCTTCATGGTATAATTGTACATTATACTATCCTTTTGCGCAATTGTCAAAATTTTTTAAAATATACTTAAATTTAATTTTTTAGATAAGGCCTCTAAAATCTTTACACCACCAATACTATTTCCTTTTTTATCCAGAGCTGGCCCATATATTCCTATTCCCATTTTTTTTGGAACAGTACACATGATTCCTCCTCCTACTCCAGATTTTGAAGGGATTCCTGCATTAATGGCGAATTCTCCCGATGCATCATACATTCCACATGTTACCATAAAAGTTTTTACAATTCTAGCTACCTCTTCACTGATTAATCTTTCATTTGTAATGATATCTATTCCATCAAAAGCTAAATTCAACCCCATTTTAGCCAAATCTTTTATCGTTGCATCAATGGAGCATTGTTTAAAGTATAAATCTAAAACCTCTTCCACATCGCCTTCTAATATTCCTTCACTTTTTAAAAGATAAGCCATGGCTCTATTTCTATCTCCGGTTATCTTTTCAGAAAGATAAACATCATAGTTTATATCTAAATTTTCATTTCCAGATAATTTTCTAAAAAAAGCTAATATTCTATTTAGCTTTTCTTCATGATCTTTTCCTTTAATCAAAGATGTGATCATAATGGCACCTGCATTGATCATAGGATTATACGGAAGGGAAGGCTTCGAGGTTTCAAGTTTCATAATAGAATTAAAAGGATCTCCAGATGGTTCCATTCTTACTTTTGAAAATACCTTTTCTCTTCCATGATCCATGAGTGCAAGGGCTAGCATAATAGGCTTAGATACACTTTGTATGGTAAATTTTTTTTCTCCATCTCCGCTCACATAAACATTTCCATCTTTATCCATAACGCAAGCTGCTAAATCATATTTATTTGCTTTTTGGAGCTCTGGTATATACGTTGCTACATTTCCAAAATTTGTATATTTTCTACTTTCTTCAATAATCTCTTTTAAAATTTCTTCCAAATTTCTCACCCCTATAAGAATATATCACAAAATGTAGGGGTTTTTATATATTTAAGAAAAAGTTTTCCTTTAAAAATTTATACTAATCGACTTCCACCTATAAACTCTCTTAATATAGAAGTTGGTGGAATGTCCACTTCTTCTTCAATAGGGAGAAAATACTGTAAAAACTTTAATAATCGTTTTGCTTCTCTATTTTCCACATTACTTTTATCAATTTCTTTCAAAATAGGATCTGCATATTTTTTAAGTACTGCAAGTTCATAAACTAAAGCTGAATTAAACATCACATCTGCTTCTTCTTGATATGGGAATATATTTTTTTCCTCTCCTCTTCTTACTGAAGGCCACATTTGTATAGTTCTCAGTGGACTATGTCCCCTAAACTGATGATCTCTTACAATTCTTCTAATCATTCTTAAATCTGTAGTTGGTATTCTATTATGTTCATCTAAATTGAGCTGTGTTAAGGCACTAATATATATCTTAAACTTATTTTCATCTGGAATGGATTTTGTAAGCAAATTATTTAATCCATGTATTCCTTCTATTACAATAGGTTGATCTTCATTGATCTTTAATTTTCTTCCCGTAAACTGCCTTTTTCCAAGCATGAAATTAAAATAAGGAATTTCAATTTCATACCCTAAAATAAGTTTTTCTAGATGATCATTAAAAAGCTCTAAATCTATAGCATGAATAGATTCAAAATCATAATTTCCCTCTTCATCTAAAGGGGTTTCTTCTCTATTTACAAAATAATCATCTAAAGAGATGGATACAGGTCTTAATTTATTTACTCTAAGCTGAGTAGACAGTCTTTGCGCAAAACTAGTTTTTCCAGAAGAAGATGGGCCTGCTATCAAAATGATTTTTCTTTTTCCTTTATTTTGAAGGATTTTGTCTGCTATTTGAGATATTTTCTTTTCATGAAGGGCTTCCACTGTTCTAATAAGATCTGGGTAATCCCCATTTTCTATAATAGCATTTAATGCTCCAACTTTATCTACATGCATTATTTTAGCCCATTCTTCTGCTTCCTTATAAATTCCTGCAAGCTTTGGTTGTTCTTTAAACACAGCCATTTCTTTTGGATTTTCCATTTTAGGTCCAAGTATTACCACTCCTGGAGGATGATATTTTAATTCAAACATCTTCAAATAACCTGTAGAAGGTACCATATATCCATAGAAATAATTTTTAAGCCATCCACATTTGTAAATATTTACATGTTTTGTTGGTTTATATTTGAATAAATCTGCTTTTGCATTCCTTTCACTGCTTTCAAATATTTTGATTGCTTCTTCCACAAGAAGTTTTATTTTTTCAAAAGGTGTGTCTTCTTCTATAATTTCTTTCATTCTAGATTGTATTTTTTCTATGTCTTTTTCATGAATAGGTCTATCATAATGGATTTCACAGTAAGACCCTCCTCCTAGAGAATGTTCTACAGAAACCCTGCAACCAGATAAAATTTCTTCACAAGCTCTTATAAATACAAATGAAAGGCTTCTCATATAGGTTCTAATTCCATCTTTATCATATAAATCCAAAAACTCTATACTACAATTTTCTTTAATAGGGTGACTTAGTTCTTTTAGTTCATTATCTATAACCCCTAAAACAATAAGGCCTTTAAACTTTTTTTCATATTCTTTACTAATTTCTAGCAATGTGGTTTCTTCCTTATATTCCTTATCTTCATTCATTATTTTGACTTTTATTTTATCCATCATCATCACTCCCCTTAACACTATTTTACCCCAAAATGGAATTACTAATAATATATGTAAAAAAAGAGAGCAAATGCTCCCTTTTTTAATACATTTTATGTCCAGGCTTAGAGATAGAGCTTAAAGCATTACCAGCTTCATCCACATGTATATTTACATTTGCTAAATCACCAAGAGAAAGTATTCCTACAAGTTTTCCATTTTCCACTACAGGAAGTCTTCTAATTTGATTTCTAGCCATTAAAGTAGCTGCTTCATGGGCATCCGTTTCAGGACCTACACTTACAATTTCTCTTGTCATAATACTTCCTACATGTTGATTATCAGGATTATTTTCTATAACACTTCTTATAACAATATCTCTATCCGTTACTACTCCTACTGGAGATTTACTTTCATCACAAACAGGAACAATCCCTACATCTAACATTCTCATAATATCAGCAGCCTTTGCTATATGAGAATTTGGCGTTACATAAGACACATCACTTGTCATAATTTCTCTTACTTTCATCTAAAAACCTCCTTTTATTTAAAATCAATATTAGTGTTTCATTTTTTAAGAGGTTTTATTTATAAATTTTTGGAAATGATTTTTTTACTATTTTTTAAAAATTTTTTATCCATTTCTAAAACCATATATTGAAGGTTTTCTAGTTTTAATAAATATTGTATTTCCGTTTCCTTTAAGCGACCATTTTCATTTAATCCTAAATGAAGATCTTCTTTTCCATCGTTATCATTTAAATGAAGTAGCTTTATATGATTATTTAAAGAAGATATATAGTCATCTTTATCAATTAAAGCATGTCCTGTATCATAACAAAATCCAAAATTATTTTTATGAATTTTCTTAAATATATATTGAAAATCCACTACTTTATTTCCAAGATTGATTAAGTCTCCTTCATGGGAATAAGTATTTTCAATATATATATCTGCATCCTTTATTTTTTCTAATAGTGTATAAAAAAAATATAGGGCATTTTCTAAATATTTTTCCCTATACTTTTTGACTTTATTTTTCAAACCATAACCTAAATGAAGATTATAGTACTTTACATTTATTTCTCTTCCCTTATTATAATGATCTATAAAAAATTTCATCCAATATTTTTGAATATAGTTTATATTTTCACAAGCATTTAATTCCATTGGCATGTGCACGCCTAAAGTCATACCATTTCTTTGGATACTTTCTTTCTCCTCATAGACAAATTCCCATTCTTCTAAATGATCTATGCCCACTTCAATATGATTAAATCCTATTTCTTTACATATTTTTATTTTTTCTTTTAGGTCCAAAGCCATGGCGGATATTCCAAGTCGCAAAACCCTCACCTACTTTAAAAGACCTATTTTACTAAAAGGATATAGTCTTACAAAAGCCCTACCAATTATATCATCTATTTTTACAAGCCCTACTCTAGAGTCTCTACTGTCTAAACTATTTGGCCTATTATCTCCCATGGCAAATACAAATCCGTCTGGGATAATGGTATCTACATATCCATCTGTATACTCTCCATTAATATAGGCTTCTTTTTGTTCCACATCATTTACATATACTTTTCCATCTACAATCTTGATTTTATCTCCTGGTACTCCAATAATTCTTTTCACTAAATCTTTTTCTTTTCCATTTTCTTGGGTTAAATGAGATTTAAATACAACAATATCTCCCTTTGCTGGTGTATGGGTTGTATAAGGTATTCTATTAATGATTAAATAATCATTTTCTTCAAGCGTTGGATACATAGAATATCCCTTTACAAGAGTTGGTCTTATAAAGGTTGTAATAATTAATGCAATTACAAGAGATATGGCGATGGTTTTAACCCATTCTATAATTTCCTTGGTAAATTTGCTCATTTACTTCATCTCCTTTATACGCTATATATTTACTAATTAGATCTATTATTATCGTGTTTATTTCATCATACTTATTCACTTTTATTTCTAAATCTAAGTATCCACATGCCTTTACAAAATCCTCAACGACTTCATAAGGTTCTCCATATATATATTCTATATCCATCTTGCTTACACCTTTAAACCCATGGCCAACAGGGCAATCATTCCTAAGTCGAATTAAATTTTCTAATTTTTCACTATTTAAAATAGAAAGTACTTTATCTATTTTCCTGTTTTTATTTATATATTTGTTGATATATTGTGTTAATCCATGTGTTAGATTTCCAGTATATATATTATACCTCTTTCTTAAAATATTCAATATATTTTTTTTAGATACCATATATCCCAGCATAGAAATTTTATTTTTTCCAGATTGATTTTTTATAAATATATATTTAAATAATGCCTCTCTTAATCTGTATATCCTCCCTAAAAAATCTATATATTCTTCATTGACTAATTGTATTTTTATGTTTTCTATGAATTCTGAAAAAATAGCTTCTGGTTCTCCGTCCACTAAATCAATCAGATTGTTTCGAAGGGCTTTAATTTCTTTTCTATTCTTAATTTGAGAAGATAAATTATCTATTTTCTTTATAGAAGTTTTAAAATCAAAATTCACTGCATGTTTACAGGAGCTAACTAGTGTATATAAATCTCCCTTTTGTATTCCCAATTCTTCTAACATATCTTCTACTCCATCATAATTATATCTTCCTAAAAACTTTAATATGACAAATTCATATTTTCTATCTATGCTACCCATATGATCACTCCAATAGTTTTTTAATTTATTTTATACCCATTTCTATTGTATTATAATATGATAATTAATTAAATTATTCCCTATTTTAAAAATTTACTGCAAAAAAGACCCTAAAAATTAAGGTCTTTTTGCTTTATAAGGAAGGTATTTTTATCTCTTGGTTTGGATAGATTAAATTGGGGTTCTTAAGATGATTAAATTCAGCTATTTTTTTCCAGTCAATATTGAACATTTTCCCAATTTTCCATAATATATCTCCTTTTTTCACTACATACACTTTTTCTTCTTGTTGTTTTGCTTGTATAGGAGCAGGTTTTTCTTCTTTTATAGGAGCTTTGATTTCTTCCTTTACGGGCTCTTTCACTATAGGTTGATTTGTAATTTCTTTCTCTGTAGAAGGAAGAATGCCTTCCTTTTCAAGATCATACACATTTAAAGCTTTTACATTTGGCGTTCTTCCATCTTCAGAAGTTGGAACTTGTATTTTCCCTTCATTTACCAATTTATATACTTCTTCTTTTAAAGGATGATTTAAATTATCACCAACTATCTTCCAGTTATTATCTACCTTTGGTGTAATATTTTTCTTTTCTTTTACATATTCTAAAATAAGATTTCGAATGCTTCCATCTACAAATTTTTCAGAGGAATCATATACTTTATCTTCTGCTTTGAAATATCCATCTTTAACCATATTTCCAAATCTATAGTTATTTACAGCAAGGATAAAAGTCATATTCTCTGTAACAGGTTTTCCTTTAAACTTCAGATTCACAATTCGTTGTCCTTCCGGCTTTGAAATATCTACATCATATTCTACCCCAGAGAACATATCATAGTTATATCCTCTTATATCTTTATTAAAGCTTACGGTAACATCTCCATCTTTGTGCGTATTATAATATTTCGCTGACCATTCCATATAATCTTTTAATTGTTTACCATTTACCTTTACCCCAATTAAGGTATTTGCATATTTATAAATATTAGCTACATCTTTTTTCTTGAATTCTCCTTTTAAAAGATTCATATCATTTTTAAATGCAGCAGCAGCAGATACATCTGCACCACTATAATGCATTTGAACTTCATTAATAAAGTCGATTAAAGCGGTATCTTCCATTTGTGCTGTTGGAATTCCAGGTAGTATATATACATTTTTTATAAAATCTTCTGTAACAGATCCTATTACCATATTTGCATCTTTTCTAGAAGTTTCATGTATTCTGCTATATTTTCCTTCTAATTCCTTATCTACTTCATAATTTTTTGTATCAATATTTTCACTTTTTTTATCTGCTATAATCCATTTTCCATTTTCATTTTTCATTTTTATATCTATTTTAGATACCTTGTTTCCTGCGAATTTAGGTTCTACAATTAAAGTACTCCCTATTTTTTCTCCAGCAATATCGCTATGGGCATGTCCTATTACAGCAGCATCCAGCTTCGGATTTGCTTTTACAATCGCTTTTACACCATCAAAGTCACTATATTCATTATCTACTCCCATATGGAATACCCCTACAAACACATCTGCTTTTCCTTCCAGTTCAGCTAAAACTTTTTTTGTTTCTTCTACTGGATTTTTGAATTCTAATCCTTTGAAGTGATCTGGCGTAGATGCTTCCCATCTAGGTATATTGGGTGTAATCATTCCTATAATAGCTACCTTTACTCCATCTTTCTCTATTATTTTATACGCATCAAATCTTCTTTCTCCACTTTCTTTATATACATTTCCAGCAAGAACAGCTGCTTTAGATGTTTTTATAGATTTATCCAAAATATCTAATCCAAAATTAAATTCATGATTTCCTAAAGTCCAGGTATCATATCCTATATCATTCATCACTTCTATTATAGGATTTGTTTCTTCTTTTTGGAAAAGTTCAATAGAGTTATCTTGTGTTGTATCTCCAGCATCTACTAGAATTACATTTTTATTTTTACTTTTTATGTCTTTTACAACAGATGCTATTTTTAAATATCCTGCTCCTGTATCCTCTGCATCTAAAGCATAGTCCCAAGGAAATATTCTTCCATGAACATCACTTGTTCCAAGTATAGTAATACTTATTTCCTTTTCCTGAGCATCCATTCTCATAGGAGAAAAGATTCCTATAAACAACATTAAGGTCAATAGTATGGATATTCTTTTTTTCACTATGAATCCTCCTTTTAAAATTTTTTATTTATATCCAAAATCCCTTTATATTGGGTAATATAAAATATTCTTCATACGGTAACATTTTCCTCTATTTTTCAAACTTTTTTATGCATATAACAAAAATTTCATTATATTCCAATATTATTTTTTATATTGTAATTTTGTAGTTCTATTGATATTCTAGTATATATAAGGAGGATAGATTTATGGATAAATTCAATGATATTCTTTATGAAGTTAGTGATTTATTGTTAGGTTTTGTTGTTCTTTTAGTCATTGTTTCTACTGTAGGATGGCAACTTTACGGATGGTTTGAACCTGGCAAGGCTCAAGCTACAGACAAGGTAGCTACTGAAATAACTGTAGAAAAAAAAGAAATCAATATGGAAGATAAAGAAAATGAAAATAAGAAAATTGAAGTTAAAGAAGTGATTCGTTTTGAAATCAAACCTGGAGAAGCAGGTGTTAAAATAGCCGAAAATTTAAAACATCAAGGATTTATTGATTCCCCAGATGAATTTTTAAATATGCTTAAAAAATCAAATTTAGAAAATTCTATGAAAGCTGGTACCTACTCTATTACAAAAGGTTCCACGATGGAAGAAATCGTACATATTCTTACAAAGTAATCTTATTCAAAAGTTCTCTTTTAAAAAGAGAACTTTTTTTGCATTTTGTTATTTTTTCAACATGAAGATATACCCTTTTATAATCTGTAATTTTTTTGTAACTTTTTTACCCCTTGATTTATGATAGTATTTTAATAGCAATCCATATTTAAACTTAGGAGGAATTTTTATGAAAAAGCTAGTTTCTTTTATCATGCTGTTTTTGATTCTATTTTCAAGCTTTCCTTATGCTCAGGAGAAAAAAGTAATTCTAGGAAATGAAAGACTTATTTCTGAATACAGCCAATTAATTGATGGAAAAAATATTGGACTAATTACCAACCAAACTGGAATCAATAGCTTAGGGGAAAAAACTTATGATGTTTTATTTAATTATAAAAAAACAAATTTAGTTGCTCTTTATACCCCTGAACATGGTCTAGACGGACTTACTCCAGCTGGTAAATATGTAAAATCTTACATAGATCCCACTATGAATATTCCTGTATACAGCCTATATGGTCAAACAAGAATGCCTAGTGAAGATATGCTAAAAAATATAGATGTGCTCGTTTTTGACATTCAAGATATTGGTTCTAGAACCTATACTTATATCTCTACTTTAAATTATTGTATGATTGCAGCGCAAAAATACAATAAGGAAATTATTGTTTTAGATCGCCCAAATCCTGTAGGCGGTAATACTGTTGAAGGTTTTATTCTTGAAGATAAGTACAAATCCTTTGTTGGTATTGATAATCTTCCCATGGCTCACGGTATGACCGTTGGAGAAATAGCCAATTTCTTTAATAGAAATATAGGGGCAAACTTAGCGGTAATTCCTATGGTAGGTTATGACAGAAATATGGTTTATCAAGATACTAATTTGCCATGGTTTATGACTTCTCCAAATATACCAAATCTTGACTCTGCTTTTGGCTATATGGCAACAGGAACTGGAGAAGGAACAGGAATTGGACAAGGAGATAAATTTACTTGGATTGGTGGTAAGGGGATTGATAGTAATAAATATGCAGATCTTTTAAATAATTCTAACCTTGAAGGAATTGAATTCATACCAGAAAACAAAGGAACAAAAGGTGGAGTAAGATTAAAAATCACAGATTATCATAAATTTAACCCTTGCAAAGTGGGAATTTATGCACTAACCTACGGTCATGATCTAACTCATTTTAAAGTCCCTAAGAGTGGAAAAACTATTGTCATGTTTGAAAAAATCATGGGAACATCAAAATATGGAGAAATGCTTGAAAAAGGCTCTACGCCACAGGAAATTATTAATTCTTATCAGGAAGAGCTAAATAAGTTTAAAATAGAAAGAGAAAAATATTTAATTTATCCTAATATCATACAAAGTAACCTTCCTTTAAATCAGCCGAATAATTTATAAGCTAAAAAATAATAGAGTGAAATGTACTGAATCCCAAAGTTCGGACTAAAATTTATATTATGCAACTAAAAATGGTTCCTGTATTCTACAGGAGCCATTTTTAGTTTGCTTTTTATTCTTGCATTATTGTAGTAATAAATATATTCATGAAGACCTTTAATAAAATCTTCAACAGTTTCAAAATGATTAACATAGAAAAATTCAGCCTTTAACTGCGAGAAGAAATTTTCTGCAATTGCATTATCATAACAATTTCCTTTTCGTGACATACTTTGGCGTATTCTTTTTTTCTGAAGAAATTTTTAAAATCGTATATTTTGGTATTGGAATCCTTGATCCGAATGAATGATTAAGTTTTCATATTTATCCTTTTTCAATCCATTCTCAAGCATTTCAATTACAAAAGATACACTAGGTGACTGACTAATTGAATAACTTATTACTTCTTGGTTGTATAAATCAAGAAGCGGAGAAAGATAAATTTTTTGATTCTTTACTCTAAATTCAGTCACATCCGTAACCATTTTTTCTTCCATCTTATTGCTTGTAAAATCCCTATCAAGGATATTTGGGGTAATAACACTTTCTTGACCTTTATATGAACGATATTTCTTTATTCTTATTTTTGCTTTGATATCTAAAATTTTCATAATTCTCGTGACTTTCTTATGATTAACAACCCCTATTTTCTCTAAAACTTCTTTGTCTTTATTAAGATCTAATGTTATCCTTTTATATCCGTATCTACCTTTATCATCTTCAAATATTGTTTTTATTTTAGATCTAAGCCACTCCTCAGTAGCATTATCTTTAGGATTAGTTATGCGTTTAATTGTATCGTAATAAGTTGATTTTGGAATTTGAGCTAATTCAAAAAGTTCGCTAATCTTGAAGTTGTATTCTTGCCTTAGTTCATATACTATTTTAACTTTTTCTTCAATTGTTGCTTTTCCCGTTGTTGAACCAAGGCATCGAGCTTTTTTAGATAAAGATTCTCCATTCGTAAGCGTTGGACTTCCTCTAGCAAATCCTTATCTTCATTTACATTTATCTTCTCACTTAAGGAGTAGGGCTTTCTACCACGAACATCGTAAACTAAACCTTCTAATCCGTGCTCTTTAAAGAGTCTTTCCCATTTATTTACTGTACCTGAATTTATATCAAATTTCTTTTCAGTTTCAGCATATCCATGGTCCCAAAAATAATTGAGTATTTCAATTTTTTCTTCTTGTGTATATGATTTGTTTTTCTTTCTCATTAATCCAACCATCTCTCTTTTCCTGCGCCATTTATACAAGGTTTCCTCTGCAATACCGTATTTTTTAAAGGTTGCATTGGGTCCAATTTCGTCGCATGATGCCAGTACCTTGTGCTTAAATTCTACACTATATTTTGGCATAATAAAACACCCCTTTTCCAGACTATTATTTAATCCGGGAATTGGGGTGCATTACAAATATCTGCTCTATTATTTTTTATTTACATATATCCTGATTTTCACATTTCCATCTCCATATATTTCTTTTCATATTCTTCCCAGTCTAACATAAAGCGTATATACGTTCCTATCAGCGTCCCTATGGGCGCGCCCCAATAAGATGCATTTTTATAAAAACTACTTATATTTTCCTTTGTAAAAACCATTCCAGTACTCCAAAACCATACATTATAAAAAATGAAAATTTGTAAGAGCAAAATCAATAGGTTACTCCATTTTCCTTTATGTTTGTTTTTTATCCACTTTTTAAAGTTTTTTTCTTTTTGTTTTTCTTTACGCATGATTTCTATCATTATTCCAGCTAATAGGAGAGGTAGTACAATCCATGCATTGTTCATCCTCTCTTTTATTTTATCTTCTACAACAAGATGATATTTTTTTGCCTCTATATTTTCAGATAAATCCACAAAAGAATATAACATCCTTGTAGCTTTTATTTTTCGTAAAGGATACAGTATGTTATTTAGCTTAAATTCATATATACAGCTGCCTTCATATTTTCCTTCTCTTGACTCAAAATCAAGAATAGCAATTACTTCATTTTTCTTCATATCATAATAAAAATCATATGAATGATATTTTTCTCGTAAATATAGATTTTTATCTTTTGCCTCTTCTTTTAATTTCTTGATTTCTTTATACTGCTCTATCTCTATATTAGTATCATAAACTTTATCAAATTGTTCTTTTATTATATCTCCACAAATCCATTCTTTTGTAGATAAAAAAATTACCATCAATATCATAATCCAAGCAATATTATGAAAACTATCTTTTTCGCAAAGCCTTTTTATATATCCCATCCCTTTCCCCCTAATTATCTCCTATAAAAAACGTTATTTTCTTCTAATTCTGTACTGTTTTATTTTCCTTATATTTTGCTTCATGATTTTCCCATTCCACATTCATCACGATGAGAAATATCACGATAGCGAATAGCGTAATTACTATATGATATGGATTTGTATAAAAATTATAGATACTTCCGTTTTTGTACACATATCCTGTAATGAATATAAATGCATTTGCATACATAAAATATTTCAAAATAGACATAGTAAACACCCTTACTTTTCCTTCTTCTCTTTCTTGAAGCCATTCTTCATAACTTTCTTTCTCCTTTTCTTCCTCTTTTTCTTTTTCCTTTTTAATTTCTCTAAATAGAAAATCTACTACCAGGTTTATTAGGGTCAAAATGGCTATTCCTTGCATTCCCAAATTGTTTTTTCTTACCCTTTTTTCTGTTTTCTTTATGTATTCCTCCATTTTTTCATTTTCATATTTATCTACAAAAGCATATATTTTTGTTACAGACTCAATACTTTTTCGTGGATAAAAAATGTTATTTAGTTTTAATTTATATATACTGCTGCTTTCATAGATTTCTTCTTGTGATTCAAAATGTAATATTGCTGTTACTTCATTTTTCTTCATATCATAATAAAAATCACTATATTCCCGTATTTTCAAATGTTTATTTTCTGCTTCTTTTTTTAATTTATTTATTTCTTCATACTTTTCTACTTTTATATCTTTTTCATTATATATTTTTAAAAACTCTTTTTCTATCCTATCTTCTGTTGCACCAATCTTTGTAGATAAAGCAAAAAATAAGATCATAATAATCAAAGATATTTTATTATAGGCTTTCCAAACAGTATAATTTTTAAAAAAACTTTTCATATCTTCCATCTCTTCGCTCCTTCCTTGCACTATATTATTTTACCATATAATTACATTTTCAGAAACATGATGATTTTTATATACTTTTTCCTAAAAAAGGAGATTAAAATATAAAAGTGGTATGCCTATAAATATAAACAATCACAATAAACATTTTGATAAAAAACCGTGCCATGGCACTTCATTTTTCAAAACATTCATTGCAATAGTGCTATTTACGTACATGCCACTTTCAATCACCGTTTTTAATAATTTATCCTAAGTCCCTTTGGATAATGATTTTTTAGCATCCCCTTAGACTCTTTCCCCCACCCTAAGGGATAACCTTCTACGGTAACCAGTACCCATCCTCTATCTTGTCCAGTATTTAATACATTTCCCCTTAAATATTCCATTACTTCTTTTGAATCTATTTTTAAGTGCTCTGTAAATTTTGCATCTTCTGCTTTTAAATAATGAGATAATGCATGCGCTGGCTCAAATCTATTTTTCTTTAAAGTTCCTAAATGAACTCCACTTCTTAATACTTTTATTTTTTTCATATCAGGATATTCTTCTGGTACTAAATATAAATTTTCTCCTTTTAACTCTAGATTCTCTTCAAATTGGATATTCAAATATTTTTTCTCAAATTCTCTAAAGTCCTTTATTTCATTGGTAAGCTTTTTCAGCTTTGTAAACTTCACATTACTTTCTGTCTTTGAAATTTTCTTTAATTTTGCAACAAAATGACCTTCTCCTTTTACTTTATGAGGCCACAGTCTTTCCATATGTAAAAGCGCCATATCTTTATGCTCCTTTAAGAAATGTTTTACTCTATCCTCATTTTCTTCCTTTGAAAAGGTACAAGTCGAATACACGAGTATTCCATTTTCCTTTAGCATATTGTAGGCACTATTTAAAATTTCTTCTTGTATATTTTTGCATTCTAATACCTTCTCATAACTCCAATCCTTAATAGCTACTTCATCTTTTCGAAACATGCCTTCTCCAGAGCAAGGTGCATCGATTAATATTTTATCAAAATATTCTACAAATACTTTTTCTAATTTTGAGGCATCACTATTGGTTATGATTACATTTTTTCCTCCAAACCGCTCTATATTTTCTCCTAAAGCTTTTATTCTACTGCTATTTATTTCATTAGAAATTAAAAGCCCACTTCCTTTTAGCTTTGAAGCAATATAGGTTGATTTGCCACCAGGAGCAGCGCAAAGGTCAAGCACCTTATCCCCTTTTTGTATCTCTAAATTTGGAACCACAGCCATGGCAGAGGGTTCCTGAAGATAATATAATCCTGCTTCGTGAAGTGGATTTTTTCCTGGTCTTTCTCTTTCTTCATTATAATAAAAACCTTCCTTACACCACGGAATGGGATCTAAATGAAATAAATTCAATTTTACAAAATCTTCTACAGTTATTTTTAGTGTGTTTACCCGAAGTCCTATGCTTCTTTTTTCTTCATAGGACTTTAAAAAATCTTCATATTCACCTTTTAATATTTCCTTCATATCTTCTAAAAATTTCTCAGGCAATACAATCAAAACTCTTCTCTCCCTTTTTTGTTAATCCTACCAAATCGATCTCTTGAATCCTTGGTGTATTCATTTAATCTTCTTAAATTAACCCTCCATAAGTATATCACATAGGGCACAAATAAAACCATAAGGATAGGCATGTTAGATAGCAAAATAAAATCAAATATTCCATGTAAAATAATTGGCATGGTGAGGGATTTTCTTAAATATTTCTTGCATTTTCCTTCCTCTAATTCACAATATTTTGCTAAAGAAAGATAATATCCCATGGTTACGCCAAAGAGCATATGAGCAGGTACAGACAATATGCCTCTACTAATCCATATATATGGATTAGCACTATATCGAAACACCACATAGCTTATATTTTCAATTGTTGCAAATCCAAGAGCGGAAAAAGTACAATATACAATTCCATCTAGCTTTTCATTAAAGTGTACACTTTTAAAGGCGCTTTTTAGTACCACCATTCTTTTAAAAAATTCTTCTGTAAATCCAGCTACCGCAAAAGAAGTATATAAAGGCCATAAGATTCCTGAAAAAATATTGAATGAAGATAAAAATTTTTCTACTGCTATAGTGGGAATAACAGATAAACAGCCTAATAAAAATACTTTAAATAAAAGACTTATTGGTTCTTTATCATATCGATCTGTAAGATAAATCATAAGGGCTAATGCAATACCTGGAGCAATTGCTAAAATAAAAAGTCTTAAGTCCATAATTCCTCCTCCTTTATATAGGTTATATTCCCCAAAACACTGAACAAAATATACTTTTTTTCATATTATATAATAGTTCAGATTAGGAGGGATATAATGGAAATCTATACAGTGAAAAAAGGCGATAGCCTGTATGATATTTCAAGAAAATACAATATTTCTATAGATGAAATCATCAAAGCAAATGATCTTCCCTATAACGATAGATTAGCAGTTGGAATGAACCTTTTAATACCTTCAAAAACTTATAATGGAGATTTTTTTAACTATACGGTACAAGTAGGAGATTTTCTTTGGAAAATATCTAAAAGATTCAATATACCTTATCCAGAGATTATTGCTTTAAATAACTTAAAGCCACCTTATGTTGTATTTCCTGGTGAAGTAATAAAAATTCCCAGAAAAAATAGAAAAAAAGAAGTAAAAACCCTTCCTTTTTTTCAGCCTGGGAAAAACTACACCCAGTATTATGATTACATCAAAGAAATATCTCCAGAATTAACTTATATTGCAGTATTTGATGTAAGAACCGATAAAGAAGGAAATTTAATAAATGAAATTCCAAAGGATTTAGATTCCTTTATTAAAAGCAACAATATAGCGCCGCTTCCTGTGGTGAGCAATTTTGATGGAGAAAATTTTAATAAAGATCTAGCTCGAGAAGTTTTAACCAATCATATGGACCAATTGATCAATAATATTGTAGATTTAACTTTAAAAGAAAACTATGAGGGAATTATATTAGATTTTGAAAATTTATATCCACAAGATAGAAATTTATTTAATTCCTTTGTTAAAAAGCTTTCAGAAAAACTTCATGAAAATAATAAAGTTCTTGGCATGGCAATTGCCCCTAAATGGGAAGATTGGTCAGATCGACCTTGGGTTGGATTTTTTGATTATGAAGAATTAGGAAAATACTTAGATATTGCTTATATTATGACCTATGAATGGGGATGGTCTGGAGGAGATCCTCAACCTATTGCACCTTTACCCAATATGAAAAGGGTGCTGGATTATGCTTTGACCAAAATGCCAAGTGATGTAATTTTTATGGGAATGAATTTATATGGATATGATTGGAAAGTTTATGAATACAAACAAGAATCCGCTAAAACAGTTACCTTAAAAACTGCCTATAAACTTGCTATTGATAACAATGCTCAGATTTTATGGAACAATAAATCCAAAACCCCTTATTTTAGATATACAGATGGTGAAGGAGATCTTCATGAAGTACATTTTGAAGATGCCTTAAGCCAACTTTACAAACATGAATTAGCAAGGGATTTAAATCTTGAAGGATTTGGTTATTGGGTATTAAACACCAGAATTGCTCCTACTTGGTATATCTTGAGAGATTTGTTTAAGGTAAGGAAGGTGACTGAATAATGGATGGAAGTTTATTAGTAGAAGTAGTAGATAAGAAAACAAAAATTCCTATACCTGATTGTATTATCAATATTTACACAATGGAAAATTCTACACAAAAAACAGTAGTTAGTAATTTACCTACCAATATATCTGGTCAAACCATGCTTATTAATCTTCCTGCTCCAGATATAAAATATTCACAAACCCCTGGTTCCGAGGTAAAACCTTACAGTGTATATAACATAGAAGTTATCAAATCTGGATATATTGATGTAATTGTAGACGGTGTTCAAATACTTCCAAACACTGTAGCTATACAAGATATAGAACTTGTGAAAATTGAAAATACAAGATTTATGAGACAAGAAGTAGAGGTAATCGATATAGGACCACATACATTGTGGGGAGACTATCCTCCTAAAATACCAGAAGATCCCAATAAACCATTACCTCCTCCAACAGGGTTTGTGGTGCTAGATTATCCTCAAGTTCCTGAATTTATCATTGTGCATGATGGAGCTCCAGATGATCCTTCTGCTCCAAACTACTATATAAGGTATAAGGATTACATTAAAAATGTAGCTTCCTCAGAAATTTATTCTACATGGCCTACTACTACCATCTATGCAAATGTATGTGCTATTATCTCTTTTACTTTAAATAGGGTTTTTACAGAATGGTATAGGGGAAAAGGAAAAAACTTCACGATCACCTCTTCCACAGCCTATGATCATAAATTTATTTTTGGAAGAAATATATATGAAAACATAAGTCTAGTTGTAGATGATATATTTAATTTGTATTTTAAAAGACCATCTAGTCAAAGACAGCCTTTACTTGCTCAATACTGTGATGGAGTTCAGGTTCAATGTCCTGGATGGATGACTCAATGGGGTAGCAAATATCAAGGAGATCTTGGCAAATCCTTTGATCAGATATTAAAATATTTTTATGGAGACGGCATAGCCTTTGATAGAGCTCAAGTTGTTACAGGCGTCCCCCTTTCCTATCCCGGATATACCCTTGGAATAGGCTCTAGCGGAAAACCGGTTACCACTATACAAAGACAATTAAATAGAATAGCACAGAATTATCCTGCCATTCCTAAAGTAAAGGTGGATGGGATTTATGGTAATTCCATGGCAGAATCTATCAGAAAATTCCAGGAGGTCTTTAGACTTCCAGTAACAGGGGCAGTAGATTTTGCTACTTGGTATAAAATATCCGATATATACGTTGCAGTAACAAAAATTGCAGAATTAAGATAACAAACAGATATTATGGGTTTAACTACATGGCTAAAAAGCCTATATTAAAAAGGTATAGGCTTTTTAACCATGGTTTTATCCCATGAAATAATCTCATCTTCGCTTGTCAATACAAAAGCTTTATCACTAGAAAGTGTTATTTTCTTTACATATTTTATATCTTTAATTTTTTCTGGCAGGATTATTGTATTTTTTATTTCTTCTTTAAAATCATAGGTACCCCAAGTCCAAACCGTTCCATCCTTTTTTAATGCTAAAACAAAGAAATTATGAGATTTAACACACTCTACATTTTTCATATTGCTTATTAGTTGTGGAAAAAGAATATTAGAAGATCCCTCTAGTCCTAACTGTGCTAAATGAGATCTTCCCCATCCATAAAGAGACCCATCTTTTGTTATTGCAAAACTATACCCTTTTCCTGCCCACACATAATCCGCATTATGTATATTTGTAGTAACCACTGGTTCAGAATATTTTTCCTTTATTCCATTTCCTAATTGGCCATGATTATTTCCTCCCCAAGCAATAATCGTTCCATCATAGCAAAGCGCTAAGCCATGGCTTTCTCCAAGGGATATTCTTTTCACATTTTTTACGTTTTTTAACTTATAGGGCAAAACTCTATGCCCTATATCTAAATCCCCTAATTGACCTTCTTTATTGTTTCCCCATATATAAACATTTCCTTGGGCACTTACAGCTGCACTAAAATCTTTTCCAGCACATACCTGAGTAGGAGATGGTACCCCTTTGATTTCTGTCGGTGTATATCTGTTTACTTCATCTCCTGTACCTAATTGTCCTTTATGATTTCTTCCTATTCCATAAATCTTTCTATCATGGGTTAAAAACAAAGTATGGTCTTTTCCTGAAGATAGCTGAAAAACATTTTTCATTTTTTCTGATTCTACAAATTTATGTGGTGTATTATTTGTCTCTATCCCTAGTTGTCCATTTAAATTATCCCCCATTCCCTTTACCTTCCCATTATTTTGAATAATATAAATAGATTTTTCTCCACTTACCATATCTTTTATCCCTTTTATTTCTTTTACATCAAATTGGATAAAAGTCCATTCCGACCAATTCCCATTCTTATCCTGTATTCTTAATCCTACTCTATACGCTCCTTCTTCTTCATACCGATCTTTTTTGTTTTCCCATTCTACCTTATTTATTTTGTTTCCTTCACAAATGGAATGGTTGCAATTCCATTTTATCACCGTTGTTGTTAATATTCCTTCCATAGGGATCATTGTAATTACAGCTACAGGCTCTACACTAGAATTATTACTCATGAAGCTAATATATATTTTTTCTTCCTTTATTTTATAAGGAAGCTTTATCTCTTTTGTAATTTCTTTTATGTCTTTTTCCTTTACCCCTGTCACCACTAAAAAAGTCTTATCTTTTGTAATTTCATATCGATTCCAATTTATTTTTTCTCCTCTTTTTAAATAATTATTTAGTTCTTTTATATCAAAATTCTCTATTCCTTTTTCTTTTTTATACTTTTTATATGCTTCTTTAATGATTTTATAATCCTGCATTACATTTAATTTTCGTTTTTTATGGAGAACAGCATAATATAACGTTACTAAGATTAATATAAGAAATATAAGGATTTCTACAAACATGAATGATCTCTCCTTTTAGTATATTTAGGCTTTTAAATAGTATAATACGGGTATATGATTACAGAAAAGATACAAGATTAGAATCTTACACAAGATGTGCACTTCATAGGGCTTTAAGTACAGCCGAATATGTTTATTTCCATTATACCATCTTCAAAAGAAATTTACTGCACAAAAATCCATATATTTATTCATATTATGCTATTTATTTTTATCATCCAAAAAAATAAAACATAATCTGAAAAATATTTTCTAAATAATAAAAAGAGTAAAAAAATTGAAGTTTTTTTTACTCTTTCTATTATTTATATTTTCATACGATCAGAGTATCTCCAATCAAATACAGACCTTATTTTTTCAAATGCTCTTCTTAAATTTAGCATTCCATATCCCCAAGATACATTTGGATAAACGTCTCCTTCTCTTTTATTTGCCCCTCTTATTAAGTAGGTCTTTACTTTTTGCGTATATAACCTTGGATCATTTTCTTCAACAATTCCCCACTGAAGAAGCAGCGCTGATGCTCCTGCAACATGAGCACCTGAAGCACTTGTTCCTGTTATACTTCCATATCCTCCTCCTGGAATAGTAGTTGTTATATTTACTCCTGGCGCTACTAAATCTGGTTTTAATCTATCATCTCTCGTCGGTCCTCTTGAAGATGCGATGTAAAGGCTATTATCTTTATGATTATAAGCCCCTACAGTAATGACAGCTTCTGCTGTTCCTGGTGTAACAATAGTGCCATAGGGATCTGCTTTTAAAAATTCTGTTCCAGAGGAGAGCAATACTTTATTTGGTAAATACATATCATATCTTCCATCTACAATATAATCTCCATATAATCGTATAATCCAATTTCCTGGCTTGATGTTTTTAAAAGAAATACAGATAAATTCATCCCCTGTAAGTTCATCTGGAAATCGATAACTAATATTTGTCTCTACTCCTTCCATTGTAAATTTTACAAGCTCCGTTTCACTAAGCTTTGCAGGTATTTTATCTATAGCATCTCCTGTTGGCGAAACTAATGCTACAGATATTCTATCTGGTTTTCTTCCCCAAACATAAACATCCAAATCACCTTCATTTTCTCCAACTTTTAGCTCTACCTCTTGAATTTCTCCCGTATTGTTAAATTTTCCACTATAATGTGTTTTTGTATCTCCTTCATTTCCAGCTCCTGCTACTGCTACAATTCCTCTATTTCTAGTTAATTCATATAAGTAGCTTTCAATCATTGTTTTTCCATCATGACTTCCCTCATTTGTTCCTAAGGATATGTTTATAACGAGAGGCATATTCATCTCTTTTGCTTTTTCATAAGCATATTTAATTCCTAGCATCAAATCAGAAGAATTGTAGTACTTTCCCTCATGCTCTTTTAATTTTACAACAATGAATTCACTATTTGGAGCAACTCCCACATATTTTCCATCTTCTACTCCTCTAGCACCGATTATTCCTGCAACCCTTGTGCCATGACCAGTTTCATCCCTTGTTTCTAATTTTTCACCTGTTTGAATTGCTTTATCTATTTCTTCTCTTGTATATTCTTTTCCAAATATAAATCCCTTCGGTGGATTTCCTTCCAGTGTTTGATCCCAGATGCTTACTATTTTAGAAGTGTCATCTTCATATATAAAAGCAGGATGGGTATAATCAATTCCCGAATCAATTAAAGCAACCAATACGCCTCTTCCTGTCAATGGAATGTAAGGATGGTTATGAAAAAATTTCCCTCCAATTTCTTCTACACTTGTATCAATAAGAGGAACCATTTTCGCCGGATTCCTTATAGCCACTAAATTTTCTATTTCCCAAAGCTTTTGTACATCAAAATTATCAGGAAGATATATGATTGCATATCGATCATCCAATATTTGAATCTTATTTATTCCTTCTTTTCCCAATACTTCTTTTATATCACCTTGATATTCCACTATATATTCACCAAAATGATTATCACATCCTCTGTATAAGCTTCGAATTCCATCTTCTGTAATATTTCTTAAATTTAATTTTCCATACCCCCATGCTTCACTTGGATAGGTTAAAAATTCTTTATCTCTTATGGCATTTTTTAATAACAGTGCTTTTAATTTATCTCCATATAAAAAAGGATCATTTTGGTTTTCAATCCCCCACTCCATAAGTAAAGCTAGACTTCCTGCTACATGAGGAGCTGCCATACTTGTTCCAGATAAAGCCCCTAATCCGCCCCCTGGAATACTAGATACAATTTCTTCTCCTGGGGCTACAAGATCTGGTTTGATCACATTTCTTTCTACATCGCCTCTTCCTGAAAAGGAAGATATGGTATCTTTGTTGTAATCATAGCTTCCTACAGAAACAACTCTTTCTGCTGTTGCTGGTGTTGTAATGGTTAGTTCTATAGTAGGATCTAAAAACTTTGTATCTTTACTTAGTTTTTCTGATATAGGCAAATATACATCTACATCTCCTTCTATTATTGCTCCTGCGCTTAAGGTTATTTTCCATATTCCCTTCTGAACAAAAGGATTCCCTTTTAAATTGATGGTTGCTTTTTCTCGCATAGTATAAGGAGTAGTACTAGAAAAAAAA
>SWCA01001547.1_pt1 | contig 41178 bp, 25 predicted proteins | sample 4692961 | NCBI WGS metagenome assembly SWCA01 (sample SAMN10267275, study PRJNA491770) | bioreactor metagenome | isolation source: DHS bioreactor inoculated with | place: Japan: off Shimokita Peninsula
AGGTTGCATTACCCGAATATCCGGACAAATGGTATACGCTGGTTATTGTCAAAGGCTTTGGGAAAATCCCTATGCTTTTATTAACCAATAAGGATGTAGATCTTTCCAATAATAAACATTTATGGCAAATAGTGGATATCTACCTTACAAGATGGAAATGTGATGAATGTTACCGATACATCAAACAATCCTATAACCTTGAAGACATAAGGGTTTTAAGCTATAATTCCATTAGAAACATAACCGCTCTGGTGCACTGCATTGCTTATTTTACAAGTATTTATATTGGCATATCTATTAAACTAAAGATAATGGTTCAGAAAATTTTTATACTTTCCAAAAGGTTCTTTGGTGTACCTACTTTCTTTAATTACGCCATGGCTGATGGGATATTTGAGCTCCTAAAGCAAAGCAGGACAGGGATTGCTGAGTTTAAAAGTAGAATTGGCCCTCATCACGACCAATTTCAACTTTCTTTATTCCCGGATTAATTTTTTGAGGAAACTCCAGTTAAATTACCTTTCAACCGGAACGACAGAGCTTAATTCATGGATGTTTTGACCGGATAGCAAGTCCATTTTAAACGAAAGTGTATCCATCAAGCTTCTTTGAGCATTTATCTCAATCTCGTGTTACAGGGAATTCGGTAATCCTTAAATTGGTACATCCATATGGAATTAGTATTATCTCTTCCTCTTCGCTCATTTCAGCCTGATATTGGACACTAAAAGGAAGTGGACCAGCTGAACCATTGTATAGTTTCCAGTCATGCATCCGTTTTCCTTTTGCTTTAATTTCAATAGGACTTGACTCCGGACTCCATGGATAATTATCCAACTGTTTTTTCTTCGTTACCGTAAACTCCTTTTCAATATTGTCCTCCTTAAGCGATTCCTCAAGCAGACAATAATTCCAAGGAGTGGTTGGATAAACTTCAAAATACCAATCTCCATATCTTTCATTAACATCGTTACCTCTTGATATTTTCTCCCATTTTTCTCCAATTTTCAAAGCATAGACAAGCGGCCCTCGTTCAACAACTGCGGACCGCTCATACCATCTGCTGGAAATAACACGCATTGGCAAGCTAAGACTGACTTTGTCGCCATCCTTCCAGGTTCTAGACAACTTTATAATCTGATTTCCAGCATACTCGCCAAACTTTTCTCCATTGATATAAACAGCCCCTGTTTTGCACCATGAAGGAATTTTCAGATGAAAAGGGAAAGCAGCTGATTTTCTGTTTTTATCTGCGAAGGTTATCTTAAAACGCACCTCTTCTTCAAATGGATAAAAAGTATGTTCCTCAATTTCAATTGGAACGTTGTCTGCAACTTTCAACTTCACCTTACTTGGTGAATAAAGTAGCGCCGCAACGCCATTATCCTCGGTAGCGTACCACAAATTCTGCGTAAACTTTGGCCATCCTTGGTGGAGGTTCGACGTACAGCAAGGATAACCGGTTAATAGCCCCATTAACTGATCCGTTCCATGATAGCAAGTAACAAAGTTACGCTCCTGATTAGTAATCATAACCTGATTCAACTGTTGGTAATACTGACGTGCGTCAAATTCATCCGTAATTTGAGTTGGCAAAGCATTAAACGCAACCCGCTCGAGATGATCAGCCCATTGCAAATCACCCGTGATTTCAAGCATTTTTTCGAGAGAAAACATCATTTCAACCGCCGTACATAACTCTGACCCTTGTGTTGGATTTCCAGAGTGCAGTAGTTCGTCTCCTCCATATAAGCCCGTTGGCCACCCATGCGTGCGACGAATATCTTCCATGGCTTTCTTTACAGCTTCAATGTGCTTATTATCCTGACTTTGCTGATAAAAAATTATGGGTTCCTTCATCCCCTGGGCCAAGTTGACACAATGCAGGCTAAACGTGCTTGAAAGGTGATCCCCGGTTAGGAATACGTTAGTCCAATCAAATGTTTGGGCATGAATTAAATCACCAAGTTCCAAAAGAAATTCATCACCTGTAATATTATATAACCAATAGACAACCATCAGATTATCTCCACCACGACGTTGTCCCCAAAAGGTCCAGTTTCCAAGTGGCTGCTCTGGAAGTGTTTTAAGCTGATACTTAAAATAGTTTGTCATTACCTGAATAACCCGCTCATCCTGAGTTGCATCATAATGCTGTTGCAGAACCTTGAGCATTACCATTTTGGGCCACCAATCCCTGGCATTGGTCCGCTGTAACCCAAATTCAGGTTCCCGGTCCTCAGCCGGACCAAAATACCCATCAGGCTGTTGGCTGTTTAATGCCCATTCAACCCAGGGTTCTACCTTGTCTTTCAATTCCTGATCGTTCAAAATATACGCCAATGGCAATAAGCCATCAATCCAATACGGACCACGTTCCCATACATCACCATCACCACCCAGCCAACCATTTCGATGGCCCATTACTGTAGCGTACAATGAGTCCAGGTTGCCGGTCATACCATGCTTCATGCGAAGCAATTGTTCCTTTAACCATCCCTCTGGCTCGATACTACCCAATGGCAGTTGCATGTAGGGTTTTACCACCAAAGGACGTCGGTTGTTCATATAATTCATGTTTGATGATTGATGATTTAAAGGGCTTTGAGCAAATCCGACAAAACAAACTAGCATCAACCCAGACAATAAAACATTTTTCATGCGCTAAACTTTTTTTGATTATGTAATCGATTAATAATCCTTTCCTGCATCTTTCACACATCGGAATCCAATGGTTGCACATCGCTCATACCCAGGCGAAACCAAGGCATGCTGTTGCCTGTGCGTCAGTGGCTTTGCGCCACCTTCAACATACCACCAACTGGCTTTGGGATTGAAATAAGACCCACCTTTTAACAGAACATATTTGTCTAACCCAGTGGTGTAAACATCATCCGTGAGCTGCCACACACAGCCTGTTAAGTCTTCAAGTCCATATGGATTCGCACCTTTGGGATATTCCCCCACTTGGTCTGGTACTCCATTTCCTGGATTGCATTTCACACCTGTTGAATCGGGTGAATTCCCCCATGGCCATAGCCACGCATTTGGCCCCTGAGCAGCATATTGCCACTCCAATTCCGAAGGTATTCTTTTCTTAGCCCATTTGGCGTAGGCTCGGGCATCGTCAATGGAAACATAGACAACCGGGAAATTCTCTTGACCATCCGGAATGTTTTCTCCACCCCAATGCTTCAAATAATTCTCATCATCTTTCGGCCTATAGCCAGATGCGTCAATAAATTCTTTAAACTCTTGATTGGTAATTGGGTATTTATCCATAAAGTAACGTGGAAAAGTGAACTCTTTTCCTTCATTTCGAAGTGGGTATTTAGAGCCCCAACTCATTTGATGACCAACGAACACAAGACTCCCGGCAGGAATTTCAACCATTCCCACAGGAACCTCCATTGCGAAAGGACTATCCTTTTGTTTAGAGATTATTTTTGGAACACCATAACCTAACTTAATCAACCCTACAGACAATTCTTTGCCTCCCTGCATTAATTTGATTTGTAAGCCCCCTCTATAGGCACCCAAAAATGATGAAATTTCCAATTGATGATTTCCGCTATTAAACTCAACCGGAGAGATGTTTTCATCATCAACAGGTGTTATTATTATTTTATCCCCCTTGTCAGCATCAATGTGAATGATGTCTTGTTCAAGGTTTAAGTCAACTTCAATACCCTCTCCTTTAAAATAAGCTGTATCTGGAATAACTGTACCCAAAAGATCGGCATCGCTGATTCTTATTTGGGTTCCGGCGATAATTCGCTCATCTAACAATTCTTGGCCCTGAAATAACTGCACAATAATATCTCCACTCGTATTTTCTAACTCCTTACGGCTAACGGCTATTTTTTTGTCCGTCCCATAAACAAGTGGTTCAGTTCCGTAGTTTGGTCTTTCATTCCAAATCTTTATGGTGTTTCCTTTTGTGGCTTTAATAAGCCATTCTTCAGCACTTGTTTCCTGGATATCCAAAAGATTGGGCAGTTGGGCAATGCAGCCTAAACTTCCTTCACTGCTTGTCCCAAGCCATTGCTTGTCGAATGGCTCTATATCACATTTAAGAAGATGCTTCCCGCCAACTCTGGCAGGTATTATTTCCCGATGATTCCACAGATCAACAAAATGGTTGTCCGGTGACGGTTTAACTTCAAAAAGCGCTGCGTTGTTTCCATCTGGCCGTATACTATAAAGTGTATAGATGATTTTATCATCCCGTTTCCACTGGTTCACCCAAATACTATCGGCTGTTGTGGGCAGTAAGGGAGTATACGTTCCAGCAATAAAGTTACCTGCATTTTCTACCTGGATACGACGGGTTTTTCCCATGTATTTGTATAAGTCCTGCAACCATGGTGTTTCAACCGGAACCCGAAGGTGAATTTCAACGCCATAACCGTTAAAAAATGCCGTTGATACTTCACGTTTTGAATCGTTATCCTCGATAACGATTTGCTGAAGAATCGCAAATTCGGGTTTGATAAACTTGTTCAAATTCAAAAACGGAGGATAGTTCAAAGCCGCATGCACCCGCCCAACCACGCAATGCTGCATATTTTTGGGAACCGACATCCCTTCAGGAAAAACAACGAAACTATCGGTATATTGGTCTAACACGTCCTGCATAGCCGTGTTACCTTCACTGCGTGTATCATACATGACTCCTTTTAAATGCGCCTCCTTGGCAAGCTTTCCAAGGTCTTCATAATGATCTGAAGTCCTTGTACTATTAAAAAGCTGTTCTGTACCTGCAGGCAAATCCCAAGGCATATACGCGGTCATTAGTCCGGTTCCGTTCTTTGAAAGTTCATCGGCCATTTCCCTGACTACTTCAATTCCGCCAGGCAATGCACGGAACATATCCCATTGATTGCGCTGGTCCATGCCCAACATTGGAAATCCATGCCACAAGATGATATTGTCGTCACCACCATAGAGTTTCTTGGCTTTTTCCTGAAAATCAAGCAAAGTGTATTTTTGCTCATCGCGATTATAAAAATTACTGTGCCAAACCTGCACAAAATGAGTGACCCATGAATTCCGTATCCACTTCAAATCTTCTCTCTCGAATATGGAATTATCAAATTCTCCTGGCTCAACATCGTATAGCATACGTTCCTGGAAAACACGCCGAAGTCCTTCCTGCCAGGTCCCTATGTAATCTTCCATCCATAACACATAGGTAATTTTTCCACCCGGATACATGATTGTTTCGAACCTTCTGTTTTGGACTTTCGAAGCCGATTGTTTATCTCTTCGGGTCAGTGCCGAAATACTATTTCCGTTATCGACATTCAAAACAGCAAAACCCAGTTCCCAAGCGTTGTCGGGAACAATTATATTGGCCGGCACGTAACCCGGCCTGAATAAGTGGGTCCGTGATAAATAATTGTTACCGTGCCCCGTGATATATACATGGTTTGGCGAAGCCCCAAAAGGAACAACATTCGCCAGCTTCAAAGTGTCATTTGACAAATTCTTAAATCGAAGTTCTGCTTTTATTCCGAAACCAAAAGGTAATTGATTGTAGGTGACCTCTAGCTGTTCATTTACCACCACACTTTTATCTGAGACTTCGCCAACACCTGAGTTCATTAATTCATCATCCAATTCAAACGAAACCAAAGGAATCTGATATCCAGGATGTTGAAACCCATTAAAGCTTTTTACATTCAATCCATCGGTCAGGTCAAACTCAATTGAATTTAATGTTTGTGCAGAGCTATATCCAGAAACAAGAAAAAGAAAACCTAGAATTAATAATTGCTGTTTCATTTGTTCGTTTAGTTTAAAATCAGAAGAACATATTGCCTCAAATTCGTTGTTAAAAAAGGGCGCCAAATTCTACCTGTTCCGGTTATTAGTACACACGCTATGAAAAATCAAGAGCTTTTTCACTTCAAAATCATCAAGTTCATTGATCCAGCTCACTTTGGCCCCAAAAGTTAGATGGTCTATAACTTTTAGTGGACATTCTTTAAGTCTGAATCCAGCAGGACATTTATAGGCAATTCCGAATATTCCACTTTTTTGAATAAAAAACATCGTGCCACGATTGAACTTAATATACTGTCAAATCATCTTTCCCTGGTAACAGAGGGAAATGGGCATGCGGCTCCGTTTGATACCAGAATACAACGGACGAAATGTCCTCGGCCTGGAGCGGAAGATAACGTCCATCCTTTCTCCAGCCCAATGCCTGCATGGTGATTTTCAGGTCGCTTTCAAAACGGATAGGGTCGGTAACGTGCCACCGATATAGTCCAAAACGCATTTGTGAATTCCACAATTCATCTGGCGTAAGGGCATAAAATCCAGCATAGGGTGTGGTATAATCCTGATAGTTTTCACCAGCCTCATCAACAAAACAATAGGCTCCGCAGAAATAATCTTCAGTTCCCGTTCCGCAAATGGTTGGGAACTCCTCATCACCGTCCAAGAAAAACTTGATTTCACCTTCCCCCCACCAGCCACTGTTGTTGGTTCCCCAACTCATGTAGGTACCAACGTATTGGCCCTGCCCTTTTATACTATCAATCATGACAAAATCTTCTTTATATGGATGTGGATTACTTCTTCGGAATTGAGCATGGAAATATGCAGCATCTTTCTCCACTTCGGTCAAGCAATAATCAATTTGATAGAATAGGGTGACATCTTTAGTGCCTATGTTTTCTACTGTAAATCGAAATCCTTTTCTAAAAGGCATCGTCCAATAGGAATTAAATCCATTCTTGGGGTTGACACAAACGGCCAATGAAGAGATTTGTCTTGAAACCCCCCAGCCTGAGCAAAAGAAATCGCCTAAAGGAACTTCGACAGAAGGGGTTTTTTCATCGTCCCAATAAATACGCAAAATCAAGTTTCGCCAATTTCCGGTTGGGGTCATCCATATATGCTGAATGGCTCCTTGCCCTTTCAGGTCGGCGAGCACAAAGGTGGATTCTGATTTGATTTGAATGGCCGGGCTGACTTTCCAGCCCTGTCCCAAATCACGGGCAGCACTTTGGTGCGTACCTTCCGTAGCCATTCCGCCTTTGCCTTTTTCTCCGGTAAAGTTCTCGGCGCTGATCGAACGTGATTTTGCTTTTGACAGCCGGTACAGGTTATCCATGTTATTCCCGATTCCATCGAATGATTGTCCAAAAGACAAGTTCAACCATCCAACACAAACAGCAAGAATTAATAGGCGTACAATGTTTTTCTTCATTTTATTTGATTTTAGGTTTATAAGCCAGTTTCAAAAGCATCAACAACACAACGGAAGCCAACAGTGGCATTGCGCTCAAATCCGGGAGATACACGTAAGAGCTTTTGACGGTACCAAAGGCTTTGGGGGCCGCCTTGAACGTACCACCAACTATCTTGAGCCCTGAAATAACTACCCCCTTTAAGTAGTATAAACGAATAGCTGCAATTGTCGTAAACATCATTGGTCAACTGCCAAACTGAGCCAACCAAATCCTCCAGGCCCCACGGATTTGCCCCTTTTGGATACTTTCCCACTTCTTCATACTCTCCGTTTCCTGGGTTTGCATGATCGCTGGAAATTCCCTCGACTGTTTCAACCGTTAAAGTATTGGTCACATAGATTGCTTCTTTCTTAACTGAATTGTCTGTTCCCCAAGGCCATTCACGTTCCGGGTCTCCCGCTTGTGCTGCATATTGCCATTCTATTTCGGTTGGCAATCGTTTGCGCGCCCATTTTGCGTAGGCTTGGGCATCTTCATAGCTTACATACACCACAGGTTTATTTTCATCGCCCGTTGAAATTTTCCCGCCGATCCAATGCTGCAGGAAGTTTTCGTTGTCAATAGGCTGGTAGCCGGTTTTGTCGATAAATTCTTTGTACTGCGCATTGGTCACGGGATGGATATCCATAAAGAAAGCATTAACCTTTACGGTATCTTTGTTGATTGGCTCCGGATAAGGAATAAAACTATCGCCAAACTTCACTTTCAAAAAGAAATCTCCCGACGGAATTTCCACCATTCCTTCCGGTGCTGTTTTTTTGTATGTTGTTGAATGTTTGGTACTGATGAGCCTGGCCGATGCTGGTTTAAAACTGATCACATTTTCGTCCAATAGCTGGTTGTGCCCATCGAACAATTGCACGACGAACTTTCCTTCGGCCCTGCCAAATTCCTGCATCAACCGGATGGTTTGCCTGTTTATCGGGTAATCCTTATAAATTCCCTGATAGTGGGGCATACCCGCCCAAATCCGGACCCTGTTTCCGCTATTGGCTTCAAAAGTCAGCTCGTCAGCCGCCAAATTAAATTGCGTTGAAAGTTGCCTTTTAAACCTGGCAATAGTACCAACAGCCCCTTCATTATTTGTTCCAAGCCATTTTTTTGAGAAGGCACCCACGTCAGCCACCGCAAAGGATTTTCCTCCACGCTCTTCCACTTGCAATTCTTCATGGTTCCACAAATCAACAAAATGATAGGCGTCGTCCGTTTCGATTTCAAACAAAGCGTCGTTGACACCTTCGGGCAGCAAACTGAAAATCGTATAAATGGTTTTATCCTTATGGGGCCACTTATTTACATACACGTTGTCCATTAAAGTTTGGGTGAGCGGCGTAAAAGAAAAATCGGTAAAGTTGAAGGCGTTTTCTCGCTGGATCATTAATATCCGTGCCAGATATTCCCACTGTTCATTAAGCCAATATGGCCTTCCCGGAGAGTAAAGATTGTTTTCTGTTCCGTAGCCATTAAAAAGAGACAAGCTATACTCTCTCTTAATTCGTTCCTTTCCAACTTCAACTACACGAAAAATGGAAAAATCCGGCTTAATGAGTTTGTTGAGGTTCAGCATCGGGCAATAATAAAGCGCATTGTGAACGCGTCCACTTACAATCCCTTGCATATCTTTGGGGATTGCCATTCCTTCGCTATACATGACGACCCCTCTTTTTCCCTTGTCTGCGGCTTCCCTCAGTTCAACACTTGAAGCGCCAGAACAGTCAAGCACAACACCATCGGCATCAATATCCTTGACTATTTTGCTCAATCCGTCATAAGGATCTTCGTTTCTGGTGCTCGTGTCCCATGGCTTAAAAGCGATAAAAAAATGCGAATTATTGGCATGGATCAGCCCGGCCAATTGGTTAAGCTTTCCAATTCCGCCCGGCATACTTCTAAACATGTCCCACTGGTTGCGCTGATCGGTGCCAAGCGTAGGCCAGGTCGGCCACAAACCATAAATTTCGGCTCCTCCTAATAGCTCATTGTTCATTTCGATGAATTCGCCCAAAGTATACCGTCCCTTTTCTACGTCAAAAAAATGATGATCCCAGGCCATCATAGCTTGATTTAAATATGAATGGCGCATCCATGTTAAATCATCGCGTTCAAAAAGGGTATTGTTGAACGTACCAGGTTCTACATCATATAGCATCCGATCCTGAAACATTAACCTTAGTCCTTCCTGCCAATCTCCTTCAAAAAAATCGGCCCAGAAGGTATAACTTACACTTCCTCCCGGATAAAGCTCTGTTTCAAATCGTCTGCGACTACCCTTCTCTATGGAGTTTGAAATACGCCGGGTAAGCGCACAAAGATTCAGCCCATTCTCCAATGTCCTCTGAGCATAACCCATTTCCCACGCGTTATCGGGAACGATGACATTCACGGGGTTGAATCCAGGACGAAAAAGATGGGTTCGCGACAAACCGTGTTTTCCTAATCCGGTAATAAAGACATCGTTTTCGTTGGCCCCAAATGGTAAAACATTGGTTAGCCACAAGGTATCAGAGGAAATATTTTTAAATTCAATATTTCCTTTCACCCCAAACTTATATTTTTGAAAAGTGACATTAATTTTGAATGGAGCTGATTCTTCCAATTCAGAGATATTAAATTGCTTTTTTGATTCCAGTTGATTTGGCTTACATACTTCATAATAAACCAAGGGCGTTTTCTCCCTTAATTTCACGAATTCTCCATCGACACTTTCAGCCTGAACCAGATAAAACGATGCAGGCTTATCAAATTTCAGTGCAGCCAGTTTCTGAGCGTAAAGGCTATTTACTCCAATTAAAAAGGATAGGACTATGGATAATAATATCTTTCTGTTCATACTTGTCATATTTGTAGATTACACCATCGATTTTGTCGAAAAACAGTTAGTTGTTCACATGTCATTCGAAGTTATGCTTCGTATATTCGTCAATTAATATTCTGGCCATTATAGCATCCCAGATATAATTTGAAGGACTATTCAAAACCTCATTATCCGGACTGTAGGATTCCCAAAAATTATGGTTTTTCTTTAATTGCGTTTCAACAGCCAGCGTCATTTTCCCAGCCAATTCCGATGCTTCTTTATCGAAACCATAATTGCGAAGTCCGGCATAAACCATGTAATTCCAAAGCAACCAAACGGGCCCATTCCACTTGCAACAATAGTCTACGTCAGGACTATACCATTCATCATCTGCCGCAAGAGTTGGTACTCCGTATTTTCGCCAAAACTTATCTGGGTTTAACAAATAGTTATCTACAATCGATTTTGCCCGTTTGGGAGTCGCAACATTAGCCCACAAGGTTAGGAAACCTATGATTTCAGGTCTTCTCAGATCTCTTGTCAAATAATTAAAGGAATGGTCATCTTTATTCACCGAATAGTAAAATTCCGTTTCCTCATCCCACATACGCTCGTTTACTAAAACAGAAGTCTTATCCGCTAGCATTTCCCATTTTTTTGCATCGCGAACTTTTCCCAATTCAATAGCCATTTTAGACAGGGAACGCATCTCATTTACCATCATTACAGTCAGGTCAAGACATTCGAGTTCATCCGAAATATCTTCCTTATCCACATCCAGGTACCGCTCACTAGAAACCTGAAAGACTGCATTGTACCAATCTCGTACATTTTCAATAATTCCATACGGCCCCCATTCAAACGTTCCATCCTGATCCAAATCCCGATTAGTTATTAGCCAGTTTGTATACTTAACGCCTGATTGATAAGCAGCTTCCAAAAACACCTTGTCTTGGCTTACCTGATAAATCTCCCAGTTAATCCAGGAATAGAACGGGGCTGAAGTTGTTGACATATCTCTTTTCAGAACCTTGCTGTAATGCGGGTAATCCTGCATCCCACGAGGGCCATGCCGATAGGCAATTAGGCCGTCATCTCCCTGCTGCTCCATATAAACTCGTTGCGATCCCTGAGCGGAAACCGGGTCGAGATATACATAGGCTATCATCGCCAAAGATTCGTGCAAAACCTGATGCCCATGTCCCCATCCCCAGATTGGGTTACGAGAAAACACATAATAATTGAACCGTGTTTCCCCTGTTGGTGGCAGCATACAAGTTCGTGCAAGATTGATAGCCCCGAGATAAATCATCTTTTCTCCGGGAGTTTTTAAAGCTATTTTTGGTAGATCAGCAAAAAGGGACTCATTGGCTTCCAAATGGCTTTGAATGGATAACTCATTGGCTACTATGAGATCTTGTTTCAGTCCCTCTATGTTTCCGTCGGCAGCTTGCACACCCCTGACATATCTTACTTTGGTCGATTCTCCAGGTTCTAAACTGAATTTAGATTGCAAAGCAATAAAGTCAACCAGCCCATTTTTGGCCTCGTTGAGCTTATCGTTATACCTATCATCCGCATAATGATCCGTCTTAATTTCCAAGTAAAAATCCTGCTTATTGCCCTTGTACCCCCCAAATGACTTGGCGCCATCAGCTAATGAAAAAGTTTCCCGGTAACTGGTTGGATAATCTCCACGGGCATGCAAACTACTTATCAGTCTATACAGTGATTCACCACGGCTTGTAACATAGCATTTCGCATTCGTATCGTAGTCGAGAATTTCAAGGGAATCATTTCCTAATTCATAGATTGGATAATAAGCGAAGTCTAATTGTCGCGCTCCCTCATTCCAGATGTTTATATCAACCAAAGCAACCGAAGAACTGTAAACAAGAAAGGTTTCCTGTACTTTAACCCCTTCAAAGGGCATATACTCAAGGACAGCCATGTCGGGGAAGGAATACTTTACAACTGGTCTCTTAAAAAACTCCCGGGTTTCAGTGATTGCGATATCATTAACCACCCAAATGCCATAATGTCTCCCTGCCTTGTCACTTTGGTAATAAATTGGCTCTGAATCATCGTAATATACCATTTTGTATGCTTTGTCACCATATAGCGTTGAGCGGCTGATAGTCGCAGCATACGAAGTATAGACTGGGTCTTCAGCTCCCGCATTTAGTAAAAAATAATCGTCTGCGGTACAAAGTTCCTGTCCAATCATTGGCGAACTTAAAAGCTCCAGAATTAAAAACAGCAATAGTAATCTGAGATTCATTCTTTTCATAGTCTTAGCTTGTCGCATTTTACTGATTCTCCAACTCGATTGCAGTATTGTAATCCACAACATAATACCACCAATTATTTAAATGTCCGTCGATGGGACTAATTCCTTTAAAATGTGGAATATGACTAAACCACCAGCACATATATCCCAGATGAGAGCAATCCCATTCCGTGCAGGTTACAATTCTTCTGCTATCACTTTTAATATCAGGATAATTGGCCCATGCATCTGCTGCCGTTGAGACCGCCATTTCATTTTTGATGTCGTAATCATTTTGTCCATTCGGCGGGAAATGGATATTTCCGATGTGTGCATTACCAGGCGACACCTTGTCATAGGTCGTGTAAAGTTCCCAATTGTTTTTTTCGGAATCAGGCTGGTCATAATCCCAGCGGCGATAAACCTCACGCATAACAGATTCAAAACGATGGCCATAACTTTCAAGAGCAAGGGACATCTCTCTTTCGTAATTTAAGCCCATGATTGTAAGCAGCTTGCTATTGGTTGGATTCTCGACTGGGTCCGAGTTCAGCCAAAACGCGTTCCGTCCCGAATAAGTTGATTCCCACATTCCACCATAGGGAAAAGTCCAAACCCATACTTCATGGATTTCATCGTTATCACGCATTTTATCAAATCCATAATGTTGAATGAATCCCTTATAATCGAATGTAGTCCCTTTTTCTTTTAATGTCTGCCATTCGGGTTCCTCCAGATATGTAATAACTTCACGTAAGGAAAATAGCTCTTCCGTTCCTTTAAATTTTGAGAAGAAGACACTATCATCATAAACTTTTACAATTTCGTATTTTATCACGCCATGGCTAACCGCGTTTAAAGTATCAGCGTATGCAGCAGTGAGTTTATGAGGATCATGCCACTCAAACGTATAGCCTGGGGTTTTGAAATATTCATGCAGCCGTTTGTTCGTTCCCGGGACTATAGGGTCCTGTATCACAACTGCGACCTTCACAACAATTGTTCCGGCGACCTCATTGTCTTCGCTCTCCGCTGTCGATGCTGTAGGATTACAGGAGTTAACCACCCAAAAGACTACAAACAATAAGCTAAAGGTTAATAATCTGTATTTCATTCTTTTTAATTTTATCTTTTACTGAAATAATAAGTTGTCCATTAACAGGTAGTTTACCTGCAGGGAATTACGGAAGTCAACTTCATGAATTCTTTGATGAGTGTTCTTTAGAATTGATTTTGACAGACTCTAATGGTCAGTATAGTCGATCCTCAAACTAAGAATCCCGACGGAACTTTCCGATTTTGGTTTCATATTTATTCGCAATGCGTCACATTTCAGTGGTGCAGCAGGATGAACCATATTAAACTGTTCTCTGAAAACAGAATAATGATCCGTTGCGTATATCTTGAATGGGTGCCATTCCTTTCCTGAAAGAAACTCCAACTCCCAATCATCCGGCACCTGACAATTTTCACCATTATCGCACCAATAAACAGACAGACTCTGGATCTCCTTTTCCGGTTCACAAGATACTTCAACCCATGGATTCCTATCTGACAAACAGCTCTTCCAGACCGGCGCCGTTGATTTCTTCGGTATTTTGTTAGAGATTTCAAACACTGTTTCGCCACCGTCAGAACAAGATGATTTTATTCGATACATTACAGCCTTCTCATGCTGTGTCTGACTCATGTCATCCGATTCAAAGGGACGATTTCGTGGTACCCAAACGGCCATTGTACCTTGCCCCCTGTTATTCCAAGCGTAATACGGAATGAGTTTGAGTTCTGACTCTTCTTTTCCTTCCATCGTCAAATGAAGCGACGGCACAGCGACTTGAATTACATTTTTCAGTATACCCTCGTCAATTCGTGCCTCTTTGACATTCGAGGAAAAATTTTCATCCACGAAATAATTCCCTATTCGATCATTATTGTCCACTTCTTCAGCACAATAAACCAGCGGCCCGCGGGTAATAGCCAGTTTATTTCTGTTCACTTCTACTGAATCACTACACGAATTGTATCTTACTGCCATAGGCAATGATAATTCAACGACATCATTTTTTTCCCATTTTCGGTGTATTCTTGCAAAACCATCTTTTTCTACCACGTCTACCGGCTTGCCATTTACAACAATAGAAAACGGTAACTCCTGATGATTAATGTATGAATACAGTTCGCCAGGGACAAACTGATTGCCAGCCCAAGTTGGAATGCGCAGATTTAGACTGAACCGTTGAGGTTTTTCCGAAGAAATTTCAAACCGAACTTCGCCTTCAAAAGGATATTTGGTAATTTGTTTAATCAGAACATCTCCTCCATTCAAAGGAATTACTGTTGAGGATCCCATGTAAAGTCCTGTGTAAATGTCATGATCATTGTAAGTGTATGCCATCCCCGATACTTGTGGAATTAGACGGGCGATATTAGTCGGGCAACAGGCTGTTGAGAACCAAGGTGAACGTCCGGCATTTCCAAAATTGTATGGGGTTTCTCCATCAAATTCCAGTGGGTTCACATAGTGAAAACAATTGCCTTCCGTACTGACTCCTGCCAACGAATTATTATACAGCGAGACCTCAGCAACATCAAGATACTTAGCCTCTCCGGTCAGCAAAAACATTCGAAAATTAAAAAACACATTCCCAACTGAGGCACAGGTTTCATTGTAGGCACTTGCGTTAGGTAAATCGTATTCTGGCCCAAAACCTTCAATTCCATGAACAGCGCCGAGTCCACCGGTTATATGCATGCGGGTATCCACAATGTTTTGCCAAATGCTGTCCAAGGCCTCCAAATACTCATCAGCATGCAACAAGGCTTCCACTTCAGCCATGGCTGAGTACATGTAGACGGCTCTTACAGCATGCCCTACAGGTTCCTTTTGACGCGCAACCGGCAGATGTTGTTGAGAATAGGTTGGGGCCATTACACCGTCACCATCCGGGGTGTAAGTTATTCCCCGAATGTCCAGAAATCTCTTAGACATATTTAGATACAACGAATCTCCGGTCGCTCGATATAACTTGATCAATCCTAATTCAATCTCTTGATGTCCGGGAGCTTGGTTAATGGGAATCCCCCCATTGTAGTTTTCATCGCCTTCAAAAAAGACCTTGTTGATGTGCCGGGCATTTTTCTCAGCGATATTCAGCCATTCCCTTTTTCCTGTCGATTGGAAATATGCCACTGCAGCCTCGTACATATGCCCCATATTGTATAATTCATGGCTATGCAAAACGAATGAATATGGTCTATCGCCCATTCCGGCCCCTCCCCAGGCAGGATACCTCCCTGGTATGCCAACGGTATGGGCCACATATATATAGCCATCTTCCTTTTGTGCAGAACCTATAATCTGAATGATCGAATCCATTTTTTCTTCCAGCATTTTATCCTCTGTGAGCATGAGCAAATAGGCTGCTCCTTCCATCACTTTATACAAATCAGACGACAAGTATCGATGTGCAAATGGAAGCTCATCTTCGATGCCTTTTAGAAAATTTCCGGTTCGCCGGAGATTCTCTACTGCATTCTCCGTCTTTTCAAATGCAAAGGGGACCAATACTTCTGATTGTGTTTTTAATCGGGGATACCAAAATTCATCTTCCAGTTGAACACGTTGAAAAGGTACAGTTTGCATTGAGCCCTGATGAGTCACAGCTTCATTACTACACGCTAGAGCTCCAAAAGCAACTAACCACGTTAGCCAGAAGATCTTCTTATTCAATTTACTCATGTCTTGTTCATTAATCTCAGAAAAGTTCTCTGCTCAAGTTATTAGTCTTTGCCTAAGGAAGGAAAAAAGAAACATGATTCAAGTTGGCACTCCTGCCTATCCTTCTGAAAACCAACCCCGCCAGTCCAAAGTGCCCCAAACCAATTCTGCACGTTAAGACCAATGAGAATTGGGGACAGTTACTCAAAGCAATATTCACAGAAAAGCACCTAAATTAACAGGCAGAGAAACTAAAGCTGGAACATCCTGTAGTGGATGCTCCAGCTTTGTTATTTATTGCAACGTAATGTTAAAATAGGTGTGCCCATCATTGAGCAGTAAATAGGGCGTTTCTGCCGAAGCTGTTAGACTATTACTTTCAGCTTTCACATAAAATTTACCGGGTTCTTCAAGCTGAGATTCCGTAAAAACAGCTTTCCCACTATTATCGGTCGATGATGTACCAAGCACGCCTGTGCCATTATTGAGATCATCCATTGTCCTGTATATCGAAACAGCAACTCCGCTTAACGTATTGCCATCCACATCTTTTACAATTACGTGTAGCTCCGGTTCAGTAACTGATATGGTATCGAAAACCATGTCTCGCTCACAAGACATCAACATTAATATTACTGCCGCAAATGCTATTAATCTGTTCATAATTATTAATTTAATTTCATTAATACTACATTTCATTCCCTACTCCACCAAAGGTGTAAACCGCTTGCCCGTTTCTGTATAATTCCGGAGCTGGAATTGGAAAATGATAGGCTGTACCTGGGAGAAGTTGGCCTTGTCTACGCTTGTCAAAATATCCTAAATGTGCCCACACTAAATCACATTCAACATATCTTTCATAGAATAACTTATCCATAAGATCAGGATCACTATCTGTTGCAGGTGCTAATTCTCCAACCACAACACGCGTATTATTAATCAACTCTGCAGCACCACTTTTACTTTGCCGCAGCAAAGCCTCAGCCAAGTATAAATCATTTTCGGCCTTTAGCATATGCCCAACATATCCATCGCCTGCGTCAATGACGTCGTAATACCTCCAATATCTGTATTCGCATCTGATGAAATAACCATAACCTGGTCTTCCGACACGGCCCCATCCCCACCATTGGTCACTATTTTCATCCCATTTGAAATACTTGCCCAAACGAGCATCTGGACAATTAGTTACTTCACCCAGACGATTGACTCCTTCAGGCCACGGATGTTGAGCTGCTGGATCTTCCGGTGCCATCTTATTAATTAGCCATTGATTTGCCCTAATCCACCCCCAGTTGTATAACCCAAGGTAATTTGCCCCGGCATCACGAGTCATGACTTTTCCTCTCCAGCCTTCTTCGTAAAGCACATTAAAATCCTGTTGGATACCTTTTGAGGCGTAAGTTTCCACACTCGCCCAATCGATTGTTTCATTTTCTTGCGGTGTGCGGGCACTCGAAACCAAAAACCTGGCTGCCATAGAATTAGCAAATTGAGCCAACGTTTGTTTATTAAATGTAACCCCCGGGATAACAGTCTGATAATCTGCATCCACAGCATCATTCTCTATTAGCTCAATTGCCTCATCTAATTTACTAATGGCAAAATCCATCACTTCATCGTAGGATTTTGTATTGGCTACAAAGTCAAATGTCAACGCATCATGTTCATCTGTGAATAAATAGGCCTTATCGTAGAGAAGAGCAATATTGCCGTACAGTAGTGCCTGAATAATGGCGACATGCGCTTTGGCTCTTTGTGTGTAATCTATACCGTCTAACATTAACTCATATTCAGGGTCGTTCAAAATTTGAGATAGCTTTACAGCTGTACCAATTCCTGAATAAAAGTTATACCATGCTCCAAAGTTAATTACAATAACAGGATCGGGATGCTCATCGTTAAAAAGGGGTTGCCTCGGAACTTGCCAAAGCGGACCTGAACCCCACCCCGGTGTCCCGGTTGCAAATAGATTAGCATTTGCGAAACCAATCGACGGACTGGCCGCTATTGCTCCATTGTACCAAGTATTATATCCATTTTTAAGAAGCGCGTAAAATTCTTCCGGCGTATATAAATCTTCAATATTTGGTTGATTTTCGTTTCTAACATCCAAGCTATCAAAAACATCATTACACGCCGTTGTTGCAATAATAATAGCCAGGAATAATATATACTTTAATTTTTTCATAATAATTTGATATTAAAAGGTTACAGCCAATGAACCACTTATTACTTTATACAGAGGGTAAGTGTCGTTTGAATCGAAACGGAATGCATTTGAATCAACTCCCTTTGACGGTTCGCTTTTACCCGTTTCCGGATCATAACCAGGATAATTGGTTAGAGTTAATAAATTCCGCCCAATTATACTTAACCTCATGTTTTTGACATGCTTTTTTAAGAACATAGGCTGCAGGTCGTAACTCAAAGAAACTTCTCTAAGCTTTAAATAAGTTGCATCAAATGCCAATACGTCATTATCCCAGCCTAAAATTCCTCCGGTTTGGCCACTGTTCTCGTAGTAAGTCATAGGTTTCACTTCATTCCAAGGTAAACCGGATTGATCTAATATCTTTGGCTCAGTAGTATAGCGAACGGAGTGATTGTAGACTTGTCCTCCTTGTTGCCAGGAAGCCAAAGCATATAATGTAAACTTTTTAAAACTAAATGTGGAAGAAAAATTCATATTGAAATCAGGATTGAAGTTTGCGCTTGGCAACGCTACTATATTCCCATTATCATCCTTAATTTTCACAGGCTTCTCGTTAACAGTGCCAATTGTTGTCCTCTCGACCACAAACCCTTGGTTGTTCACAACGAAAATATCTTCAACATTCTGTCCATCCGGAACTTGATTCACAACATCGTTCAGCGAACGAGCAAATTTGTCAAGATATAAAACACCGAACTCGACTCCTTCCTCAATGCGGAAGCGTGTGCCATTAAGCATATACGGGGTTGCATTTAACTTAGTAATTTCCTGCCTTACCCGATCGAAAGTTATCGAAAGGTCCCAATTCATATCCCTCCGCTTTATTGGGCTATACCCAAAAGTTGCTTCAAATGAAGTAGATTTAATTGTGCCTGCATTTTGCCACTGAAAAGCTGCTCCCGACAGCGGTGAAACCGGAACCTTTAAAATTTGGTCTGTATTGACTGCGTTTGAATAGCTAAAACTAAAATTAAACCGGTCCAAGAAATAAATATCTGTACCCAACTCCAGCTCCTTTGAGAAAGAAGGTTTTAACTGAGTATTCCCCAATGTCTCCATGTTTCCCGGAACTCCGTTAACCAGAGAAAACACCTCATACTGAGCTTCAAATGGTGGACGAAGCCCGGCAATTCCATAAGAAGCTCTCAATTTCCATTCTTCAATGTCAGGAAGATTGAAATCTTCAGTTATTCGCCATGCTGTTGAAATACGATAAAATGTCTGCCATCTGACGTCAGCACCAAAGAGAGAAGATGCATCGCGCCGTACCAAAGCATCTACAATATACTTATCTTTGTAATCAACGGCACCAATTGCAGCATAGTTATACGCAACACTCTTAATAATGCTGGAGGAAGAGCTTTGATTTGCACTTACATTGACTGAAGTCACTCCCATGCCTCTCACACCAAGATCATTCCCACCACCCCATAAAGAGCTATAGTCCGATGCTTCATATAAAAACTGGGTTTTCAGTCGGGTGTTAAAATCTCCATATTTCTTAAAAAATGAACCTTCAATCGTGATCACTTCTTCTTTTGCAGTTGAAGAACTACGACTTATATACCCATTGTCTTCCGAAAGGTCTGTTCGAAGTTTACCTTTTGGGGATAGATAGAAGCTCTCACCAAAACTGCGGGTTGTTCCATAAGATCCCTCAAAAAGTAAGAAATTGGTAGGTGAAAATTTCAGCCCCGTATATGATATTAGCTTGTGTGAATTGCTCTCATTAATCGTGTTCGCAATTTCATAAAGTGGGTTCGGAGTGCTTGAACTGATCTTATTCACATTTACTTTATACGGAGAACCATCCTCGTTTGGCAATGTTAAATCAGCGTTAGGATCACTGTTTAACAACTGAGAAAAAGCCCCGCTTGCTCTGTTGTCAGATTCGGATTGAGTAAACAGATTTGATGTTGTAAACTGCCACTTGTCACTAATTTTGTAATCAAGATTGATTTTAAAATTCAAACGAGAGTTACCGTCAACCATGGAAACAATTCCTTCTTCCTTCAATGATTGAATGGAGGTATAAACAGACATTCTTGAATCAGTTGAATTCCCCTTAACAGCAATGTAGTTAGTTGTGTAGCCCCCGGGATTGAAGAATTGATCAACATGATCAAAAGTTTGTGGATACAAATTATCCATGACTTGATCTGTTGCATAATCGTTTGTCACCTGACCATTTTCAATGATCCTGTTTGTTGCGACCGATTTCTCAGGCATATACCCCAGGTAACTTTGTCCCTTTTCGATTCGGTAGTCAACCTGAATATCCCCCGCTTTCATCGAGCTGCCTCGTTTGGTAAAAATGCTCACAACACCGTTGGCGGCGCGAGAACCATATAGCGAAGAGGCCGCAGCTCCCTTGAGTACTTCAATGGAAGCAATATCTTCAGAATTGATGTCTGATAGTCCAAGTTCGGTCTGCACGCCATCGATAATAATCAATGGATTTGAGCTTCCAAAGATGGTTTTCACTCCTCTGAGTTGAATATCTGAACCGGCCCCGGGAGCTCCACTTGTTTTTGTGATTCTAACTCCTGCGACCTTTCCCTGGATTGCTGATGCTGCATCTATAGCAGGAACTCGTTCCAAGCTATTGGCTCCAATTTTATCGATTGAAAATCCAATCTTACTTTTCGGTGTTCCACTGGCAACACCCGTCACAATTACCTCATCGACTCCAACAGTTGCTTCCTCCATTACAATGTTGAAATCGACACGACTTCCAACAAGAAATTCCTGTGACTTCATGCCAATAAAAGAGAATACTAATGTTGCATTGGATGAGACATTACTCAATGAAAAGTTTCCGCTTTCATTGGTAATCGTTCCGGCCGTTGTTCCTTTAACCACAATCGTAACTCCGGGGAGTGGCCCGCCATAAACGTCTTTTACCGTTCCTGAAATGGTATTTTGCTGCACCGAACCCAACACACTAAAACCTTTCTTAGATGTACCGATTGCAATATACTTATCAAATACTTCATAGGATAGATTAGCTTTCGGAAGGACCTCATCCAAAATTTCAAACACGGTTCCATTTGTGACATCAACGCTATACGATGTCCCTGTATTTAGCTCTTCACTTTGATAAAAAAAGTGATATCCCGAGATGTCTTCAATTTTATCCAAAATCGCTTCAATTGAACTGTTTTCCATCTTGAAGTTAATTTTCGATGATTGAGCAAAGGATGAATCCGCATAAGACTGCATAAGACTAAGCAAAATGAGGAATACCGTAATTCTCATAATTCTCAAGAATTTGTACAACCAGTATTGGTTGTAATAGTTAATTGTTTTTTTCATAAATTTGTAATGTTTAGGATTAATACAATTCTTCTCGTCTGAAGAGTAAATTCTAAATGATTTTGAACCTTACCGTTCATTTGACAACACGGTTCGGGAAATACGGCAAATATTTTCCGAACCTTTTTTTTAATTCATAGGCACTCTTTTTAATCGAATGATATTTTTTTCATCGCTTTTTATGTCAATTGAATAATCAATGCCAGAAGTATACTTCAGTATTTCAAGAATTTGTTCGATCGGCTTATTCTTAAGCACAGAACCAGTAAATTTCATCTGTTTTACAGATTCGTGGTCAAAAACCACCTGAACATTGAACCAACGCTCCAACTTTTTAGCAATTTCCTCCAACCTTTCGTCCTTGAAGTTGATCGTCCCCTCCTTCCATGAAGTATAAAATGCTGTATTCACTTTGGAGATTTCCAATTTATTTGAAGTAATATCATAGGATGCTAATTCCCTGGGGGCCATGGTCGCCAATAAACTGCCTTGTTTATTCTCTAAATTCACTTTTCCTTCGACCAGCGCCACATTAACTAATCTGGAATCTTCAAACGCAGCTACGTTAAAGCTGGTTCCCAGTACGTTAATATTGAGTTTCGGAGTTATGACCTTGAATTGCCTATTTTCATTCGACTCAACTTCAAAATATGCTTCGCCTTCCAATTGCACCACTCGTTGATCTGAAAGAAATTGAGAAGGATATTTTAGCTTTGCGCCCGAATTGAGCCAAACGTGGGTGTTGTCAGAAAGAATAATTTCAGCACTTTCTCCAAAGGGAACAATGACCTCATTAAATGCATTTTCACTTTTTGGCGTACCCAAAAAAGTGATCGACAAGCCACCTATTATAAATGCCAAAATAAAAATAGCGGCATACTTCAATATGGTTGCAGGGATAATCCGTTCACTCTTAGCCTTCCTTGTAAAAGTATTTACATCAGGAATTGAACGCATATCCTTTGCAAATCCGGTATAAGTGCAGAGGTTTTTTATCCGGCTAAATTCTTTCTGATTTTCAGGCGAAGCCTCAATCCAACAAATGGTCTCTTCAAGTTCATTGTCATCCAGGACTGAGTTTGTGGCAAAACGATGTAGTTTTTCGATATCCATATACCTGCTTTTATCTATAAGTACGTTAACGAATGCTTTACCCTAGATAAAAAAACGGATTTCTTTATCGAAAAAGAAAAAGAACCAACGGCAGATAGTTTTTTAATGCTATACGGAGCAACTTTAACACTTTAGTAATATGTGCCTCCACAGCTTTAGTCGAGATGTTTAGCTCCATCGCAATCTCTCTGTTTTTCTTGTTTTCAAATCGGCTCAATTCAAAAATTCGTTTGCTTTGTGGAGATAATTCACCGAGACATTTTTCAATTATTTGATTGATTTCGTCAATAATAACCGGAGAAGTATCCAGGTCATTCAGTGAATTCTGTACAATGCTTAATTCTCGGAACCTAAGATTATCACTATGTTTTTGTTTTACTTTCAAATGCTCAATCTTTTTTAAACATTGATATTTTGTGAGTGTGTAAAGCCAAGCAGATAGATCCCGCACCTCTGAAAGCTTTTGGCGATCTTCCCAAACAAACGAAAAGACATCTTGGACTACATCTTTCGAATTTTCTTCATCATTCAAATAATGCAATGCAAAATAATATAATTTAGAATAAAACATATTAAATAGCACACCGAAAGCAAACCTATCCCCCGCTGAAAGTTTGAATAATACTTCTCTTTCGTTAGCCTCTCTCTGCATTGCGTGCAATTATATTGGTAATCATGTATTAAAATAATGAGCAGTTGTCACAAATATATGAATGTAATTCAAATTAGCATTGTGCCGATTGTAAAAGAGTTTCAATAAATATTCAAATGGTAGTTTCAAGAATAGACCAATCGATTGTGGTGGTATTCACTTGGTTGATTGAAAAAACCAATATCCAAAAAGAACCTGGTAAAGCAAGGTCAGCTAACGGACTGATGATTCATGTTTCTGCGCGATTAGGCACCTTCTTTATAACTTTGGATTAACCCTTGAGTCGAATTCTCTGTAATCCTGTAAACAACGACTAGGCAGAAAATCCATAGTCAGTAGCGTTTAGTCCGTCCATGACCATTTATATTCCGGTAAAAGTGTTGTTAAAACACGTACTAAGGATTAGCCACTGACCTATTTTTGATTCTAAAATAAAGTCTGTTGTTCCGGATCTGTCCAGCCATACTTGATGAATTCTCGATCTGTCACAATTCGCATTGTTAATCGCGGTATGAGACGTCCTTTCCCTTAGATCTATGCTATTAAGTCTTGAATGCTGCTTTTCACGACAGATCCGGCAGCATTTAGAGCGATTGGTGCAACATGACACGAATCGCTTTTTAATTTCCAAATTGTTCTAGTCGCAGGCGTATTTCATTGAGGGTTATTCAGCCTTTATGACTGTATTCTTGCGACAAACCACCGCAGCATAGTAGGCAATTAAAAGAAAAGCCAAAGCCGGAACCCAGTAGGCCAGTTTGATGCTTCCGGATTGGTCGGAAACAATCCCCTGGACCTGGGTTAAAACGGCTGCTCCGGCAATGGCCATCACCATGCCGGCACCTCCAAGTTTCATGTCTTCGCCCAGGCCGGCAACACCCAAACCATAGATCGTTGGAAACATCAGCGACATGCAACCAGAGATTCCGATCAGGGCATAAACGCCCATCCAGCCTTCAGCATAAATGGCGGTGAGGCTGCACAGTACAGCCAGCAAAGAAAGGATTGTCAACAGCATGCGGGGCTGAACGTATTTCATCAAACCGGTGCTGATGAAGCGAACAATGACAAACAAAACCAGGGAGATAATGTAATAGGTCGCCCCGGCCTGTTCGGCGGTGCGCGGAAGCAGAGCATCCAGGCCAGCCCACTCAAACAGGTTGTAAAAACCTGCTGCAAGCGGCTCCAGGTTTCTTAGCCCGGAGATAATATCGTCCGTTGTGGCTTCACGCCCAAGGCTGGCAACAACCGATTCGAGGTTCAGTTGCTGCATGGTGTAGCGAATAATAAATGACCAGACAGCAATCTGCGCCCCAACATAAAAGAACTGGGCAATCACTCCCCATACATAGTTCCTGCTCGCTTTCAGTCGCTTAAGTGTTCCCGAAAAATCCAGGTTTTTGTCGTCTTCCTTCAGGTTGGGCATCCGTGTCAGGTAAATGGCCAACAACAAGCCGACAATGACAACCCCCACCGTCATGTATGCCATCGTTACTGCATTCAGTTCGGCACCCTGCACCTTAGCCAGTTCGGTTGGAGACAGCAGTGCCCGCTCATCTGCGTTTAAAATATTCAGTTTTGACAAAATGAACACCTGACTGATGACCACCCCGGTAATCGCTCCGAAAGGATTAAACGACTGGGCAAAATTCAGGCGTTGCGTGGCCGTTTCCTCCGGCCCGATGGCACACACGTACGAATTGGCGGATGTTTCCAGAATCGACAGACCTGCAAAAAGAATAACAATAGCCAGCAAAAACATTAAAAAACCCACGTTGATGTTCCAGCCGGCAATTTGCATGGCCGGGTAAAACAGGAAGGTTCCGGCCGCATACATGCCTAATCCAAGCATCACCCCCGACTTGTAGCTGTAGCGCTTGATAAACAAGGCTGCCGGAATGGCAAAGCAACCATAGCCCAACAGGTAGCAGGCCACCTGTATCCAGGCAGTTTTCGAATCAGTTAAACTCATGATTCGCTTGAAAGCTGCCAACATCGTGTCGGTCAGATTATTGGGCAAAGCCCAGGCAAAAAACAGGGTTGTCAACAGGATGAAGGGCCAGACAATTCCCCGCGGTATAATAGGTGCTTTTTCCATCGTCCGTTAGTTACTGAATTTCGACTCGATCGTGTGTAGATTCAGATGAAACAAGTTGTTGACAATTTTTGTCAGCTCCTCCTTTTCACCCTGAATATGAACAATCCGTTGCGTATGCGTGAGCGATTCTCCTGGCTGAAGTGCTGCAGCCGGAGATGAGGTTTCAATTTCGTAGAAGGGTCCCATAATGGAGCCATCTTCTACCGGGCCGTCATTGTATGAGTTAATTACATCGCCGGCATACGGATCATCTTGTTCGCCCCAGTTGGAATTCACATAGACTTTCGGCTCATCGGGCAGCGAGCACCAGAGCAGCGTCAGGATGTTTTGTTCGGAATCATAGCTCCCGCACAATTCTTTCGCTCTGCCTGGTGGAATACCAATTTTACTGCGGTACTCCCCGTCAATTTTGAAAAAGACTGTTCCGTTTTCCGCAATCAGACGATCCGATGGCACCTTCCCAAAATATTCGTCGTTTACAATTGTGCCGTCCACATCCTGGTTGTAGGGTATGAAAACGGTTGTTGCCGGCGAAGGGTTAAACATGGACAACAACCAGATGGAAAGTAGACCGTCCTTCTTGGTCCAGGCCTCACCGCCTTTGTTGCTGATGGTATTTTCCGACTGGTAAGCTACCACATCGAAGTATCCTTCGGGCAAATCAAGTCCGAACAAGCTGGAAAGATCAGCGCGGTTAAGCAGCGATACCTTTCGGGTGATTCCCAACTGAAATTCGGTCCCCGAAGCGTTGGTCAGCCGGGTGTCTTTTGTAAATACTACCGACTCTTCATTCTGCTCGCTAAGCTCAAAACGCTCGGTATCCAGCACGGAAGGCACTTGCCAGTTCTCGAAAACCTGCTCATCGCCCGGGGCAAAATAGATGGAAAATGGTCCACCTTCAGGCCCCAGCCAAAAGCGCTCTTCGCCCCCAACGGGATTAAACTGAGGACTTACCTCTCCTGAAACAATCAGGTCATAATTGATCCAGCCGTAACTTTTACCCTCCGACCCGTTGGACGACGACGTCATCACCCGCCCCTGGTAGTCAGGAATCAGCAGGATCGCAGCCTGTCCCCGATCGTCGGTCAACTGAATGGTCTCAATATCCTGGGCTTCAAAAAAAGCCACGTCAAATCCGTACGTCCCTTGCGGATAATCATTTAATTTATCTTCCACTTGCTTCACGTTTTTATTTCCCGAAGATGTGCAGTCGACTGTGAAAACCGCCAGCATGAAAAAAAACAGATAAGCGCAATTGATTTTCAATCGATTCATAGGATAAAAAAATTAATTAACCTCCAGTTCTTGCCAGCTTGGTAGCTTGGGGAACTTGGCGTGAGGTTCGGTTTGATACCAGAAAGCCACCGATGAAATATCCGATTTTTGTGGCAGGTAACGGCCTCCATGGCGCCAACCCAAATCCTGAATGGTGATACGCAGGTCTTTTTTGAATCGTACCGGATCCAAAATGTGCCAGCGGTACAAGCCAAAGCGTTGTTGCGATTTGTAAGCTCCATCCGGCCGGATTACCTGATGCAATCCTGCATAAGGCGTGGTAAACTCCTTGTATTGTCCTCCCCTGTCGAAATTATACGAGCCACAGAAATAGTCTTCGGTTCCGGTGCCACAAATGGTAGGGAACTCCTTATCGCCATCCATGAAGAACTTGATTTCGCCTTCGCCCCACCAGCCATTGTTATTAACGCCCCAGGCCATGTAAACACCAACAAATTGCCCTGCACCTTTAATGTTGTCAACAATGGTATAATCGGAAGTCATGTTCGGATTGGTGCGTCGAAATTGGGCATGAAAATAAGCCGCATCGTCAGGAACATCAGTCAGCGTGTAGTCAATCTGATAATACAGGCGCATTTCATCCTGATCATTGATGTTTTCCATTGTAATCCGACATTTCTTACGGAACGGCATTTGCCAGTAGCAGTTAAATGCGCTACCGGGATTTACGCAAATTGCCTGTGAAACTAACGGTGCGTATTCATTCCAGCCCATAGCAAAAAAGTCACCAACCGGCACTTCAACCGAGGGTTCTTTTTCATCATCCCAATAAATCCGGATAACTGAAAACTTCCAGTTGCCCGTAGGGGTCATCCAGATGTGCTGAATTGCACCCGGTCCTTCAATTTCGGCCAGGGTAAACGTTTCGCCTGGCTTGATGATTACAAACGGGTTCACCTTCCAGCCTTGCCCCAAATCACGGGCAGCATGATGGGCATTGGCCACATTACGCTGATCACCGTCGGAGGGTTTGGCCATACCACCCTTGCCTTTTTCGCCGGTGAAATTCTCCGGACTAATTGAACGGGTTTCCGCATCTGACAAACGATACAAATTACCCATATTCATATCCAACCCATTGAAGCCACCCTGGGCAAAAACTTCCAGGCCCATACAGCAAATCAGCAATAAGACACTTAGTTTTTTCATAATCTATTCTTTTAAGTTTAAATGTTTAGGTATTTCCTTATTCAAAATGAACCGCTGGAAGCCCGCATGATCAGTTGAGATTCCAGTTGCACGTGCTGCTTCTTTTTGGTCTTCTCTTTCATTTCAGCAAGCAGAATCCGGACCGATTCACGCCCCATCTGCTCCAATGGCTGCTTAATGTAGGTCAGCGGGGACTCAAAAAAATCAAACGCTTCATTACCGTCAAACCCAATCAGAGCAAGTTCTTCGGGAACTTTCTTCTGAATGTTTTTCACGGCATAAAGACCAGCAATAGACAAAGCATTCGTCGCAAAAATCAACGCATCGCTTTTCCGATCCATCAGCATATCGCCGATGATCTGTTCTGTTTCATTACGTGTCAGGTTATAGGCAATCTTTTCGACATGGATTTCTTTTTCGATCTGGTGAACGATCATAGCCTCTTGGTAGCCACGAATCCTTTCAGACATATGGATGAGGGAATTTTCATAAGCGACCATGTGAATTCGCCGATGCCCTTTTTCAACCAAATGAGTCACGGCATGGTACACCGCACTGAAGTTATCGAGAACGACATAACTTGTATTTAACTGCGGCATATATCTGTCAATCAACACACAAGGAACCTCTCGGCTTATCAAAGAATTAATTTGACTCTTGCAGCCCTCGGACGGAACGATGATAAACCCATCCACCTGGCGGTTTACAAACGTATCGATCAACGCTTCCGATTTCACACAATCTTCATCGGAACTGCCAAAGATAACGGTGTAGTTATGCTTGATCGCTTCATCCTCAACGATGCGAGCCAGCTGTCCGAAAAACGGGTTGGCAATATCGGCTACAATCAAACCAATGGTATTGGTCGACCCTTTGCGTAAACTTCGTGCTATCTGGTTGGGCATGTAATTTAGTTCGCGGGCGGCATCTTTAATCTTTTTGGCAATTTCAACGCCAACTCGTTTCTCTTTCTCCAGGCCATTCAGCACATAGGAAACGGTGGCAGTTGACACCCCGACTTTAGTGGCAATATCTTTTAGCGAAACCTTTTTGCTCATTAGTAGATATCCTTAGGTTTTAGCTTGAATTAATTAATCGATTAAGCAAATGTATGCTTAATCGATTAATTGAAGAAAACGACAACCAATGTTTTAGAACATACATGCAACCAAACAAGAATGATCACCTCACAAACAAAACCAGAAGGATTGATGATCCCTACCCGAATTCTTTTGGCGTATCCCCAGACTGGCTGCCTATTTCTTCCAATAAAAGAGATAAAATATCTGTTTCCCAGGGTGGATACTCCACTCACACCGACTTCCGGTGGAATATATCTTTATGTTTCGCGCTATTGCCACAGCCCGTTGCAAAAAGCACTGCAACAACAACGAAATGATAGTCATTGGCACCCCTGTTCGACCGTCTATTTAATGGCTGCATTAAAATCGACCAACTGTGCCTTGTGAAATCGGCAACCTATTCATTCGACGCTGCGGTTATCGTCTCCATTGACCAGAATTCCGCGATTGTTATCCGCTAAAACAGGCTGTTCATTTCCAAAGGGCCTTTTGCTTATTCATTTTGAATAATCTTATCCAGTTGGTTTTCGACCGGCTCTATCGTTGAAGAGTGATTTTGAATCATTTCTTTGATCTCCTCAACGATTTCCCGATTCTCTTCCGCTAAATTAAACCTTTCTGAAGGATCGTGCTGTATATGATATAGCTCAGGATCCTCCAGTTTTTCCATGCGTTCCGGGTAGCCTGCCGGATTATTCTTGAAAAAGTACAACTTATAATCGCCTTTCCGTGCTGCAAACAGTTGTAGGCCGTGATAATAAAACATTTCATCCCTCGGAGAAACATCAGCCTCTCCATTCAAAACCGGGGAAATATCATAGCCGTCATAAATCCGATCATCAGGCAGCGAGGTTCCTGCTAATTTGCTGAAGGTTGGCAAAAGATCCAAGGTACTGCCGATTTTATTGTGGATGACTGCAGGTTCAATTTTTCCCGGCCACCTAAAAATGGCAGGTACCCGCATACCGCCTTCATAGGAAGTTGCCTTTGCTCCATGCAAAAGACCGGCGCTCCCGCCATGATGATCCATAACTACCCAAGGGCCGTTATCGGACGTAAAAACAACGAGCGTATTGTTGTCCAGACCTTCTTCTTTTAAGGTATTTAGAATTTGCCCTATGCCCCAATCCAGCTCTTCCACAATGTCCCCATATAATCCCCTTTCGCTTTTACCTCTAAAGTCTTCAGAGGCAAAAAGAGGCACATGGGGCATGGAATGCGCCAAGTATAGGAAAAAAGGTTTTCCCTTATTACCCTTGATGAACGCGACTGCCTTTTCTGTATACCGTTTTGTGATGGTATGCTGGTTGGCCGGCCTTTCTATGATCTCCGTGTTTTCCATCAACGGCACATTAAAATATTCAATTTTAGGATTCAGGCAGGCTTTGCGATGGCCAAGGTCCGTCGTGGGATCCATATCATTGCTATATGGGATCCCATAATAACTGTCAAAACCATGACTAGTGGGCAAATATTCCGGAAGGTGCCCGAGATGCCATTTTCCGATACAAGCAGTTTGATAATCTGCTTCCTTTAACAATTTTGCGATCGTTAGTTCACTTTGCGGTAGCCCTCCGTCGGAATCGGGGAAAAACACCCGTCGTTTGTTTGTATCCATGCCATTTCTAATCGGAAGCCGTCCGGTGAGCAAACCCGCCCTGGATGGTGTGCAAACATTGGCGGCCACATAGAAATTGGTCCATCGCTGACCTTCCGCAGCCATCTGATCGATATTCGGTGTTTGGATCGTCGGATGTCCATAGCAACCCAAATCCCCGTATCCCATATCGTCTACAAATATGATGACAAAATTAGGCTTGTCATTAGCGGTTTGTTTGTCTTTTCCGGTATTCTCCAGATTACAGCCGGTAATTCCCGTTATGACCATTGGAAGTGCTAGCAGTCTATAAAAGGGGCGATTTAATTTGAGAAAATGATTCTTGAAGAAGTTCATGATAAAAAAATTTACTATTTAATCGGATGACTGAAACATTTCAAAATGAATAACAACAGGCTGGTGCTATATCCCGGTTTATTCTTAGAGCCGGTCCTGTGATCACCCGTTTTCCATACGTTTGATCGCCCGGATTTTGTTACATCGTTTGGTTCTATTCATTTCACTTTGAGAAATCGGCTATAACCAGCACCAGTTTAAAAATGAACTCATATTGTAGTCTGTCTCTTAAGTGCCAGGAATATTCGGCTAACGCCTAACAAAATCTACCGGAATTCGAAAGCTACTCAAATTGATCTGATTTAACCAAAATCCCATTGATGACAGCATCCTTCAAACCAATCGTTTTTGCCTTCAGCGTATATTCTCCGGAGGTGCCTTCACCCCCTATGATTGCCAAGCACCTGCCATGAAACGTCATGCAACTGTCGGCCTGAAAGCTCTTCATTTGTGTCGGGTTGCCATTCCCCACGGCAATCAATCCGGCTTCTCCACTGGTTTCGAAATAGACCATCCGGTCATCATCGGTAACAAGTAGGCCATTGTCATCCATAAGATTGACTTCCACATACGACAGGTCGTTTCGGTCGGCCGTGATGGTTTCCCGGTCAGCTTTCAAAATAATTTGAGAGACTTTTCCTGTTGTTTGTAAACTCTTCCGGGCAAGTTCCTGATCCGAATTGTAGGCCACTGCGGTCAGTTCTCCCTTTTCATAAGGTACTTCGAAATGGAAAACATAGTTTGAACTGTCAGTAGCCGATCCTTCTGCAACTTCTTTCCCATTTAGAAGAAGGGCGACTTTTTCGGCCGGAGAGTAAACGTAAACATTCATCAACTGGTTCTCATACCCGGTCCAGTTCCAGCTTTGCAGCTCATTACGCCAACCCCATTTGCTCAGCACCCATTCATGTCCTTCGGGTGCCGGTTGTTCAACGGCCATTTCAAGTTGGCTCCGTCCCCAAACCACATCGCGATAAAACGACTGCGGTTTTTTGGAACCGATCAAGTCAAGATCGCCGCAGTAACCATTAAACCATGGGAAAGCCATTTGCACCGAATCCAGCGATGCCTGCCCAATACCAGCTTCGCCCAAATAATCCATGCCAGTCCAGACAAAGTCGCCAATGACATACGGTTTTTCCTGCGCCATTTGGTTGTTTACAAACGCTTCAACAGGAAATGTTTCTGTCCCGATAATTATCCGTTCCGGGAAACTTTGGTGGTCATTTTCATAATGCTCCCATGCGTAATTGTATGAATGGACATCCATTAAATCAAAAGCAGGGTCGTGGTCCGACCAGGGCCGGTCGCCAGGATGGTTCCAAAAAGAACAGACCGCTTGGGTGACCGGACGCGTATTGTCTACTTCCTTTATCGCAGAAATTAGATTTTTAGCAATCCGGATACCTGACGAATCAGCCCGTTCGTAAATTTCATTGCCATAGCTCCACGCAAAAATTGAGGGATGATTGCGGTCCCGCAGCACCATACTTTGGATATCTTTTTTCGACCAGTCAGGAAAAAACCGGTGATAATCGTTAGGCTTCTTCGGGACTTCCCAACGGTCAAAAGCCTCGTCCATCACCAGCATGCCCAAGCGGTCGCAGGCATCCAGAAATTGCTGCGAGGGTGGGTTGTGGCTGGTGCGGATGGCATTAAAGCCATTGGCTTTCATCAATTCGACGCGGCGTTGTTCGGCACGGTCGAAAGTTGCAGCGCCCAGAATACCATTGTCGTGATGCATGCAGCCTCCACGCAAAACAACCCGCTTGCCATTCAGCAAAAAACCTTTGTCGGGAGAAAAGTCCAAGGTACGAATACCAAACTTCGTTTCATCCACATCAACCACTTTCCCATCCCGTAAAATTTCTGTTCGCAGGGTATATAATTTCGGGTTGTCAACGGACCAGAGTTCAGGATTTTCCACATCGAACTGCGGTTTCATGGTTAAAATCTCTTCTCCGCTTTCAATTTGCCCTTGATACTCGTATTTCGTATTGCCTTTGGTTTCCAGAATCTCATGTCGCACAACAAACCGGGAAGTCGAGTCGCCTTGGTTTTGAATGCTGACTTCGGCCTCAACTTCAGCCCAACCCTCATACACATCAACCGTTTTGACAAACACCCCCCAAATTGGAACGTTTACCGGATCGGTCACCCGGAGCCACACGTGGCGGTAGATACCGGATCCGGAATACCAACGGCTGTTTTTACCAATGTTTTTGGCACGAACGACCAACACGTTTTCCTCGCCGGCGCTTTTCAGAAAGTCGGTCAATTCATAATGAAAAGGGGTGTACCCATTGGGGTGGAAGCCCAAATGTTGCCCGTTGATCCAGATATCGGACTCCATATAAACCCCATCAAAATAAATGGAGAAAACCTTGCCTTTGTCATCTTCTGACGTTGTAAAAGTTTTTCGATAAAATCCAATTCCTCCAATTGTGAACCCTGTTGAAATGCCTCCTGGGCTTTCTTTTGAAAAAGGGCCAATCAGCCCTTCGCCTTCAGGCAAATCTTCAATGCTCCAATCGTGCGGCAAATCAACCAGACGCCAATTCTGGTCGTCAAAATCCGGAGAGGCCGCATCTTCATTATCAGTTTTTGAAAACCGCCAGCCATCATCAAAAATACGCATCCGCTCTGTGTTTTCGGGCGCAACAAAAGCCGCTTGGGTTGACTGCTGTGCGGTTGACGAGGGTTGCAGAGAACTGGTGCATGAAGTGTGGAGCACAGCTAAAATCAGGAAAAACAATGTCAATTTCATGGTCGTTTGGTTTAGTGCCAGTTGATTATTCTTTATTCATCTTCGAGGTATGGCTTCAATACTTTTTGCCAGATTTTGTAACCGTTGGCGTTCATGTGGAGGCTGTCCTCCAGAAATATTTCGGGTTTTGGCTTTCCGTTTTCACCCAACATGGGCTGCCAGATATTGGCATATTCGACACCTTCGTTTTTGGAGGCAAATTCAGCAAGCATCACGTTTAAATCCTTCATCTTATCCCTCAGTTCCCACCGCCTTGGGCTGGATTTAGCCGAAAGTAGCACAAATTCCACCTCGGGAAAATGTTCCTTTGCCCAACTGACCAACTGTTTTCCTTCTTCAAAAACTGATTCGGGCGCTTCGCCTGCAGCCAGGTCATTTTCGCCAACGTACACGACAATTTGGTTGGGTTGATAGGGCAAGATCAATTTTTCTTTAAAATGAAGCACATCGCTCATTTGCGAACCGCCGAAACCTCGGTTGACAATATTTTTCCCAGGGAAATAATCGTTCACATCTTTCCAAATGGTGAAAGAAGAACTTCCGAGAAACAAGATGCCGCCCGGTTCGGGCATGTCCAAAGAATCCTGATGCGCAAATTTCGCGATCGATTCGCCCCATTTCTCATCGGGGTTGTACTGGCTGAAAGCCGAATAAGCAGACAGCAATACAGCAAGGACAAAACTTATTTTCACCAGATATTTGCTCATATTCTAATCAATTAATTTCGTTTAAAACTTCGGTTAATTTTTCTCCCATGCGCTTGCCAAGCAACAGTTGCCCGGCAGTATTGTAATGAACCCGGTCCCCCATTTTTGACAAATCATCCGTTTCAATGAGGTAAGTTTCCGGGATTCCTGAATCAATTTTGAGCTGTGCCGAACGTACAGCTTCCACTGCCGGATACAAATCTTCACGCGGATTAACTTGCCCAAAGATGACCGGAAGATGGGGATTTTCGGTTTCTTCCCGGAATCCTGCAATCAGTTGGCGAAAATTCAGAAGATAATCTTTCCCTGCTTCCGGCACACGGGCATCGCGTTCGCCCTGCATCCAAAGCAAAACAACAATTTCAGTATCCAAACCTTCTGTCACCGAATCAATTTGATGTTGAAAAACGGCAAACATATTCCCAAATTGCGGGAAGCCGGTTATTTTGGCTTTTTCAGGATCGTAGTCCGGTGCCCAGTCCAACAGAGACGAACCGCCAATAGCATATTTTATCAGGATGAAGTTCTGCTCAGGAAAATGCTGGTACAAAACCCGGCTCACTCCCACTTCCGGACCAAAATTACCCGATGTTTTTGAAAGGTCAGGGTTTAGCGTGAAGTCGAAATACCGGATATTTTCTGGAAGATTTTTGTTTTCCAGTTCTGATATTTTCCCCACACCAACCATATTGGATTGGCCGGCCATCAAAATAACTTTGTATTTTTCACCCCGCACAGTGGCGACGGAATAATTCAATTGTGCACTTCCCCACTGCGAGAAAAACACCATCACAATTAAAAAAACCGCCTTATTTATTTTCAAACCTTTCATCTGTTTATCTTTTCAATTGAGGGTACTGCAATTTGCGTATCAGCCTCTGTTTTTCGATTAAGTTACCAACGCATGGCACTCCCAACAATCATGCTTCTGTGTGAGCAAATTTTTGATCATGGTCGTTTCATGATTGATTATTTCTGAAAAGGGGACCAAGCTTGATCAAAATAAAAATAGCCGCAAGACGACACGTGGTCGGTCCGCTCAAAAAGCAAATGGGACAAATCTTCTACAAAATCCACAGGTTCCAGGTTTTCACCCGTTTTATAAATGGTTGTTTTTTGGTTGCGCAGTTGTTTGATCGCTTCGCGGCCGGCAAACCCAATTTGCTGGATGGTCACTTTGATGTCATCATAAAAATAAACCGGATCGGGCACATGGTAGCGGTAAAAAGCATATTCGAAATTACCCTCGTCGGCAATTGTACAGCCTTGATAATGATTGACAAACCTGCCTTGGCCCCAGCCGGTGCCAATGTAATCTTCCGTGCCCGTGCCGCATAAAGTTGGGAATTCCTTGTCGCCGTCCAAGAAGATTTTCACTTCGCCTTCGCCCCACCAGGTGCGCGCATATTCCACGTCGTTTACAATTACACTGATGTTGGTTCCCAAAAACCGTCCTTTACCACTGATGTGGGGCAATATCTCGTAATCATTTTTCAGTTCGGTCGGATGTTGCTGATTGAAAAAGGCGTGAAAATAAAGTGTCTTTTCGTCCACCGGGTCGCCAATGGTATAATTCACATCATAAAAAAACATGTCCAAATCCTTTCCCGATTCGTTGATCACTTCAATTTTCATGCTTTTGCGGAAAGGCATGGGAATACAGCAATTGAAACTCTTGCCCTCGGGGCTCGAAAAAAACGCATTTTCGAAAGTGCTCATTTTCGCCAGCCCATGGTTGAAAAAATCGCCCAGAGGCACATCTACCGCAGGACTTGACGCCCCATCCCAATACATTTTCAGTTTTATCCCACGCAACATTTCAGGTGAGCGGTCATTGATGGTGAGCCATATCCGGCGGACGATACCACTGGTTTGGTAAGTTTCGGCAAGAATTTTTGTTTCACCAGCTTTCAAGTTGAATGATGGGGAGCCTTTTCTCCCGCCATTTGCCTCTCCCCCTGCACCTTTTTCGCCTTTCCAATTTTCAGCACTGGCCCACCGGGTTTTCACGCCATCGGGCATATCGAAAAGCGGTTGTGCGTTGGCATAGCCGCCCATCAAAAAAAATGCAAGTAGTATCAGTAATCGGTTCATTTCTTTTTGTATTGGTTCATCCAAATGTAAATATCCGCATCAAAGGCATCGTAATCAGGATCTTCCATCCCCATTCCGGTCCCATCGTAGGTCATTGTCCAGGAATCGTGGCCAACGCCGGGAAAAATTGTAAGCTTTGCAGGCACTTCAGGATTGAGCTTATTGATCGCCGGAACAATGGCCTTGGAATATTCGGGCGAAACTGTCTTGTCTGTATCGCCATGAAAAACCCAAAGTGGTATTTTTGAGAGCTTGCTGTTTCCTTCTTCGCTTAAAACACCGCTACCGCAAATTGGAACTGCAGCAGCGATGTGCGCAGCTTCACCAAAGGTTCCCAAAAGATCGAAAGTTGCATAGCCGCCCATGCTCAAGCCGGTCAGATAAATTCTGCTGGTGTCAATTTTTTCGTTCGATTCCATCAGATATTCGAAAAACTGTTTCACCATATCCCTGTTCCACCAATCGCCATGACATTGCGCCGACGCTACGTACATTATGTTTTTTGACGCCCATTTGCCGCTATTGATCAGCTTTGGCGGCCCATGGAACAAGATTCTATCAAGTGCTGCCGGATCGGTTTTGCTGTTTCCCCTTTCACCATAACCATGAAGAAAAACTAACAACGGAATTTTATCCTGCAATTTTACCTGTGCCTCAGGCGTAAAAAGCCAGTATCCATAAGGAGACGCAGTCGTCCCCAAGGGATGTGGCTGGTGATAGCCACCGGTTACTGCATACTCGTTTTTATCCATTTTTTCAGATTCATCACCATCGTCTGCAGGACTTCCCTGGCAGGAAAATACGATCAGCATAAATGTACTAAAAAATAGTTTGGCGAATTTCCCAAGTGATCTATTCTTCATTTTTTGAAGTTTATTTTTATTTTTTTAGTGTCTCATTTTTTTATCCATATCTTACCGCTTTCCAGGCCCGGAGACGAAGCTGTAATTTTCACATCCTCCCTATTTTCATTGGACTTGACAATCAAAAGGCACTTGCCTTTAAAAGCATTGACAACATTTCCCTTGTAGCTGCCCGTATTCAAAGGGTCGCCATTATCAATGCCCATAATTTCAGCTCCCCCCTGCACCTGGAATATAATTTTGTTTGATGCTTCAGGAGTAAAAATGTCCAGTTCGTCGCATATCTCCACTTCAATATGGGCAATATCCGTCCGGTTTGGTCGGAATATTTTCCGGTCGGATACCAACCTGATTTTCGCTGGGTTCCCAGCCGTTTTCACTTCAAACAAGGCCAATTCTTTCCCATCATTTCTCCCGACAGCTTTAAGTTCTCCGGGCTGGTATGGGACGTTCCAAACCAAGTCCGTTTCATCCTTCATTTTTTTCTCGCCAAGAGAACGGCCATTGAGGAATAGTTCCACCATGTCGCAATTGGAATAGACAACAACCGGGATGGCGATTCCTTCTTTCCCTGGCCAGGTCCAATGGGGCAACAGGTGAACCATTGGCTTTTGGGTCCACTGGCTTTGGTAAAAATAATACGTGTCCTTTTCGAAACCGCACATATCAATTATTCCATAGTTCCAAAGTTTTGCCGGCCATCCTTTTAACGATTCCCCGAGGTAGTCGAAACCCGTCCAACGAAATTCGCCCGCCATAAAAGGAAGATCACGCGTCCGCTTCCAAGAATCACGCGCAGAAATCCGCACCATCGCATTGTCATATGAGGAACTGTAAAATGGGCTTACCCCGTTAAATAATTCTTCCGCTGTCAAGTTGGGAACCTCCATGATTCCTCCTTCAGGATCAGGGCTCCGATACCACGACTGGGTCCGGTAAATCCCTCGGGTCTGAAAGGTGTGTGGAACTTCAGTGGCAATGAATTTCCGGCTGGGATAACGGGAGTGGTCCTCTTCATACATAAAACAAGAACCTCCACCCCCATTGTAGCCGGTGACATCCAGTTGTTGTGCAAATCCGCTTTTATTGGCCAAATGCATATGCGTAATCCCACAGGTAACCAAACGGGTCGTATCTTCTCTCCTGACCACCTCCATCAGACGTTTCAACCGTTGGGTACCAATTTCATAACATTGATCCGGGATTTCGTTTCCTACGCTCCACAAAATGATGGAAGGATGATTACGATCTCGGCGGATTAGAGAAACCAGGTCCCGCTCCGCCCATTCTTCGAAAAACAAGTGGTAACCGTATTTTGCTTTCCCTTGATGTTTAACGTTTTCCCAAGGCCACGATTCAATCCATTCATCAAAAGCTTCATCCATGACCATTAATCCCATGCTGTCGCATAAATTGAGCAATTCTTCACACGGCGGATTATGCGCTGTACGAATGGCATTGCAGCCCATTTCCTTTAACAATTTCAACCGGCGTTCAATGACCTGCTTGTTCACCGCAGCCCCTAAAGCGCCCAGATCGCTATGATTATTTACTCCTTTTATTTTGATGTTCTGATCATTCAGGAAAAAACCACTGTCGGTTTCAAAGCGGATTGAACGGATGCCGACTTTGGTATACAACTCATCCAAAAGCTGATTTTCACTTTTGACGCTGGTTCTCAATGTGTACAAATAGGGATTATCGGGTGTCCACAAATTTGGATTCTTCAACATGACTTGTTGCTGAAAATCCCGCTTGCCCCCACTTGCTATGTCCCCTCTCGTGGTCACCGAAGCCACAGTTCTGTTTTCACAGTCCAGCAGTTCAGTTATTAAAACGGTATTCCGGTTCTCAGGATAGGTATTTTCAAGCTGAGTTGCGATCCGAAGCTCAGCCTTTTCGTGGCTAACTTCCGGAGTTGTAAAAAATACTCCATGTTCGGAAACGTGTAACGGGTTGGTTTGAATTAGCCATACATGTCTGTAAATTCCGGCTCCTGTGTACCACCTTGCGCTGGGTTGCTTTGAATCGTCCACCCGCACGGCCACGATGTTTTCTTTGTCAAAATTGAGGTACGGGCTCAGATCGTATTGAAAACTGATGTATCCATAAGGCCTTTTTCCCAAGTAGTTTCCATTAATCCAAACCTCGCTATTCATGTAAACCCCTCCAAACAGAATCGCAACCTTTTTACCTTCTGAACCGGCCGGAAGCTGAAATCTTTTGCGGTACCAGCCAATGCCGCCCTCGGCAAACGCACCTGCTGCTCCACTGGGGTTATCTTCCTGAAAATTCCCGTCGATACTCCAATCGTGTGGCAAATCAAGTTCCTGCCAGGAAGAATCGTCAAAGCCAAAATGAATGGCTTCCGGGAAATCTCCTTTGGTGAACTTCCAGTTAAAATCGAAATTTTGCTTTCTGTCAAAATCCAAACTGTCCGTTGCGTTCTGTCCGTGCACAGCGATATAGGTCATAACTGTCAGGTGCAACAGCACTATTTTAAGAAGGATATCTTTTTGTCTATTTTTCATATGACTGTCATACAATATTATTTCTGGTCTGCTAACTGTATTATCCAATCTTAATCTTCCGTAAAATGATGTTTTCGGAGAAAGTCATCCGCGATCTCAAGGATCTCATCGTCAAAATAATTGGCGTACTTATTTGTTCCATCTCCCAGGTAATGTTTCCGGCCTTCCAGCGCATGAAGTTCAAACGTATTCCCTTTTTTTTCCATTTCATCCTTAAAAAAACGGACCGTCCAGAACTCAACTTTGCCGTCGTCTTTTCCATGAAACTGGATCATGGGAGGCAGATCTTCCCGAATATGATGTGCCGGAGAAATGCTCCAAATCAAATGCCTGCGGTCGCCTAAAAGGTAGTCACACCATTCCATGACGGTGTTCAAGCATGCTGAAAACAAGAGCACGGCGTCGGGACGACAGTCCATTTCGGGATCATCTGCCGAATCGTTGTAAGCATCAATCATGGCGGTGGATATTGCCAAATGCCCTCCGGCCGATTGGCCCGCTGCAACAACTTTATTTTCATCGATGCCAAACCTGGCTGCATTCTCACGCACCCAGCGAACTGCCGATTTTGCATCCATTAAAGATTCAATGGGGCTGACTTCCCTATGGGGAACTTTGCCGTGGCTGACTGACAACCGGTAGCAGGCAGAAAAAGCAACAACTCCCATATTCGCATATCGCCGGCAGACATCGAAAAACTCCATCGGGGAGCCGGAAGTCCAGCCTCCACCATGAAAGAAAATGATGGCTGTGTTTTTGTTTCTTTCCAATGTTTTATTGGACTGAAAGACATGGATTTCCAATTGCAGCGAATCAACTGTTTTATAAATTTCTTTCGTCTGAAAAATGGAGTCCGATTGTCCATTTGCTGTCCGGGCCAACCCAACAAGAAGCAATATTTCGGCATAAATAATCCAGTGATTCATAATCTAATTCCCTTTATCTTTTTGGTTCCCGTTGTTTTCGTCCAGTCAAAGTTGATTTTCTTTCGATGGGTTTATTCTCCGCTGATCCGGCGTTGATAGGCACGCGACCGGGTACCATAGTCGCGGGTGTCCAGTGGAAAAACATGATTATCTTCAGCCCATGCCTGCCATTCTGCATACATGCGATCCCTTTTTTCAGGATAAAGACGAACAAGGTCGTGTAGCTCGACAGGATCGGATTTGAGATTGTACAATTCCAGCCGCGCCGGGTCGAATGCTTGGTTGATGGGGGTAGCTGCCACCAACTTCCAGTCGCCATCGCGCATGCCGATGTTGCCCTCGTGCTCCCAAAAAATGGGCCCCTGGG
>SWCA01000034.1_pt1 | contig 40906 bp, 42 predicted proteins | sample 4692961 | NCBI WGS metagenome assembly SWCA01 (sample SAMN10267275, study PRJNA491770) | bioreactor metagenome | isolation source: DHS bioreactor inoculated with | place: Japan: off Shimokita Peninsula
TCACTATCCGTGCCGGGGGCGGGTCATTTTGAGTGCCGGTTGACAGAATAATCTGTTCATCGACATCTGGCCGGAGTATGGGCGGTTCGATATTACAATTTATCAAGGAGATGACTTCATAGCTGCCATAGAGATTAAGCATATCGCTAACTGGTGGATGCCTGATTCTTCTCTGAAAAAAATTGATGATGATGTAGCAAAGCTTAGCGAGCGTTGTGAAGCAGAGCACAAATATGCACTCACTTTCTGTATCTTTGCCGAACCAAGAAAAGGGATGGTTCCATGGATGGAGAAGCAGCTTGATGATACTGATAACGCTGCGTCAACAATCGAAAATTTCCATGAACGGATTCGGAAGCAGTACCTCCGACGAATTGGACAAGAATCCTCGTTATTAGCTGGCGACGATCTGGCCGATGACCTGTGGTTCGATCGTTTGAGAGTCGATACTGTATTCGCTAGAGTAGGTCACGGGAATAACCCTTTCGCATCCTCCGTTTCAACAGGTGCTGATCAATGAAAATCAAATGGCTCCTCATACTCCTTCTTGCGCTCTCAAGTGGCCTTCAGGCCCGGCCAGTCCTGAACGAAGAGTACCTGCTGGGGCGAGCATGGGTTGGCGACGCCGAATCAATTACTTTTAACCAGGATGGCACTTTCCTTGCTCAAGGTCCCTTTGGCCAGCTGGGTTCGGGCTCCTTCGAAATATATTCGGATGTGGTTCTTCTAACAGCAAGTCCGGATCTCAGGGTCTGGGAGCCATTCAAGAAGCACGGAACGCTTGAATGTCGCATAGCCGAAGATTCTCGGCACAGACTGTTCACGGTCTTTTTGGTCTGCAACTTCGCTCAGGTTCGTTTTGGCGCCGACGATTCCAAACCGGCTGTCGGCTCTATCCGATACTGGGGCTCTACTCCCATTGTTGTTCTTGACGGCGATGCGCATTCAGAGACAGAAATAACTCTGATCGGTACGGCATTATTTCGCGAAGATCCATCCGCAAAATCAAAGATAGTCTTTAAAAGAAAGCTGCTGAAGAATCAAAAGAGCGTCGTGGGCTTCATAGATTATCAATCCTACGAAAAGGATAGCGTACATGGATTACAGCACTTCTGGTATCATGTTTGTTTTCCCGGCGAGCAGGCGGCGGGCAATTTATGTGGGTGGGTCTATGGAAATGCTATCGGGTTGGATTGAGGATGTCGAGGCTACGATTAGATCGCCTCAGAGGCCCTCTTCATCTGCTTCGTCCTGCCCGAATGCGCGTCGATCCAGGAAGATTCAGATGCCCTACACGGGAACGCGCCATAGCCGGATTGTCTTGCGATCATTCACGCATATTTTTCTTGATTTCGATATATGACCATGCTATTATGACTATTGGAGGCCAGTATGAAAATCTCCGCTGCAGAGTTCAAGGCCCGTTGCCTGAATCTTATGGATCACGTGAATGAATTCCATGAGGAAGTTATCATTACCAAGCATGGAAAACCTGTAGCCAAGCTCGTTCCAGTCACCGCAGCTCCTGAAAAACCATTGTTCGGCTTCCTTGATAAGAAAATCCAGATCAATGAAGATATCATAGCACCTCTAAACCTTGAGTGGGATGCAACGAAGTAATGCTTATGCTGGATACACATGTCTGGATCTGGCTTCTAAACGGAGAGACCAGGCTTGAGAGATCCGGTTTCCTTCCAGCTATCGAAGATGCGGCAAAAAGAGCGGAAGTTTTTATTTCGGCGATTTCTCTCTGGGAAACCGCAATGCTCATTCAGAGGGGCCGCATAACCATATCGGAGAATACAAGCGACTGGTTCAAAGAGGCATTATCGGCACCGGGAATTTCTGTAATTCCGCTCTCGTTTGAGATTTCTGTTGAGAGCACTCTCTTGCCAGGAGATTTTCATGGAGATCCGGCGGACCAGATCATAGTAGCAACGGCACGAGTTCATGATGCTGTGTTAGTTACCTTTGATGAAAAGATCGTGAAGTATTCGAAAAAAGGCTATCTGAGAGTGTTAGAAAAACCCAAGAGTAAGTAAACTTGGACGGCCATAAATAAACGATCGTTGGCTCCGCTCGCTCTCGACTTCGGATAATTCACTGCCTTATCCGAAATCGATCCCACATAAAGAGACAATCTATGAAGTATCCAGCCTATAGAATAGAAACCGAAAGATTGGTTCTCAGGTGTTATCATCCAGAGGATGCTCCCCTGTTAAAGGAAGCTATTGATGAGAGTATAGATCATCTAAGGCCCTGGATGCCATGGTCATTGGACGAGCCAACAGAGATCGAAGAGAAGATAGAATTGCTGAGGGGATTTCGAGCGAATTTCGATTTATCAAAAGACTTCTTCTATGGAATCTTCGATAAAGAAGAAAAGCACCTGATAGGATCAACAGGACTTCATACAAGAATTGGCAAATGCGTTTATGAAATCGGATACTGGATTGCAAAAGACTTTATTGGGAACGGATATGCAACAGAAGCCTCAAGTGCTCTGGTTAAAGCTGGATTCGAGGTTGAAGGGATAGATAGAATTGAGATCCATGTGAACCCGGCGAACACTGCCAGCATAAAGGTTCCGAAGAAGCTCGGTTTTACGTTGGAAACGATAAGAAAACGAACGGACGTAACCTTTGAAAAAGAATTTAGAGATTCTATGGTATGGATTCTGTACAGAAGCGAATATGAGAGAATGAGGAATGGCCTTCCTGTTAGAATGTATGATGCCGTAGGTAAAGAGTTAACGGACGGTTCGGGCATCATCTAATATCGCAGAGCGGGGGAGGGGCGCCCGAGATGAACTCATTCCTGCTTGACGTTATTACTGGATGTCATTACTATACTGTGTGATCTCCTCTTTCAGGGATAGAGAGACTGAAAAAATCTGGAACCAGGAGTTCTCTAAAAAGCTACCGCCTGCAATTCAGCAGATGGCCTACAGAAAACTCGTAATGCTGGCCAGATCGAAGTCTCTGGAGGATTTGAAAATTCCGCCGTCCAACAGACTGGAGCAACTCAAGGGAAATCGAAGGGGGCAATACAGTATCAGAATAAACGATCAATGGAGAATCTGTTTCAAATTCAGCGAAGGCAACGCCTTCGACGTCTCCATTGAAGACTATCATTGAGGGTTCATTATGAAAAAAAGGATTCCAAATGTTCATCCCGGCGAAATTCTCAGTGAAGAATTTCTAAAACCGATGGATATCACTCCATACAGACTTGCTAAGGAAACAAGGATTCCCGCTACAAGAGTCAGCGATATTATTAACGGGAAGCGGGGTATCTCTGCTGATACGGCGCTGCGATTCTCTAAGTTTTTCGGGAATTCCGTGGATTTCTGGATGGGTATTCAGGACGAATTTGAAATCCGCGAGCAGCGAGAAAAGCTTGGAAAAGAACTCGCTGAGATTAGAAATTATAAAGATGTAGTGAGCGCCTGATCTCCCTCCCGCATTTCCAGATTGACATTTGAGTCAATTTATGCAAGCTGCATGCATGTACAACCTGGGGCGCACCTACGAAGAGATCTCAGTCGGCGATCAAGCCAGCTTCACCAAGACGATCAGCGAAACCGACGTCTATCTCTATGCCGGAATCAGCGGCGATTTCAATCCGGTGCATATCGACGAAGAGTATGCGAAGACGACGCCGTTTGGCAGGCGCATCGCCCACGGCGGCCTTGCCGGATCTTTGCTTGCGCCCGTTCTTGGCATGAAGCTGCCCGGACTGGGCACGGTCGCTCTTGAGGTGACGCAGAAGTACAGGGCACCTGTGTATCCGGGCGACACGATTACCTGCGAGGTGCAGGTTACGGGAAAGGTGGAGCGTCTCAAGGCCGTTGAGATGAAGATCCTCTGGACGAATCAGGCCGGCACAACGGTGAGCAAAGGGACGTGCACGGTGCTTCCGCCTCAAAGAAATCCTTCCTCTTGACAGATGCAGCGCCTGCGCGATAAAGCCTGAGCATGAAACTGGCAGAGCGACTGAGTCGATGGCAGAAGGCCGGCCTGATCACAGAGGATCAGGCGCAGAAGATACTGGATTACGAACAGGGCAGCCGTCCGTCGTATGCACTGTATGGCTTTCTCGGCCTCGGCGCCCTTGCCATCGCTATCGGCATCGTTTCGCTGATCGCCTTCAACTGGGATGAGATATCCGACGCTGTAAAGTTAGGCGCCGATTTCTCGCTGCTTGTAATCGTCGGGGCGATCATTTTCTTTACGGCGATGACGGGACGCCAGGCGCTTTCGCAGATCGCCGTCGTCATCTTCTTCGGATTGATCCTCGGCAGCATCGGTCTCATCAGTCAGATCTTTCACACAGGCGGAGAGCTCTATGAGGCGCTGCTTTTGTGGACGAGCGTCACGCTTCCTCTTGTGCTGGTTCTTGGCGGACGCCTTCCCGTCCATCTCTGGTTTGCAGGCCTTCTTGCCATGACGATGGATTATCTGATCCACACCGACGACGATTTCCTGATTCTCTTCGCCGTTACGCCCGCTCTTTTCGCGACGATTGCTCTGCTGTCTCGCTTTCACGGCCACTTCGAGGTGCACCGAACAGCGGCCATCCCCTGGGCGGGCGCTCTGTATGCGGCCGGAACGATTGCCGCCTCTTTCTTCGTCGGCGAGAAATCGTTACCCGAATCGAGCTCACAGTCTTTTCTTTACACGGCTCTTCTTGTCTCGTCGCTACTGACGATCGGCCTTTCTTTCGTCGCACCTGGTCTTACAAAAAAGCAGTCGGTCTTTTTCAACGTCGCCGTCGCCCTCTATACGCTTTTTCTTTCGCCGCAGTTTTTGCTGCTTGATTCCGACTTCCTGGCGGCCGTTCTTTTTATCGCAGTCTGGCTCTTCTTTGCATTCTTTGCCCTGGCGACCGAGCATCGCCGCCTTTTCGAGCTCTGCCTCGTCGGCATCGGCATACGTTTCCTGGTCGTTTATTTTCAGGTGCTGGGAGATCTGGCGGCGACGGGCTTCGGCCTGATCGTGTCGGGATTCATGATCCTCGGCGCCGTATGGTTATACATCAAGATACGAGAACCGCTTATGAGAGGAATCAGCCGATGGATCTGACAGCGCGCCCCGGACGGATCCTGCTTGCAATATCCGTTCTATTACCCGTTATCGTTCTCGGCTTCGTCGCCTTTCAGAAGGCCCGCATCTATGCGGATGGCGTTGAAGTGCGATTCCCTATCGACGGCTATGATCCGCGCGATATCATCGCCGGCCATTATCTCATTTACAGAGTGGACTACGGGACGGGCGCCGTCTGCGCCGAGAACGACATGCCGGCTCGCTACGGAGCGTCGGCCGGCGATCCGGTCTGCCTCTGTTTAACCGATGTGAACGAAGTGCCGCCCGCAAATTACGAATACGCCTGTGAAGAGAAGCCCGATAGCGATTGTGTGGCCGTCTTAAAAGGCCGCTGCGAGCGGGGTCGCTTCACCGCCGGTCTGGAACGTTATTATATCAACGAAGGCAAGGCCGAAGAGCTCGATCGCATCGTACGTCAGGGCAACAGTCGTATCGTCGTGAAAATCGATCGAAGCGGAGAGGCGCTCGTTCACTCGCTGGAAACGCCCTGAGCTCTCTGCCGCGCTGCCTGCACCGTAAAATAGAAGCGGCTTCCCGAGAAGGGCATACTTTCAACGCCGATGTGGCCGCCGTTGCGCTCGACGAACTGCTTGCTCAGCACAAGTCCCAGGCCCGTGCCGCGTTCGCCGTCGGTGCCCGTCGTGCGTACCGGTTCGCCTTCCTGAAAGAGACGATCCTGTTGTTCGCGCGGAACTCCGATGCCGGAATCGACGACGCTTACGGTATGAAAATCGTCGGCGCTTTCGACGATGACGGTCACGCATCCATGATGCGGCGTGAATTTGATGGCGTTGCCGATCAGATTCCCGAGAACGGAATGAATCATGGATCTATCGGCGAAGACCTCGGGATCGCCTGCGACTTCGAGAGAAACCTGAATATCTTTCTGCCTTGCTCTGTCTGATACAAGATCGATCGTTTCGCGAATCAACTCGGTTAACGAAAAGGCCTCGGGTCTGAAGGGGATGCGTCCTGTCTGCGAACGGGCCCATTTAAGAAGCTCTTCAAGCAGCTCGTAGCTTCTTCTTGATGAGCGTTGCAGTGACTGAAGCATGCTGCGCCGCTCCTCGTCGTTCATATCGCCGTATTCGTTTGCAAGTACGTCGATGGCGTCGGCCTGGCTGCCGACCGGTCCGCGCAGGTCGTGAGCGATAATGGCCAGAAAGCGATCGCGCGCCTCGTTCATACGCACAAGGGCCCGGTTTTTTAAAGCGAGATCCTCTCTCTGCTGCTCGATCGTATGCAGATGCCGCAACTCGCGCACCTTGCCCGAGAACAGTGCCCAGTTCAGACCGGCTCCGATCAGCCCCATCGACAGCGCATTGACGCGCAGCGAGAGCAGCTTCTCGGGCGATTCCTGTGTATAACCCGCTACGATAGCGACGAGTGCGATCGCTCCGACGAAAAGCGGGAAGCTGCGCAGAGGCGGCAGAAGAACCGTCGCGCCGATACCGATCGAGGCGACAAGAAACGGCGTTACTGCCGGCGTTACAAGCTGGTCGATGGCGGCGACGACGGCTCCGAACGTTAAATAAAGGGCGACGGCGAACGTAGAGTAGGCCGATGCCTCTGCGTCAGATTGCCGGCGACCGGGACGACAGAGCAACGCAAAGATGAGCGTGACGAGAGCGAGCAGAGCGTGAGAGTAGATGATGCCATCCCGCCACAGAAGCACTTTAGCCTCGGCGCCGGTAACGTCTTTCAAGATGAAGGCGGCGACGTGAATGGCGTGCACGACCGTCATCACGATGGCCAGGCGAAAAAACCGTCGCACGTTTACGGCATAGATGGTCTGCAGAACGTACGGTTCTGCAGAAAGCGCCGGAAGCCACAGAAGCCCGGTTAGCCATAAGACGGCGGGTCGCATCTTGCGCAAGTTTATACGGTTTCGTCAGAAAATCCAGCGCATTCTTTCAATGCTCGCTGCATTTCGGTCCGGGTTCCGATCATGGCTCAGCTCAGGGTCCCGGTCAGGGCTTCGGTTCCGGCCTTTCTTCCTGAGGCGCTTCAAGGTAGACGATCTCTTCGATCGTTGAGCCGTTGAGCGCCAGTCCGATATTCCAACCGGATTGCAGATGCCGGTTCAGCTTCTTTGCCTCTTCGTAACAGTGGCGAGGCGTGGCGCAGTCGTAGTGCAGCGGATGCGATGTCGCATGAAAGGCATGATACGCCGGACCATGCGTGACGATCAGCGTCAGATAATTCTGGCCATCCGTATTCTCGAATGCGATATGAGATACGAAGCGACGGTTTACGATCATCAGATCAAACGTCGACGAGACAGGCGGATAGGCTGGCTCTCCGATCAGTGAGCCGGGAATGGAAAGCGGGATTAGCAGCAGGGCTACGAGCGGGAATATTTGCAGGGCCGTTCGCAGGACTCTTTGCTGAAGAGCGGCCGGCTGTCGTGCCGGCCTGCCTGTCATCTGTGGGCGCACATTTCAAGGTCGGAGTTCCGACCTGTGTGCTGCAGCGCTTTCCGGAGCAAAAAAAGCGAGCACGACGATCAGGGCCATCACCGCCATGAGAAGCAGGATCGGCGTCGACCAGCTTTCGTTGTGCAGAGCCTCCATCAGAAGAGAGACGACGACACCGCCGCCGTTCCCGGCAAGCATGAGCAGACCCGCCGCGCCGCCTGCCCGTTCCTTACCGGCCATCTCCTCTGACATGGCAAGCAGCAGGGCGTATCCGGGAAGAAAGAGCACGCCCAGAAGCGCCCCGAGCGAATAGAGCAGCGTCAGGTTAGACGACGTGCAGAGCGGATAGGCAAGCGCGGCGCCGGCCAGGCCGCAGAAGATCAGGAACGGCTTGCGACGCTGTATCTTATCAGAGATAGCGGGGATGATGATCGAACCGACGATACCGCCGATGATCATGGCGCCGCCGACAAGGCCGGCATCGGTGGGCTCGACGCCGTTTTCGCCGAGGATGCCTTCAAGCCAGGTGGCCAGTCCGTTGAAGAAGCCCAGCGCCAGAAACGAGAGAATAAAGATCAGCGTCAGCGATCGATCCTTGATCAGATGCTGGAATTCCTCCATTGCAGTCATCCCGGCAATCCGGGACGTTTTCGCTCTCTGTTCCTGCGTCATCTCCTGTCCGTTCTCTTTCGCGAAAAGCAGAAAGAAGGCGGCGGCCACAACGCTGATGCCTGCGAAGATAATCATCGCCCCGCCGAGGCCGTAAGCCTCGGTAAGAGGAGCCGACGTCGCCATACCGGCGGCCATACCGATGAACATACCGGCCGTGCCGAGTCCGGTGGCAGCCGCCTGCTCGTCTTCGGGAAACCAGTCGGCGGCTAACTTCGTGATGCCGTTCATCACGTAGGGCTGTGCGACGGCGATGGCAAGCTGTCCGATTAACAGGGCGTAAAACGACGCCTCATAGATGCGGATGACGGCGCCGACGGCCATGAGCACGGAGCTCCAGCCGATAGTGAAGCGATAGCCGCGACGGTCCGTCATGGCTCCGGCCGGCATCGAGAAGAAGACGTAAAGAAGCGGGAAGCAGAAGGTGAGAAAGCCGGCCATGAATTCCGAGACGCCGTAGCGTTCCATGATCAGCGTTTGAACGGGAGCGAAGTTCAGCCAGAGCATCTGACTGACGGCGGCGACGCCCATGAAGGCGCCGAGTACGATCCATTTTCTATGTTGCATGAACTCTTCCTTGATGCGAGTGTAACGGTATATTGAACGTTTCTTCCTGATTATCTGTAAAACGACTTCTGGTCCCGAATCAATAGGCCTTGAAGCCTGCCGGTATCTCGCCGGCCGCATACGAGGCCGCTGACCGCTTCTGATCTTTATGCAGACGCATGTTGGCGATGATGCGCACATAAAGCGGGACCTTCTTCACGGTTAACCCTGTTGCACGGGCGATCAGATAGGCCTTCGCGCATTTCTCGACCAGTTCGGCGTTAAAGACGACCCGTTCGACCGTATGGCCGAGGATCAAGAGGCCGCCCGAAACGAGAAAGATCTGCTCGCCGGCCTTGAGCTGCGAGAGCGTCGCCGAGCCGAGGTTGCCGCGAAAGGTCGATATCTGCTGCGGCACGCCTTTTAACGGCGCAACGGAGCGACCGAGCTGTCGTACCTGCTCGTCGAAGATGCCCGGCATCGGTTCGGTGCCCTGATTCAGCGACGAGCCCCAGTCCTGACGGCTGAATAAGATGGCGCCGACGTCGGGCCGTGCCCGATAGATCGCCGCATGCAGATGAGAGGCCGGGAAGGCCCCCGCATCTTCGGTTCGTTCTGCGCCGTTCAGGTCGACGATCGACAGCTTTTTGTTAAACGTGCCGCCGAGCATCTTCGCCTCGCCGGGCAGGCGAAGCGACATCGCCTCGTCTGATCCGGCTTTGACTATGGACTTCTCAAGCAGCCGCTCCGCTGCATGTATCCAGTCCGCTTCGTGTGGATTGTGCTTTTTCATACGGTTCCTCAGACCATCTTGAAGACGGTTTCAAAGCGATCAAGGGCGTCGTCGACGATGCGATCGGTCGTCGCCATGCTCGTATAGATGCGGCTTCCGGCCAGCGTGATGATGCCCTGAGACATATAGGCCGCTCCCATCTCTTCCATGAGATGCTTGCGGTCTTTCGCTTCTTTCAGCACCTTGATCGGATTGCGCATGCTCATAAGCAGCACGGCAGACGTTTGCAGATGCACGATCGATCCCTGGTTATACACGACGTAGGGAAGGCCCAGGCGGTCGACGATCTCTTCCAGTCCTTTTTTCAGACGATCGCCGGCCTGGCCTGCCTTAACGGCGGCGTTTGTGCGAGCCATCTCTTTAATCGTGTAATAGCCCGCCGCGCAGGAAAGCGGATTCGCCGAAAGCGTGCCGCCTACAAAGACGCGCTTGCCCATGGCGCTGATACCGCCGGCAAGAAGCATCATGACGTCACGACGTCCGCCGATGCCGCCGGCCATCGGATACCCGCCGGTAAGGCATTTTCCAAAAACGGTGATGTCGGGGTTAACGCCAAAATAACCCTGAGCGCCGCCCATGCCCATGCGAAAGCCTGTTACGACCTCGTCGAAGATCAGCAGTGCGCCGAATTCGTCGCAGAGTTTGCGCAGTTCGGCGTTGTAGTTCTTGTAGATGGGGCGTGTGCCGCTTTCCGGGCCGAGCGGCTCGACGATGACGGCCGCCGTGCCGCCGCGCAGACGGTTCAGCATCATCATGCGACGCAGGGCGCCGATATCGTTCGGAAAGCATTCCTGCGTATGGGCGGTTGAGCCTCCCGGAATCCCCGTCGCCTCACGTCGGCCCGTTCCTGGAATACGCATGCCATATACCATCTGATCGGACCATCCATGATAGGCGCCGCCGACTTTGATGATCTTCTTTTTACCTGTATAACCCCTTGCCAGTCGGATGGCTGCCATGACGCCTTCTGTGCCCGATCCGAGCATACGAAACATCTCGATGCCGGGCATGTGACGGTTGATCTCTTCGGCGAGCTTATGCTCGTATTCATGAAGAAGGCCGGTAACGGGGCCGCAGGTTTCAAGCAGTTCGATGATCTTCTTGCGCACCGGAGCGTAGTTCGAGCCGAGCAGGGTGGGGCCTCCGGCCTGGAGGAAGTCGATGTAGCGATTGCCGTCGACGTCTTTCAGGAAGGATCCGTTCGCCTCGTCGATGGCGATAGGAAACGGATGGTTGAAAGCAAGGTTATGCTGCACGCCGCCGGGAATAAAGCGCTGCGCCTCTTCGGCGATGGCCTTTGATTTACGGCATTTCTTCTCGAAATAGGCGAGAACCTGCTCCATTTTATCACGGCGGATGGCGCGTGGCGGCTGCTTTAAAAGCGCCTTCAGTTTATCGTGGATTGCGTCGGTATCATGCCACTCCGAGATGGCATACTCCTGCTGTGAGGTTTCTGTTTTTGGTCTCTTCGGTGTTTCCAATGTCTTCATCATTCTTTCCTTTTTCGATAGTAGTTATGCATGCAGCGCGTCTTTCAGAAGGCCCTCAATATGCGAGAGCAGAGCCGGTGAGAGCGCCGTCGTTTTATTTGCGTGGATCAGTTCGAGCATGAAGTCGGCCGACGCCTTCTCGATGCGGCGCACGCCGTCCAGGCCGAGCGCAAGCGTAGGAGCGGCGCAGACAAGGCCATGGTTACGAAGCAGATAGGAATTCACGTCGTCGCGAAGCGCTTTTTTGAGCGCCGAGACGAGAAGAGACGAGCCCGATGGACCGTAGTTCACAAGGGCGACCTCTTTACCGAGCAGCGCCCGATCCTCGCCTTTCAGGGGAATCGGTCGATGCAGCAGAGCGGCGGCGCTGGCCAGCGGCTGATGCGTATGCACCGATGCCTTCAGATCGGGACGACGCAGAAGCAGAGCGGCATGAAGTCCGCTTTCTACGGAGGGCGTGAAAGAGTTATCCGAATCGAGACGTTCAAGCGTGCGAATATTGAGCAGGCAGATGTCTTCGGCCTTCATCGTGTAATAGTCGGCGGCCGACGGCGTTACGGCGAATTCAGAATCCGACAGGCGCAGGGCGACGTTACCGCCGACGCCGGCAAGGAATCCGATGTGAGAGAGTTCGATGCAGAGATCGACAATGGACTGTCGCTCTTTCGCGTAGGCGATCTTAGTTGCAGCTGTTTTCATTTCTTTAAACCTCGTATGCGATGATAGACGGGGGCGAGCCGCCGGTGCAGTTCGAGAAACGTTTCAAACGAACGATTCATGACGGTACGCCGGTCGGGATCGGGCTGATATGTGGCGCGGATGCGCGTGCGTTCGGAGATGTCGCTGCGCTTGATAAGATTCAGTGCAAGTCCGGCCATAAAGGCCGAACCGAGCGCATTCGCCTGTACGGGCTGATCGAGCTGACGCACGGAAATGCCGAGCGTATCGGCGAAGATGCTGCACCACACGTTCGACGTCGCTCCTCCGCCGACGATGGTGATGCGGTCGAGCTTCTTGCCGAGAAACTTCTCGACGGGGGTTAGCATCCACCGCGTGTTCAATGCGACGCCTTCGAAAAAGGCGCGTATAATATGCGATCGGTTATGTTCGAGCGATAGATTGAAAAGTCCGGCGCGCAGAGTGCGATCTTCGACGGGCACGCGTTCGCCGTACAGCCAGGGCATATAGATGAGTCCGCCGCTGCCCGCCTCTGTGCGCTCGGCGATACGATCGAGAATCTTATAGACGTCGGGCACATGCTCTTCGCGCAGCAGCTCATCTTCATGATAGAGGATGCGATCTTTCAGATAGCTCAGGTTAGAACCGGCCGACGATTGCAGCGCCGTCATCAGATAGCGATCGTCAAGGGCGCAGGGAACGGCGGCCACAGACGAAAAGACGTCCGTCTTTTTCTTTGGTACATGGGCGGCGATCCAGGAAGATGTTCCAATGTAAAGATGAGCATCGCCGAAATCCACACATCCCGAACCGAGCGCCGAGGCGGTGTTGTCGATCGAACCGGCGACGACGGGAAGCTGCGGCAACTTAAGCTGCTGTGCTACGTCGGAGCGAAGCATACCCACGACGTCGGTGCATTTGACGATATCGGGCAGCTTGGCTTTTTCGATGCCGCTCATCTTCACAAGGCCGTCGTCGTAACGGATGTTCGCCGGGTCACGGTTATCCGTCACCCATGACGTGAGAATGGAGTCGGACGTAGCGGCGGCACGACCCGTTAACCGCAGATTCATATAGTCGATGACGTTCAGGAATTTATGAGTGCGTCGATAGAGATCGGGATGCTCATTCTTGATGAGCAGCATATGCGCCGCCGGGTCTTTGCCCGACAGTGCCGGTGCTCCGCCGGTCAGTCGGATCCAGCGCCAGAGCTTTGCCGCCCCGTAACCGGACACCGAAGGCCAGCCGCCGGCCAGCTTTTCAACATAGGGAGCCCCTCGCATGTCGAGCCAGAGGATGGCGTTGCCAAGGGCCTCTCCCTTTTCGTCGACGCAGACCGTTCCTTCACCCTGCGTGGAACAGCAGATGGCGACGATCTGTTCGCGATAATGGCTCTGCTTCTTCAAAAGACGCTCTGCCGTGATCAAAAAGGCCTGCCACCAGTCCTCAGGACGCTGCTCACAGCCGCCGCCGGGCGGAAGAACAAGCTCGACCGGGGCGAATTCAAAGCCGACGACGCTGGCCGATTCTATTTCGCCATTGTCGCCCTTCCCGCCAAGCGCCACAAGGGCCGTTTTACAGCCCGAGGTGCCCAGATCGACGGCCAGGACAAGAGGACTTTTTTTTCTGTGATCCGACATCGCTATCTCCTGAAGCTTTTCCCGTAAAAGGGCCCATCCTCTCCCATCCTCTGGCAGAAGGCAATCGAACTACGGGATAAGTTTATCAATGCGAAAAAAATAGTCAACTAATGTTCATTAATGGTTGCAAGTTTTTTGCCCATGTGTACAGATAGCTCCACGACCCCTCAGAAGGTCGCTTGCGAAAAACAAGGAGGATACTCACATGAAAAAAACCATCCTCCGCAGCAAATGCATGGCGCTTGTCGCCCTCGTAATGCTGGTAAGCTGCGGGAAAAAGGACTCTGATGGAAGCCTGTTGCTTCCATTAACGGATAGCATAGCGGATACGCCCGAGGCGAATCTGCAGGCGATGTCGCTTCAAAGCGGCGAACCGCTCTACCTGATCGGAGCAGGTCTGTATGATATTACGGGCCCGGCCGCCGAAGTCGGTATGATGGGATTCGCCGAAACCGACCAGAAGACCGAAGGTATTTATATGCGACTGTGGTCGCGAGCCTTCGTTATCGGGGACGGTGCGAAGCGCGTCGTTTTCGTTTCGGCCGACCTTGGCATGATCTTTCAATCGGTGAAGCAGGGCGTGGCGCGCAAGATCGCCGCCGATCCCGATCTTGCTCCTTATTATAACGAGGCGAACGTTCTTCTCTCGGCCACGCATACACACAGCGGCCCGGGCGGATATTCGCATTACTTCATGTATAACGTTACGACGATGGGCTTCATTCGTGAAAACTATGAAGTCATCGTCGACGGAATCTATCGCTCGATCAAGCTCGCCCATCAGAACGTCGCTCCGGGGCGCATCTATGTGAATCAGGGCGATCTTTCGAACGCCAGCATGAATCGTTCGCCTATCGCCTACGATAACAACCCGGCCTCGGAACGAGCGCAGTATGCGTCAAATATCGACACGAAGATGACGCTGCTTCGATTGCAAAGGCAAAACGGCACCGATATCGGCATGATCAACTGGTTTGCCGTGCATCCGACGAGCGTCGGGCCGACGAATAAGCTGATCGGCGGCGATAACAAAGGCCTCGCCTCCTATTTCTTTGAAAAGGACGGAGGAACGAGCTATACGGCCGATTCGACGTTTGTAGCCGCCTTCGCCCAGTCCAACGCCGGCGACGTATCGCCTAACCTCTGGGGCCCGGCCGACGGCGTTCATGATTACGAGCGCGAGAATATCATCGCCGACCGTCAGTACGATAAGGCCCGCGAGCTTTTTGATACGGCAACCGTACGCCTTGAAGGCCCGATTGACTTCCGCCACAAACACGTGAATATGTATAACACGTTTGTCGATAGCGTCGGCAAGACGACCTGTAAGGCGGCGATGGGAGCTTCGTTCTCTGCCGGCTCCACCGAGGATAACGCCGTCTCGCTCGATCTTTTCGACGAAGGCGTAACGGTCGATTCCGTCGAATGGAATGAGAATTCGCGCAACGCCTTTCTTCACGGTTTCCTGTCGGGCTTCCTTTCGATCGCCTGGCCTTCGACGCTTGATCCGGCCTATGTCGCCTGTCATGAAAAGAAGCCCATCCTGATTCCGACGGGAGAGGCGTCGTTTGACGGCAATCCGTGGACGCCGCCGATCATTCCGTTTCAGATCGTTCAGATCGGTCAGCTAAAAATCGCCGCCGTACCCGCCGAGATCACCACAATGGCCGGACGTCGTCTGCGTAACGCCGTGAAGCGCAATGCCGATGATATCGTCGTCGTCGCCGGGCTTTCGAACGCCTACACCTCCTATGTGACGACTCCCGAAGAATACGCCCTTCAGCATTACGAAGGCGCGTCGACGCAGTTCGGACCGAACACGCTGCCCGCATACGAGCAGGAGTTCGCGAAGTTAGCCGACTCCCTTCAGGCCGGAACGTCCGTTTCGCCCGGTCCGGTGCCGCCCGATCTGACCGACTATCAGACGACGCTGCAAACGGGCGTCGTATTCGACGATGTGCCCTGGTTCAAGAACTTCGGCGATATCGTCGAGCAGCCCGCCACATCGTATAATCGCGGCGCCATCGCTAAAGCCGTCTTCTGGGGCGGACATCCGAAGAACGATCCTCTGATTCGAAGCAGCTACGGCGATATCGAGCGTCTTGTTAACGGACAGTGGGTAACGGTGCTTCGCGATAACGATCCGGCGACGATCTATCGCTGGCAGCGCGACGGCATCGCCTATTCGAAGGTCACGGTCTCGGTCGATACGTCGGACCTTACGCCGGGGACCTATCGCATCCGCCATCGCGGGCACTGGAAGTCGGGATGGACGGGAGCGATCAAATCCTATCAGGGTGTGAGCCGCAACTTCACCGTTTTATAAGAGAGAAACGCAACCGGGCCCGATAAGGCCCAGAGGCGGTTGGAGAATGGACTGAAAACGGGCCGAAGCCGGCCCTGTATAACGTGGACAAAATTCCTGATAAGGCCGGACGCACAGTCCGGCCTGTTTTTTATCGGGCTTTCTTTGAAGACTTGCGAGGGCCCTGAGCCTCCAGCGCCTTGCGGATGGCGGCCATGCGATGTTCCAAGGCCTTCATGTCTTTGGTCAGCTGCTTCCATTCTTCGAGAGCTGACGGCGTTTGCGGGTTAAGCATCGCTTCCGCCTCGGTCTCTTCTTTCGCTTCGTCCATACCGTTCATGATGACGCCGATGAACAGGTTTAGTACGACCATCGTGCCGATCAGTACGAAGCTGATGAAGAAGAGCGGACTGAGAACGGGATAGGCGGTGGGATGAGTGCACAACGCCTCCATGCCGTCATAGCCATAGTTGTCGCATCCATAAGATTGGATGTACATGATCTCCGTCCAGCCCTCAAGTGTGACGACTCTGAATAGCGTGATGAAGGCGAGCGGAAGGTCTTTGAAGTGAACGGGATCGTTCGCCGAAAAAAGAAAGACCGAGGCCACAGCATAGATGTAGAAAAGCAGAAAGAGAAAGATGCCCACATAAAACATTGAGGGGATGCTTTTCAAAAGCGCCGAGACGAGGATACGCAGCTGAGGAAGCGCCCGAACCAGGCGAAGCACCCGCAGAAGTCGCAGGAGTCGAAGCACCGTTACGTACTGCGCATCGATGGGCAAAAATGCGGCGGCAACGATGACAAAATCGAAAACGTTCCAGGGATCGATAAAGAAGAGTTCGGGCCGCGGCCAGCGAGCGACAAGCTTCAGGGCAATCTCAGTCACAAAGATGGCAAGGATCAGAAGATCGAGCGTGTGCAGCAACGGCCCGTAGGCGTCGATCATCGACGGGTATGTTTCCAGACCGACCAGTACGGCAGTTAGCAGAATAACGGCCGTGATAAAGTTCTGAAAGAGAGAGGATTCTGTTATTTTTTTCGTCATATCAATCATGCTGAGCGGTTTCTACGGGAAGCGCGCTCTGGTTCAACCCTTTTTCCTGCTTCGCTAATCGGGCTGTTTTGCTCGCTGAGCTGTTCGACGCAGTGCTTTTTTACAGTTCCTGATTGACACCAGGCTTTTTTCAAAGGAGGATTCCAGAACTGATGGATACGAAACTCGTTGATGCCTCTCTTCTACCGGAGCTTGCTCCGCGTCCTTTTAAATTTACAAGCAAGCAGGGCCGCACACGTCGGGCCACGCTTCTTGCTTCGGCGCTCGAACTCTTGCGAGAGAAAGCGCCCGAAGAGATCACGCTTGCGATGGTCTGCGAACGCGCCGAGATACCGCGTCCATCTGCCTATCATTTCTTCCCGAATATCGAGGCCATTTTTCTGGGCATCCGCATGCTTCATGGTGAGATGCTGATCGAGCAGGCCACCGATCTGGAAAGCGAGAAGTTCAAGAACTGGCAGGCCTATATCGAGCGCTTCATCGACGTCGCCGTCGACGTTACCAAAAGCGAGACCGCCTTTCCGCGTCTTGTATACGGATACGGTGCGATGCTCAGTGGAGCTCGCGAACTCGGTCAGGATATCGATACGCGCATGGCTCGCGTCAGTCTTGACGGCCTGCATCAGCATTTCGGTATCGAGCCCTTTGACAGAGAAGAAGAGATTGCAAGCATCGGCCTTGCTATCGGCGACAGTGTGCTGCGCTTCTCGTATCGAAAGCATGCTGATCTGATCGAGCCGTTAGTACAGGAAGCAAAGCGAGCCGTTGTCGCCTATCTCGGCACCTATTTGAAAGCCTGATCGGTCTGTCAGTGATTCGCCTGCAAAGTAGAGCGGGCGTTCGATAGCAACAAAAAGGGGAGCCGCCCATCGGACGCCTCCCCTTTCATCACAGATTTTGATCTCTTTAGAATCGGTCCTGAAACTCCGAAAGAGTTTCAGGACCGGGCAACACTTCCTGCGTTGCCGAACCCGTGATTCCTTAGCCGAATTTTTCCAGGATTAACGATCCGCCTACGCCGCCGCCGGCACAGATGGAACCCATGGAGTAGCGGGCGCCGCTTGCGTTCAGTCCCATGATCTGATTGATCAGGACGCGCAGACCGGTAGCTCCGAGCGGATGGCCCAGGGCCAGAGTGCCGCCGTGAGGGTTAACATCCCCTTTTTCCAGGCGAGCCACCAGGTCGTAACCGAACTCATCGCGCACGACGACCATGCTGCCCAGAGCGGTTGCGGCAAAGGCTTCGTGAATCTCGAAATTACCGATATCGTCCCACTTCAGGCCGGTGTTTTCCAGAGCCTTTTTCATGGCATAGGCGATGCCCAGGCCCATGATGACGGGATCGACGCCGAAGTTGCCCCAGCCTTTAATATAAGCCTGCGGAGTCAGGCCCAATTCTTTAGCCTTGCTTTCGGTGGTGACGATGCATCCGCCTGCTCCGTCGGACTGAGGACAGGCATTGAACAGACTCACCGCGCCCTGCACGCCGTCGCTATAGCTTTTGCCGATGTATTTGCCGTAACGGTCGTAGAACTTCTTCATGCCGCCCATTTCAGGATGCTCGAAGATGGCGCCCGCTTTTTCGAAACGGTCGGGCTTCTCTACGAAGCCTTTTTTCGACATGATATATTCGTCTTTGTCCAGCACGCCTTTGCTGTGCTTCACGGGCATCAGGTAAGGATCGTACTTGCCGCCTTCCAGCGCCTCGTATGCCTTTTTGTAAGAACCGTGAGCGTATTTGTCGAGCGTGGCTTTGTCCAATCCCAGTTTCTGGGCCACAACCTCGGCCGTATCAATCATCATCGCGTCACGAACCGGGTCGGTCAGACCTTCCACAACGGCATCAACGATGGTGACCTCTTCCATTCCGGGAATTTCATTCCAGTTCTGCTTCAGCTTATCGAGCGAGGCGGTCTTTGCGACGCGCTTTGCGTTATTCAGATAATAGCCGTAGTTGGTCATGGACTCCTGTCCGATCACCGCTACCACGTCGTTCTCGCCGAGCAGAATGCGACGGGCTGCTTCATTGATGGCTTCATATCCGGAAACACAGTTGTTGGCGACGGTTACCGCTGAACCTTCGAGTTTCAGGTCTGCCTTAACGGCCATAACGCGCGCCACGTTCGGAGCCTTGGAGCTCTGGCCGATTTCACCGGCGATCAGACCGTCTACTTTGTTCCTGTCTACACCGGTACGTTTAATGATTTCCGCAAGGACCATATCGCCCAGCTGGAAGGAGTCGTACTCGGTCAGGCTCTTGCCGGCCTGTCCGATCGGAGTCCGTGTTGCGCCTGCTATGACCAGGCGGTCGCCATCTCGATCAAATTTCATTGTATTCTCCCTTTTTCAATTCAGCTCTCGCTGAAAATAAACTCAGGAGCGCGTCCGAAAACGTGCCCTTTTAAGGAAAACTCATACGCATCACAAGCGATCTGAGAACCCGGGTTTTGAGGTCGCTTGTGATGTGTTCTTCCTACTTGAAACCCATTCAGTAATTCGCAATCTACCGGTCCTTCCATTTTTTATCGTGAGGAAAATATTCCTGAGACCTCGATCTGCTGGCCGATCTGTGTTGCTTTCCTGCAACAGTTGGGGCAGCCACTGCAAAAGTGGCTCCGGTCGGCGAGGCTAAGCGTCGTCTCGGGGTCGCCCGGTTCCCGTCCGGACAGCACCGAGTCATCGGGCTTCATGTGGAAAGATTTTTTGCCCTGATTTTGTTGGTTGATCTATAGATGCACGGTGCAGAATATCCACAGCACTTGATGTCGGAATCTGACGCCGACTTCACGGTTCAGGGAACGGAACATGAGTCTATTCAGCAAGCTACCGCTTATCGGGCGTTTTTTCCACAGCCCTCATTCTAAGAGCGGCCGGATCTATCATGGCATTGAATCGGTGCGACGCAGCGCCAGTCTGTTCTATTATCCTCTACGTTCTCTCTTCCGTACGGTTGCCCGAACGCAGCATTCTGAAATCGAGGCCATCGGCCTGGAGAACATCCCGCCCGACGGCGCCGTCTTTCTTGTCGGGAATCATCCCAATTCGCTGCTCGACTTCTTCAATCTGTTAACCGTCGTGCGTCATCCGGTGGCGACGGCGGCAAAAGATACGATCACGAACATCCCCGTCCTCGGTTACATCTTGAAGAACTATGCCCTGATGGTGCCCGTTTCGCGAGCGCAGGATAAGGGCGAAAGCGGAATCAGCGAAGAAGAACGCCTGAAGGCCAATGAGGCCATGATCGATGATGCCGTAGAGCGTCTTGTGACCGGCCGGCTCTTTAATATCTATGCCGAAGGACGCTCCACAGATAGCCGCAAGCTGAACAAGATCAAGCTCGGCTTCATGATGCTCGCCCTTGCAGCCGAGAAAGAGTTCGATTATAATCTGAACCTGCGCATCGTTCCTTATGGATATTTCTACGATCGTATCAACAAGTTTCAGAGCTCCGTCTGCATCATCTTCGGCAAGCCCTTCAAGTTGAAGGATCTCATGAAGGATCGCAAGCTGGACTATTCGTCTTTGAGCGAGAAGGAGCGTGTTCAGCTTGAAAAAAGTCTGATGCTTGCCGGCAAGAATCGACTCCAGGCCGACATCGAACGCCTGATCATCAATATTCCCGATGAACGCCTGGTGCCGCTGATCGATGATGCCACCGATCTTTTTGTACGAAGCTCGCAAAAGTACATGGGAGCGTTCGAGAACGTAAAAGAGAAGTACGTTCTCAGCAAGAGCATCGCCGAAAGCATTCAGGCGGCGAGTCAGGACGCAGACGGGCGCATAGTTTTAGAGAAGCTACAGCGTCTGATTCAGGAGTACAGACGAAAGCTCTCGGTCATGCGTCTTGACGACGAGACCATCCGGCGGCAGGTTAACCTTGAGGCCGTCGGTCATCATCTCGTCTCTCTGTTAAAAGGCGTTCTACTGCTTCCTTTCATCGCCTATGGTTATCTGGCGAACTGGCTTCCGCGCCGCGCCGCCGGATTCATGCGTTACAGAGTCGTCGATGTAAAGAAGGGCGCTCAGGTGGACGGAGACGAACAGGCCATCATTGCGGCGTTCATCGTCGCCTTGATCACGTATCCTCTTTTTGGAGTCGGCATCTTTTATGCCGTTTTGCATTTCGGGCCGGAGTATGCGACACAGGCAGCGACGCATCTGGGTTGGGCCGATCCGGTGTGGATTCGCGAGAATCCCGCCTTCTTTGCAGGCGTCGTCGCCGTGATCATGGTTTATATGATGGGCCGTCTGTGGCGATTCTCGGTCTTTCATGGCCGACGCCTCAAGGCCGCCCTTGCCTTCTTCGGCGGCCTGCTCTTCGAACGCTTTCGCGGACGCAAGGTGCAGGAGCTGCGAGAGATGCGCTACGAGATCATCGACACGATGGACGTTATCCTGGCCGAGTATTGAGCGGGCCTATTTCGGCTTCTTTTTCTTGATCAGTGACGCCAGGCTATCCAGCGATTCCGGAGCCGGAGTCTCGGCGGCGCGCGTGTTCTGATCACGGATCTCTTTGTAGATCTCGGTTCGGTGTACGGCGACGTTGCGCGGAGCACGAATGCCCAGCTTCACCTGATCGCCTTTGATCTCGACGACGACGATTTCGACATCGTCGCCGATCATGATGGATTCGTTTAACTTACGCGCCAGAATCAGCACGGCCTGCCTCCATCAGCTTGAGTACGGGCATGCGTACTCCGTGGCGGTCGTCGTCAGAGATGACCTGTCGGCCTTTTCCGTTTTTGTCGTTCAGCAGAATCGGACCCTGGAGGTTAACCGTCATCTCTTCCGGTGCGTTCTGCGGAATGGTTACGATGGTGAAAATGCGGCAATCGTCCACCGATTCGATCTCAAGCGCCTCAAGATCGCTTTTCAGCGTCTTCGGCGTATAGTCAGAAATCAGCGAACGCGGATCAATCAGAATAAAGGCCAGATGCTCGTCTTTCGTCGATTGAAGCCACAGAAACGGCGAGTCGGATTTTCCGGCAAGCAGGGCGAACTCAGTCTCTTCGGCGAAACCGTATAACCCTTCGGAGAAGGAATAGATCGCTCCCGATTCGATCTCGATCGTTCCGAAGGCTTTGGTGGCAAGTGTCTTCATCTGCAGTGTTCGTTCCTTCTCAAGTATCAGCATCGTGTTCCATTATCGGTCGGATTCGCGAAACTCCGCTCTGGAAATTCCGAGAGCCCGAGCAGCCGGCGGGGATTTTTCAATCAAAGGCCTTTTTCATCGCGGACCGCTTCAATCGGAGGCCGGCGCACCGGCTTATCTGATGAATGTCCCTGACCTGGAGACCGCTCCGCTATGACGCCTTATCTCAGAAAATCCATCAGCGTCGGCTTGATGATGCGCGCCCCGACGTTCAGGGCATAGGAATGGACCGACTCGATCCACTTCAGGTTCATAACCGTCTCGGCCACGTCGATGCCTTCGTTCGAGGCAAGCAGCTCGGTCATGTAGTTCTTATCCCAGGAGACGCGTTTCGTATGCTCTTCGAGTCGGTTCTGGCGTGCGCCGATCTGGGCCCGATGACGCAGAACGTTATCCAGGGCCTCATCGAGGTTGCCGAGATCGCGGCCCGAGATTTCGAGCTGATCCCCTGCAAGCAGGTCGTTGCGCAGTTTGATGACGACGTCGAAAAGCGAAAGCCCCGAGACGCGAGCCGTATCGGCGTAGTTATTCGGCGGACGAGTGCGGTCGGCGCTGACGAGTCCGATATCTTTCAGAACCGTCCCACCCTCCATGTCTTCAAGCCAGATTTGATGCGGAGCCGTCGAATGCAGCGAAACGAAGTCCTGTCCGATCTTGGACGCCTTCACGTCGAGCCCTGCATGGTTGATCTTGTCGATGATGTCATCGACCGTATCGCCGGCCTGCACGCGAATCTCGACGCCATCAATCTTGAACGCCTGGTCCGACGAGGCGATGTAGCCCGAGTTATCCACCGAGCCCGTAATCGTGAAGTTCGTTCCCCACAGGGCCTGGTTGCCCGGCATATTCACGTCGATGTACTGAGAGCGTTCCACTTCAAGCAGTCGTTTGCCGATGTCGCCTCTGTATTCGACGCCGACGATCTGATTCTCGAGTTCGAGGCCCTTCAGCCCTTTTACGTTTGAAACGATGGGCTCAAAAGGAGCGCGCTCCACCGTATAACCGCCAAAAAGCGGAAGCCCCGTAGCGTCTTTGCCGTTTCCTATGTCGATGAGAGCGCGAAGATGCTGATCGATCTCGCTTGCGATGGCATTCTTTAATTCGAAGGCGTTGTCGCCCTGATACGTACCGTTTGAGGCCTGTACGGTCAAGACGCGAATACGCTGCATGATATCGGTGATGCGACCGAGCTCGCCGTCCATCAGGTTGAGACGGGCCGTGCCGTCGCTGATGTTACGATCGAATTGATCGAGCTCGTTAATGCGCGTGCGAAAGAACATCTGATTCGTCGCCGCCGCCGGATCATCCTTCGGCGTCTGAATCTTCTGTCCCGTCGCCAGTTGTGTCTGAATCTTATCCATCTCGTATTGATGGCGGTTCAGCGTGCGAACGGTCGATTGGTTTTGCATGAGTCCGGTGATGCGCATGGTCTTTACCCTGATGTCGTCTTATTCAATATCGAGTTTTTCGCTTACGACTTGAGTCGGTTGATGATCACGTCGAGCATCTGATCCCACGTGTTGATCGTACGGGCCGATGCGTTATATGCGTGCTGGAACTGCACCATATTCGCCATCTCTTCGTCGAGATTCACGCCCATCACGCTCTGACGCAGGTTTTTCAGCGACACAAGATTCTCGCTCTGACGCTGCACGGCATCCTCGGCGGTGCGCGATTCCGTACCCAGTTTAGAAATCAGGGCGTTATAGAAGGCCTCGGCGTTCTCGGCATATCCGAAGCGGTTCTGGCCCTGTTTTAAGGCCTTCGCGATCAAGAGGGCGTTTGAGCCGTCGGCCATGCCGTTTGCGATGTTATAATCGCCTGTGCCGCCTTCGTCCTTGCCGCGGGCCGCCGCAATAGAGGCCGGATCGCGCACGAGCGCCTCATCGACGCGCAGATGCGCCGCCGGATGAAAGACGGGCGTCAGCGTTACATCCGACAGTGGAGAGCGCAGCTTCACCATCTCTCCCGTGCGGCGGGAGTCGAACGCTCCGTTCTCGCCCGAGGCAACAAGCAGGCCCGTATAACCCACAAGCAGCTCGCCCGAATCCTCGACGTGATTGATCATGAAATTCAGTCGACGATCGGAATCGTTTACGACGGCCTTCAGCGCAAGCTGATTGTCATGCGTCATGTAGGCGACGACACCGGCCTTCGCGTCGTTGATCTTGCGGATCACCTGCTCGAGCGTCTCGTCGCGAGAGTAGTCGATACGTACCGCCGTGTTATTCGCGTCGGGTCGGTGCAGCGTGATCGTACCGTCCACGCCCACGCGCTTCGTCGGATCGATCGTATTCGTGCCCGTCACGCGAAAGATAGCCGTCATATCGGCGGTGCCGTCTCCGTTCAGGTCGAAGTCGCCGCGGGCATTCTGCACCGTATAAGCGCCGCCGGCATCCTCGGTCAGAGCGCGCATGCGAAAGAAGTCGCGGTTCGTCGATCCGTTCAGACCGAAGCCGTCGCGGTGCACTTCGTTCACGATATCGGCAAGGTTCAGGGCGAATTCGTTCGTGCGGTTGATGCGTTCGATGATCGCCTTATCGCGCATCTCGATCAATCCGAGCAGCTTTCCTCCGCCGAGAACGACGTCGCGATCGTTATGCTCGAAGGCGACGCGGGCCATGCCGTCGTTCGCCGGATTCGGATTCGCCTTCAGTTTGCGCTGGATAACGCCCTGCACGAGCGCCTGCTCTCCGATGAAAACGAAAACCTCGTCTTTATCGCCGCGTCCGACGCGAATGTTCACCAGCGACGAAAGACGCTCGACGGCGGCGTCGCGACGGTCCATCAGGTCGTTCGGATTATCGCCCAGCGCCTGCAGCTTCAGGATCTTTTCGTTCAGCTCGCGAATCTCAGAAGAGAGTCCGTTGATCTGCTCGACGGTTTGCACGACCTCTTTATCCGCGCGCTCGCGAAGATCGCTGAGCTTGGAGTGGATGTCGTGGATGCGCGTCACAAGTCCGTTTGCGCGTTCGAGCACGACTTCGCGGTGAGCAAGGTCGGATGGATAGGATGAAAGGTCCTGCCAGCTTGCCCAGAAGTTATCCGTCAGCGAGCGCAGCGTGTTGTCGGAGGGCTCGTTGAAGATCTTTTCCATCTGGTAGAGATAATTGCGCGAAGACTCCCAGAACTCCTTCTCGTTGGAGGTGAGGGCGATCTGGTCGTCATAGAAAGTATCGCGGATGCGCTCGATCTGCGAGATCTGCACGCCCTGTCCGATCTGGCCCGGTCCGGCGGCACGGTTCAGCGAAGGATCATAGAGCGGATCCATGCTTTCCATCGTGACGCGCTGACGAGCGTAGTTCTCGTTATCGGCGTTCGATATGTTATGACCGGTCGTCTGAATGGCCGTCTGATGCACATTCAGCCCTCTCTTACCGATTTCAATGCCTCCGAAAGTGGAACCCATATCGAACCTCCTGAGCGCGCAGACGCGGCTCTATTGTCCCATCGGTCGATTCCGGGATTATTAGAGAATTTTTTTCGGAGGCGGAGAAAAAACGTCAGGCGTTCGTATTCAAGACGAGCGGACTCGGTCCTCCCGCTGCACGTGGCTTCTGTTTCGCCTGCGGCGTATAGGCCGGCGAAGGCTTGTCCAGATCGTCCATCAGATTCTGAATGACGCGACGCGTACGGCTCAGCAGTTGCTGATTCGCATGCACCTCTTTCTTCAGATTGACGGCCGTGTCGCGAAAGTGCGAGACGGAAAGGATGAGATCGTCGAGAAGGGACGCCCATTCGGCGTTCGAGATGCGAACGTCAGGCGCTTCTTTGAAGGTGCTTAACGCTGTGACGAAGCTCTCGATGCCCGGAGCCGGATCGTTGAAGGCCTGACGATTCTGAGTGATGAAACTCTGGAACAGCTCATGCCGCTCCTCTTCAAGCCTTGCCAGATCGGCCAGCAGCGTATCAGAGCGATCCGAAAGCTCCTTCAGACGCTTGCCGCGCGCCTGCAAGATGGCAGGAGTTTTCTCCCTTTCCAGAGAAAGGGCTTCGGTAAGAACGTCGGCTTCGGAGTCGAAGGCATCCCTGAGCTGCTCGAGGATCATGATAGTGCAAGAATCGGAAGATTGCTGTGTTTGCTACAGGAAAAAAGAAAAAGTTCCGGTAAAGGGAGAGCAGAAAGGGGATGGGATGGCGGGTGACGGTGAATCACAGGCTAATGTGATCGGGCGCGCGGTGAATAAATGGCCAATGTGAACGAGCGCGACATAATATTGTTATGTTCGCCTAACGTGTGGGAAGAGAAGCGAGCGTGGCGGGATGGGTGAGGTGAGTTGTGAAGGCGTGAGGGGGAGCGGGGATATCGGAAGGGCTACGCGGCTGGGGCGGGAGTATTTGAAGGTAGCCGAGGGCAGGTTGTGCGACATAAGAAAAATATGTTCGCGTGATATTCGGAAGCGGCGAAGCGTTAACAGGGAGGGGCGGAAAAAGGGCTTGCGACAGCGTGGATGAATGTGAGGGAGCTCAAGCATAGAAATCGAAAACGACATCGATGCCGAGGCTGTGCAATGCTGCCATACTATCTGAGCTCAGAGTGAAGCCACCCTGTCCGTTGTCGGAAAAAAGCCCGCAGAATACTGTAATGTCACACGTCTTTTTCAGTGTATCCAGCGCAGCCTGCTTCGCACTCAGCAGCTTGACCAGCCACCGAACATGTTCGGCGAACTCTGCAGTATCTTCTACCGTGCTTTGGAATAAGACGATATTCTCTTCTCTTTTTGCACTTGCTGGATTCCGTCTGGAAAGCTGTTCACCCTTGCGATGAATCTTTGTCGGTTGAATTTCAATAGTCCTAATGATTGCTTCAGCTGTCAGAGTCCTGCTCGCAACTTTAAGAGACATGCGGATTCGGTCTATAGACATTCAGGAGATCTTTATTTGAAGTCATTTTGCAGGCGAGCAGAAGAACACACAGTTTATTCACTGATAAGCAAACCCCCCTCCCGCAATATACTTGACAAAAAATAAGTGATCCCATCTTATCAACCTTGCGATGAAAGATCTGGCTGAATTTGTCCCGGCGTCCCTCAAGAAGAGTAAATACAGTCAGGACCTCATTCCCGAGATGGCCAAGAACGACATCCTGATGGCCGACATCGCAAATGCCCTTCAGTCGATTCCGACCACGCACACGCTGTATCGAAAGGACTGCCGGCAGATGGATTTTCTCACGCCGAACAGCGTGCATCTTGCGTTAACCTCGCCCCCTTACTGGAACCTGAAGCCCTATAACGGAGGAAGAGGTCAGCTCGGCATTATCAAGGATTACGAGGCTTTTCTGGACGAGCTTGATAAAGTCTGGCAGCAGATCTACGATGCCCTTGTTCCAGGGGGGCGCCTTGTCTGCGTCGTCGGCGACGTATGCCTGTCACGCCGGAATAATAACGGCGAGCACGTCGTGTTTCCGCTCCATTCGTCGATTCAGGAGCGATGCCGTCGTATCGGATATTCGAATCTAGCGCCGATTATTTGGCATAAGATCGCAAATGCCAAGTATGAGGTGGAGGGAAACTCTCGCTTTCTCGGAAAGCCCTACGAACCGAACGGCGTTATCAAGAACGACATTGAGTATATTCTGATGCTGCGCAAGCCCGGCGGCTACCGCAAGCCGTCGCTCGAAGAGAGGCTGCTCAGTATCATCCCCGACAAGTCGCATAAGGAATGGTTCCAGCAAATCTGGAGTGGCATTACCGGCGCTTCGACGAAGAATCATCCGGCTCCTTATCCGGTCGTTCTTGCCGAGAGGCTGATCCGCATGTTCAGCTTCGTCGGGGATACGGTTATCGATCCGTTTCTCGGGTCGGGCACGACAAGCATTGCAGCGGCCAAGAGCGGTCGGAACAGCATCGGCGTGGAGATTGATCCGGAGTACTTCAAGCTTGCCGCCGATCGTATCCAGAAAGAGACGACGGGACTGTTTAACCGCACGACGATAAAAAAGATCGCATAAATGAAGGCACGGAATTATAAGAGCGGGCTCGCTGAAGCCGTCGCTTATTTCTGGAAGAAGCGGACGGAACAATCAGAAAAGCAGGGCGAGGCGAGCGGAACGAAGGATGCCGGCAATCGCAGTTCCGTAACGGGCGGGGCGCAGCTTGACGGTTTTATCGAGCTGTTCTCAAAGATCGCCAGGGATTCAGGTTTAACCGATTCCGAGATACACATGAAAGAGACGACGCTGCCGGGCTACTATCGTCCGACAAAGGAGTGGGATCTCGTGTTGTATGCAGACGGGGATCTGATCGCCTCGCTCGAATTCAAGTCGCATATCGGCCCATCGTTCGGAAACAATTTCAATAACAGAGTCGAAGAGGCGCTCGGTAGCGCAACGGATCTGAGAACCGCCTATCGAGAAGGGGCGATGAAGCAGTCCATCAAACCGTGGATGGGCTATTTTATGCTTCTTGAAGATCATCCGAAATCGGCGACACCGGTCAAGGTCCGTGAGCCTTACTTTCCGGTTTTGCCCGATTTTAAAGAGGCGTCGTATCAGCGGCGATACGTAGAGTTTTGCAGGCGTCTTGTGCTCGAAGGCCTGTACGATTCTGCATGTCTGCTTTTTTCGGCCGAGTCGACCGGTCGGAGCGGCGATTTTACCGAGCCGTCAACAGGCCTCGATTTCATTCAATTCAGCGCTTCGTTCATCGGCGCCATCACGGCATTTATTCAGAATCGTGATATGCGACGTTAACCTACTTCCTGTACTGCGAAATAATATTCAGATTGATCCGTATTCTGCGTGAAAGCAGCGCGGCGACTCCCGTCATCACTCGATAGGCGACGTCCGGATGCTCCTGCTTTAGCCGGTTGAGGCGTTCCATCGTAAGGACCCAGCAGCTGAGCGTGCCTGCGGCGAGAACGTCGGCCGAGCGGGGGCGGCCGTCGATCATCGCCATCTCACCGAAAACGGTGCCCCGGCTCAGGCGATAATAACAGTGATACAGTCCATCCGTCGTCGTGTACAGCTCGGCCCGTCCGGCGGCGATCATGAAGACGGAGTCGCCGGCCTCCCCTTCGGTTAACACTTTTGTGCCGTCTGAATAACTCTGAAACGTCAGATACGGCTCAAGCTGCGCAAGCTCGGCAGGCGTGAATTCAGAGAGGATGTCGACCTCTGCAAGCGTGATCGATGTGTCGTGCTCGCTTTCACCGGCGCTGTCGATCAACAGATCTTCGGCGGCGGCCAGGGCGTCGTCAAGGTAATCATACACAAGACCGCTCAGCTGAGACTTCTCGCGCAGCGGAGAGCGCACGGACGAGACGATGGCAAGGCGGGCGCCGGCATCGCGGCAGCGTTCGTATGCCTGATCGACGACGACAAGGCCCGAGATGTCGACGCTTTTCAGATGATGAACGTCGAGGATGATGTGACGAGCGCCTTCTCGTAAGAGGACGTCGGTGCGCAGCAGGAATTCGTCGGCCGTTCCGAAATAGAGGTAGCCTTCCAGCTCGATGATGCGGATGGCGTCGCCTTTGCGATCAAGCATGTCGGTTTCGCGCCGCGGACGCTCCGTATTCGATCGCATGCTGAGCCCCGAGAACTCCCTTCGGATAATGCCCCGGCTCATCGTCGTTACGAAGATAACGACGGAGAGCAGAACTCCGGTGACGACGGCCTCGACCATGCCGACGGCAACCATGACGACCGTGACGAGAAGCGAGATGCCGATGTTCGTCGCAATCTCACGACGATCGCGCCGCTTCATAAGCTCGACAATCTGCAGAAGCAGCCATCGATCAAAGAGGCCATAGGCGAGAATCAGGAGCACGCCACCCATTACGGAAAGCGGGATGGGCGCGAAAAGCGGTCCGGCCCAGACGAGGACAAGGACGGCGAAAAGACCGCCTGCAAGGCGAGAGGCTCGCGTGCGTGCCCCGTAATCATAGGCAGCCTTCGAGCGGCTGGAGGAGCCGGCAGCAGGCAGGCCGCCGAATACGGCCGAGAGAAGGTTAGCCGATCCCTGGTTTAACAGCTCGGCGTTTGGATCGGTCCGCTCGCGACACAATGTGTCAGAGAAGCTCTGCGCGAGAAACGAGCTCAGGCTATTGATGAGCGCAATACTGGTCGCAAAAGAAACGACCGGAAGCGCAAGGCTTTGCCATGCCTGCAGCGTGAGAAGATCCTCTGAGGCAGATGTAAAAATGCGGGGCAGTGGAATGCCCGTGGGGATACGTCCGACTAACAGCTCGCTGACGGAGATGCTGCCGAGATACGCGGCGGCGTGGAAACCGAGCGATCCGACGATGACGGCGATAAAGGCAGGAGGTACGGCCGGGCGATTCAGGCGTCTCGTAAGGGCATAAGCAAGTACGGTTAACGCAGCGGCAGCGACCGATAGCAGCGTTGTCTGCGAAAGCAGAAGCGAAGGATCTTTTAACAGAAGGGCCGGCGTCGCATTGAAGATAGGCTTCACCTGCGGCAGAAGGATGAGGATGGCGCTGCCGTTCATCAGGCCAGAGAAAACCGGATACGGAATATACTTGGCAATCGTGCCGAAACGCAGCAGGCCCAGGACCAGCTGAATCACACCCGATAAAAGCACGACGAGCAGAAGAAGCTGGAAGGCGACGTCGGGCGGATGCGTGAGCGAAAACGTAGTCGCCGCCGAGGCAAGCATTAGCGCCGAGACGGAATAGGGACCGCTGTTGACGACGGAGCCACCGCGGCGGCTGGGAGCGGCGAGATTACCGGCGGCAAGCGAAACCAATCCGGCAAAAGGGCCGACGGCCGTAAAGGCAGTGCCCAGAGGAGCGAGGGCGACGATCCCCAGGGCGATGCTTTTGGGAATGCCGAGCAGGGTCGCCAGAACGCCGCCCGGTATCTCTCGCAGGGATCGTGAAGCCATCTTCATCCAGCGTAGGCGGTTCGTGTCTGCCTGTCAATCGCCTGGCTAACGGAGCGGGAAATTTTAGATGGCGCGGGAGGTTTTCTTCCTGGCTCGGAAAGCTGCCAGCTTTCTTATTCAAATCCACGGGCAAGACTCCCATGAATTCCCTTGACTCAGGTGCAGTTCTCTCGTAACGTAGAGTGATGTCCGGAGCGGCCAGACAACGAAAGCTGACACCAGAGCAGTATCTCGCCGGCGAACGAGACGCTCCGACACGCCATGAGTACGTTCTCGGAGAACTCTATGCGATGGCCGGTGCATCTGACGCTCATGTTACCGTGAGCGGGAACGCCTTTGCTTTACTGAAAGCTCATCTTCGCGGTTCGGATTGTCGTGTTTACATGGCAGATATGAAGGTGCGCTGCAATGAAGGGGAGGCGTTCTTTTATCCGGATGTGATGGTCAGCTGCGATCCATCGGATCGTCAACGTAGTTATTTCAAAGACCATCCGAAGCTCATCATTGAGGTGCTTTCGCCGGCCACAGAGGCCTTTGACCGCGGTGGAAAATTCGCTCATTATCGAGAGATCGGTAGCCTGACGGAGTATGCGCTGATTGATTCGCGAGAGCATCGAGTCGATATATTTCGTCGTGAGCCCGACGGCCGCTGGGAGTTTGTGGCATTTACGGGTGAAGATGCGAGCGTGCAATTCCGGAGCGTCGATCTCACTGTACCGATGCGCTCTCTTTACGAAGATGTGGATTTTTCGATGATTGAAGCGGAAGCGTGACTCCCGCTAAAAGAGTCGAAGTTGATTTGCTCGACCTCTGCGGTTTTCAAATCGGTTCTGCGATCCAACCCGCTCCCCGTCAAACGCATTGATTCAAAAGATGCTCTTTAAACGAGTGGAACAGCGAAGCGTAGACCTTGCGATCGTTCATTACCTTGCCCATGGCGAACGTCGCCTCCTGAAACGTAACAATGAATTCGGCTAACGCCGCAGTATCCGTTTCGGGCTTCAGGATTCCCTTCTCGCGAGCAATCTTAAGGTAGTGCCTGGTCTTCTGGATCCAGTCGGCAAGCAGCCGTGCCGCCTTTGCCTGAAACTTCTCGTCGATGGCCGACATCTCCTGACCGAGGTTGTTCAAGGGGCATCCTCGTGATACGAACTCATCGGGCCACTCGTCGAATGTCTTTTTATAGATTTCGATCATGCCCTGAATGGGATTCTCGAAGTCTTTCAGAGGAGCGATCCAGCGCTCGTGGATTCCGGCTGCGAGGTATTCGTCGATGATGGCATAGCCGACGTCGTTTTTCGTCTTGAAATGATAGAAGAATGCCCCGATCGTCAGATCGGCCTTCTGAGCGATTTCACGGACACCGACTCCCTGAAAGCCGTGCTCGTAGATCTGCCAGAAGGCAGCCTCGATGATCCTCTGCCTCGTTTCTTCCTGCTTGCCCATCGTCTTTCTTTATAATACGTGCATCTGACCATTTGCCCTGATTTTTCCAGGTTTCAGGGGGTTGACAACATATCAAGTGATATGTTTTTTAGGGACATCATTTCTGGAGGGGCCTGAAGAGGGCCGACGAGACTTATGGAAAAACAGAACAATTCACGCGGCCGGGTATGGACCGGACGCATCCTCAGCGGGCTGGTTGTTGCCTTCCTGCTTTTTGACGCAGCCGGGAAGCTTGCCCGGGTCGAGCCGGTCCTGAAAAGCGCTCAGGAGCTGGGTTTTTCAGAGGCTGCCATCCTGCACATCGGAGTGATTCTGCTAATATGCACCATCCTGTACGCCGTGCCGGCCACATCTCGCATCGGCGTCGTCTTGCTGACCGGCTATCTCGGCGGAGCGGTCGTAACTCATCTGCGTGTCGATAATCCGCTCTTTACGCATACGGTCTTCCCCGTCTATGTCGGAGTTCTTGCCTGGGCCGGGCTTGCTCTTCGTGATTCGCGAATTCTACGTTTCTTCTGGTTTCGATAAGAGGCTCTATGTCGTTTCAGGCCTACATTGATAATATCAAAACAAAGACAGGCAAAACACCTGAAGATTTTCGAAAGCTGGCCAGACAGAAAGGATTACTTAAGCCCGGATTGAAGGCAGGCGACCTCGTGAAGTGGCTGAAAGAGGACTTTGACTTAGGCCACGGTCATAGCATGGCCATCTGGGCTGCTTTTAAGAATGAAGGCTGGGTCGAAGATGCAAAGAAAGGCGTTTCAAAATAGATATACAGTTCGGATGGTCCGATTCCATCCTGCTGTAGAGCAGGATGGAGGCACTTTTCGGTTAACGCTAATCCCGTTGCCGTCCGAAAACCGTCCTCGTCAGGTTGTAAAGAAGCAGCGCATAGCCCGTCATAAAGATCGCTCCCGCTATGCTGCGAACCTGCCTGAAGATGGCTAACAACTCTGCGAGATGTCCCCAGTTCAAAGGGATCAGCTGTTTCGTTTCTCTGTCATACGAGAGCGTGCTCCAGATCGTCCCTTCACCGATGCCGGAGAGCCAGATTGCAGCAGCATACAGAAAGGCGGCCAGAAAGGTCATCCATGCATGCGTGTCGGCCAGCTCCATAGAATACAGAGGCTTCTTCACCAGACGCGGCACGATGTAATACAACATGGCAAAGCTGATTCCGCTGACCCAGCCGAGCCCGCCGGCATGCACATGCGCGATCATCCAGTCGGTGTAATGCAGGCGTGCGTTGATGCTTTTTATCGCAAGCAGGCTTCCTTCCATCGTCGTTATAAGATAAAAGGACATGGCTATGACGATAAATTTCACGATTGGATCATAGACGACGCGACGCTTCGCATGCGTGAGCGTGAGGAAGCCGTTGAAGATGCCAAGCCAGGACGGAAGGATGAGCATCAGGCTGAAGGCCATGCCAAGCATCTGCACCCATTCCGGTAACGGAGAATAGAGCAGATGATGCGGGCCGGCCCATACGTAGAAGAAGATCAGCGACCAGAAGTGAATAATGGAAAAGCGATGTGAGTAAACCGGACTCTGAATCTGCTTTGGCAGATAAAAGTACAGAAGTCCGAGAAACGGAGTCGTCAGAATAAACGCTACTCCGTTATGGCCGTACCACCACTGGATGTTGGCGTCCGTACTGCCTGCATAGAGAGAATAGGACTTCCAGAGCGTTACGGGAACTGCAAGATTGTTTATGGCAAACATGATGGGAACGGTGACGACGAATCCCAGATAGAACCAGATCGATACGTAAAAATGCTTCTCTTTTCTGATGGCGATCGTTCCGAAGAAATTCACGGCAAAGACGATCCACATGACGATAAAGGCGATATCGAGCGGCCATTCCATCTCAGCATATTCTTTACCCTGATTGATGCCGAGCGCAAAGCTTACCGTTCCGGCAAGCACGACGGCGTTATTCAGAATGACATGAATCAATCCGAGCTTTCGCGAGTACATCGGAGTCCGAAGTAGGGCCGGCATTGAATGATAGATACCGGCAAAGATGATGGAAACGGCAAAACCGAAGAGAACTACGTGCGTATGAATCGTGCGGAACCGTCCGAACGACAGGTACTCACCGGCAAGCTCAACGCCGGGGATAAGAAGTTTCATCGCAACGGATAGTCCGCTGAATCCGGACAGGCCGCCCCAGAAGATAGCGCTGAATAGAAATCCGATTAACGGCAGGTTCGGATGCTGTCTGAGCCTGGCAAATGCTTGCATGATGTACCTCATTACAGGCATCGTGCCATAGATCTTCGGACGAAACGGTGATTCCGGTCACATAGATAAAACAAAAAGAAGTCTTTCGTTCGTGACCGTTGTCACTTACAACGAGCAGCTTTTAGAGTAGAGATGGTGCCTGAGGTAAGATCCTGTGAAACAGCTACTGAAGAAGCATCAGCGTCTTGAGATAAACGGCCTGCTTTTGACGATAGGAGTGACCGTTGCCATTGCTATCGGCGGTATGATCGAAATCATTCCTCCTCTTTTTATACGATCCAGCGTTCCGGCAGAGCCCGGCGTGAAGCCTTATTCGGCGCTTGAGTTGGCCGGTCGCGATATCTATATTCGGGAAGGATGCAGCGGATGTCATTCGCAGATGATCCGACCGTTTCACTGGGAGGCCGTCCGGTTTGGAAGGGACGAGAATGACGAGAATGTTTACTCAACGTCCGGTGAATACGTTTATGATCGTCCGTTTCTGTGGGGCTCAAAGCGAACGGGCCCCGATCTCTGGCGCGAATCGGACTTGCGAAACGCGGAATGGCATTACAGGCATTTCAAGGATCCGACGATGCAGGGAGAGATGGCGTATTCCACACATCCCGCCTATCCCTGGCTTTACGAGAAACGAATCGATGTTGAGGAGATCGTTCGCAGCATGGAGGTTCTTAATCTATTTGGAACCTATGCCGGAGATAATGCCGTTTACATCAGTAGAGCGCGAGCGGAACTTGAGGGCAAGCGAGAGATCGACGGTATGGTTGCCTACATGATGAAGCTTGGACGAGATCGTCGCGAGAGCATCGACGGATTAAGAGAGGAGAAGAAGCTGGCTGTGCAGGAATAGATTTCCAGCTAACCGGTTAACTCATACCATCCAGATAGCCGCAAATGAAGTGACGCTTCGCCGGGATCAATCCGGCAGCTCATCGTTGATGTATTGCTCGAGAATTTTCGTCGAAATCAGGGTTGTATAACCCCGTTCCACACGGATAGCGCCGAGTTTTTCCAGTTGTTTGAGGTTTCGCGTAACGACTTCTCGAGCCGTGCCCAGATGCGAGGCCATCTGGTCGTGGCTCATTGCAAGATGGCCGGGCGGTTTACTTTTTTTCAAAAGAAGGTTGGCAAGACGCTGTCCGACGGGAAGTGTTGAGATTTCTTCTATTGTCGACATGAGATCAAAGATGCGTGACGACAGAACATCCACCGTGAACTGCTGAATCCCACGTTCGGATTCGTGAAGCTTTCTGAATACATCTCCGCGAATCACAGAGATGCGTGATCGCGGGCGGTCATTTTCTACCCAGGCCGGGTACAGAATATTTGAGAAAACGCAGTTCATGGCCAGGATGCAGGACTGTCCTGGCTCGATCCAGTAAAGAGTGCTTTCTTTTCCGCGTGGACTGATGCTGTAAACGCGAAGCGCTCCCTCTTCGACAAGATAAACGCCACCCACCGTATCTCCGCGATGGATAAGCGTTTGTTTGCCGCTTGCCTGTACGGTTTCAAGAGACTCCCCGATCAGGGCAAGTCCGTCGTTTGAAACGGCGCGCAAAAAGGGGAAGTATTCGACAAGTCCTTCAATGCGACTGTTTGTAACGTCGTTCGTAGCATCCTGATGCCTTTTCATAATCCGTTCTGCGCCGGAGTGCGTTTTTATGGCAACGGAAAAAGCCCGCTTGTTTTCAAGCGGGCCGTGAATCGGACGCAATATCATTTACGAGAGTCCTCCGTATATGAGAGCTTCCGGTTCATAGATTCAGGAGAAGGTCGTTCGGCGAGACTCCGGTAACCTCCGTGATGGAGTCATAGGGAAGTCCGACGCGATCATGGGCTCGCTTTACGTCGTCAGCAGATTTTGCCAGGTTCAGGCAGAAGGCCCGTCCTTCGCCAAGACCCAGAAACGTTCGCACGATAACGACACCCTCTTCGGCGAAGATCTTGCGGTAATTCGCATAGAACTCGCTTAACTGTTCGGGCGAGATCTGCGCGGGAAAGGTTTCCTTGTTCTTATCATGTGTGTCGATAAAAAGCTTCATACAAAACTCCTTGATGTAATAGGATGGAGCATACAGAAAGCCGGGAAGAGGGTATGTAACATTGATCACTGAAACTGACTTTTTCAAAGAAACGGGAAAATCTTAACCGCGGTTAAGGCGTTCTTCTCGCTCTTCCTGTATAAATGATCCCATAGAATTTCTTATGGAGTCTGATATTCAGGAGGATGGGATGAACGAAATCTGGAAGTATGACGGAGTCGGGCAGGCCGATCTGCTAAAGAGGGGCGAGTTATCGCCGCTAGAGCTACTTGAGGCGACTATTCGGCGCATCGAACGCATCGAGCCACAGATCCATGCTCTCACGGCAACTCGCTTTGAGCAGGCGTTGCAATCCGTCGATGATCAAGTGCCCGGGGGCCGACTCGGAGGAGTGCCCTTTCTTGTAAAAGATCTGATCTCGTATCCGGGCATGCCGCTGACATTCGGATCGCGCCTTTTCAGGATGAATCAGACCGACGAGGAATCTCCGTTTACGACGCGTATTCAGGAAGCGAACCTGCGCATGCTTGGCAAGACGACGACGTCGGAGTTCGGACTGCTGGGCAGCACCGAGTCGCTGCTGTCGGGAGTTAGTCGAAATCCCTGGAACGCCGCTCGTTCGGCGACGGGCTCATCGGGCGGATCGGCAGCCGCCGTTGCTGCGGGTATGGTGCCTCTCGCGCATGCAAACGACGGCGGCGGTTCCATTCGCATCCCGGCCTCGGCCTGCGGCCTGTTCGGATTCAAGCCGTCTAACGGGCGCATCGTTCCCACATCCTTTTATACGAACGACTTCTCGGATCTTGTCGTCGATCACGTCGTGACGCGCTCCGTGCGCGACAGCGCCGCCTTTCTCGATCTGTTTGAGAGGAAGGAAAAGGGTTATCCTCCGGTTGGATTCATCGATGGCCCGGTTCAGTCTTTATCCGATCATTCCGTCATGCAAGCGGGCGATTCGATCAACCGTCCGCTTCGGATCGGATACTACAGTCGTACGCTTCTCGGCGCCGACGTCCCGGCGGAAATCGAAGACATTCTCATGAAAACAGTACGGCTCTGTGAAGAGCTCGGTCATGATGTGCGACCCATTGCATCGCCTGCCGTGGATGGTCGAGGACTCTCCGACGCTTTTTTTACGGCGGCAGGAGCCGCCATGGACGGAGTCGCCCGATTCATGGAAGGCATCGTCGGACCCATCGGCGTCGAGTCGATGCTTGAGCCGTTCACACTGTCGCTGATCGAATGGTATCGATCGTTATCCATCGAGGCCCGGAGCCTTCCTGCAGAGCTGTTTCAGAGGACGTCCCTTCTCATGCAACGGTATGCTCCGGAATGTGATATCTTCCTGAGTCCGGTCACAGGCATTCCAACGCCCGAGATCGGCTTTCTGGCTCCGACTCTCGGACGGGAGGAACTCATCCGACGTACAGAAGTGTTTGCCGGATTCACACCCGTGCACAACATTGCAGGCATGCCGGCCATGTCTGTGCCTCTGTTCCAGTTGCCTGACGGCATGCCCTGCGGATCTCACTTCGCCGCCTGCCGAGGTGAAGAAGCCCTGCTGCTCGGGTTAGCCTATCAGCTGGAGCAGGCAGCTCCCTGGCACGACAGGCTTATCGCTAATATGGAGAAGATGTGAAAAAGCCTGAGAAATATCGAAAGTTTATCGATTGTATGGTCGAAGTCTGCAATGAGGGGCAAGGCCAGATCGGTGCGCGACGAATACTACGCGGCGAATGGAATGCTAATGCCAGAGAGGATTTTCTGGAGGACCAGTATGCGGCGAACGTCCTTCTCGCGAAGCTGAGTGATTCCGAACGCGTCGTTCTTGCTCGCTTGCTATCTGCAGAGTTTCGAGCGGGAGTCTTTGAGACGCTGAAATATCTGGAGGAGTTCGAGGTCGAGCCGTTTGTTGGAGGCTATGAAGGCAGCCCCTTTCATGATTTTGTTGGTAGAGTGGACCCTGAAGTATCGTGGTCATGGCCGGAATAGACCGGAGAGAGCACATGAAGATCTCCTTCTTGCAGGGCGTGACCATGGCGCATCCCGAGGATTCTATTTTACTTATTTCTCATTTTGACAGCGATGGGGCGATGCTGCTTCATCAAACAATTGAATGCCTTTTCGTCGAGAGAGAGATTGTGGTAACAGGAAAGATATTGGTTGAGAATGGTGATGGTTTAATTCTGACATTCGCTTTATCAGATCGGGATCAGGGATGCATCAAGAAGGACAACCATTTGCTTTGCTCACTCAGGGCTGAATCATGGAAGAAGGCGCAGGAAGGAATCCGAACGCTTGATTTTCAATCGCGAGGTTTTCAATATTTATATGATGTGAATTGCCCGATCGACATTGTGATTTCGCCCAGCGGGGCTTTTTAACGGCGCACGATTGAGAATGAACAGGGGCGTAGTGGCGTGGTGCTGCCGTTTTCTTCTTTCCTTGAAAAAATTTTCTATCAAATCGATCTTTCTTTGACCCTCCGTTCGTATGAACGAGCAGACTTGCATTGATGGGGAGCCCTACTACCGGACCCGCTCCACCTTGCTGATTCCGAAATCGTATTTTAAGCGGTTTTTCTGGCGCAGCCCTTACATAAAGATAGGGCACCATGCTCTTTCTTCGTATCTGGCCGGGCTTATGAATGATCCTATGCTGGATTTCAAGCTGGGCTTCCTTGAAAGGACTGGCAAATGGAAAAAGCAGTATCAGGAAGAAGGGCAGGAGCTGTGCCGGGTGAATTTTTATCCGGATGACCGCGACTGGGGGCGGCTTTCGGCGATTGCGAATGCTACTGGATATTCTCGTTGTTATATATTCGTCTATCTGATGCTGATCGCAATGGGGGTGATCTCGCTGGAAGATGGAGGAACTTCACCGTCTTGGGTGAAGGGCCATTGGAATCCTGAGGTTTTTTGCACTATTTGTGTCGATGCAGCCACCAGAAAACTCACGAGAATCCTGCAAACATAACCCAACCTTCCGTATCACTGCTGAAACCAGACCGCAACCGCTCATCCCGTCGGCAGAAGCACCTCGACCTCCGTGCCGCGATCATCGTCCGTTTCAAAGCGGATGGTCCCGCCGTGACTCCGCGCAATCAGCATGGCGCTGTAGGTCCCGAGGCCGGTCCCGCCGGTTTTACCATATGTCACATACTTGTTAAAGAATACGGGTCGGATGGATTCGGGGATGGCACCCTTGTTATGGATGCAGATCCGCAACGTCTCGTCTCTTCGTTGAGGTGGGATGACACGCACGGTGATCTTCTCGCCTTCCGGAGAGGCCTCGACGGCGTTGCGTATGAGATTGCTGAGCATGGAGTAGAGCAGCAACTCTTCACCATAAAAGATGAGCGCCTGATTCGTTTCATTTTCGATCCGGAGATCGATGTTCCGGGCCGCCGTCTCTGCATGCAGATCGCTCACAATCTGATCAAGAAGCGAGAGAAGGTTAACCTCAGAGACGTCAAGCGTGTACTCGCCCTGTTCCATCAGATACACTCCTCGCGAGAGGTTGAGCAGATCGAAGATCTTGCGACACGATTCTTCAATCATGCCAAATTTTCTGCGAGCGTCTTCGGGAATGCCTGCCTGCGTTTTAGAGAATCGAGCAAGGCTCATGATGCCCGACAGAGGCGACTTGATATCGTGACGCGTAATCTGTTCGATATCTTCTTTCAAACGTTCGGCGCGTTTCTTGTCGGTGATATCCATAGCGAACGTCACCTTTTTATAGGAACCGTCGCTGCCGACGATGCGCACGGCGTCGGCGAGGATGGTCAGAATCGAGCCGTCTTTGCGTTGCACATCCCACTCGCCGCGAATCTCCGCGCCCTCTTCTATAAAACGATCATGCAGATCCGCAAGCTGCGCCTTATGGGATTCAGGAACGACGATGGTGAAGTGACGGCCGATCAGCTCCTGGGGCGTGTAGCCGTACAATCGACAGTAGGCCTGGTTAACGGTTTCGAAGTATCCCTTTGAATCGGTAATGCACATACCAAGTGGAGTGGACTGGAAGATCGCTTCCAGGCGATCCTCGCTCTGGCGCAGACCGGCGAGCGTCGTAAACTGATCGGTGCGGTCTTCGACGATGCCGATGTACAGCTGGCTGGATTGAAGAGGCGCATCCGAAAATCGGATGTGCAGATGCCGTGCCTTGCCGTCTGCATTCACGGAAAGAACATCGTGACTTTGCGCAAGGATGTCCCCGATGGTGTGGCGTTGTGTGTCGCTCGTCCCGATCTGTAGAAGATTGAAACCGGTCCAATCCTCTGAGGCGGGAGGGGCGATCATAGACTGAAATCGTTCGTTTGCGAAAAGGATGCGTCCCCGTTCGTCCATCAGAAAAGCGGCGACAGGAAGCAGTCTTATTACTTCGTCAAGATCGTCGCTGAGAGAAGAAAACTTTTGTTGAGCCATCGTGGATTCCCGTGCAGAATGTCCTATGGATACACGACGGAGT
>SWCA01001573.1_pt1 | contig 40892 bp, 26 predicted proteins | sample 4692961 | NCBI WGS metagenome assembly SWCA01 (sample SAMN10267275, study PRJNA491770) | bioreactor metagenome | isolation source: DHS bioreactor inoculated with | place: Japan: off Shimokita Peninsula
ATTTTGTGAAAGGGTAGAGATTACAGGTAGTTCGGTGTCCACGGTCCTGATTAAATTTTGGGTAACATGAATGCTATTCTCTGATCCATCCGTTACACTGTAGGTTCTTATAATTGTTTCAATACATCCGTTAACAATCGCATCAGCATCGCTAACCCATGCAACAACAGGTGCACCACAATTATCATATTCATCAGTTACCACCAGAGGGTCAGGAGCGGGGAAAGATTGATTGCATACTGTAAGTTGAATGTCAGAAGGGTTGCTTGCCGTTGGGAAAATAACGTCAGGGACAGTACTTACAACATAGGAAACGATTTTCGTACAGCCATCAGTGTCAGTAATCACAACCTGATAAGTACCAGCAACCAAATTGCTGATGTCTTCGATATTTGCTGTAAAACCGGAGGGGCCTGTCCATGCAAAACCATAAGGGGCTGTTCCTCCATTCACAGTAAGGTCTATTGACCCATCAAGTATATTCGGACAAGAATTATTTTCGACTTCCGCCGAGGCAGTTAATTCTTGTGCCACTGTAATACTAACCTGATCCGTTGCTGAACAGCCATTTTCACCGGTCACCGTTATGTTATAGATAAAAGTACCGGATGTAGTTGGTGTGAAAACCGGATTGGCAATATTTGCATTGCTAAGGTTAGCAGCAGGCATCCAGGAATAGGTCAAATTGGTTCCGGTAGCTGAACCTTGCAGTTGATGTACCTCACAAAGACCTATGACTGCATCAGCTCCTGCACTTACATTGATTGGTACCGATTTTACCACAACGGTTGCAGAAGCTTCGGCAGTACAACCATTTGCTGCAGTACCAATGACTGTATAATTGGCATTTGAATTTGGAGTAATAGTGATGCTTGCTGTAGTTGCACCTCCGGGATTCCATATATATGAATTTGCACCCGAGGCAGTTAAAGTAGCATTTTCTCCCCGGCAAATTTCAACTTCACCCGGCGTTACATTCACTGTAGGTGAAGGATTTACGGTCACAGTTACCTGATCGCTATCAGGGCATTGTCCTGAGGCATTGGTAACCGTTAAGGTGTAGATCGTGGTGGTAGTCGGACTTGCTACCGGGTTAGCAATATTAACGTTGTTCAATCCGGTGGCCGGACTCCATGAATACAATACGCCCCCTGAACCACTTAGCTGAGTGGAAGAGCCACTGCATATAGCAACGTCAGGCCCTGCATTGGCATCAATAGGTGTTGGCTGTCCAACAGTAGTTGTTCCAGAGACAGGATTATAACAGCTCCCGGGATCTCTTACAAGGATGGTATAGTTACCGGCTGTTAGGCCACTAAATGTATTGGTGGTTTGCCAGGCGGTACCATTGTTTATGGAATATTCATAAGCACCAGATCCTCCGGTAGCATTAACAGTTATAACCCCGTTGTTATCCCCGTTGCAGGAGGCATTTTGAGCAACTAAAGAAGCTATGGTAACCTGCTCATAAATACGAATGATTTTTTCAACATACACAATATTGGCATCACAGGGGCATGAGTTTCTTACCTTCACAATAAAAGTTTCGTTGTTATCACCCGCACCATCATCTACTGCATAATAAGGAATTTCATAGGAAGCCTGTCCGGCAGGTATCGTAATCTGAGTAGGGAAAGGTTGCCCGCCCGAAGTAAGAATATCTGTTCCATTAATAGCCGAACCAGCTAGGATCAAATCTACATCATACGGCTGCGAAAGATCAGTGGTTTGACGGATAACAACCAGTTTGTTGTTCAGGCAGCCTTCAAAAATATTGTTGTTGTCGAGGATATTGTTTCCATAATGAATAAGGCTTAAGGTTTCAGAGTTAAAGCTCTTTGCGCTTAAAAACACACCAGCATCCCATTTCTGGTCTGAAGCGTCTGCTATAGCCATCTTAATGCGGTAGGTCTGGCATGGAGTTACATTATAAGTAGCGGTAAGTTGAACGGTACTGCCATCAAATTCCATGGTTGGAGACCCGCTTGGATTATCTATATAATATTGTGCATTTTCTGCCGGGAAAGTAAAATTATTAACGTTTGTTCCTGCTGGATGAATGGTATTTACAGAAACGGGGATGTTAACGGGAATAATCGCAAGGTTAACGGCATTGTTGGTGTATGTTCCTGATATACCAGGTCCACTCAGAAAAAAGCCAAAAGCATCATTAAAATTCGTTTCACAGTATTCAATGTATTCCTCAGAGGCAAAAACATATTTAAACTCCACCGTATTTCCTGCAGGGATGAAATCAAACTCCAACACAGCAGCATCATACATGGTTTTTCCGGTAATTACTGCGAGATCAGGATCAGACGCAACATTAACCATTTGGTCACTTTTGCTTCCTACACTGTTTGGTCCCATAGCAGAGCTGATTTTCCCGGTAGAAAGTATTAACCCTTCTTCAATTGGAAAATTGGATGTGCCTTTATTGAAATACCCAAGCATCCTGTCTCCCGCCGTGTTGCTCCATGTGTGGTCATTCCAGGTCCATCCTGGATTAAAAATCGTACCTTTTTTATAATAGCCAAAACGCACATTATCTGCCTGAAGACAACCGGTAACCAACACATTCTTGACCAGTTGGGACGCATTATATGCATTATAGGTACTATTCTCGGCAACCGAAATAGATCCCGCTGGGCTTCTACCGCTTTTGCCTCCTCCCGGTGCTATATAACCCGGCATTTCTTCCTCAGGAATCCTTTCCTTTATAACTGTTTGCGTCTGTGCAATTTTCTGAGCACTCGCATTTGCCATAAGTAAAATGGAAAATACCAGGGATACGATTTGCCTGGTACCGATGCTTTGTGTAATTGTCTTCATGGTTAAAGGTATTTATGAATAACTTGGTTAATATCTTTGGTTAAATCTGACATTATTTTTTGCAGGGGCTCAATTTACTGTCCAAATAAGTAGGCAATACTATTCAGGGGGTTCAATTGAGCCCGATAGTCAAAATCGCGTCTTTGAGATAAAAAAGACACTATTACCTCCGGTAAAACTTACCGGGCAAAATGTGGGGTTTGATATAATAAAAAGTAGAAAGGAGTTGTAGATGAATCCTGGAAATCAACAAATTATAGAAGAAATGTTGATTATTAACCAGAATCACTACGGTAAAATCGTCAATGTCTTATAGTGGCATTATATTACTGATACGAAAGTACGACACAAAGCAAATTAATAACAGCGTAAAACGATGGAATCTTAATACTCTTATTTACGTATGCCAAATTTTGACAATAAAGAAAAAGTGTTTATATTTGTGCTTTCTCATTTTTCGAATTAATGGAAACAGACCAGGCAAATTCAACACTTCCAAAAATAATGATTGTGGATGATGATGCCATCATCAGAGCAGGACTGCGTTATGCGATAAAGATGACCCAAAAATTTGAAATGGTAGGAGAGGCACCCGACGGCGAAATATTTCTGGAGATGTTAAAAACACGGGATCCGGATTATGTTATCCTTGATTTAATGATGCCTGGCCCGGATGGAACGGATGTAGCCCGCGCAGCACTGGATATTAAGCCTGAAATAAAAATTATCGTTTACAGTTCATTGATTGAAAAGCAAACTCTGGTAAACCTTCTGGATCTGGGCATTTTTAGTTACATTCTCAAAACTGAAGGCTTCAAGGAGATGATTCAGGCCCTGCAAAAAATTGCAAACCACCAGCCCTTCTTTTCATCAGAATTATTGGGTGAGGTATTAAGAAACCAATTATCTCCTAAAAACCCAAATCAATTTTCCGAACGTGAACTTGAGGTACTGATATGGATGTGTAAGGGTCTTTCTATCGATGAGATTGCCACTCACCTTTTTCTCAGTCCCAAAACAATAGCAAAACACCGTTCCAATATGCTTCGGAAAGCAAAGGTGAAATCATCGCTTGAACTCATCCTTTGGGGGCTGAAATCAGGAGTAGTAAGTTTAAGGCAAATAAGTTACAAAGATGGGTATCAAAAGGAATGGAGCTTAAACAATGATTATTATCAGGATTCACCTTGAAGAGCTAACCAATGGAACAACACGGTATATTTATTGCTGATCCACATGCGCTTTTCAGAGAAGGGCTGAAAAAAGTAATTCAAACCATTCCTTTTTTAACTGTAGCCGGCGAATGTAGTCATTTTGATCAACTGCTACCGGCGCTAATCCAACATTCACCTCCAGAACTATTATTGATTCACCTGATTCCATTTAAACCATGGGTTGAAGTTACAGAGCATATAATAAAGGAATATCCTGAAACAAAAACAATAACGATATTAAACGATTTGGAGCACCACCACGCACAACATTTAATAGATCTGAATGTAAATGGGGTGCTGCATACTTCCATTGCTGAATCAGAACTTAAACATGCGTTCCACATCATGGCTCAGGGCAAAAAATATTTCTCAAGCTCGATAATACCTTTGGTCACATTCAGGAAATACAGCCAAGAAGACGATTTATTTAATCCCTCGCAAATAAAATGGAAGCCGAGGGATCTGGAATTGATAAGATATCTGTGCAAGGGTTATGACAACCATCAGATCTGTGAAGAGCTATGTTTGCAATGCCGAACGGTGGAAGGTCTTAAAACAAAACTTATGATTAAGGCCAATGTGCCCAATACGGTCAATCTGATATTATTTGCACTAAAAAACAAACTGGTAGATATCAATGAATTGTAACCTTCACACCAGTTACTAATCAAAATTGAAAGGGTTACTTACCTCTTGTTGGGTTCCATCGCTCAGGTGCACTTTAAGCTCAGGCTCACTGATAATAGATCTAATTTCCTCTCCGGTTGTCATTGAATCAACAAAACTGATCCAAAGTGCTATGCCATTGGGGGTAAATGCTGTTTCAAAGCCCACCACTCCCCTGTTGTTGCTCACATGACTCAGCAATGACCAGGATTCATCCATCATTCCCGGCATGGCAGCCTGGTGAAAGTCCAATTTTAAAGTGTCAAGTTGGGCGGAGGTATAAGTATCAAACCCATTAAAAGTAAGCTTAACCGGTTCATATACTTTATTCAGATATTCAATTAACGACAATCTGTGTATGTCAGAAACATCAGCAACTTTAAAATTTGTTCTGGCTTCTGTTTCTTCCCCATTTGCCATTTCCCAACTCACTTTCTTCTGCTCAATCATGCTTTTTATCTTTTCCGGTGAAAGCAGTTGCTCATCAAAATAAAATACCGCATGCACAGGTTCACCAAAACTGGTTTCAAAGGCCAATATTCCATGGGTTTGTTCTGCTTTAATGAACAATAAGCCGGCATCACCCGGATCAAAGAACTGGTCTATACCAATTTCAACAGATGCAATCTCAATGAGTTCAGCCGAAGGAGCTGTAATGACTTCTTTAACCGGTGTAAACATAGCCTGTTTGATGATTTCCGCGCTGGTGATTGCAGGATTGTACCATACCTTTACGCTTTTATCACTCATAAAGGTCTCTGCACCCAGCACGCCTTCCACCTCTTTCATGTGATTAACAAAGGCCATGGAACTGCCGTAACACTTTACATTTTTCAGGTTGGACTGGCGGTATATTTCTGCCGAATCCATCTCTTCGGAGCTACCCCATATTACACTTACTGTTGGGATATCTGTAAAAGAAGCAAAAGCTAAGCCCAATCCTATTAGCAGTAATGTTGCAGAGGCAGGTAGCCACCTGAGGTTACGATGATTGATTTTAAGGGTGTCCTTTTCGGGGCATTGGGTAATGCAGTCACCACACATATGGCAATCTATATGATCTACTTTCGGTTGATCAAAGATTCGAATGGCCATGGGACAGGCTTTATCACACTTGCGACAGGAAGTACAGGTACTGCTTTCGCGGGTAACCTTAAACAATGGCAGCCAATTTGATTTAAGAGTAATGCTTTCCAGCAGAAAGCCCGACAGACACAAGGCGGCCAATAGCCATACCCAGCTGATTGCAATACCAACCAATAGCGTTAATATAAGGTATAGGGCTATTATTCCTAAAAAGACAAAACCGTAAGTAAAAATATTGGATGCTGCACTCAATGGACAAACATACTTGCACCAAAACTGCCGGACAAAAAAGGAGCCTGGAATGACCAGTAACAGACTGATTATGGCATAACTCCAGACCACGTCGTGTCCAAAGCCGGTAAAAGCCGCATAATAAGGATCAAAGGTGCGGCAAAATAGTTCACTGCTGGAAACCGAAAAATAGAACACTATAAACAACAATCCGTATTTCAGTATTCTAAGTGTACGATCGGCCCATCCCCGCACTACAAAATTCAATTTTAATTTGCGACCTTGCCTGCCGAGCCATTCCGTAAAGGTACCAATGGGACATACATAGCTACAAAACAGCTTGCTTAGCAAAAATACACCTGCAACAAGCGCCAGGCCCATAAAAATCTGGGTAGCGGTCATGGTGCAGGCCAGAGAATTGCTTACCAGATACGAAGATAGCGCCTGCATTCCGCCAAAAGGGCAATAGGCTTCAAAATCAGCAAGATATGACTTGTCAAAAATGGGCCGCAACACCATATACCCCAATAACGCCAGTATAACCCATTGAATACTAATGCGATAGATGTTGTGTTTTTTATTCCTGGCCATATTAAATTGATTTTAAAGCTCAAAAATAGGAACAATAGGCACAACTCAATTAATGTTCCTCTATTTTAGAATCATTATGAATAATCTTACACAGGAGAATATACTAAAAATTGAGTAAATTTGTTGGCAGTAAAAGCCAGCCTATGAAAATTATATTTCAGGGAATGATCACTATGTTTCTGTTAACGTGCAGTTTTGCACTGAGCGCTCAGTCGGTTGATAGTATACGGTCGTTCAGAATTATGTTTTACAATGTGGAAAACCTGTTTGATCCTTTTCATGACAGTTTAAAACATGATGAAGAGTTTACCCCTCGCGGTATGCGGGCATGGACCTGGAAAAAGTTCGAGAAAAAACTGCACAATACCTCAAAAGTAATCATTAGTGCGGGTGGGTGGCGACCGCCTGAAATTGTAGCCTTCTGCGAAATAGAGAACCGGTTTTGTCTTACTCAGCTGCTAAAGCGCACTCCTTTGGAAAGATTTGGGTATCGGATAATCCACGAAGAATCGCCAGATGCCCGTGGGATTGACGTAGCTGCCATATACCGATCCGATAGGTTTAAAGAGCTTTCCCATGAAGCCATTCCCGTTTTTTACGAAGGCGACACCGTTTCAACCACCCGATACATTCTATACATTAAAGGATTGGTTAGTCCTACCGATACACTTCATTTTTTCGTGAACCACTGGCCATCAAAATATGGAGGTGCTACGGCCACTATTCCCCGGAGGCGGGATGCTGCGCTGACACTTCGTGCAAAAATTGACTCCATCGGATACATTCAACCGGAAGCGAGAATCGTGATAACGGGCGATTTTAATGATACCCCCCTGGATGAAAGCCTGTATGTTCATTTGAATGCAAAAGCCAATCAGGATTCAACAGGATTTTATCTGTGCAATCTGATGATACCTTTTTTGGGTAAATGGGACAGAGGCACCCACAAGTTTCGGGAAGAATGGAGTGTGCTAGATCAGTTTATTGTATCTTCTCCCCTGCTGAGAAGCAAAACCGGGCTGCGCATTTCCACCAAAGGAGCCGAAATTCTGAGGTTGCCTTTCCTGTTGGAAGATGACTTAGTTCACAATGGTACCAGACCTTTCCGAACCTATAACGGCATGGTGTACCAGGGTGGATTCAGCGACCATTTACCAATAATGCTACATCTGGAATACTGATCTTTATTTTTGAGCCTCCACCAAATAGTGCATATTGCCACAAAGGTCCAAAGACCTACCGAGCCTTGCAGGCAGGCACTAAAAATCCCTGATTTTTATTTTCTTATTTCCAACCCTTTGTGGGCCATGCTTTCTTGGTGCCTGCCAGCCGCAAAGTAGTGGAGGTTGGTCTTAGTGGAATTCTTTTCCTCCTATTTTATTCGGATGGCCTTATTATTTTTTATATCCGCGCAAATCAACTCTTCTTCCGCTATAATTTTATTTTGGATATTCCCGATCTCATAATGCTAATTCATCCGAAATATCCAGGCTCCATTATCACGGACATTATAACAGGGCACATTCATTTTCCGAAAATCCTCGAGCCATTGCGTGGTTCTGCGATTGGAATTTGAAGCATCTATAATGAACTCGGCACCAGGGAAGTAAAGCGCCAATTCAACCGCCTTATACCAAACATTAGAAGTAAGTATTACATAGTTTACTTTCAATTGACGGCCGGTTGCAGGCAGTCGATGCTTACGCGACACTATGGCAAACCGCATGTCATCAAACAATACCATTCCCCGGTTAAGATAAAGCATAGCATGGTTGGAAAGCGTTGAATCCAATCTGACTATTGGCGATGAATGTAGGCCGGCTTTTACTTTGAAACCCTGTAAAGGATAATCAAGTTTTTGTGGGGACAGGCTCAGCACACTATCTGTTAACAACAAATGGTGCTTTCCCTGAATAAAACTGATGGCCGTGCCCCGGTTAATCTGATGTACAACCACCAGTTGTTGCCTGGAGCGTGTAATAGACACCCTGGCATAATCCGATGCAAGCAGTAAAAGCGAAATCAGTACAACATAAACCCATTGTTTACGCCGGCTTACCCACCACCCAAACAAAGCCAGTACCAATACATAAAGTGCTATTGCGGCCAGACTACTCAGGAACAACTCACGGCTGACCGCACCTGGCAATTGCTCAATAAAGGAAACAGCATTATTCAGGAACTTAACTTCCCAAACCAGCACGAGGGCAGCTATTTTACCAACTGCCGGGATAAATGACAAAAACACAAAAACCACTCCCGTATAGATCAGCACTCCGGCAAGAGGAATTACCAGGAGATTAGCCAATAAAAAATAGTTCGGAAACTGATGAAAATAGAGTATTGATATGGGGGCAGTAGCCAATTGAGCTGCAACAGACACCAGAATGATATCCCAGACATACGCAGGAAGTTTATGGACAGGCGCATAAATTTGCTTAAATTGAGGCTGAAATACCACAATACCAATAACTGCCGCATAGGATAACTGAAATCCCACTTCGAAAATCATAGCCGGATTTACAAGTAGCAATATAAATGCTGATGCGCTCAGGGTATTAAGTATATGTGACTTTCTGTTAAGGGCCCCTCCTACCGCCACCAGTGAAAACATAAGTGAAGCGCGCATTACCGAAGGTGCCAGGCCGGTAATAAGCGCGTACAGCCAGATAATTGCAATGATGACAAGTGGTCGGAGAAAACGCGGAGACTTTGGACGGCGCAGAAAAAAGAACAACTTATCGGCAAGTAAAAATATGATGCCCACATGCAGGCCTGAGACACACAAAATGTGCATGGCACCGGCACCGGAAAACTCCTTACGCTGATCAGGATCAAGCATATCATCATAACCTATTAACAGCGCTGAAGCTACAGCAAACTCCTTTCCCGATATATTATATCGCGTGAAAATGCTTAAAAATCTGTCCCGGACAGCATAGGCAAATTTCTGCAAAACATTTCCTTCATTTTCACCGGTAACCAATAGCCTGCCAGCAGGAATGAAAACCTGATGGAATACATTCTTATTTGCCAGATACCGGGCATAATCAAATTCACCCGGATTGGCCGGTTCCCGGACCCGGCTAAGCGGTTCCGCAAAAACGATACGGTCGCCATAACTTAAAGGCGCCATTGAATCCAGTGGAATATATACCATCAGTTTCCCCCTGGTTTCAAACAAACTGTCGCTTACCAAAGCCCTGTCAACTTTTATGGTAAACCGGATGGAATTTGTACGGGAAGCTGGCTGATCAATCACAACTCCTGACCAAACCATGGCTTTTTCTGAGATTAAACGGCTGAAATGATTGTCATACCGCAATTCATTAAAACCCGAAAACCGCAACATACCAAGCAAAATCATCATAATATTAAGCGCCAGGCCAAATACCCACCGGCGCGAGTAAACCATATACTTTTTGCCAGATAAATGAAGAAAACTGGTGATGCATAACAAAGAAAAAATGATGGTAAGCAGCAATAACTGATCAAGAAACCAAAAACGGGCAATAAGAATACCTGCCAGAAAAGGCAGCAACAGCCTTACGAAAGGAAATTTAGGCCAGATTCTCATAAAACACCATTTTAACCTCCGGAAAGGTGGTAATTTATGAAGCTAAATTTACAAATAAATTCTTTGCCTCTATCTTAATAAAGAAGAAAATACTAAAATGTTTTTTGAATCTTGTGACCAATCAGGGTCCTGCAAAAAAAATAATCGTATATCATATATGAGTCCAGTCTAAAAAGGTATAAATAGGCCCTGCTGAAAAACACACAACCTTTTTTTATTTCGGTGCTCTGCACCTCCCAAAATCACTAAACATACATTTTCTACAAACATTTCGCCACTCCGTGGCTCTTTTTCAGGTGCAGAGTACCGAAATACAAAAGCATGGCATGTGGACGTATACCGGGAAAAGTCTTGCATTTAACATAAAAAATAGCATTATACCAAACTGGTGTCCGATGACATATTAGTTTTTCAGCAGGTTCTGATTAAAAAAATATCATCAAAATACGAAGTTACCAGGTTGAACAAGGCTCTGTATATCAGCGATTAAAACTTGCTGAGGCTTTGTTTCTTTGTGCCTTAGTGTCAAGAAAGGAGTTTTTATACTAAGCTCATATATTATATCAATCGTTACCGGGCTTCATCGCTTCGACCCCTGTTTGCCGGAAGGAATCCTTCATTTACCGGACTTCAAAAATGCATCGGGTTTTGAAGAAAAAACACAAGGATGCGGCCTAATCCACTCTTCATTGCTTTGCATCAGGCACATGCTAAAAGATGAACCGTGTTGAACAACTATTTCCCACTGCCACAAAATTGCTTTAACATTCCGGCGGCGGCAGGATGGCCAAGTTGTTCAGCTTTAAGCCAGTCGGCGCATGCCTTTTCGGGTTGTTGCAGCCGTTGGTATGAAAAGGCGCGGTTATAGTAAATATCACCATTGTCGGGAGTTGCCTCAATTGCTTTGGAATAGTCACCGATGGCTTCTGCATATTTATTAAGCATAAAGCGCACATTACCGCGATTTATCAAGGCTTCATTGTATGCTGGTTGTATCCGGAGTGCTTCATTAAAGTCTTGCTCAGCTTCGGCAAATTGTTTCTGAGCCGCCAATGATGTAGCTTTGTTATAATAAGCCAATGCAAAATCTGGTTTCTTTTCAATGGCCTGATCATAAAATGTAATGGCTGTCTGATGATCCCCTTTATTGGCCAGTACCACTCCTTTATAATTTATAGCACCAGCGTAGGTGGGCTGAAGGGAAATGGTCTGGTCAAAATCGGCCAGGGCGGCATCATATTTTTTCTGAACCGCACGCATCTCACCTCTATAATAATAGTAGGCAGGAACATCACTTTTGAGTTCAATGGCTTTTTTATAGTCGGCCTCTGCACCGGTATAATCTTTCATATCGGCTTTGGCTTTGGCACGGTAAAACCAGGTGTCGGCATTATTAGGCTCCCGCTTTAAAGATTCATTAAACGCCTGTATAGCTTCACTATATTTTCCTAACGAAGCAAAATGAATACCTTCCTTACGCATGGGTGCTCCTTCGCCCTGAGGAAGCTGATTCTCCAGATTAGCCTGTGGAGATAATGGAACAACTTCAATAACAGACTCCGATTCCGCCGGAGTAAGATCGGGATTTAGCTGCATGGAATCATTTCCGGCAGTTTGATCTGATTTCAGATGACCGGCAACAGCTGCTGTATCGGTATTGTTATCATGCGGCTTTCCAGGGTTGAAATTGCAGGCAAACAACAATGCAGATAATACAAAAAGGACAGCAATTAATGAGTATTTATTCATAGTGGTCAATGATTGTGTTAATGTTTGATTTTTCCTCTGAGAAACCTGATGATAATGTCCGCTGCTTTGGCTGAGGCCCCTTCTCCACCAAGTTTCTCGCGGAGTAAGGTAAAATCATGCTGCATGCGTTCACGTTTCTCTTTATCATTCAATAGGGATTCCAGCTCTGTTTTAAGGTTAATGGGGGTGAGATCGTGCTGAATCAGTTCCTTTACCACTGGTTTTTCCATCACCAGATTAACCAGGGAGATATATTTGGTACGAATCACTCTTTTAGCAATCTGATAAGAGAGCATTCCTCCTTTATAACAGACAACTTCCGGTGTACCTATAAGCGCTGTTTCAAGTGTCGCCGTGCCCGAAGTTACCAATGCCGCCTGCGAGGCTGCCAGAAGCTGATATGTCTGATCCATCCGTACTTCTACCTGGCTGTTACCTATAACTGACTTGTAAAAATGGTCACCAACGGCACTTACACCAGCTATTACAAAATTAATTCCGGGCATAAGTCGTGCAGTTTCCAGCATCAGCGGAAGTACCAGTGAAATCTCCTGCTTCCGGCTACCAGGCAGCAGGGCCACTGTGGGCTGACGTGCTGATAAATCCTGCATTCCTGTCCCAGTACCTGCAAGCGCATCCAGTAATGGATGGCCTACAAATTCAACATCCACATTGTGTTGCTTGTAAAATGCCTGCTCAAAGGGTAAAATAACCAACATTTTGTCTACAGTTCTTCTTATCTGATATACTCTGGACTGGTTCCACGCCCATATCTGCGGGGATATGTAATAAACAACCGGAATGCCTGCCTTATGAAGATACTTTGCCATCTGCATATTAAAGCCAGGGTAGTCCACCAGAATAACCACATTAGGCTGATATTGAGCAATATCCTTTTTACAGAATTGGAGATTCTTCAGTATGGTGCCCAGATTGAGCAAAACTTCAATGAAACCCATAAAGGCAAGATCGCGGTAATGTTTTACCAGTACACCGCCCTGCGCCTGCATTTTATCTCCTCCAAAATATCTAAAATCAGCCTGATCGTCTGTCTTTTTCAAGGCAGCCATCAGATTGGATGCATGCAAATCGCCCGATGCTTCGCCAACTATAATGTAATATCGCATATTAAATCAGATTCAGGGCACAAAGTATAAAAATGACTTGCCATCAAGCAACAAAAAATACAATACGATGATTATAAGAATTAAGGTTACCGAACCCATACCAGATCGTTCGGCGCGAAGAACGCGTAAATACCAGCGCATTAATAAAACCGGTGGAACCGCCGAAAGCAACATAACTTTAATGGAAATAGCGTCCTGCCTGAACCATAAAGCAATCGTTGGTGCCATCAACCAAACCAGCAGGCCGGTTAGTGCAGTTAATCCGAGGGAAAGAAAGAATCCGATAAAAAAATTATTTTGTTTCAGCATATTTTTAAAAAAATTAATTCAGGTTGCCTGTCTCCCAATCCTTTAATAAAGGTATTGTTTTGTGAGAGGTAAGATCAAAATGAACCGGGACTACCGATACATAATTATTATGCAATGCCCATTCATCAGTATCCACACCAGTATCGTAATTTTTAAAAACGCCGGTGAGCCAGAAGTAAGTTCTTTCCTGAGGATCCATACGCTGATCAAACTTTTCCTCCCAAAAAGCCATTGCCTGACGAACCACCTTAATGCCTTTGATGGGCGAGCCATTGTTTGATGGAATATTCACGTTCAGGCAGGTATATTCCGGTAAACCTTTTCCGATCACATTTCGGGTAATGGATAAGATGTATGGTTTACATTTACTAAAGTCAGCATGAACAGAATAATCGTTGAGCGAAAAACCAATAGAGGGAACATTTTCCAGTGCACCTTCGAGCACCGCGGCCATGGTACCGGAATAGATCACATTAACCGAAGAGTTGGAGCCATGATTGATTCCGGAAACAATCAAATCGGGTTTTCTACCCAGTATGGCTTTTTGACCCAATTTTACGCAATCAGCAGGAGTTCCGCTACAGGAATACTCTTCATAGCCATCTTCTTCGGCTAGTTTTTGCACCCGTAGAGGAGAAATGATGGTTACTGCGTGCCCCATCCCCGACTGTGGCTTGTCAGGCGCCACCACCAATACGTTGCCAATTTCCCGCATAATATCTATCAGAGTGCGCAAGCCGGTAGCATAAATACCGTCGTCATTGGTCACAAGAATAACCGGTTTGTTTTTATCTATTTTCATCACTTGATTCTATATTAATGGATTCATCAACAATTTCTTCAATAAGAGATTTGTCGATATTGGTTACCCCTGCAGTAACAATAAATTTCATTACTTCAGCAGGTGAAACATGTAAGGGAGTTATGTTTTCAACAGGGACGATAAACAGGTTGCCTGAAAAATTATAAGAGTGCGGCAGATAAACGGCCACTTTGCCCGAAGTGATGCCCAGATTAGAGAGATCATGCTGGGTAATGAATCCCATTTTTTCCAGGTCGGCACCTTTGCCCACCTTAACCAGAACAGGCTCTGTAAAACGCTTTTCTTTACCCACAAAAGCCGATAAGAAATCTTTGATCGAGGTATAGATAATCTTAACCAAAGGCGCCTGGCTGATCAGCTTGTCCAAATGGGCAAGCAATGGCCTGAACAAGATAGAAGAACCTAAAAAACCTATGAGTGTAATCATTCCCAATACTACCAGCAAACCCAATCCGGGAATACGGACACCGATCATTCCGGAAATAACATCCGTAAGTAAACCATCAATAAAATTAAACAACATTACGATGATATAAACCGTAATTACAACCGGTGCGGTAAAAATAAGGCCTTGTATAAACCAGGAAAAAATTTTCTTAAAAACAACTTTTCTTTGCATCAGAATTATTGGGTAATTAAACCACTTAAAATCTTAAACTTTTTGCAAAGATAGTTCTAATGACGGTAAAACTGAACAACTCTTTTTACTGATTGATTTATGCCGGGGATGAATTCAGTTATAAAAAAATATTTTTGAACCCACGTTCACTTGTTTGATGATAAATATAATTTCACTGATTTTTTTCAATTATTTCTGTTGATTAATTGTAACTTTGCAGCATATCCGTACCAGTAGCGGATTAAAATTACTGATATGAGTCATCTACATCCACGGCATCAGGCATTTCAAAAAGCTACCTTAGTGGCCACTGCCTTTCTTGTGTTCTGGATATACTTAGGCGCTCTCATTAATTTCCATCAACACCATATTTTTGGACATACCCTAATTTCAATGGGTATTGTTAATAAGCGGGAAGAAACGCTTTTGGTTTCTCATGAAAAGACCTTGCCATTCTTTCTGGCTCCAGCCCTGATGCCTGATTTTCAGAGCGGGCCGGGGCTTCAATGTTTTAATTTTACTGTTAACAACACCCAGGCCATAATTCCTATCCTTCAGGGTGCCCTCCCGTGCTCCCCTGGCTTGCGGGCACCTCCTGCTATTGCTTAAGTTTCGCAGAATTTCCCTCTTTTCTTGTCATTGAAAGTGCATTCATTGATGACATTAACATTATTCATCCATCATTACCATTGATAACATGAAACTACTCAAACTACGCATACCCATTGCCATCATACTACTCAGTATGACTACTGATTTTTTAAATGCCCAAACTGTTTATAATGTTTCCATGGGTAGTCCACAATATCCCAACGAAGTTTACTTTTCGCTTTCCAATGGTGAGGTAAAAACCATTGGACGAAACACCTGGGATATAGCTTTTTATTCCGCCGCTTTCAGCGCAGGCATCATCACTAATGATGGCGCCAATGTAGGATTGTGGGCTTATCCCAATTCCGGCATCGAAGGATGGGAAACATTTGATACCACAAATATGCAGTCATGGACTAAGCTGTATAACAATAACGGGGACTGGGAAGACGGATCATTCAATATCTTTAGCCAGGGTCATCCCGATTATGGTTGGGGAATTTACAGTATGACCACACATAATGTGATTGGCGATTCATTGTATCTGATCAAGCCAGTGGACGGAATTTATCGAAAGCTTCAGATTGTTAAGAAAATTTCAACTGAAAATAAATTTGTTATTCGTTATGCCCACATTGACGGCACCAATGAGCACACTGATACGTTGGATGTAACCCCTTATACTGACCGGTTGTTTATGGCATTTTCATTTTCTGATGGCATCGTTGATCATGAACCCCCGAAAGCAGACTGGGATCTGCTTTTCACCCGCTATTACGATAGCGTAATGAATACACCTTATCCTGTAAATGGGGTGTTAATCAACAATCATCTCACTGTCGCAAAAGTACATCCGGTAGCTCCCGATTATACCGACTGGAGTGAGCTTGATTTCACTGGCAAAACCAATATTATCGGTCATGATTGGAAAACCATCAATATGTCAACTTTTCAATGGGAGATAACCGATTCACTGGCCTATTTTATCCGTAAAGAAAACGGGCCGGTTGTGAAGCTGGTTTTTGAAGCATTTTCCGGTTCATCCACAGGAACGACCACTTTTAACCTGACCACCGTTTCATCCACCGGACTGACTGAAAATACGCTGACCGGGGTAACCATATTTCCCAATCCGGTGGTTGGAACATTTAACATAAATAGTAAGAAACCGCTGAAAAATGCCCGGATCACTCTTACCGATTTAAGCGGCAGAATAGTTAAACAGCTATTCAACATTAGTGCCCCGGCAGTGAGTATGGATACTTATGGCATTGCGCCGGGAACATATATCCTGCATATTGATGACTCTCAGCAGCATGTCAACTTTAAACTGATTGTCGGCCAATGATAAAACGGATGAGATGGCAAATGCTGTCGGGCTGGTTATTGCTCTGCTTATTTGCGGCTGCACAGCAAAATAATGTGCATATTGTGGATGCCCGCAATGACCAACCGATAGTATTTGCCAATGTCAAAGCCACTGACCTCAAAAGTGGGAAAATCAGCTACTTTATTACAGATAACGAAGGCCGCATTAACCTCAACATTCAGGCTCCTACTTATTTGCAGGTAAGTTATGTAGGTTATCAAAATTTTAACGATACGTTAAAGCCTGGCAAAGTGAGTGTTATCAGGCTTCTACCTGAAGTTTTCTCCCTCGATGAAATAGTAGTTACCGCACAATATAATCCCACCAGCACCGATCGATCTTTGTATAGTGTTAATGTTATCAATCAGTTACAATTACAGCGTAAAGCAGCCCCCGACCTGGCCGGCTTATTGCGCAACCAGTTAAATATCCGTCTTATCGAAGATGGATCTCTGGGTACAGGCATGAGTCTTCAGGGTCTGGCAGGTGAACACGTTAAGATTCTGGTAGATGGAGTACCGGTTATTGGACGATTAAATGGAAGCATTGATCTGGGTCAGGTGAATCTTCAACAGGCCAAACAGGTGGAAATCATAGAAGGGCCTATGTCGGTAATATATGGAAGCAATGCTCTGGCAGGCGTCATCAACATCATTCCCCAGGACATCAGTGCAAATGCCTTCAATGCAAGGGCCTCAGCCTACTATGAAACCGTTGGCGTATATAATATCGATGCAGGTGCCAGCCTTCGCAGAAAAAAACATGCTTTTGGCCTCAATCTGGGTCGCAATTTCTTCGGCGGTTATTCATCGGTGGACACCAGCCGCACCAAGCAATGGAAACCAAAACGACAGCTAAATGCTGACCTTACCTATACACTTTCTCTTCCCAAAGCATCTATCAGAACAACCATGAGTGCTTTTGATGAAGAGTTGCGCAATCAGGGCAGTTTGCAACCACCCTATTTTGAGAAAGCCTTTGACAATTATTTCACCACACGCCGATATATTGCTAAAGCAGACTTTTCATCCAAAAATACCAATCCGTTTACCGCAAACGTTTCTTATTCTTTCTATCAACGGATACGCACCCTTTTTTATAACGATTTGAGTATTTTGGAAAAAACACCGGTTGAATATGACACAACCAGTTTTAGTGCATTTATGTCACGGGGAATGTATTCCTACCGTACCATTTCCGGAAAATTTGGCTACCAGGCGGGATACGATCTGAATGCGGAATGGGGTACAGGAGAACGCATTGGAAATGACCGGCAGTCAATCACTGATCTGGCCGGTTTCACCAGCTTTCAATACAAACCTTTTGATCAGTTGCAGATACAGCCAGGTATCAGGTATGCATACAACAGTAAATTCTCCACCCCTGTGATATACGCACTTCATGTAAAATCCAGCCCTCACAAAAATATAAGTGTAAGGAGTTCCTTCTCTTCCGGTTTCAGGGCGCCTTCACTAAAGGAGTTATATCTTAACTTTGTGGATGTGAACCATGACATCAAAGGTAACCCGCAACTGCGTCCCGAATATTCCAGAAACATACAGTTTCAACTGTCACACAAAATTGAAAAAATTACTTATGCAACCGAAACGGAAGCGCGATTTTTCATGAACAACATTGATGATGTAATCACCCTTGTGGATTTGGGCAATGATTCCTATTCCTATGTGAACATTGAACAAGTGCGTACCATGGGGTATAATTTTGGCATCCGGTCATCGCTTTATCCTATTTTCGATTTGAGGCTTGGCTACGGCCGAACCGGTTATAACAACCGTATCAACAATGATTTTGGAGATAAACTTACCTGGTCGCCTGAATTCACCGGCGAAATTACCGGACGTTGGGATGAGCATAAACTTTCTGTTTCGGCTTTTTATAAATACACCGGCAAACGAGCGCGCATTTACCAGGATACTGACGGAAACCTCCTGGAAGGGAAAGTTGACGATTATCACAATTTAGACCTTAGCATAATGAAATCCTTTTTAAAGGATAAGATTACATTTACATTGGGTGGCCGCAATTTGTTTGATGTAACAAATATCAATACCAATGGAAGTGCGGGCAATGGAGGAGTGCACTCCTCCGGAGGTACTTCCATTCCCGTAAGCTGGGGTCGCACTTTCGTTATAAAAATCAACTACACTATCTCAAAAAATGAAAAGAACACTGCTGCCCGTTAAGATTTTACTAATCTTACTTATGGCTGTGACCCTTACCTCTTGTTTCCCTGAGGATGAAATGGTAACTCCGGTCAAGCCGGGTGATGTAAAAACTGTAATGATTGAAATGCTGCCCGAATATACGCTACAGACATTTTTCAGTCTGAGTCTTGATTCTGTCACCGGTATCAATAATCGAACCCTGTGGGATATGGCACTGAGTTGTGATCCGGACGATTATACCTTATGGCTGAACACTTCCATAATGATGTATGCTGCCCGTACCGGAACCACCGATTTTAGTGCCAAACTTAATCCTGCTGCTGTGCAAGAATGGTTTTTTGATGAATCTACCGGCGATCTCACCGGAAATGCCATCGGACAATGGTGGGTGGCAGAAGATGGATTAGTTCAGAGTAAAATGGAAGTTTTTCTGATTGCTCTGGGTGTGGATGATGAAGGCATATCAACAGGATATATTAAGGTACAACCGCTGGTAGATGCCCAAACGCAGGAAGTTAGTCTTAAGGTGGCCAGGCCAGATGGCAGTAATGAACGCACTTTTGTTTTGCCACGCGTAACAGACAGACGCAGGGTATACCTGTCATTCAATAATGGTTACATCAGTCCTCAACCTGAACCCGAATCACAAGACTGGGACTTACTATTCAGCACTTACACTACCCTGTTATTCACCGATGAGGGAGAGCCTTATCCATATCTGGTAAACGGGGTATTGATTAACGATAAAGAAGTTATGGCAGCACTTGATGGTCAGCATGATTTCGAAGCCATTGACCGCCAGAAAGCTGAGAGCACGTTACTAAGCCGACAAATGGATATTATTGGCTATGACTGGAAAAAAGTGAATGGTGATGTAACTTCGGGAAACATTACTTATACCACGCTTCCAAATCGAAATTACATTATCCGCAACCGCAGCGGTGCATTATACAAACTCCGTTTTATTGATTTTTACAATAAACAGGGGAAAAAAGGTTATCCAACTTTTGAATATCAGCGCTTATAGTTTCTATTCATCCTCCAACAACCAGCCCAGAATAAGGGCATGACGTTTATTTCCCTGTTGAAGTGCCTCGCGCACCATTTGATGAAGCTTTTCGGTTTTGGCTTCCCGTGTAAGCACGGAATGATTAAGTATTGAATGAACTCCGGAAATAGATCGGGCTTCAGCCAGTTCACCGGGTGACGGCATAGCTTCAACCGAACCCAGCCGTCCCAGTTCATTACCGGTAAGTAAAGGGCTGTTTTTAAGGCTAAAAGGTAGGGCATCGATACCAATGGCAGGTTTATGGTATGGTTTTTCCACTTCAAAAAGTGCCTCACCATGCGCACGGACATAGTAATCGGTTCCCATGCGACCCACCAAATCAATTTTGGAGGTATTTATATTTCCATCATCCGTAAGAATGTCAGCACGTACATGCACCATTACCACCTCACAAATAATCAGATTGGCGGCACCTCCTCCAGTTCCTGTTTCAATTACCTGCCTTACTTTACATTCCCATTGTACAGGTGATTCTTTTACCCTGAATGGTTTCACTTTATCCGAAGCAAGGGGTGTGAAGCCTGCTTTTTCAAACTCACTAATACCTTGTGGGAACTCAGCACTGGCGAGGCTAACCTGTTCCACCATACTGTAAGTTACCGCATTAATTACTACTTCTGGAACCTCTTTGATATTCTCAAAAGTGTGTTTGGTTGTATTGTCACGGCCTCGTCGGGCAGGACTAAAAATAATGGTGGTGGGGTTTACCCCAAAAGCATTGAAAAAGCTAAAGGGAGCAAGATTTGGTTGTCCCATAGCATTTACAGTACTTGCAAATGCTATGGGACGAGGTGCGATAGCGCCCACAATCAGCCGGTGTATGGCGTTAGGGGCAATTTCTGTAGCATCAAAGGTTTTATACATCTTATTTATAGTGCTGCCAATATTTTTGTTTCACATTCACCAAAGCTAATTTCAATGCCATCTTTCCGGCATACTCCCCTCATCACCACGGTGTCGTTGTCGTTAAGAAATTTCCGTTCGCTACCATCATTCAGCTTTATGGGATGGGCGCCCCGCCAGGTGAGTTCAAGCATAGAACCAAATGAACCGGCTTCCTTCCCACTGATGGTACCTGAGGCATAAAGATCCCCAACAGTTATATTACAGCCATTTACGGTATGATGGGCCAATTGCTGGTCCATATTCCAGTACATGTATTTATAATTTGACCGGCAAATCACATTTTCAGTGCCTTTTTCAGGTCGCAGGGCCACTTCGAGCGCTACATCGTAATTGCGATTTTCTTTAGATTTAAGGTAAGGCAACACTTCGGGTTCCTGAACCGGGCCTCCTACCCGGAATGGTTCAAGCGCCTCAAGAGTTACAATCCATGGGGCAATCACAGAACCGAAATTTTTAGCCAGAAAAGGTCCCAATGGCACGTATTCCCACGATTGAATGTCGCGGGCTGAAAGGTCATTAAATAACATGAGTCCAAAAATATATTCCTGTGCCTTTTCAACAGGTACACTCTCGCCCAGGGAAGTATTCTTACCCACTACAAAAGCCATCTCAAGTTCAAAATCCAGCATTTTTGAAGGTCCAAAAACCGGAAAATTGCTGTCTGGTGGTTTTGTCTGCCCTTTGGGGCGATGTATGGGTGTACCAGACACCACTATGGACGAAGCCCTGCCATGATAACCTACCGGAAGGTGCCTCCAGTTGGGTAGCAGCGCATTTTCCGGATCACGAAACATCCTGCCCACATTGGTAGCATGCTCAATACTGGAATAAAAGTCGGTATAATCGGTTACCTTAAGCGGCATCTTCATTTTAACAGCGGAAAAAGGCACCAACGCCGATTTCTTAATGGCTTCAATCTGCTGCTTATCCGTATTGCCTGCACCGAAAACTTGTTGCAATCGTAAACGCAATTCATGATGCACCTCACCACCCAGTTCGATAAAATAATTGAGAATGGGCTGTGAAAAAACATGCAACAACTCCGGGTGCAGCCCATTAAAAGCCTGTAATTGTGCAAGTTCGTCAAGGTTTACTACCTGATTTCCAATGCGGGTAACTCCAATGGTTTTACCGGGTTTGATTTCTGCAATTCCGTAAGGAAGGTTATTCAGAGAAAAGCCTGAATTTTCACTACTGTCGATCCAGGATAGCAGCGGCTTTAACTTTGTGTTTTTCATTATAAAGTCCCGCGTTTTACCTGTTCCAGTTCAATGGCTTCGAAGAGCGCTTTAAAATTGCCTTTGCCGAATGATTTGGCGCCTTTGCGCTGAATGATTTCGTAAAACACCGTGGGCCGGTCCTGCACCGGTTTGGTAAATATCTGTAATAAATAACCTTCGTCGTCTCTGTCAACAAGAATTCCGAGATCACTCAATGATTTAAGTTCCTCATCTATTTCCCCTACACGATCGAGAACCGTTTCGTAATAGGAACCTGGAACAGTTAAAAACTGTACTCCCCTGTTGCGCAAATCTGTAACGGTTTCGAGAATATTATCGGTAGCCATGGCTACATGCTGCACTCCGCTGTCACCATAAAAATCAAGGTACTCTTCAACCTGAGATCTTTTTTTACCTTTGGCAGGCTCATTGATTGGGAACTTAATGCGTCCGTTGCCATTGCTCATCACTTTACTCATCAAAGCGGTGTATTCCGTAGAAATATCGTTGTCATCAAAAGATACCAATTGATTGAAACCCATTACTTTGGCATAAAAGTTTACCCAGGTGTTCATTTCATTCCAGCCCACATTTCCCACCATATGGTCTACATATTTCAAACCGGTTGGTTTGGGCACGAATTCCGGTTCCCACTTAACATAACCAGGTAAAAATGCTCCTTTGTAGTTTTTCCGTTCCACAAAAATATGTACAGTTTCGCCATAAGTATGAATACCTGAAGTTACTACTTCCCCGTTTTCGTCTGATTTGACTTCAGGTTCCTGATAGGATGCGGCTCCACGCGAAGTAGTTTCTTTCCATGACTTTCGGGCATCATCCACCCACAATGCCACCACTTTAATGCCATCACCGTGCTTTCTCACATGATCTGCGATCATGCCTTCTGCCAGCATTGAAGATGTAAAGACAAAACGAATCTTATCCTGAACCAGTATATAACTGGTACGGTCTTTTAAACCGGTTTCAAGTCCGGCATAGGCCAATGGCTGAAATCCAAAGGCAGTCTGATAATAATGCGCAGCCTGTTTGGCATTTCCCACGTAAAATTCTACATAATCGGTACCATTGATAGGCAAAAAATCGGTATTTGAATTCATTGTATTAAGATGCTTGTGAAAAGAAAAAGAAATAATTGAATTATGGGTTGAAAATAATGTTATTCGAGCCAGGAACGGAAATAATCCGTTTCTTCAATTTCTATGGCCTGCCGGGTAATATGCAATGGCCTGAAAGTGTCGACCATTACGGCAAGTTCACCGGTTTCTCTTGCACCGAGGCTTTTTTCCACCGTTCCAGGATGTGGTCCGTGAGGGATACCAATGGGATGAAGGGTTATTTGTCCTTTATCCACATGCTTTCGGCTCATAAAATCACCGTCCACGTAATAAAGAACCTCATCTGAATCCACATTGCTGTGGTTGTAAGGAACCGGAATTGAAAGTGGATGGTAATCATAGAGCCGGGGCACAAAGGCACAGGTTACAAAATTGTCGCCTTCAAAAGTCTGATGCACGGGAGGCGGTTGATGAATGCGTCCGGTAATGGGCTCGAAATCATGTATTGAAAAGGTATACGGATACAAACAGCCATCCCAGCCCACTACATCGAAAGGATGACTGGCATAGTGATACGGAAACAATTGATGTTCCTTTTTAACCATCACTACAAAATCACCCTTTTCATCGTGGGAGACAAGCTTTTCAGGCTTTCGCAGATCACGTTCACAAAAGGGAGCATGCTCCTCAAGTTGTCCTTGCTTATTTACATATTTTTTCGGAAAACGCAATGGGCTATATGATTCAACGATGAACAAACGATTATCGGAAGTATCAAAGCTTAACTGATAAATTACTCCCCGGGGTATCATGATGTGATCACCGGATTTAAATGGCAACTCTCCATACATCGTATGTAAGATACCCTTGCCCTCATGCACAAAAATCATCTCACTGGCCTGCGAATTCTTAAAAAAATAAGTCTTCATTGATTGGCGGGGCGCTGCAAGAATAATGGTTAAATCACTATTGGTAAGCACGGGTATTCTGCTATCGAGATAGTCATCGGCCGGCTTTACTCTGAAACCCTGGAAACTACGGGCCTGCATATTATTGTCAACAGCTACTTCAGGTTTAACATCCCTTGGCGCATCAATGGAGGTGACCATGGTCGGGGGATGAATGTGATAAGTGATAGAATAGGCATCAGAGAACCCTTCGGTAGAAATCAACTGCTCGGAATAAAGCCCGCCATCAGGCTTTCTGAACTGAATGTGTCGCTTGGGCGGAATCGTTCCCAAAGAGAAATAATGTGGCATACGGATATGATTTATGTGGCAGATCGGACAAGCTCCGGAAACTGCCTACATAACAATCCGTATATCTAAATGTTCACGATAATACATGCCGCAGCCGCTCAAAATTCAACCCTGAAATGATGCATGCCGGCAGCACTAGGTACCTGATAAAACCGCAGCACCCAACATTAAAACCCTATTTCAATACCGTTAATTTAATTACCTGCTGAGGCGAATGTCCAAAAGTGAGTCTCAGGAAGTAAAGACCGGCCGGGCAGGTACTCAAATTGATACGGGTACCATTTGAGGAATCAATATTCTGTTGTTGCCAGATGACTGCTCCGGTAATGCTGATCAATGCTGCATGTTCAATCTTATGCTTACAAATCAGCGTGATGTAGTCGTATGCAGGATTGGGAAATACTGAAACCTCTCCCTTTTTTAATTGTGCCACACCCACAGGCATTTTAAAATGGGCAACGAATTCATGCGTGCCGGTTACTACCAGATTCATTTGAGGTGAATTAGAAATTTCAATGTCGTTTTCAGTCCATTTTTCGAAGATGAAGCCGCTGTTAGCATAAGCATTCAATACAATACTATCTCCTTCAGGATAGATTCCCTGGCCTTCTGTATATCCATATTCTGCTGGCGAAGCAGTGGCCAGTATATTAAATTGTTGAAGGAATATGGCGATGAGTGTCCGGTTTGAATTGAGTGTAAAAGTATACGCTGCATTGGAAGAGACAACCTGACCGTTTTCAGTCCAGTGTTTGAATATCCATCCAGTATTGGCCATTGCAGTCACCGTTTGCTGACTGCCGGCAGCAAATGTTCCAGACCCTGTAACGCTTCCTCCAGCAGAAGGCGATGCGCTGAGTTGAAGGGTGTATTCAGGAAGTGTTAAATTAAAATGAGCGATGAGGTGCTGGTCAGTTTCAATCACAAAGCTGTATAGCGATGTAGTTGCAATAATTTCGCCTGCCCGGGTCCAGTTAACAAATGTGTAACCATCCTCTGGGATAGCTTCCACCTGAACCAGACTGCCAAAATCATAGGTTCCGGCACCCAGCGTTGTTCCCCCTTCGCCCGGGTTTGATTCGGTTTGAACTGTCAACTGTTGAAGCTCAAAATTTGCCACAAGTGAAGCATTTCCGGTAACGTTAAAACTATATTCAGGGTTGTTATTCACTGTAATTGCATCTTCTGTCCAGTTTATAAAGTTATATCCCTGTGCCGGCAGGGCATTTACGGTTGCCTGAGTACCATAATCATATAAGCCACCACCGGTAGTAGCCCCACCTTCTATTGGGTTTGAAATGGTGTTTATGACAAATTGTTGTATATTATAGTGCGCAATAAGCTCCCTGTCGGCTTCTGCCTGAAAGCTAAAAGTGGGAGATGTAGAAATCTGAATGCCATTTTCACTCCAATAGCCAAAACTGTAGCCAGGGGCTGCCTGAGCTACCAGAGTAACGGTTTCACCATAAAGGTAATCACCACTTCCCGAAGCAGTTCCACCCTCAATGGGCAAGGAAGTTGCATTAACAGTGAAGCTCATCCATGCAGTTACATCCACACCGACATCGTCAATATACCAGTTATCATAGTTATAGAGGTTTCCCTCGACCACAAAAGCAATATAAGTTTGCTCAGCATTAAGGTTTTGCTGAACGGAAATGTTAACGGGCTCGGGGCCTACTATACCTGGCCCACCAGATGCCAATGACCAGCTTTCATTGCTCCAGTTAACACCATCGGTGCTGGTTTGAATGCTCAGCGTCACACCGGCTGAGTAATCATCGAACAGATGCTTAAAATTTAAGCTCACCTCCGCCATTCCTACTGAGTTGAAAGGCGGCAAAATAAGGCGCGAAATTCCGGAACTAACATCCTGCCAGGTTGATTTCATTTCGTTGGCGCTTCCTCCGGCATAGCTCGTAGGACTTGCCTGCCAGCTTTCCGCAGTTCCGTTGCCTTCCTGTTGTTGAGTCCAGCAGGCCGGAAATTCCATGTTGTTGAAACCAGCCTGGTAAGGCAGTTGAATGTTTCCACACTGGGTCAGGGCATTTACGGCTATTCCGGAGGAATATTCATGGGTGGCATTTACCGACCAAAGCTTGTAATAGTAGCGCGTGGATGCCAATAGATCAGAATGACTGAAAGTATTGGTTGCCCCGGAAAACAGAACTTGTCCTCCCCCAGGCAGCACCGTTCCCGGGATATAGCCAGAGCCATTAACCGGCATATCTGTAACAGGGGTTTCATTATATACCAACAAAATATCATTGCCCGAAGCATTCAAATTCCAGCTCAGATCAATCTGTGTTTCATTGATTCCCTGTGCCGCCAGATTTGTGGGATTGGCCACAGTGGACATCCCAACAGTGAAAGAGATGGTTGCACCAGCAGCAGTTACGTTATAGATATCCAGCCCTCCTGGACTGCCATCCTGTAAAAATGGTGATGGGTTGGTGCCGCTGTTTATAGCCGTCCTGCCTGAAGTGGAAGAGTAATAAGCGCTATTTATTGAGCCATTTGTGGTAGGGGTGCCATTGGGCCGGTAGACGTAAACTTCATCTGGTGGTCCATCAGCATTACCATTATAAGCGGGGTCAATACGGTAAACGATTAAACCACTTCCGGGCAATGTACTTTCAAAGGTGCCAGAAGATTTGCGGTATTCCACAACAAAGAATTCATTGGTGGAGTTTGGGGAAGCTATTTTATAACAATTATTGGTGGACGAAGTCAGTGGATTCAGGGTGTAGGTTCCACCCACAGTAATTTCCGGTATCGCATTGATCCAAACCTGATTGGAATATTTCCATTTCATATAAGCCCCCATGTGCCCACCCCCTGATTCCATCAGATCCCATTTGCCTACAGGCGCAATGTCAAGACCACCATCATTATAATGATATAAATCAGGTGCCCCCAGGGCATGGAACATTTCATGGCACAAAGTTTTGACTTCCACCTGTGTTTCAGGCTGAAAGGTATAATCATATACCTGTTTACCATTGATGGTTACATTATAGGTGTATAACGCCCAGCGATGTGCCCAGAGCAGGCTTGCCCAGGCTCCGTTACCTCCGCGAATAATGAAACACACATTATCTACCCGGCCATCATTATCACCATCAATGTTGAGCGTACCGGGTACCGGCGAATTGGCATTAACCCAGTTAATAGCATCCCGGAGCAATGCATGTTCGCGCAGACGCCGCTGAGTTTCACCATTATAACCATTAGGATTGGTGGTGGCATTATAAGGCTCGAAATAACTCCGGTTATGGGTATCTGTATAAGAAAAATTGGTATTCATGGCACTTTCAGGATAGTGTGACGAACTAATTGTCAACTGATTGTATGAAACTTCCGAATAATAGGATTTCAGAGTATTGCCTGTAACCGGATTAAACTTATCATCATAAAACTGACGGGTGCTGGTAAATTCGGTATCGTCTGCAAATTTGATGTAAACCACCAGGTTGTTAAGCGTGCCCTGGTGTGGAGCACGCGATGAACGCTCATTTTTAAGCTCCATAAAGCTCTTCCGGCGATTATATTCATCTTTGCTTATGCGTATATTGGTGCTTAAGCCAACGCTGGCGGGATTTACTGCTCCGGCTTTATAAACCGAGGGTTTTATTTTGTCCTTTTCCTTTATCGCATAATAATAAAAGCCATCTTCGTCCTGTATTATTGTGTAGCCTGCCTCATCGTGCAGCCAGTTATAGAACTCATCGCCCGAAAGCAAACATTCAATAACGAAACCATCGGGTTGAACGATTTGGTATGGCTGATTGCTTACCCAGGAAGCAAGGGATATCTGAATCAGCGCAAAGAAAGTAAAAAAGAGGGCCAGGTAGAACTTTTTCATGAATCAAAAATTTTTATTTAAACAAATACTTTCAATGTTATATCACCAAAATTTAAGAAAGTAATATGTATTGTTGATGAATAGTTACTTTAAATCCTGCCTGACGAATACCTGCGAATTTTTATTTGCCGGACATTTTCTTGAAAAATATGGATAATATTTATCTACAAATTTATCATATTCCAACAATTACACTACCCTAACTCCCTGACAGCATGAGCAATGATCATTATTCTCAATTTCATTAGGGAATTAGCGGGTAATTGTTAATTTTGTAAAACAAAATTTATAGGATGCGCAAAGTATTGATTGTTGATGACGATGTGACTTTCTGCCTGATGCTTGAGACCTTTCTTGGCAAGAATGGCTATGAACCGAAGCAGGCATATTCATTTGCCGAAGGACGCAAATTGTTGAGTACATTTAAACCTGACATCGTACTTACCGATTTAAGGCTGCCCGAACATGATGGTCTGGAACTGCTTCAACTGGTAATCAGAGAACTTCCCGGTGTGCCGGTAATACTAATGACCAGTTACGGAGACATTCGCACGGCAGTTAAAGCGATGAAAATGGGAGCTTTTGAATATGTGGCCAAACCGGTAAATCCGGATGAAATTTTATCTACCATATCAAGAGCTCTTCATAAAACCCCTGAAGTTAGTCCTGCTCCATCAGACAGCCCTCAGGACACAGGCTTTTACATAGAGGGAAGTAGTAACAATGCATTAAAGCTCCATGAGTACATTACCCTGGTGGCACCTACCAATATGTCGGTATTGATCACCGGAGAAAGTGGAACCGGCAAAGAGTTTGTTGCCCGCAAAATACATCTCAACAGCGAGCGCAGCCAAAAACCATTTGTAGCTATTGATTGTGGTGCTTTGCCGCGCGATCTGGCAGGCAGCGAATTATTCGGGCATTTGAAAGGCTCCTTTACCGGTGCCTTTGCCGACAAGGCTGGTCAATTTGAAGCTGCCAATACAGGTACCATCTTTTTGGATGAGATTGGAAACCTCACTTATGAAATCCAGGTTCAGTTGCTCAGGGCAATTCAGGAACGTAAAATTCGCCGCATAGGATCAACCGTTGAGATTCCGATAGATGTGCGAATTATTTGTGCTACCAACGATGACCTCAAGCAGGCTGTTGCAAGAGGCGATTTCCGGGAAGACCTTTACCATCGCATCAATGAATTTGCCATGCATGTTGCCCCACTGCGCGAACGGCCGGAAGATCTTGATCTTTTCATCAGCCACTTTTTAACCCAGGCCAATGCCGAACTCAAACGCAACATCACCGGACTGTCGCCTGAAGTACAACAGATATTTTCACAATATTCGTGGCCAGGAAACTTAAGGGAGCTTCGCAATATTGTTAAGCGCTCCGTATTGCTTACCCATGGCAGTTCGATTACACGCGACACCCTTCCCACCGAGTTGATTGAAGAGTCGTTGGCAGAAAAACCTGCCGGCCAGGCTGTTGCCGATCATCCGCCCCACGACAATAGCCTAAAAGAATCCTCCAGACGAAGTGAACGCGATTTGATCATTGCCACGCTTGAAAAAGTTAGATTTAATAAAACCAAAGCAGCACGTTTGCTGAATGTTGACCGGAAAACACTTTACAACAAGATGAAACAATATGGCATCCCATTGCAATAGTTATTCCACAAGGATCGTTTCTAATAAACCTTTGTAAACTTCCTCAAGTTCACTGACGCATTTATTTACTTTATCTTTGACTTCTAAAGGATTTAAGCTGGAATTATTTCGCAACCGCTCTATGTCAACCAACGAAGCAATGGCGTTTTGAGCACCAAGATTTCGGATATTGGGTAAGGCACGGTGAGCGAGCAATGAAAGTGTAGTAAAATCATTGTCATGGAGGGCTTCCTGCATTTGTTCAATGGTTAGTTTTATGCTACTTGTAAGCGACTTAATAATAATTTTTAATGCCTCCGGATCCCCGGAAGTATAAGCTGCAAACTTACTTAAATCATATCCTTTTCCCGATGAATCATCATTCAAAGATTTGATTTCGTTTTCAAAAGACTGTCCGTTATCTGCAAATCTCTTCCCACTTTTAAGATGGGGCAACAGAGTCTGGATGGCTGCAAATAATTGTGATTTCCTGAAGGGCTTAATGAGTAAGTTATTAATACCATAATTTTTAAATTTTTCAGTTTCTCCAGGTGTAGCATGAGCCGTTAACCCGAGTATTACCGGAGGAGTAATTTGGTGTTCTTTACAATAGTTCAATATGGTCTCTGCCAACCCGGGGCCGCTTAATCCCGGCATATTTATGTCAGTAATTAATAAGTCGTACTGCTGGGGGTTCAATCCAAAAACAGCAAAAGCATTATGTCCGTCAAGTGCCCCGGTAACTTTAGCTCCGGCCTCTGAAAGAATTGAAACGATTAACCTGCGTGTAGTTTCATCATCTTCTGCCAGCAATATCTCCACTTCGTCCATTTGCGGCATAAATGCAGTTTCTCCCGCATCACCTGCAGAGGCATTAATCATGTCAAATGGCAGGGTTATTATAAAGGTTGAACCCATTTGCTCACGGCTTTCGAGTTCAATATTTCCTTTCATAAGTTGGGTAAGTCTCAATACTATGGCAAGTCCCAGGCCTGAGCCACCATAACGTCGTGTGATGCTTGCGTCTACCTGTGTAAATTCTTCAAAAATCAGGTTTTGTTTTTCTTGAGGGATTCCTATGCCCGTATCGCTTACTGATATTTTAAGCTCCAGGGTATCATCGGTTTCAGTTTCTTCAACCTTCATGCTTACACTACCCGATTCGGTGAATTTAATACTGTTATTCAAGAGATTATAAACAATCTGACGCAAACGTAGCGGATCACCCACCAACATTTTATCATTTCTGCCCTCATAACTATAATTCATCATGAGTCCTTTTTTTTCACCGCTGGGGCGCAAAGTTTCAAAAGATTGCCGAAGCACCAGAGCCGGATTAAATGAAACACTTTCCAGACTGAATTTTCCGCTTTCTATCCGGCTGTAATCCAGCAAATCATCAACAAGCCCCAACAAATGGTCGGATGAAGCAGTAATATATTCCAGATAATCCTGCTGTTCCGCTGATAGTTGCGTGTCAGCCATGCGTTCGCTAAATCCTATAATACTTGTAATGGGCGTTCTGATCTCATGACTCATATTTGCCAGAAATAACTCTTTGACTTTTAGCAGACGTTCAGCAAGTATACGGGCATGTTCGAGTTGACGCCGGTAAAAAGCACTCTTGGCCAAATCCTGCCAGATGAGTAGAATAAATATAAACATAATGAGTACACTGGCCAGCGCGAGAATTAATGCGGTTTCCCACAACCGGTTAAGTACCTGATTCGCCTTTTCAGAGCCTGCAATGGCACCATTAATCTCCTCCTTTTCGTACAATAACAGCACATTTCTGATTTCATCGAGTATACTTTGGTCAGTACGCAACAGCATGAGTTCCCGCTCTATAGCCAGTTGTCGCCCTTCACGCTCCTCGCGTCCCATGCGCTGCAGCTGAGTTCTCACTTTCTCAATAGCAGTATCACTCACTCTTACATAAGTGTGTGTAGTATCAAAGTGTACCGGATCTGGTTTGTGTTGAATTATTACGGTATCAACACGTTCCTTTTTGCCGGTAATTCCGCTCCACAAGCGCTTAAAAACGTTGCTTTTCACCTCTTTATCCTCCCCGGAATTATGAGTAATGGTAACTCCTGATGTCCCTGGCAATGTAGAGGTAATGGTATGAGTTGATGTGGCAACCGTGTCATTAAAACTATCAACAATTTCATCCAGGCGGTCTGCACTTAGAATAGGGACTCCGCTACTCCGTTGCAGCCGGAAAAAACTTTCAAGGGTGCTGTGTTTGATTTTCAACAAACTATCAACCACCAATATACGCAGATATTGTTCGGTATGCGACACACTCGCATTTTTAAGTGAATCGGCTATTTTTTCTATCTGCTTCTGATCACTAAGATATTTATTGTAATACGATTGCTTTCCTGAGGTAATATAAGCCCGCGCCTGTCCGTCAGCATCAATAAGACCCGAAAGCATGTTGCTTACCAGAGTAAGTTTTTTAACCGCTTGTGAAACATCAGTATCGGGAGGCCGCAATTGCCTTGCAAAAAAGATAACGGCAAAAATACCTCCGAGCGTAAGGATAAAGAGCAATACAAAGCCAGTAAGCACTTTACCTTTTACTTTTTCACCCCTTATGGATTTAGTTGTCATCATCTACAAAAATACAATATTTACTCACGAGGCAAAAAAAAACAACCTCATTACAACATTGCAATGAGGTTGAAAATAATTAATTCTATTTTTAAGATATTTTTAACGGTATAGCAAAATCTACTTTTCAGTAGAAATGACCAGCATACGTGATTTTTCCCAAAACGATGCCGGATCTGTAATGATCAGTTCATCAACATTCTTATCCGTACGCTTCCATTCATAAGAACCGGCAGGATGCACAGACATCAATTTGGCTTCTTTTACATTCAATGGTATAGATTTTAAGTTGCGGATATCTACGCGGGTAAAATGTTGAAGATTAACATCGCTGGCAATCTTTTGCGTGCGTCCGATTCCCAGAAAACCGCCTTGTTTGTCCAATATATTCTTCTCAATTAAGTCCTTACGCTCACCTACTACATAATAGGCAGTATTTAACTCATCGGTGCGGCTGGTTAAATCTTCACTTAAATTTCGGTTTCTATCCTTAATCATGGAAATGGTGTCATTCAGCTGAGCAATGGAAAAATTCAAATTAGCCAATTGTTCTTTAAGATTCAATATTTCCTGATCACGTTCCTGCAACTGATTATTGGTATTGCTGATCATCTGCTCAAACTCACTAATCTTAAGATTTGATTCTTTGAGTTTACGATTCAATACAGCTACCTTGTTCTTATTTTCAATCATCAATTCGTTAATCAGGCGAATATCCTCATTGATAGTTTCACGGGTAGATTTGCTTAATTCCTTTCCACTTTCAGTTTGTGAACTAATGAGCTTTTCCTTGGATTTTATTTCTGCCAGATTAGCTTCAATTTCATTAAAAGTCTGTAAAAAGTCATTAATGAGTGAATCTTTTGATGCAGCATCAGCCATCAAACGGTTCTGTTCCTTTTCCAGTTGCATTATTTGCTCGGTCTGCTTTTTATTTTCACACGAAGCGAAAAGCAAGGGAGCAGCAATCAAAAGAAAAATCAGTTTTTTCATGGGTGTAAAATTTTTAGGTTTGTGGGTTTCGTTTCAAAATATAAGCCAGACTGGCACCAAAAATTCATGTCGCTTATTATCAGCAACTTAATATAAGTTAATAAGTAGTCAATTTGTGCAAATTTGTCCACAAATCGGGCAAGTGAAATTTAAAAAGCAAATTTTAATCTCAACTTTGAACCTTGCCCTTAAATTACAGTTATATAAAACGGTTTTAAGACCAGTGTTAAAAAGAATTGTTTTACATAATAATTATTGGACCACTCATGAAAAAATCCTGGATTACATTTTCTTTACTTTTTGTTTACTTTTTGGCAGAAGCGGCTATATTGAAGCACGATCCGCCTGTAACCGGCACTATCAATTCATCTTCCGATACAACCATCCATTATCCGGGCGAAAAACACCTTAAGAATATTCGCCAGCTTACTTTTGGAGGTGACAATGCTGAAGCATATTTCAGCAGCGATAACAGTATGCTTGTTTTTCAGGCTAAAAATCCGGCGTGGAATGCACCTTGCGATCAGATTTATTATTTTCGTTTTGCTGATGGCGACATGAGCGATGGTCAGCCTCCTCTGTTAAGCAATGGCGTTGGACGCACCACCTGTTCATTTTTTATGCCGGGAGACACAACCGTTTTATACGCTTCCACACGCTCAGGAGGAAAATCCTGCCCGCCCGAACCTGAAAGACGCACCGATGGCAAATACCTGTGGCCCATATATGGCGATTTTGATATATACGTAGCTGATCTCAAGGGGAACCTGGTAGATACACTTATAAAGTCGCCGGGTTATGATGCCGAAGCTACCGTTTCGCCAAAGGGGGATCTCATTGTATTTACCTCCGATCGTACAGGGGACCTGGAACTTTTTACGTGTAACATTGATGGAAGTAATGTAAAACAAATCACTTCTGGTCTGGGTTACGATGGTGGTGCTTTCTTTTCACCTGATGGCACAAAACTGGTTTTCAGGTCATCACGGCCAAAAACGCCCGAAGAAATTAAAGAATACAAAGATTTGCTGAAAGAAGGTTTGGTAGCACCAACTCAAATGGAAATTTATACCTGCAATGTAGATGGAAACGATTTGAGGCAAGTTACCAATTTAGGTAAAGCTAACTGGGCACCATACTTCCATCCTTCAGGCGAAAAAATAATCTTCAGCTCAAACCATGCAAGTAACAGGGGGTTTGAATTTAACCTCTACATGATAAATGTGGATGGTACAGGGCTGGAAAGAATAACCTACGATAATGTGTTTGACTCCTTCCCAATGTTCTCCTATGATGGAAAAAAGCTGATCTTTTCATCTAACCGTAACAATGGTGGTACACGTGACACCAATATGTTTATTGCTGATTGGGTGGATTAAACTGCCGCCAAATCCATATCTTTGCGCAAAGTAACCGGATATGTCCTTTGCCAAAGACGCATTTATTTACCTCTCCAGTTTTACCGGTGAGCACATCATCGCCAGATATAGCAGTACGCTCAATCCGGTGATTGAGGTGGCACTTGTAAATGGCCGGTATCAGTTAAATGCAGGGAGTGTAAATTACTCTTATGGCCCATTGCATGATGCATTCCGGAAATATTTCACCAAGGATCCTCCCCTGCTCTCAGAGGAGCAGGAAGTACTCATCCTGGGCTTCGGCGGGGGCAGTGTAGCAGTGATTTTGCGGGATGAACTACTGCTGAATGTGCCAATTACCGGTGTGGAAGCCGACAAAGAGATGCTTAATGCGGCCCGTGAACACTTTAACATTGGACGTCTAAACAGGCTCACTCTGTTGGAAACCGATGCCCTGGACTTCATGGAACAAAACAGCAGGCAATGGGCTTTAATTGTCATTGACATCTATATTGATGCCACCGTACCGCCGGCATTTGAAACGGAATCGTTTATACAGAAAGTAAAACAACTGCTGCTTCCGGGAGGTAAAGTTGTATTCAACAAATTTGCAGATAACGAAGCTACTGAAAATGAACGCATCGCCCTTGAAGGCATTTTCAAACAGACCTTTGACAAGGTGCAGACTTTTAAAATTCCCGTAAACAAAAAAGCGCCGAACTATATGATCACCGGTTCGGTTGCTCCATAATATTTATCTTTGGATGCCATGATGGATACAACGAAAGACTTTACCGATTTGATTGCCCGGGAATTGAACCTCCAGCCCTGGCAGGTATTCAACACCCTGAAACTGATGGCCGGCGGGGCCACCATCCCTTTCATTGCCCGTTACCGCAAAGAGATGACCGGTACCCTGGATGAAGTGAAACTGGCAGCCATCCGCGATCGCAACCAACAACTGCTTGACATTGAGAAACGGCGTGAAGCGATTTTAAACGCTATACGTGAGCAGGAAAAACTTACTCCCGAGCTGGAAAAGCAGCTCCATGCTGCTCAATCGCTCGTTGAACTGGAAGATTTATACCTGCCGTATAAACAAAAGCGAAAAACCCGTGCTTCCATCGCCCGGGAGCGTGGGCTGGAACCTTTGGCAAAGCTGCTGATGGACCAGGGAAACTTTCATCCAGAGGAAAAAGCAGCGGCGTATATTGATGCTGAGAAGGCCGTTGAGAGTGCAGAAGATGCTTTGGCAGGAGCCAGAGATATCATTGCAGAATGGGTAAATGAAAGTCTGCCTGCCAGGGAACGCATTCGCAATTTGTTCACCCGTGAAGCTACCATTTCATCCAAACCGGTAAAAGGCAAAGAGCTGGAAGGCATACTGTTCCAGAACTATTACGATATTAGTGAACCCTTACTTCGTGCACCCTCCCACCGCATTCTGGCCATGTTCAGGGGCGAAGAAGAGGGATTTTTACGCATTACGGTAAACCCCGATGAAGAAAAAGCGCGTGCACAACTGAACCGGATATTTGTTAAATCAGAGAATGAAGCCGGGGATCAGGTGGAAATGGCGGTAAAGGATGCTTACAAAAGATTGCTTCAGCCATCCATGGAGACAGAAATGCGTGCCCTGGCCAAACAAAAAGCCGACGAAGAAGCCATCCGGGTTTTCGTGACCAACCTTCGGCAATTGCTGCTTACCGCACCCCTTGGGCAGAAAAACATACTGGCCATTGATCCGGGCTTCCGTACCGGGTGCAAAGTGGTCTGCCTCGACCGCCAGGGACGCCTGCTGCACAACGAAACCATCTATCCCCATCCGCCACAAAGCGAAGTGAGTGAAGCCGTGGCAAAAATCAGGAACCTGGTTGCTGTTTATGGTACCGAAGCAGTGGCCATCGGCAATGGGACGGCCGGACGTGAAACAGAAAACTTCATCCGAAAAATACCATTCAACAGGCCATTGATTTCGATAATGGTGAATGAAAGTGGAGCTTCGGTATATTCAGCTTCAGCGGTGGCCCGCGAAGAATTTCCCGACTACGATGTAACGGTAAGGGGAGCAGTTTCTATCGGCCGGCGATTGATGGATCCGCTGGCAGAACTGGTAAAAATTGACCCTAAATCCATAGGCGTAGGACAATATCAACACGATGTAAATCAAAATGCCCTGCAACGCAGCCTCGAAGATACAGTAATCAGTTGCGTAAACCAGGTGGGCGTTGAGCTGAATACAGCCAGCAAGCAACTGCTCAGCTATGTTTCGGGCGTTGGCCCGGGCCTGGCTGAGAATATAATTTCATATCGCAATAAAAACGGCATTTTTAAATCGCGTCATGAACTTATGAAGGTAAAGCGCTTTGGGGATAAGGCTTTTGAACAGGCGGCCGGCTTTCTGCGTATCCGCGATGCCGAAAATCCCTTAGACCGCAGTGCGGTGCATCCCGAAAGTTATGCTATTGTTCAACAAATGGCCAACGACCTCAATTGCTCCATCAGCGATCTGATAGAAAATGCTTCACTTCGGGAACAAATTCAGCCGCAGCGATACATATCTGATACCGTTGGACTGCCCACCATCAATGATATTATTACTGAGCTGGCCAAACCTGGTCGTGATCCCCGGGAGGAGTTTGATCTTTTTGAGTTTGACCCAAACATTCACGCCATACAGGACCTGAAACCCGGAATGGTTTTAAATGGCCTCATCACCAATATTACAGCTTTCGGTGCTTTTGTTGATATTGGCGTTCACCAGGATGGACTGGTGCACGTGAGCCAGCTTACCAACCATTTTGTGCGCGACCCCAACCAGGTGGTTAAGCTCAACCAAAAAGTGAGGGTTAAGGTGATGGATGTGGATGTTAACCGCAAGCGGATTTCACTCTCGATGAAAGAAGCCCAGGGTTTATAATTTTTCAGACAAAGCAGCGTTTTCACTACATTGTTGTGTTTTAATGATTAGGCCGATATAGATTGACTAAATGAAAAGAATACTATTGTCTTTTATTATTTTTACCACTTTTAGCACTTTTTCTGCTCAGGCCCAGCGTATTATGGGTGCTGTGTTTACGGGATTTAATGCCAGCCAGGTAGATGGCGATGAAGTTTATGGTTATAAAAAATTCGGATTAAATATTGGTGCTGCGGCCATTATTCCCATAGACGACAAGTGGTCTATAAGCCTTGAGAATGCCTATAGTGAAAAAGGGGCGCACCAGCGTCCCCGGTTTCTCGATTCACTGGATGGCTCCTACGACCTAAAGCTAAACTACCTTGAAGTACCGCTCATGGTGCACTTTACCGACAAAGACATCGTTACCTTTGGTGCTGGCATGTCGTGGGGAAGGCTCATTGGCATCAGTGAGCAGCGAAATGGCTATGAGATGGCAGGCACTACCCTTGAAAGCGGCATATACCGCAATGCAGACCTCAATCTACTGCTCGATGTCCGCTTCAGGTTATACAAACGCTTTCATTTTGATGTCCGTTACGCTTATTCGATCCGTCCTATTGCCACCCGTGAAATTATAGACTCAAAAACCGGCTATCCCAACATCAGGGAACAATATAATGGCTTATTCTCATTCCGGATAATGTATAAATTCAACGAACAGATTAGTGAAGACAGCAGGAGGAATAAGTAAATTTCTAATTTCCAACTTCTAATTATCAACTTCTAATTTCTATCTTCTATCTTCTATCTTCTATCTTCTAACCTCTAACTTCTAACCTCTAACTTCTGTCATCCAACTTGCCAAGAGTATTCAATTATTCAGCATTAAATCATCAAATTTCACCCTGAGGCGCACAGACCTAAAATCCGCCTAAGACGGAGGAACGACGATTCGGGATCAAATCAACACATCCCGTCTAAGGCGGACGAGCCTGCTCCGCCTTAAACGGACGGACAGGCTTGAGCGTAGCGAAATCCCGAGAGCGTCCCGTACGTACGGAATTCGGGAAACACATCAACTTCCCTACTCCCCAAAGACCTGACAAGTTGCCTTCGACAAAGAGCTCAGGCACCGGAAAACTTGTTAGGACATCCCGTCTCAACGACTCAACACATCAACACATCAACACATCAACTCATTACCAACCTTGTATTTCCAAACAAAATTGTATATCTTTGACCTCATATTTGTAAGAAATGAACCTGCAATACCTATCCGAAAGCACCTATCTACTGCCCGTTTGCAGCCGCGTCCTGTACGCAAGGGATGCGGGATTAGCTATTTCGATGGGGGGGGGGGTATTGCAAGCCTGGTAATTGCTGTTTCAGCTTGCTAAAAAACTGCACAAGCAGTACAAGCAAAGCCATGCAGTTTTCGGGTTATCTCAAAAGATTCCCTCCTTAGTTTACAAGGTAATAAAGTGCATTTTCTGTTTTAATCCTCATTTTATTGACCTTAATTTTTACAAAAATGAAAAAGCAAATTATCATTTGGTTAGTTGGGTGTCTGTTGCTTGGCTGTAATGCATATGCTCAAAACCAGGCAAATATCTGGTATTTTGGATATAAACACGGACTTGATTTCAATTCGGGGTACGCAGAATATCTGGATGATTGTCCGGAATGGCAGTATTACACCACCAGTATTTCTGATACGAATGGTAATTTGCTTTTTTTTACTGATGGACAAACCGTCTGGAACAAAGAGCGGGAAATTATGATAAACGGCGAAGGCCTTCATGGTGACCGCTATAACCCTCAGCCTGCAGTAATTTGCCCTGACCCAGGGAATGCAGATAGATATTATGTATTTACAGTAGGCTCACCTGACATTCATAAAGGCCTTGAATACAACATTATAGGCATGGCCCTTGACAATGGCAATGGCTCTGTTGTGACTAAAAATGTAGTGGTACCAGCCGGCGAGTTTGCAAAACACAAAATAACAGCAGTAAAAAAAGCAAATAATGTAGATTACTGGATTATTACCAGGTTCGATGACCCAAATAATCCAAATGTATGGGCTTGTTTTAGTCTCACTGCAACAGGATTAGACCCCATTCCCGTGATTAGCCCGGCGCGTTACAGTGTAAACGCATGGATGCAACACGGAGCGGTAAAGGTCTCTCATGACCAAAAAAAAATAATTTCAGTGCAAAGTGGTGATGCTGGCTCTCATGGTAGATTTGATGTTTGCAATTTTGACATCATTACAGGAGAAATAGATCATAGATTTTACATAAAAGAACATAATAGCAATCCCGATGGTTTCGGAATCTATGGTATGGAAATTACTCCCGATTCTAAACTCCTCTATATTTCTTTTTATGCTTTTCATCAGGCGCCGCTTTCATATTTATCATTTGTTTACCAGTATGACTTAACCAGAACAGACTCCCTTGGTTTTTTAAATTCGAGGCTTGTTGTCAGCACAGATAGTCGTGCCAGTAGCTTGCAACTGGGTCCAGATGGCAAAATATATGTTTCAACTATTAGCAGTGATCCTTTCAATTCCAGATATCTTGGGGTAATTCACAATGTGTGGGAAAGGGGTATTTTCTGTAATTATGAAAAAAACGCAGTTGATATAGGTGTATACAATGGTCATTCTGGGTCCACCCTACCCTCCTTCCCTTCCGAACTCCTCTACCGCTTTGTGTGGCAGGGTGGCCCATGTGCCAAAACCCCCTTCACCTTCCGCCACCGCTTTATTCCTGAGCCCGACAGCATCGTCTGGAATTTCGGTGATGGCACCACTTCAACAGATTTTAACCCAACGCATGTTTTTCAGGCTGGTGGCAACTATGAAGTTCACGCCCATGTGGTTTATCCCGATGGAAGAATTGAAGAAACCTCCCGCGAAGTGGAAGTATTAGCCGTGCCCGAACCCCAAATGCCCGATACGCTCATGCTGTGTACCGGCGAATCCGGTCAACTGGATGCCGGCAGCGGGTT
>SWCA01009055.1_pt1 | contig 40566 bp, 44 predicted proteins | sample 4692961 | NCBI WGS metagenome assembly SWCA01 (sample SAMN10267275, study PRJNA491770) | bioreactor metagenome | isolation source: DHS bioreactor inoculated with | place: Japan: off Shimokita Peninsula
CGGACAACGTCCACCCCGGCTTTTCGGGTGGATTCCAGGTTGACTTCGTTTCTAATCCCCTGAAAAACTCCAATGGAGACAGCCGAAGGATCCCAACCATAAAAACGAATGGTCGGTTTCGAAATTCCCTTGCGCACAAATTCCATGATCGCATCGTCCAATGCCATATTGGTAAAGGCGTTGAATAATGCGAAAGGAATCATACGGAATTTTGTCATTGGGTCGCCTCATCCAAAGTGTTGAGAATATCTTCCAGGGTGATGCCTATCATTTCGGCTTCGTTGCTATCCATTATATATTTGATCTTTCTGAACAACAATTCTTTTTGAATAGGGACAGCCACCCCTGTTAATTCTTCGCTGATTTGATCCAGTGTTTCTTCAGGGTGTAAGAAAAAATCCCCGGTAATTTTCAGACTCTCAATCTTTTCTGAGTATATTACATCCAGCCGCAACATTTTTCCAAATTTTCGAGTGATGGAATTGGTCTTCATCGTTAACTCTCAGAGGAGTATAAGGAACGATGGACATCACTCAATGCCCGTACCTGTTCATATGCGTGGTACGAGGATCGCACCAGGGGCGCGCTTTCCACCCAGCGGAAACCAAGCTCATATCCATATTCTTTTAATTCCTGAAATTCTTCCAGGGTGTAGTAGCGCATGATCGGAAGATGCTGCCGGCTGGGTTGTAAGTATTGCCCAATGGTAAGGATATCCACATTCGAGGTACGCAAATCTCGCATCACGGATTTGACTTCTTCCAGCTCTTCCCCCAGGCCTAACATCATTCCGGATTTGGTGAGCACGTCCGCATTCATCTTTTTTGCGTTTTCCAGAATAGTGTGTGACCATTCGTAGCGGTCCTGCGGTTGAACCTGTTTGAATAAACGGGGTACTGTTTCCACATTGTGGTTCAGGATTTCAGGACGGGCATCCATGACGATCTTTAATGCCTCCAGGCTGCCTTTAAAATCGGGAATGAGCACTTCGACGGAACAGCCGGGTTGGTATTGGCGAATTTTCTCAATAATCATCGCAAAAATAGGCGCACCACCATCCTGGCGGTCATCCCGATTCACACTGGTAATGACCGCGTGTTTAAGCTGCATCGATTTCACTGCCAATGCAACCCGTTCGGGTTCATCCCAATCCACTTGCATGGGTTTACCACGTTTAATATCACAAAAACCACAGGTGCGGGTGCAAACATCGCCTAAGACAAGGAATGTGGCAGTGCCACTGCCCCAACACTCACCCATGTTGGGGCATTTGGCTTCCTCACACACGGTATGCAGTTCTTTGCGCCGCATAAGACCTTTGAGCCAGGTATAAGTCTCACCAGAGGGTTGTTCTACTTTGATCCAGGCAGGCCGGCGAACAGGGGTGGTATCTAATTTTTGGGGGTCAACCCGGTTGCGGGTAGGTTTAAATGTCATGCAGTTATTATAATGGTACAGATTATTAAGTCAATATTTGTTGATAATTATTGTCTAATATGAACCTCTTGACCATAAGACCCACTTTTATGACATAATTGTGTCATCTCAATAAAACTGGGTAATCGGGTGTTTTTGATGTGTACCCGCACACCAGAAACACCCTGACCGATCATTATTGAATGGACATAGAATTTAATTAAATTATTTAATGGTGAGGATCCATGAAAACCAGCTCTAAAATTTATGATGCTTTGATGGAAAATTATTTACTTTTGGTGGAAAGCGACCGTCAGTTTTTTACTCGTTTCCATTTGAGCCAGGTGCGTTATTTTGCTTTATTCCACATATCCCAAAATCCTGAAATATCATTAACAGATTTGAGTAAGAAGTTATTGTGTACCAAAGGCAACACCACCCGGATTATTCAGGGATTGGTGACTGAGAACCTCTTGACTGTTACCAAAGACCAGGATGATCAACGAGCAATGAATCTAAATCTGACTGAAAAAGGTAAGGATTTATTTCAGTTGGTTAAGCGTGAATTCGATGAATTCAATCAATTCAGATTTGGTGGGATAGGTGCTAATCCTGAGAAATTAATTGAATTAAATTTCGTCTTGAAAGCCAAATTAGAAGATAACATCAAAAAGTATTAACAGAAAAGAATGAGAATGTGATAAAATGGTTGATATATCAACTAAATTAAGGAGATGTCACTTTGAATCTTGCTGCGATCTATCACGAAGCCAAAAGTAAATATGCGTATATTTTTAATCAAAGCACATTGCATTTACGTTTAAGAACCGCTCGTGGAGATATCCCTACTGTAACTCTCGTAGGTGGAGACCCATTTCGATGGATTCAAAGCCAGGAAAACCCAACTCATTGGGAGTGGGACAAAACAGCAGCTTTTTTTGAGCCAATGAGATTGGAATATCAAACTCAACTGCATGATTATTGGTTCGTGGCAGTGCAACCACAATGGAAACGGATGCGCTATGCCTTTATTCTGGAGAAGGGTAAACAGAAATTTCTATATGGAAGTCGATCGTTTTATGACCTCCACCAGCAACCGGAAGCGCAGTATGAAACCAGCTATTATTTCAATTTTCCCTACTTAAATCATGAAGATTTGTTTCAACCACCTGATTGGGTGAAGGATACGATCTGGTATCAAATATTCCCGGAACGCTTTGCGGATGGTGATCCCAGTAATAATCCTGAGAACTGCTTACCCTGGGGATCAGAAGAGGACTCGATTTATAAATTTTATGGAGGGGATCTACAGGGGGTGATGGATCACCTGGATGAATTGTCAGATATGGGAATCAATAGCATTTACTTTACCCCGATTTTTGAGTCACCTTCCTCCCACAAATACGATACCACCAATTATTACAAAATTGACCCTGCATTCGGAACGAACGAGTTATTTGGCGAGTTGATGGCAAAAGCCCATCAAAGGGGAATTAAAGTGATGTTGGATGCTGTATTAAATCATTGCGGCTGGTTTCATCCCTTTTGGCAGGATGTTGTCAAACATGGCAGAAATTCCCAATACTATGATTGCTTTTTCATCGCCAGAGAACCCATCCTCAATTTCGAGATGGAAGAAGGTCAATTACCCAAGGTAGGTCTGGATGAACGCGGACGCTTGAATTATGCGACATTTGCCTTTACCCCTTTGATGCCAAAATGGAATACGGCTCATCCATTGGTAAAAGAACATTTATTAGGCGCAATCCGTTATTGGACGGAAACTTATCATGTGGATGGCTGGCGATTAGATGTCTCCAATGAGGTCCCCCATGCTTTTTGGCGTGAATTTCGTCAAATGGTCAAACAAATCAACCCGGATATTTATATTCTGGGTGAAAATTGGGATAATTCCTATCCCTGGTTGCTGGGTGACCAATTCGATGGTGTCATGAATTACGAATTAACCTATCCAATCTGGTTTTTGTTGGGTGAGAAAGGGATGGTGAAAGAAAAATTTGATGTTCTTCAATATCAGCAAGCCATCAATCAATTACTGGTCAGTTATCCAAAGCACACTTTACCCGGCATGTATAACTTAATTGATAGTCATGATACCCCACGAATTTTAAGTATTGTGGGTGATCAGATCGAAAAAGTGAAACTGGCTTATTTACTCCAATTCACCTTTGCAGGAGCCCCCAGTATCTACTATGGCAGCGAGATTGGGTTGGCAGGTCCGGAAGGATACAATCGCCGGTGCATGCCCTGGGATGCCTCAAAACAGGATCAGGATTTACGTCTTTTTGTCAAAAAGCTAATTGAGCTCAGAAAACAAAATCCGGTTTTTGCGGAGGTTGATATGGAATGGTTGCTTCTTGATAATGAGCAACAAGCCTTTATCTTCAAAAAAGAATTAAATGGCTCACAATTAATCGTGATGGTAAACACCAATGAGGAAAGTATCTCCTTAAAAACCCCCGGATCACTGTATAACACAGCTTTTCAGGATTTGATGACCGAAAGGAAAATCAAATTAAATTCTGAAATCAAACTGGAAAAACTGGGATTTAGATTACTCTTGCGGTCTTAACGAGATGTCCATCATTTATCAATTATCTTCACAACAAAAAGAACGCAGTGAGCGGGGGAATGGCCGTGTCTGTAAGTTAGTTTTGAATAATCCCGTTTTGATCCATGAAATTGTTGATTGCCTTGATTGTAAAGACCCAGCGTTATTGGGGGATTGCGTCGAGGTCGGACAATGCTGGCCAGCCATGCATGCGGAATTTATCAGCCGTAAATTTCCGGATTGACCACATAAGGCAAGCGTTCTCCGCGCAACCCTGCCAATAAATTCCCGGCAGCAATGATGGCCATGTTGTCACGGCTGGTGGTGCTGGCACTGGCAATATGTGGGCAAACGATCAGATTATCCAGGGTTAACAACGGGCTGTCCAAAGGTAAAGGCTCTGGGTCGGAAACATCAATGCCGGCGGCAAAGATTTTGTGATGCTTAAGCGCCTCGTAGAGAGCATTCTGATCAACGATCTCCCCTCTGGCGGTGTTGACTAACACAGCATTGGTTTTCATTTTGGCAAAAGCTTCAGCATCGATCAGATGCCTGGTTTCGGGAGTCAGTGGTGTGTGTATTGAGATAAAGTCAGATTCGCGATAAAGGGTGTTCAAGTCCACCTTGATCACACCTGCCATTGGCTGAGCCGTGGGACCATAAACCAGAATGCGCATCCCAAACCCGGTCGCCCGTCTGGCCATGGCTTTGCCAATACGACCAAATCCGATGATGCCCAGAGTGGCACCGGCGATATCAACCCCTAATAATGTGGATGGGCCCCAGGTTTTCCACTTGCCAGCCTGCACGTATTTTTCTGCTTCAACAACTCTGCGGCCAGCACTCATCATCAGAGCAAAAGCAAAATCGGCGGTGGCTTCGGTTAAAACACCGGGCGTATTACCCACAGCAATTTTGTGTTGGGAGGCTGTGTGTGTGTCAATATTGTTGTATCCAACCGCATAATTGCTGATGACTCGCAGATTTTCACCGGCAGTCCGGATCACTTCGGCATCGATTGAATCAGATAATAAAGATAAAATGCCATCCACACCAGGCACATGCTGCAGTAATTCAGTTTTTGTGGGCGGTAGATCTTTGTCCCACAGGTCAACTTCACATTCTGCATAGACCAGGTTCAAACCTGCATCGGGAATACGACGGGTGATAAATACTTTAGGTTTGCTCATTTTTTATCCTTGTTATGATTTCTTTGTTATTTTTACCAGACAAATGGTAAGGCAGCAAATGAATAAAAATGGATTGCGGTTATTTTTAAGATGATTAATTTCAAAAATCGACGGCAGGATTCTCATTTCTTTGATATCATCCTTTCATAATGATACCAGCAGCATTCCAGACAGCCACCTTAGCCAGTCACCCTTATGGTGCTCAAATCACTTCGATATTATCTGTTGCAATAAACGCGGTTGAACCAGGCGAGGCGGTGTCCCGTTTTGTGAAACGAGAGCAGAATCGTTTGAATTGCGGGGGTGAACTTTATCTCCTTGACCAATTTGAGCAGGTTTATTTACTCGCATTTGGCAAGGCAGCGCTGCCGATGAGTACTGCCCTGGTTGAGATTCTGGGAAAGCGCTTGACAAAGGGTTGGGTAGTACCCAAATATGTTTCCGACGATCATGATCCCAGATTAACCATCCAGCCGGGCAGCCATCCTCTGCCGGATGAGAATAGTCTCCAGGCTGGCGAAATGCTGTTAGAGGCTGCCAGGTCTTTCAATGCGAACGATCTGGTTTTCTGCCTGATTTCCGGCGGAGGGTCTGCTCTGGTAACAGTTCCCAGCCCGGGGGTATCCCTGGCGGACATGCGTGAATTGACTCGCCAATTACTGGCCTGTGGTGCCAGGATTGATGAGATCAACACCTTACGCCGTCATCTGGATCTGATCAAAGGGGGAGGGTTGGCAAAGCATATCGCACCCGCACAACTGGTGAGTTTGATCCTTTCGGATGTGGTCAATAGTCCTTTGGAAGCCATCGCATCCGGAGCGACTGCGCCAGACCCCAGCACCTTGCAGGAAGTCAGATCCATTCTTAGCAAGTACGGCCTGGTAAACAAAATTCCGACCTCCATTTTGAAGCATCTTGACCAGCAGCTTGAGACGCCAAAACCGGGAGATGAATTGTTTTCGAAGGTGAAAAATATCCTGGTCGGGAGTAATGAGTTAGCAGCACGCGCTGCTGCTGAACAAGCGCAGCAATTTGGATTTAAACTCATTGATTTAGGCAATGCCTGGCAGGGAGAAGCCCGGGAGGTGGCGAAAATTCTGGTGGAAAAATTGATTTCTGCTGAGCAGGCCACCTTGTGTATGATCGCCGGAGGAGAAACCACGGTCACGTTGCAGGGTTCTGGCAAAGGAGGCCGAAATCTGGAGTTAGCGCTGGCAGCAGTGCCATTGCTGGCTGGATTGACGGACGTGATGCTGGTAACTCTGGCTACGGATGGAGAAGATGGCCCCACCGACGCTGCCGGCGCAGTCGTGACCGGGGAAACAGCGGATCGTGCCTCTGCTTTAGGGCTTGACCCAACAGCGTTTCTAGCAAATAATGATTCGTATCATTTTTTTGAGAAATTAGGTGACCTTCTCCAACCTGGTCCAACCGGCACAAATGTCAATGATTTAACGTTTCTGCTGCGATTCTAAAAAGTGAATCTCCGATGAGGAACATCCTTTGGAATCAGACAATCTTTTTTTGAAGGTTTTTTACCATCGATTCCATCAAAGATTGTTGACGCTCCATATCGGCAACCAATTTGAGCTGTGTCCGGCAGCGCTGAAGATTCTGTTTGGGATAATGGGTTCGGAAATATTGATTGCCCTGTAAATAATCGCTTAGAAAGCGGATACCATTTTCCATGGTGATCATCCAGGGGCTGAGTGCCAACCAGGATATCTCCAGGGGTGTCAATATATCCCCAGCAGAAGACAGATAACCTTCAGTGTAGGCTTCAAAAACTGGCATTTGAAATTCCACCTTGCTCAGATCAGGCTCGTCCTCTGCTGCCGGATTGCCCATCGCCCGCAAGGCATCGCCAAAGTCGAATAAGGCTGATCCTGGCATGATCGTGTCCAGATCAATCAGGCAGATTGCCTGGTGGGTATCCAGGTCAAAGAGAATATTATCGATTTTTGTATCGTTGTGGGTTACCCGCCACGGAAGGCGCTGCTCAACCAGGGCATCCCAAAATAACCCGAATTGGTGAGCTCTTTCACTCAGAAAATTAATTTCACTTTGAATTTCCTGGATGGAGGTGATGTCAGAGTTCGAAACCACTGCCAGAAAATCCTGGTACCGTTTCGGCGTGTTGTGAAAATCGGGGATGGAGATGTTCAGGGATTGAACCGGATAGTCTTTCAAGTGCTTCAAAAATAAACCGGTCGCCCTGCCGGCTTCATAAACCTGGAAAAGATTATTCGTTATCTGGGTGGTGTAGCTGTTTCCAATTTTTTCATACATTCGCCAGACACACCCATCGGGAGCCTGGTAAAACAGCTGCCCGGAATGGGTCGGAATAATCCTTAAATGTTTTTGGGTAGGAGTTTGATTATGTAAAAAATTGAGGATATTGACAATGTTTTCCATTAACCCGGCGGGATCAGGAAAAACATGGGTGTTGACTTTTTGCAGAATGGTCTCTGGAAATTGTGGGTGGTCAGAATGAATATACCAACCTTCATGAATATGACCATCCATAATGCGATCGCACTGATATTCAGTGTCACCTAAAAATGAATTTACAGAATATGAGAGATCAGGGGAATCCATTTTTTAATTAAAACACAAGAATGGCGATTAAACCAACCATGAGACAGATGACCAGCGATGGAAGCAACGTGAAACGAATGATTTTTCCTTCACTGCCCTGCAGGTTAACCACCGAACTGGCAGCAACAACATTGACCACACAAATCATATTGCCCACAGCAGCCCCGACCGTCTGCAAGGCATTGATCAGTGCCGGGTCCAGTTTATTTTCGATAGCAGCTCCAAACTGAAAGAGTGAAAACATTAAATTGCTGAAGGTGGCACTCCCGGAAATAAATGCCCCCAACGAACCGACATAGGGTGCAAATAATGGCCAGACCGGACCCAGTACAGAAGCCATACTGGCAGCCAGTTCTATGGGCATGCTGCCCAGATTGAGCCCATTAAAACCTGAGTTGATAAAGATACGCACCAATGGGACGGCTGTGCCCAGGGCTATGCTGCTGCTGATCAGGCTGGTGGCTGAATTTTTGAAAGCTTCGGCCAGTTGTTTTTTTCTCATGCGCAAAAAAAATACACTGCCCAGGGCGGTAAGTGTGAAGATAGCACCGGGCGAGTATAGAGGCGCAAATTGAGTCGATATTTCTGTTCCCAATATGTTTGCCCATCCAATCTGAGGAATGTTGAGAATTCCCTTCAACGGCAAGAAAGGTAGTCGGGTTAATAACAATATCATGGTTCCAATCAGATAGGGTGCTAAAGCCTTCCAGGTTGGAATTTTCATCGGTTCTTTCAGGGAAACCAATTGCACTGGCGCGGCTGCATGAAAGAACCAGGGTTCTTTAGGAAGCAGAATGCCTTTTTTTGCCAATATTGACATGCTGATCAACGCCAATAGACTGCCCAGCAAAGTAGGAAATTCGGGGCCGAGGAACACCGCAATCAAGACTGCAAAGGTCGTGAAGGTGAAACCGGATAATAGAGCAAATTTCCAGATCGCCAGCCCTTCTTTCCAGCTTTTATGTTCACCCCAGAAACGGGTCAGCATCGCAGACAGTAATAATGGCAGCAATGTGCCGGGTAACCAATTCAAGAGGGCTGATTTCGCACTGACAATGTGTAAATACTCGCTGAGGGGCACATTTCCTAAATAATTGGCAACAATGGGTGCCAGATCGGGTCCTTGCTGTAACCCCTGTGCCAGACCCACAAAAATGGTGGTGCCAACACTTCCGTAGGTCACCGGAAAGCTATTGGAAATCAGTGCCAGAACAACAGCCGCTAATGGTGGAAACCCCAGAGCAACCAGTAAGGGAGCACAGATTGCGGCGGGTGTGCCAAAACCAGAGGCCCCTTCCAGAAAAGCACCAAACAGCCAGGCGATCAGGATCACCTGCACACGCCGATCAGGGGAGATATTGGTGAAAAAATGACGAATGGTATCAACAGCTCCACTGGATCGCAAAACATTCAGCAGAAAAACTGCGCCAAAGATGATCCAGAGGACAGAAAAAGCAATAATGACACCTTCCAGGGAGGCAGCAGCTACCTGGATCAGGGGTATCTTCCAGATGATAAAAGCCAATCCGGCATGAATCAACCAACTGAGTGGCATGGCTTTTACAGCGGGTAAGCGTAGGATGACTAAAAAAATGAGAACTAATAAAACCGGCGAAATGGCAACGAGAAATAATGATGCGTTCATGAACCCTGCTGATGATTGATTTGGATCGATTTTACCATTGGAATGCCAACCACGTTGGAGGAGTTCATTGATGAATAGATGCTGTCCAATTGCGCTAGATTGAAAGCGTATATAATCAATTTAATCCTGTGTCGTGAGGTGAACATGTCCGGTCGCTATGAAAATTATCAATCTCCTTTCAGTTGGCGTTACGCCAGTGCGGAGATGCGCTCTTTATGGAGTGAACACCAGAAACGCTTATTATGGCGGAAAATTTGGGTTGCCCTGGCAGAGGTGGAATCCGAATTTGGTCTTTTTTCGGCTGAGATGGTTGATGAATTGGAATTGCATGCGACGGAAATCGATGTTGAAACAGCATTAGAAATCGAAGCGCAAATTCACCACGACCTGATGGCAGAATTAAAAACGTTTGCGGCTCAGTGTCCACAGTCCGGTGGTGTTTTGCATTTGGGGGCAACTTCGATGGATATTGAGGATAATGCGGATGCGCTGCGTTTACGATCATCCCTGGATCTCATTCTCGCCACCCTCAAAGAGTTATTATCGGTTTTTGCTAACCAGATCGAGAAACTGATTGACATCCCCATCATTGCCTATACCCATCTGCAGCCAGCCGAGCCATCCCTGCTTGGATATCGAATGGCGTTTCACGCGCAAGACTTGCTACTTGACTGGCAGGAAATCAACCGGGTAAGAGCTGGTATTCGCGGAAAGGGATTTAAAGGGGCGGTGGGGACTGCGGCTGCTTATGGTGACCTGATCGGTGCGGATCAACTGGATGGCTTTGAAGCGAGGTTGAGCCAGCTTTTGGATCTACAATTCTTTGCGGTTACGCATCAAACCTATCCACGTAAGCAGGATATTCTGGTGCTGAATAGCCTGGCGGGGTTAGGGGCTACCCTGTCAAAATTTGCATTCGATTTGCGTATTTTGCAAAGTCCCTCAGTTGGTGAACTCAGCGAGCCATTTGGTAAACATCAGGTGGGGTCATCTGCCATGCCATTTAAACGCAATCCCATTAATGCCGAGAAAATTAATTCACTGGCACGCCAGCTTTCAGTGTACCCGCAAATTGCCTGGCAAAATGCTGCGTCCTCGTTGTTAGAAAGAACATTGGACGATAGTGCCAACCGGCGTACGATATTGCCGGAAGCATTTTTGACTGCGGATGAAATCCTGCGTGTCAGTCATCGGATTCTCCAGGGATTGATCATTAATGAAAACGCCATTCAACGAAATCTGGAAATGTATGCACCCTTTGCAATGACAGAACGCATCCTGATGCTGGCTGGCAAACGCGGAGCTGACCGTCAGATGATGCATGAATTGTTGCGCCAACAGGCGATCTCAGCCTGGGGTGAAGTTCAAAATGGCCGCTCAAATCCATTAATTGAGAATTTGTCCAGGTCGAGCGATGTTCTGCAATGGGTCTCTGCGGAAGAAATCAGACAATTGGCCGACCTGAATTCCTATACAGGTTTTGCCAGACAACATGCGCTGGATTTAGTATCTGAAATTCGAAAACAAATTCAATAATTTGTGGTCAGGATATAAATTTCCCTTTAATCAAAATTTCGCTTGGGTTTACACCCATTTTTTCCTATAATGGAAGGAAATTGTCTGAACAATTAAAAGAAAACTTTATTGGAGAAATGATGAACGATGCCTTATTTGCTCAAATTGATTCCCTTACTTTTGATGATGTGTTGGTTGAACCTGGATTCAGTCAGGTTTTGCCGGTCCAGGTGGATGTGCAAGCACTGCTCACACGGGAAATAAGTCTACAGATACCTTTGTTATCGGCGGCCATGGATACGGTCACAGAATCACGTCTGGCGATTGCACTGGCACGTGAAGGTGGAATTGGGATCATTCATCGTAATCTTTCAGCAGAAGATCAGGCACGAGAGGTGGAAATTGTCAAACGCTCAGAATCCGGCATGATTTCAGATCCGATTACTCTTCCACCGACAGCCTCACTGGCAGAAGCATCCGCCATTATGGAGAAATTTCACATCAGCGGAGTCCCGATCATAGAGCCGGGGGGAGAAAAACTGGTAGGAATTTTGACCAATCGTGATGTGCGCTTCATCGAACCGGAAGATTTGTCGCGTCCGGTCAGTGAATTCATGACCTATGAGCGCCTGATCACAGCCGAATTGGGTACCACCCTTGATCAGGCAAAAAGCATTCTGCAAAAATATCGGATTGAAAAGTTACCTTTGGTGGATAAAGATGGCCACCTGAAAGGGCTGATCACCGTTAAGGATATTCAGAAAAAACTTCAATTTCCGCATGCTGCCAAAGATTCCTCTGGTAGATTACTGGTCGGTGCTGCGGTAGGGGTGGGGCCTGATCTGGACACCCGAATCGAAACCATGGCTGCAAAAAATCTGGATGTTGTCGTGATTGACACGGCACATGGACATACAGCCGGCGTTTTAGAAGCAATCAAACGGATTAAAACCATCTGCCCTGAAATGCCAGTGATCGCCGGGAATGTAGTAACCGAGGAGGGAGCCCAGGCACTCATCGATGCCGGGGTGGATGCCATCAAAGTTGGAGTGGGTGCCGGTTCAATTTGCACCACGCGCGTGGTGTCAGGGGCGGGTATGCCGCAATTGAGTGCCATCTATCGCTGTGCCAAAGTTGCCAGACGTTACTCCATTCCCGTGATCGCCGATGGTGGCATCAAGTTCAGCGGGGATATCGTCAAGGCGATTGTGGCCGGAGCGGATACGGTCATGTTGGGCAGTTTGTTAGCCGGTTTGAAGGAATCTCCTGGCGAGGACATCCTGTATGAAGGCAGACAATTCAAAGCTTACCGGGGAATGGGATCCATGGGTGCACTGCAAGGGTATGGAAAGGATCGTTATGGCTCCGGTCAGTCAGGGGCCGGAAAATTGGTGCCGGAAGGGGTGGAAGGGATGGTGCCCTACAAAGGTGCATTAACAGATTTTATTTTTCAGCTGGTAGGGGGATTGCGTTCAGGCATGGGTTATGCTGGAGCTGCCAATTTAGAGGATTTGCGTACAAAAACCCGTCTGGTGCGCATTACCAACGCCGGATTGATCGAATCGCATCCGCATGATATTACCATTACACGTGAAGCCCCAAATTACCAGCGCGGAGATCAATAAATTTGCGAGAATTTAAATAAAATAGATCAAAACAAGAGGTTTTTCAGGCTAACTCTGCTAAAATTATTCAATGACAGACGACAATGGACCAAAAACTCTTCTCGAAATCAAGGATTATGTAGATCGAAATCCACTGGATCCAGCTGCCTGGATGAAGATGGGTTATTTCCATCTGGATGCCGATCAGCAATCAGAGGCTAAGAAATGCTTTCTAAAAGTCCTCGAATTAGACCCTGGTGACGTGGAAGCGCAGGTTAATCTTGACCGGATCCATCTCCTTGAGAACCAAAAAGGTTCCAAACGGAAAGCCATTAAAGTAGATCGGCTTGAATGGATCGAGACCGAAATCCCGCTCTGGTTGCAACTGGTGATCGGTCTTTTTAGTTTTCTGGTGATATTTCTTCTGGCGATGGTCGAAAATTGGACAGCTGCGGATATGATCTGGAGTTTGTGGATTACCAGCTTAACCATCGGGTATTGTTACTTATTTGCGGGGATTATCAGCGATGCATTGAGACGTCAAATGTTCGACGAAAGCAGCCTGATCAATCGGCTTTTTCAGGATACGTTCCCATTGGCAGTTAAGTTTGTTTTCATTTTCATCAGCATGGGCTTCCAATTGATTTTCTTCACCTTGCATTTTGGAATCTTTCATTTTGTCTTTTCCATCTTTTTGAATGATTTATTTCCCATCCTGGATCGCTCATTCGAAAAATTTTCGGACTTTTTCTTCTACATCGGCATCAGTCTCAAATCCTATTGGCCGGTGATCCTTTTTACTGCGCTTGCTTCTCTGCGAAAATTCCAACGAATTCTCAGTCAAAGTGAAGGAAATTTTGCAAAAAGCGCTTATACCAATCTCTTAAAGATCTTTGTAAGTATCTTTTTGTTTTCAGGATTAAGTGTCACAGGATTTCAAACATGGATGTTAGCATTAATTTTTATTTTTTATTTCTACCCATTCACTGCTTTTTTTGAATTCTTAAAAAAACTCAAAAAAAAGCCTGTGGTAGCTGATAAGATAAACGATTAGAGGGGGATATAGACGGATAGGATCAAGCCGAGAGCGTACAGCAGGCTGAAAATCAGCGTTAATTGGCCCGTCCCGGCCAGAGTTTTATTCAAAACTTTTCCTCTTTGATTTATGACTGAACTGCTGGTTGAAAAAACCAGGGGCAAAGAAAACCAGGTTAATAATAACCAGGGAGTAGCCAAGTCACTGATACTTAACAGCACCACGATAACGAAGGCCAAAACGACAACACTGATAAATTCCTGACGTGCCCATTCTAAACCAAAGCGCACCGCTAAAGTTCTTTTGTTGGCAGCTTTATCACTTTCATAATCTCTGACGTTATTTACCACCAGGATAGCGACGATTAACAAGCCAACTGGAATACTGGATAATAGGGCCAACTGACTGATGGTTCGGGTTTGGGCATAGTATGTTCCACAAACAGCGGCGAACCCAAAGAAAATAAACACAAAGATCTCACCCAATCCTTTGTAACCGTACGGGAATGGTCCACCGGTATAAGCAATGGCAGCCAGGATGGCCAGGAAACCGATCAGAACAATGAGCCACCCCGAAACCAATGTCATATAGATACCGCACACTGCCGCCAACCCAAAGGTTATCCACATACCTGTTTTGACTTCTTTCGGTGATAAGAGACCTGCCTGTGTGACGCGCAAAGGTCCTAAGCGATTGTGTTGGTCTGCGCCTTTTTCAAAATCAAAGACATCATTGGCTAAATTTGCACCAATCTGCAACAATAATGCTCCCAGAAAAGCTGCCAGAGCAGGACCGAATCGAAAGCTGTGTTCAGCAAACGCAACCGCCGCACCAATAATGACGGGAGAAACCGCGGCTGGTAAAGTTTTTGGGCGTGATGCTAACAGCCACGCCTGGTATTTGGGAATGTTTGTTGGAGAACTCATCAATAAAAAATTTCTTTTCTTAATTGCACAAAGTGTTATCTTTTAGATACACTATTTATACCAGATAGCAAGTCTTATGGAATTTCAAGCTCTCCACGCAGGACAGTAACCGCAGCTCCCCCGACTTTGACCGTTTCAATCTCCTCGCGTGAGCCTACTACTTCCACCTTTGCCTGACCAGGACGCTGCATCCAATGTCCCTGTTCAGCGATGAAAATGGGTTCAGTCAGCAAACCATAATACCACAAGAAAGCCCCCATCCCACCGGTCGCTGATCCGGTAAATGGATCTTCAAAAATGTCGGGTGGTGGGCTGAGATGACGCGCAAATGTATTTCCGGCTGGGCTTAGCCCTTTCAGGCAGAAGAAATGCGAAGAAAACCAATCACTGGTCCGGTGTAATTCCTGATAAGCTTTGCTGTTGGGGTTGAGTTTTTTGAGCACATCCAGGTCTCTGACACAGATCATTAACTGCGGAGTCCCTGTACTGACGGTTTGAATAGGCACATCCGGCAGCAAATCCTCTGGGGATAACCCGAAGACCGGCAAAATCTCCTCAGGTTCGTAAATCTGTAAAAACTGAGGTTTTTTTTGGCTCATGGTAATGTTTTTTACACGACCACCCTGCGATTGGATTTCAATCGGGATTGGACCAACCTGGAGCTCAAGATGAATGTTGGTTAAATCACCGGTGAGTGGAAGGCGACCAGAATCAACCAGTGCAAAAGTGGTTGCAATCGTTGGGTGACCGGCCAGAGGAATTTCGCCCATTGGAGTGAAATAACGCACACCAAAATCGGCTATGTTTGAGCTTCTTACAAATGAGGATTCTGAGAGATTCATTTCACGGGTGATGGCCAGCATGGTCTGATCATCCAGATCATCTGTATCGAAAAAAATTGCACAGGGATTACCTCCCAGCGCAAGTTCTGTGAAAGCATCGACTTGCATGAATGGATATTTTCGCATCATCACCTTTCGTTTAATCCACACACAAACTATCCTCTGCGGGATTTTCAAATGCAGGTATGGATTCCAGTATTTTTACATCACCGGATTGAGTTACTTTTACTTTCTGCATGAAGGTCGTGTGGGGACCACAACCACACAATTGCTGGCTATAAAGGATTAAGTCAAAACCTTCGGAGGAAGATTGCACATTCGTTATTTGCAATGGATCGGCTAATATTCTGAACCCTTCAAGACCATCCAAATCGAATTTTGGGAAAAAGCCCGTGGCTGCGATTGCATATCCCAGGGCTTGATCCTGACTGGTAACAGGGGCAAAGTTGTATTTCAGGTCTTCCCGATCGCTTACCAGTAAATAATCTCCATCGTTATATACCAGGAGGCGTTGTTTCCATGGGGTTTTACAACCGCTATCCCACAACCCTTTTAAATCCTGGTCATCATTTCGGTGCGTTAAATCAGCTCTGTAACTGCAAATAACGAACACACTTTCTGGGGATAATAAGCCAAGATAATCTGAAGGTATTGTGAGTGTATCACACCCCATTTTTTGGGGAATGCTGCCTTGATTGCAAACAGCCTCCATATCAGTTTGCCACAGGCAGCCGATATTTTCAAAAGGAGACTTCCCTTTAGCTTCGGTAATCTGGGGAGTACTGGTATTAATCACCTCCTGGGATTGATTGCCCAGAGGTAATGCACAGGCTGATATGACAAAAATTATGAACAGGAGAAAAGGGAATACCCCGATCCGTTGCTTTTTTTGTTCCATAGACATCCTCATAACAATGTTTGACCAATTGGCCGGTTAACAATAATTATTGTATTATAGTTTGAATATTTTCCAGAAAAATGGACTTATCAAATTCGACGGCGATCTGGCAGGGATTTTCTTAACCGGCAACTTCCCGCTGAAAGGTTAATGTAGGTTTTCGCCAATCATTGTTTTCAATGATGACATCGGCACGTTGTTGAGGGTGGCAGCGTTCCACATATATTTGATGGGCTGGGAAACAACGTTGAACATATTTTTGTTGAATATTACCCAGAGAACCATAGTATTGGATGTCACGTTTGAAAGCTCTGTCCAGGCTTATATCCTGGTCAATTTCAATAAAAATACGGATATCCCAATAAGAATCGAGTTCCTGCCGTTGTAAAAACAAACCATCAAACAATAAAATGGCATTATCCTGAGCTGTTTCCCAGTCGCTTTCAACAGTCTGATCATTTCTGAAATCAAAAATCTGCCGGCGATATTGGCGATTTCCTCCCGGGCTGAGTGGTTCTAAAACGTTTGAAATCACAGAATCCAGATTGAAGGAATCGTAATAATAGCCTTCCGGAGAATATTCTCCCCGCCGATAGCGGAAATTTTGAGGATGATGAAATCCATCGATGGAGATATTAATAATTTGGCGTTTACTTTTTCTCAAAGGAAAAAGCAATTCTTTGGCTAACATTGACTTGCCAGCGTTGTCCAGTCCATCAATTGCCACTCGCAATGGATGGTCACTCTTTTTTGAAAGGATGTATTTGGTGAGGGCATCCAGTAATTGTGAACGTAACATCAGTATTATTTTTTCCTTTTCTGTAATTTGAGAATCACCAGCAGTAGAAGGGTTGTTACGGGCCAAATCCACCCATACTCGTTTGGTCCGTCTTTTCCTGTTCTAGGGCTGAGCTTGTTTAATCTCAATAGACAATAATCCCTGGTTTTCTCTGCCAATGTTTCATCATCAATTGTCAATGGATGAATGCCAGCAAGCAGAGCAGCGAAGCCACTCCCAATTAACACCTCACGCATGATTTGTAATCGATCAGGATGATTTCCGATATCCTCCGCTCTGGCTTTCCACCAACCATCAGGTAACCAAATTTCAATCTCAGGGTTATGAACCAGGTTTTTATACCAATCCGATTGGATTCCGAAACCGGATGCGCAGTAAATTTCACCGTCTATGGTTGCAAAATTGACCGGTGTGAGATATTTTTCCCCGGTTTTACGACCATAATGAGTGATGACCAGAAAACGCCCCAGGATTTTCGGACAGAAATTGAGCCAACTATCTAATCCAAGCTTCCAAAATAGGACCATAAACTTATTTAAATATTTAAACAGAGTTCTCATTAAATCTTCATTCATCCAAAACCTCTATTCTATTCAAAAAATTGATTCAGAATGGGGATCACCCGAATGAGGGGTTCTTCATAGGGGTGAGCTGAACGGATTGCCTGGAGTGCAGCCCGGACATGTTCCCGAGCGCAATTAATCTCCAGCTTAATTTCTGAAGCTATCTCTATCTCCCCGGCTTTCCCCTGGAATGGATGCGCCCCTTCCAAAGGACGCCAATGGCCGGTGACCTCAGTGGTGGCGAAGACATTGTCATAATTGCCCACAATGCCCGCTTTTGCATCGAGCAATGCTTTTTGCAGCGTTTCCAGATGTTCTGGCGGTAAATAAACTTCTATTTTGAAAATGTTGACATCATCGATAATCATCACTTAAATTCCTCATGATTTATTCGTGAAACCTGATTCGTTTGAATTCGTTTTTTGGTTATTTGGAGGATTGTTTAACAGCAGGTTTATTCTCATTACTTTTTGGAAAAAGCCATTCTTTTAATGCGAAGATACTTTTGATTTTAGACCGGACAGGTGGAGGAACTGCAGGGGGTTGCATGCACAAACATTGATAAATTTGGATAGGGCTTTTTTCATGGACTGGCTGACTGAATTCATCTTCTCTCATTCATGACCTCCATCATTTAAGAATAGTATAAAGAAAATCAAGCCAGGATTCAATCTATTTCTCATCTGACTGGACAATCGGTTGATAGGCTGGGTGAGTTTTTAGAAAATAAATCCAAAAACATTGAAATCAAGGCTGTTATCTTCCCGAAAGATAACACCTTCCTGTTCAAGAAGAGCCCGTTGCATGGCTGATCCAAATCCAGCACCATGCGGGCTGATTTTCCCCTTGGAATTGATCACCCTCTGCCATGGAACCCCGGAATCATTGGGTAAAGATGCCAGTGCATACCCCACCATTCGCGCGGTACACCCCGGTATCATGCGTGAAATCTGACCATAACTGGCCACTTTCCCAGCTGGGATTTGTTTCACGAGTTCAAACACTAAATCACGATAAGTTATTTTCTTTTTCATAATTCTCAGATGGATGGTTTTACCACCGCAGTCATTCAGGCGCATCCAGCATCCATCCATTTGTGCTGGACTAGTTTTCTTCCTTCAGTTGAGCGATCTTTTTTAAGATACGTTTCCGTAGAATACCGGGTAGTTCATTGATGGCTAATTGGTAAGAATTATCCACCCATTGAAAAATAATATCATCCGATATCTGATCGTTATCCAGAAAAAAAGTATTCCAATGGGTCCGGTTCATGTGATACCCTGGAACGACCCCCTGGTATTCTTTGCGAAGTTGAATCGCTTTGGCAGGTTCGCACTTTAAACTGACAAAAATTGGATCCGATTGCCAGGAAATATAAGCAAATGACTTACCTAAAATCTTAAATACCAGTGTGTCCGTGCCCTGGGGAAAGACCAATCTTGATTCGGGAAGGTTAAATAAATATCTTTTTAATACCTCTAAATCCATGTTTCATCCTTTGTGTGGAGTCCAAAATAATTGGTATCGAATGTTTGCCTCGATTTCTAAATATAACGCCATTTTATTGTTTTGGTAAAGTTTGTTTTGTTCTGGGATTTGTCGATTGCTGGCAAATAAAACGGATGGGAATTGCCACTTCGTCAGCAGCCAATCCAAAAGGGTTGTAAACACCTGGGTTTCCACTGGAGTGTTTCTGATCTCCGGAATGACCCAGTAAGAAACAAAAAATTGGTATGGCTGCAACTTGCTCAAATCATTTTGGGTTAGTGATTGGATAGATTCTACAGGTCTGATATAGATACATCCCCAACAGCGGGTTTTGCTATGGTTGAGAATCGTGTATGTAAAGGCGGTTAATTCTTTGAATTCCTCAAAATGCCATTCCAGGTCACGTAAATTATCCTCGAGCCTAAATTCATCTTCTGGCCAACTACTATTAGACCAGCGGCGCAAGAATTCTTTGCTTTCCATGACTGCATCAAAATCCAATTTAACATGGTGCGGGTGAAGAACCTCAAACCAGAAGTCGGCGCCTGCTATATGCGTTGGAATTGGATCAGGTAATAAAAAATTCATCCTCTACATTAGCCCCATAAATTCTCCCAGACTGGTGGTAATTCAACCGTACAGGTCACACCAGCGGCTAATTGAGAAGGATGTTCCACCCAGGCGACCAGTCCTCGCCGGTGCATGCTTGTTGAAATAAACTTTTGTTGTATGTCCGCTACATGTTCATATTGATTTTGGATAATTTTCGCAGGAATTTTACAAGGGAGGTTTTTTCCATCATTGAAAAGCACCAACCCTCCATCAAAGAATAATCTTGCCCCAATCGGTAAAAGACTGAAATGATCAATTCCCGAGATGAGCAGGTTGGCAGCCAACCATTCCGGTTTAATTTCTTCAACCTCCAATTCTCTGGCGATGGCTAACAGCTCTTCCTGAGAAACCAGTGAAACCTGCCGGCGATTGCGAATGACTGTACCCCTCGGAAATTCTGGTGTGCGTGAATTGGATAACATCATGACACCAAAATGACGGTCTCCAATCATCCCTTCATTCGTGAAGATACCTCCTTCAATTTTCCTGGAGATATTTTCACCTTTTGGAGTGATAAAGAGTGCTTCCACTTTGCCTTCAATTTTCTGCATATTTTTTACTCCATCTGGTTGACTTCGTTAAATCGATAACACTCTACCAGGTGATCATTTACCATTCCAATCGCCTGCATAAAAGCATACATAATGGTGGGGCCAACGAAGCTCATGCCACGTTGTTTTAGATCTTTACTGAGTCGCCTTGAGAGCTCCGTCTCAGCAGGCACTTCTGAAAAATGATGAAAATTATTCTGGATCGGCTTTCCATTCACAAACCCCCAGACATATTGGTTGAAACTATTAAATTCCTCCTGGATTTTGATAAACACAGCTGCATTTTGAATGGCGGATTCAATTTTTCTGCGATTGCGAATAATACCAGGGTTATTGAGTAATTTTTCAACCTGGTTGGCATCAAATTGTGCAATCCGTGCAGGCTCGAATTTTGCAAATGCATCTTGATAGGCAGCTCTTTTTTTCAATATGGTTTCCCAATTTAGGCCAGCTTGAGCGCCTTCCAGGATTAAAAACTCAAATAATTTTTGATCAGCATGTACGGGAACACCCCACTCCATATCATGGTAGTTTGTAGATATTTCACTGATCGCCCACGGGCAACGAATCACTAATATCCAGCCTTTCTAAGTGAAAACAATATCGAAATAAATGAAATGGCACTGTGTGAATGGCCCCAATCAACCGCAGCTTATTTGCAGATTGGTTGTGCTTCCTCTTCTCCTGATGATACTTCTGCGAGAATTTTTTCGAGTACCTTTCTGCGGTTTTTGAGCATGTCTTTGAAATCCATATTATCGGTATGATGAATTTCAATCCTCAGTTCCGCCAAACAACATTGCAACAAATCCCGTAGTGTTATTTTTTCCTCCTCGGACAAAGTGATTTGCAGCATGATAACCTCCTTACCTTTCACTATTCTACAGTTCAAATACTGAGTTGAGCTACCTGACGAACAATGGGAATATGCTCAACAAAGGATATCATCGATAATAATTATATAAGACATTCTGCCTGATTTTGCAACCCATTCTCATAGTTGATTATTTAATTTTCCGTTAGCAGACAGATTTGCGCTATAATTTGAAGAGACAGGTTCGAAGGTCAATCATCTTCTTCCCGCACTTTTAGTAGAGGAAATGATATGAAAATTAACGTGAAAAAATATCCCTATCCCAGAAGACGGGTGATTAGAACGATTCTCAGAAATCTTATCAATTTGGCGTTTAATATACTGGGAGATTTTGAAATTGTGGGCGAGGAGAATCTACCCCGAACGGGGCCGTTATTGGTCGTCAGTAATCACTTCAGTTTTTTAGACCCCCTGGCTGTCATCAAACTGCTGTCCTGGCGTCTCGAATTTTTAGGGGGAACCCGCACCCCCAATGCTCCGGGGACTGTGGAATGGCTGCGCCATCTTTGGGGAATCATTCCAGTCTTCCGTGGTTCGGTTTCTCGGGATACATTTGTCATTTCTGAAACTGTTCTGGCTCAAAATGGTATTTTGGGAATTTTTCCGGAGGGTGGTAGTTGGGCAAACGTGCTCCGACCCGCAAGACCTGGGGTGGCGTTTCTGGCAGCAAAAACCGGTGCTGCCATTTTACCGATCGGATTGGATGGTTTTGATACTTTTTTTGCAAAAATCAAACAGTTCAAAAGGCCAAAAGTGACCGCCAGGATTGGAAAACCATTTGGCCCTTACGAGATTGATGTGAAAAGCCGCACAGACCGAAAGAAACTGGATGAAATTGGTCATGATATCATGATCCAGATTTCCAGGCTTTTACCGCCTGAAAAGCATGGTTACTATTCGAATGATCCAGGCATCCGGGAAGCTGCCAGGGGGACTGAAATTTACCCCTGGGAGACAGTGCAGGAAGGTTAGAGCGCTTAACGTTCTCCAGTTGTCAGATCAACAGCCAACTGCATCCAGCCTTCATGGTTGGTAATTCTGGTGATTGTTCCATTCACAGTCGTGGTTATTTTGGTGATGGCGTGCGGAATGGATATGGAAATTTCTTCACCTAGTTGGAAATGATCGTCATACAGGGTGGTGATCAGAATGCCTTCATAACTGACGTTAATGGATTGAGCGGGGCGGCGGATGGGTTTCAGAATATAGACCGGCCTTCTCCAGGTAAGCCGAATTGTGTTGCGATTATCTCCAGGCAGAATATTAGATGCCTTCATAAGTCTCCAAATATCTTTAATCTCTGAATAAATTATAACGAAAATATCAAAAATAAGTATCAATTCAACACTTTGCAGCTCTCTGCATGTGGAAGGGATGCTCGCAATGAAAGACGCCACCCGCATTTATGGAGATATTACAAAGATAAAAACGAAAACAGTTCCATTAACTTGCTAATTAAATTTAAAAAATCCTGTAAAATAATTTTATAATTTTGTTTCCCCTGAATTATCAATCGTCACTTTATAAGGATCGTTTGATCCTTTGATCCTTTGATCCTTTATTTATAAAATCCTTGATACGTTAGATACAATTGAGAAGATGAAAAAAGAATTTGGAAATTTTCCTTCCGTTGAAAGTTTACATCAGTGGCTCTTGACTGTGTCGATTGATCTGGAACGCTGGAATTGTGGGCAGGCAAAATCCATTAACAACCTGTTTGATGAAATCGAAAAAGGTGAAAGCAGCATTCAACGCCAGCCAGCGTTAAGAGTGGTGAAAGTCGTTCAGGTTCTGGTTATGTCAGCTGGTAAGTATCTATTGGAATTAGAGCAGGAAATGGACGATCAACGCATGCGCAAACGCAACATTCCACCCAGTGAAAAAATGAAACCCGAAGAAGATTGTCTATTTGCTGCCAGAAGATGCTTGATTGAGGAGTTACAAATTCAGGATCAGAATATAAATGTGATAACGACGAAATGCCAGCCATCCTATCGCTATAGAAATTCAAAATCATACCCTGGGTTAAGAACCAAATATGTGATCTATCGGGTTGAGGCGAGCGTAAAAGATATACCCACCGATAATTTCTGGACTGACGAAAAAACAAATCAAGGTGAAAAAGAGATTATCCGTCGTCATTATTGGGGTTGGGGAACCTTGAAAAAGATAAAGGTTCCAGATTAGGAATAAGGATTTATGAATATACTCCCGGGTGTTAAAGCATATCTCGATGCAATCACTTACAAATATCAGGTAGAAAATAATGCAGAAATCATTCAGCTTGACCAGGTGCTGGGTATTCGATATCCTCAGTGGTTGCCGCAACCCTGGCCTCGCTCGTTTAACTACCAGCTTGAATTTTTTACCGGTGATTATCCACCTCCGCAGGTAAAGAACCAAATCCTTACGTTTTTGAAAAATAATCCTGAAGAATATATTGTTAATATATTCTCAGAAAAATTACATCAATTAATACCAGCTTATCGCGATCAGGGGTATTTACACGCATGGTCGAATATTCTCATGTTCAGAAAATTGCCTGCGCATGAAAAAATATCCAGGCCATCCGGTGTTGAAATTAAGTTGGTCAAAACGATCCGGGACGTTTCATTGGTCAATACGATAGAGCCGGATTATCCAAGCAGTACCAATGGACTGGACGACCCATCGATCCATAATCTTGCAGCCTTCTATCAAGGTGAAGTTTGTGCAAAAGCTCAGGTGATCACCTTGAATGGAAAATTTGCTTATATCGCAGATATTTTCACCCATCCTGATTTTCGCAGGCGGGGAATCAGCACAACTCTGTTACAGGAAATGCACCAGATTGCATTAAAAGCCGGGAAAAGTATGTCTATTTTAGTGCCTTCGAAAATGACACGGGAATTTGATTTATTTCATAAATTTTCCTATCAGGTTCTGATTGAAATGGCATTGCTGGTTCCTGAGATTCGGCAAACTCAGGGGTGATGCGATGGGTGAAAACTAAACCTCGTGGAATATTTATAATATGACGGATCAGGATTTCTATCGATACCAACATCAATGGACGAAAATTTATTTTCGTGATATCACTCAAGCAGACCGGGAAAGAGTCTTGTGGTTAAATCGCATCACTGGGTTGAGCGAAGTGCGACTTCTGGAACTTGGTGCCGGTGGAGGACAATTTGCAGTGGCGGCCTGCCTACAGGATCACCAGGTGACAGCAATCGAAATAGAACCTGATTTTGTTGAACACATACAGTACCTCGCCCGACAATACAGGTGTGAAAACCTGACAATCTTGAATGTCGATTTTAATAATGTAGTCCTTGAGGGTGTTTTTGATGTGATCTGCTATTGGGACGGATTTGGAATTGGTAATGATACAGATCAACGTCGCTTATTGCTGAACATATCAAAATGGTTGTCTCCCGATGGGTCTGTTTTCCTGGAGATCTTCACTCCCTGGTATTGGGCAAATGTAGCTGCAGGTGTTCAATTTGATATTGGTGAGGCAACCCGGCAATACGGTTTCGATGCTGAAAGATGTGCCATGGTCGATACCTGGTGGCTGAAAGAAAAGCCTGCCACAAAAACAACTCAGCGATTACGATGTTATTCCCCAGCGGATTTAACACTCCTTTGTGAAGGCTGTGGATTAACAATTGTGGAAATTTTTTCGGGTGGGAAAATGGATTATCATACAGGCACCTACACGCCGGAAGTCCCCTTAAACCAGGCGATGTCCTATATCGCCAGATTGGTCCACATACAATCATTGAAAAGTTAAAAAAAATAAAAACTGTGGAAACCCAGGTGATGACATGCAAAACTGTATTTTTTGTAAAATTATCAATAACCAAGCAGCGGCCAGTATTGTTTACCAGGATGAAATTTGTCTGGCGTTTATGGATATCCAACCCGTGACACCAGGTCATGTATTGGTGGTTCCCCGACAACACCTGATTGGATTGGGTGATTTGCCGCCTGAAATTGGCGGGCATCTTTTTCAGGTAGGACAAAAAATAGCGGCGGGATTAAAAAAGAGCCTCACCCGTTGTGAAGGCATCAATTTTTTTCTGGCAGATGGTGCGGTTGCCTTTCAGACCGTCTTTCATGTGCATTTACATGTCATCCCGCGTTTTGAAGGGGATGGTTTCCGTTTGATGTTTGGACCCGACTACCGCAAGTTGCCTGATAGATCTGAGTTGGATCGTCTGGCTGATGATCTCAAACTCGTTCTGTAAAATCGAATTTCTCAAACAGCAGGAACTGTTTTTTTAGCATTTTTCCCAAATATCATGGGCAAAAAGGGTAGTACGGCAAAATTCAATAAAGCCATGATGATAAACGTGGTTTTAAAACCAAACGAATCCGCAAAGAAGCCAGTTAATCCCAGCCCTACCCCCTGACCGATATTGGTGACTGCCATTAAAATTGAAAACATGGTGGCTGCTATCCGGGGATCGGTATATTCCATGGCAATTGCAAAATAAACTGTCTGGTAGGTGCCATAACATATACCAAAGAGGGCTACCAGGAACCAGGCGTACGAAAGCTGGTTAATGGCTGCCAGGGCCAGGATAGCAACCAGTGCAACCCCAATCCCAATTAATACGGCAGTACGATTGCCTAACTTGTTGATCAAACCCCCGCCTGTGATACTTCCAATTACAACACCCACCCCCCAAACGGTGGTAAAAAACCCTGCGGTACTGAGACTGATATTAAATGTTTCCTGCAGGTACGGGTTAACAATTTGATTGACACCGATAATAATCATGAAAAATATGAAGCCTATGATGGACAAACCAATCACCGGCAATTGTTTAAAAGCTGAAAACGCTTTCCAATCGAAGGCGCGTTCCTGCACGCGAGGAGCTTCTTTGACAGTATGCAGAAAGAAAAATGGCGGCAAGGTCAGGACTGCCAGAACCCAAAATACTGCACTCCAGGAGACGTTTTCGGCCAGAAGCCCTACAAGAGATGCAGTTACAATCACGCCTACTGCTCTGCCACCCACCATAAAACCTTGAATAGTACCTTTCTCTGCTACCGGGGTGGTATCCAATGCCAGTCCGTCGGTACAGGTATCATATAAAGCCATGCCCATTTGTAACAGAAAGGCGATGGCTACATATAGCCAGAAGTCCTTGCCAGGGTTTATCAAGGGGACAAATATCAAACACATGATTTGCACCACCAAGCCAATCACAATGTATGGTTTTCTATGTCCTAAACCTAATACATTGACTTTGTCGCTGAGCATCCCCAGGAAAACTTTGATGACGAAGGGGATCAGGGCAATTGTTCCCATGATCCCAATGCGAGTCATGTCTATCCCGTATTGGAGCAGATATAGGGCATTGAGTGCGGTAAAGTAACTTAAGATGGTTCCCTGTGTGAAATATAACAAACCAAACATGATATAGCGGACGACACGTTTCTGCTCCATACTTCCTCCAGCTTTTCAATTGTTTCAATCAGAAACCAGGACAAATTCAAGTTTAATAATGAAACGAATCAGAGTCAATCAAAATTGGTATTGGGTTTATTTGCTAGTATGACAAAAATCTTCTTCATTGAAACTTTTTCCGGTATTCGTCGTATATCCTTACGAAGGAGAAAAAAATGTCTAAAAAATTATATCGAAAACCAAATGAACAAATGATTGCAGGTGTCTGCGCGGGTTTGGCTGATTATCTGGGATTGGATCTTACCATTGTGCGTTTGCTGTTTGTCCTATTATTCTTTCTGGGAGGGAATGGGATTTTGATCTACGTCATCTTCTGGATCTTAATGCCAATTCAACCACCCTACATTGAAGGAGAATTTAAAGATCAATAAAGATGTCTTCATCTTCCCCTTTCTAAGCACAGTTTTTCTAATCTGTGCTTTTTTTAATTTGAAGTTTTATCTCAATTTTTAGCAATAGATTTTCGACTTTTGGTTCAAATATCCAAAATAGTTGAACAACCCGCCAAAAAGCGACTGCGGCCATCCCGTGAGCCATCACAGCAAAAAAAGGCGGGGTCTGAAATGTGTAATAGGTCCAGCAATAACGTGTGGTTCCCCACAATTCCAAGAAATATCCCAGAGCAGAACCAGCGATAAAGGTAAGTAACATCGCACGCTGGTTCACGGGGGTAAGAATTAAAAATGCACATAAGAACAATGCCATGCCGGTTAATGATTTATCCAGGGTAGGCCAGACAAAATAGAGCATGTAGATAAAAAATCCAATAAAGACCAGCCAGTAAACTGTCTTAATCATTTTTTCTGGGATTTTTTCAGTTTTGCTGTTCAAAAGCCGAAAGAGACGGTCAATTGAGAGGCTGGCAATTGGCCAGGCTGGGATGATCCACATGGGTGGTCTTTCAAATGTGTAATAGGACCACAATTCAGTTTGGGTTCCCCAACTCTCGATCACCAAGCCTCCCACGAGACCGACGAAGATAACCGGCAGATCTTTTTTAATGTCAGCTTTTGCCATAAGCAAAAGAGACATGATGAAAAAGATAGAGAGCAGAAGCCAATCCAGTTGAACCCAAAATGGATAGTTGGGATTGTATGTGGAGAGATAATCCTCTATGAGCGGCCACCAAACGTAGCCGATGATAAATAGCAATAATACAAAAGAACTCATCAAGAAATAACTGGTACGATTCCAGCCTAGGATGTGAGGAAGCGTTCTGGTTTGCCTGGTTATTTTCTGAAACATTTATATATTTTACAGGAATTTTAGTAGAGTTGGGCAGTAAAGAAAAAAACATCAGAAAATTTAGAATTATCCTTAACATTTTTGTTTGATATTCATATATAATCATTTTAAATGGGTGAGGAGCACTTTATGTCTCTGGGAGAAAAATTTGAATCCCTCCAACCATTCTTTGACATTATTTCTGATAAACTTGTCATTCTGAATGCAGGGGGATCTATTCGCTTTGGCAATCAGGCGTTGTCACAATTCCTGGGTTTAGATCAACAACAGTTGAGTGAGTTGGACTGCCAGGATTGGTTTCCTGAATGGTCAGAAATTGAAAATAACCTGCAAAATGAAAGTTTCCATTCTCGTATTGTCCACCTCAGTATTCCGAACAAAAATCAACAACGCAGCTTGCGCATAAACTACGCTTTTGCCTGGAATGCCGAATGGTTGCTGGTGTTCAACGATCCATGGGAACCGAGCAAGAATTCCCAAAAAATCTCGGAATTAATTCTCAATAATCTGGATAACCCACTGTTTTTTATAAGCCCTGATTATCGAATCAATGCATTTAATCAGGCAGCGAACCTGCTTTTCCTACGGCTAAATCGTGAGCCTATTGACCTGGGTGATTCCTTTATGGAATTAATGACTGATCCGGAAAAATTGAACATCTTTTTATCACATATTAAAATTGGGTTTTCCGGAAAAAGCTCCGCATTTAATATGAAGCACTTAGAAAAAACAAATTCTCAGTCAATGTTTGAATATAAAGTTAAACCTGTACGGGACCAGCGCGATGAAATTGTTGGTGTCCTGATTGTGGGGGAGGAAATGTTACCGGTGAATAAACCTGATCATTTGTTGGAAAAAGATGGTCGATTTTTCTTTTCGACATTTTTTAGTATTCAGGATCCTGCTTTGCTTTGGAAAAAGAACCCGGCAGGAGAGATAATTCTGGACCAATTTAACCCTGCGGCCGAAAGATTGAGTAACAACGAAATACAAAATTGGGTAGGTTCTACGATTGAAGAATATTTCGATGGGGATCCCGAAATCATTCAAAGATTTAATGATTGTTTTCAGAACGGTACCAGTCAGCGAATAGAAACTCAATGGGTCTTAAAAACAACCACAGAAGTGAAATGGTTTTTGGCTGATTACATAAAAATCTCGGATGAATTTCTCTTAAATATCATCCATGACATTACCGAACGAAAAGAAATCGAATTAACCTGCCAGGAAAATCAACGTCTCTTAACGACTTTGTTAGAAAGTCTGCCTGGCATGGCGTATCGCTGTAAGAATGATCCCGACTGGACCATGGAATACGTCAGTGCCGGGGTGGAGGATTTGGTAGGATTAAAAGATCACGATTTAATTGGAAACAGAAAAACATCTTATGCCAACCTGATCCACCCGGAAGACAAACAAATGGTTTGGGATGTGATTCAGGATGCTTTAAAAAATAAAAAGAATTTTGAAATGACCTACCGGATTCAAATTGGCTATGCGGTGGAAAAATGGGTATGGGAAAAAGGACTCGGCATTTACGATGAAAAGGGAGAGTTGCTCGCCCTGGAAGGCTTTATCTCAGATATTACTGAACGAATCCACGCGGAACAAGCTATCGAAAAAGCGATGATTCGTGCTCAGGCGTTAAAGCAAACGCTTGATGAACTCTCTTCCCAACTGGATCTTTCACAGGTCTTACGCAGGATTTTGGTCTCTCTAAAGACAGTATTAAATTTTGATAGTGCTACCCTATTTTTGCGCGAAAATGATAAATTTAAAGTGGTTGCTGCACGCGGTTTTCAAAACACATCCCGATTAATTAACCGCATATTTCCAGCCAGTGATCTATTGTTACGCGAAATACTACTGGTGAAATCCCCCATCATATTGGAAGATGCCCGCTATGATCCACGTTTTGTAAAATGGGAAGGTTCAGATCAGATCAGAGGATGGATGGGGGTGCCCCTTATCCGACATGATGAATTCATCGGTCTGATGGCGATTGATAGTTACCGTCCTAATGCTTATACCCAGGATGATGCCAGTCTGGCATCCAGTTTTGCAAACAGTGCAGCCATTGTGATTGAAAATGCACGCCTGTTTAAACAAACGCAACAAATGGCTCTCACAGATACATTAACCGGTATTTACAATCGCAGATATTTTTATGAACTGGCACAAAAGGAATTTGCTCGCAGCAAACGCTATCAAAACCCCATGTCCATCATTTTGATTGATATTGACCATTTTAAGAATGTGAACGATCAGAATGGGCATCTGGCGGGTGATCAGGTCTTAATGCAATTTGTGCAAAGAATTCAGGATGAATTGCGCACTTCAGATATCCTGGCCCGCTTTGGAGGCGAAGAGTTTATCATCTTGCTGCCAGAAACAAATCTGGAAGACGCAACATTGGTGGCGGAGAGATTGCGCGAAGTCACAGCGCAATACCCATTTCTTCTGGTAACCGCTCAAACATTTATCACGATTAGTTTGGGCGTTTCTTGTTTCCGCTTCACGACTCCCTCGTTAGATCACCTGATTGATGAAAGTGACAAAGCTTTATACGAAGCCAAACAATTTGGACGAAACCTGGTCAGAACCTGGCGACCAAAATGATCGATGGATCAGGATAAAAAATTTGATAGCAAAAATTACAACTATTTTTTCAAATATAAAGTCGCCGGTACGCAAAATTCCATTTGACCAGCGCCGTGAGATTATCTCCGATATCACCGACTCCTCCTCCCCAGGATTCGATTACTTTCTGTTGGTGATCTTATCGACCAGTATTGCCACACTGGGATTGATTACTGATTCTCCGGCTGTCATTATTGGCGCTATGTTGGTCGCTCCGTTGATGTCACCCATCATTGGGATTGGTCTGGCTTCAATGATTGGCCGCCGAACCCTTTTAAAATCTGCCGTGTCTGCCTTATTGCGCGGAGCATTGATGGCGGTTGGACTTTCAGCATTATTAACCTTTATCAATTCGTATTTACCTTTTGTTTCCCTGCATGAATTGCCACTGGAAATAATTTCCCGAACACATCCCAGCCCGATTGACCTGATGATTGCACTGGCTGGGGGAATTGCTGCCGCATATTCATTAACTGAGGAACGCTTATCAGCTGCATTACCAGGCGTGGCCATCGCAACGGCAATCATGCCACCAATATGTACCGTAGGAATTGGAATTGCTTTACAACGCTGGGATGTGGCCGGAGGTGCGCTGCTACTATTTGTTACCAATGCGGTCACGATAGCGATTGCTGCTGCCTTTGTGTTTTTTATCCGTGGGTTCAACCCTTATCCATTGGAGCGCAACCGTAAACTGCCCCCTAGTTTACAATTTTCTATAGTACTCATTGTGGTTTTATTAATCCCGCTCACTTTTTTCAGTATTTCTTTTGTAAAACAAGCCGCAGAATACCGGAATTTTAATCAAATACTTATAGAAAAAGTTAGTGAAATCAATAATGCCGAGCTGGTTGACTTCACAACATCTCAGACGGATGAAACGATTGATATTGAAATGACGATCCGCACCAACAATCCATTGCGTTATGAACAGGTGATCGCACTACAGGAATCGATTGTCGATTCACTCAATCAACCGGTTTCATTACGGGTCAATCAAATCTTCGCTGAGCGGTTGGATCCATTAATTCCTCCTACTGCAACCCAAACACCATCGCCTACATTAACCTCTACCCCGGGACCTTCGCCCACGGCAACTTTGACAGCCACGGCTACTTCCACCTATACTTCAACAGCTACTGCTACATTTCTACCGACAGCAACTGTCACCCCAACATCCACACCAGCGCAGGCGCGTGTATTTCTAACCGGTGTTCCGCAACTGCGTTTATACCAATCGCCTGGTGGCCCGGTCATTGGCACATTGCGCTCCAATCAATTACTGACCGTTTTACCGGAAGAAGTGATCTATGATTATATTGTGTGGGTAAAAGTAATTGATGAAGAAGATCGCCAGGGTTGGTTGCCAAAAATATACGTATTCCAATTGACTGAAACGCCAACTGCTACCGTTACCAGTTCCCCATCGGCGACAGTTACCCTGGTATCCACACCATAATTCAGTTGGTGACCATGGAATTTACTTGAGAGAAGGAACCTTACCCGCTTCACACAAGCGGTCATCTTTCCTTTTCAGCCGATGGTTTTACTACCGCTCAGGTTCAAGATTGGATTTTGTTATACTTAGGGGTACATTATCGGAAAAGGATTGGATGAATGGATAAAACCATCTTAATTACCGGTGCAACAGATGGAATCGGAAAACAAATCGCGTATGAACTGGCATCCCAAGGGAATCGTATTATTCTGCATGGTCGTAATGAAGAGAAAAGTTCACAGACGGTTGTAGAATTGAAGACCAGAATTCCAGCAGCAGCCATTGATCACATTAGTGCCGATTTTGATTCTCTATCAAATGCCAGAGATATGGCAGTAGCTATCTGTGAGCGCTATGAACGGTTGGATGTCTTAATTAATAATGCAGGCGTGTACAATACAACCTGGGAAATCTCCCCGGATGGATACGAGAGCAATCTCACCGTAAATTATCTGGCGGTTTATGTTCTGACCAAAAATTTGCAAAACCTGCTTCGAAATAGTGTTCCTGCACGCATCGTAAATGTTTCATCGATTGCGCATAAACGCGGACGAATTGATTTGGAAAAAATCAGTGATCAGCCCGGTGAATTTTTTGATAGCTATAAAGCCTATGCTGATTCGAAATTGATGCTGATGTATTTTTCATACTGCCTGGCGGATGAATTATCAGGTACCGGAGTTACTGTGAACTCATTACATCCGGGTGTGATTACAACAAAAATGCTCATCAATGGGTTTAACATGACAGGTGAGGATGTTCTTGTTGGTGCTGAAACACCGGTATATCTGGCTACCTCTCCTGAAGTTGAAGGGGTTACAGGCAAGTATTTTGATAAAAAGGCCTCTGTCCCCTCATCACGCCTTTCCTATGATTTTTCGACCAGGGAAAAAGTGATCCAATGGACAAAAAAGAAAATGATCAAAGGTGGTTGGATTGAAGAATAATGCTAAATCAACCCATGGAAAATTTGAAATTTCTGTGAAGTGAAAACAGAATCAAAAGTAAGAGTAATTTTTCGCTGGTTTCTGTTATCAGTGATTAGTGCTTGTGAGCTCCATGTCCTCTCACTAGGGGAGGAGATAAGCCTTTTCAAAATTAAGTCAGGTCGCCGTATAATTCCTGATAGCGTTTCAGATCGACCGAGGCAATATAAGGCAGATTCCGGCCTTTTTCATCCAGGTCAAGGCCATACCCAACCACAAAATAATCCGGAATGGCAAATCCCAAATAGTCGATCTTGATATCAACCTTGTGACGGTCAACTTTATCCAATAGGGCGCACGTTTTCAGGCTGTTGGGTTTTCGGTCTGCCAGCAGTTTTCTTACCGTGTGAATGGTATAGCCGGTATCGACGATATCATCAATCAGGATCACATCCCAGCCATGGATATTGGATTTGTGGTCTGAATCGATGCGCACAAAACCACTGGAGGAGGTTCCGGAATAAGAAGAAACCGACATGAAATCGATGGTTAATGGTCTTTGAATTTGGCGCATTAAATCGGTAATAAACATAACACTGCCACGCAATAACCCCATCAAAAGGATTTTCTCAGAATTTTTGTATTCCTCTGTTATTTGATCGCCGAGTAATTTCACTCTTTCCCGAATTTCATTCTCCGTAATAATGATCTGGTCGATGAAAGGGTATGGGTATTTAGGGGCTGGAATCATCTTTTCACTTCCTTCATTGAAACATTGGATTGCGAACGAGCATAGAGTACAAATTATATATTAAATTGGAGTGGAATATGATGGCAAAAATCAGCGGATTTCCTGAGTGAACGCAATTGCCCTGTTGGGTTTAATTTTTCTATTACAATAGAGGGGAAGTTTCTCTCATTAAAATTTCTGAACATCTACTCTCACAGGAGCACATCATGAAAAAAGATTTTTTTATCTCATTGTTTGAATTTTTGGAAAAGAAACAACCTGTGCTGCTGGCAACCATCATTTCCCAACACGGTTCATCTCCACGTGGGACGGGTGCACGCATGGCGGTGACCTCAAGCGGGTATCAAATCGGAACCATTGGGGGTGGACGTCTGGAAGCAATTTTAAAGGAGCGTTTTGATGAGTTAATAGCGTCCGAAACAAGTACTATCCTCGATTTTACTCTCAGCGACTCTGAAGCAGCTAACCTGGAGATGATTTGTGGTGGTTCAATTTCTATTTTGGTGGATCCTCTCCTGCCCGATAATAAAGATTTAATCCAATTGTATGGACATGTCTATCAAACGATTGTTTCTCAAAAACAAGGCTGGTTAATTTCTCAGCTACCCGGCAAAATGGACGGTTCCACTCCTCAAAAGTGCTTTATCAGCTCTGATGCTGAGATTTCAGGTTCCTGGAAGCCTGCGACTGAATTTGCAGACCGAATACCGAGAAGGATAAGCTGGCCGGGTGGAGAATTAAGCCTGACTACGTTTGACCTTAAGGTGCCTCAAATCATAGCGGTGGGGAAAAATAAGCTCTTTTTGGAGCCGATTGGGGAACCCAGCACGGTTTATATTGTTGGCGCAGGTCATATTGCTCAGAAGCTGGCCCCGCTCACTGCCATGGTTGGTTTTCGCACGATTGTTCTGGATGATCGCGAAGACTTTATCAGTCGAGGCCGCTTCCCGTCTGTTGATGAGTGTGTCCTGCTGGAAGATTTCGAGGGTGTTTTCCAGACCCTGGCAGTCGATGTGCACACCTTTATTGTCATCGTTACGCGTGGACATCAATTCGATAAGTCTGTTCTTGGCCAGGCTTTGGCAACCAGTGCAACTTATATCGGGATGATTGGCAGTCGCCGTAAAATCAAGTTAACCTTTGAAGCATTGTTGAATGATGGCGTTTCTGAGACAGATCTGGCGCGGGTGCATTCACCGATCGGACTGAATATTGGTGCCGAAACACCGGAAGAAATTGCCGTCAGCATCGTCGCTGAGTTGATACAACACAGAGCACAATCTGCAAGTTAACATCACTCCTGAAAGATGACTTAATCTAAAGAGGCTGCATTTTGATGCGCAGTTAATTTCAGTGCATAGGCTCTGTTGTAAACTGGATGATCCACAATGCCTTCCCACATAATTGCAGCTTTTTCCTCCATCAGCTGAAATCCTAATTTCTCATACAGTTGGCAGGCTACCTGATTTTCGCTGGAGGTGCCTAAATGAACGCCTGGCACCTTTAAATAACTGAGCTGGTCGAGATAAACTTTCATTAAGCGGACGCCAATGCCATATCCGCGCCATTTCTCGGAAACATTGATGTGTAGGTGGGCTGGATATTCTTCAAGATTTACAGACGGAAAAAGGTGCTTGCGCTGCGATTTCCACATCCGCCATAAATAACGGCGAGCTTTGGAACCAATCTGATAATATCCTGTGAGCAACCGAAAAATAACCCTGGGGTTGATATGCCTGTTCACAATCTTATCTTTTTTGGCTGAATCCACACAGCCGGTCAGGAATCCGACCACTTCATCGTTGGCAGTCGCTACCCATGCATGTTCTGGCTCGTAGTCGGTGTAGTAAGCATAAAAAGCATCCAAGAATATTCGGCGGTCTTCCATGTAAATTTCGATCGGTTCACCAAAAAATGCCGTATCCGCAGCAATTTTGAATAATCCTTCCCGATCTTCAGAACGATAGGGTCGAATAGATAATACGTTGGTTTGTCCAATCCATCTCATCGCATACCATCCGTTAAATTTAAAAAACGATGGTACAAAATAATGCTGCCGGTCACAGCAAAAATTCCAATTTCTAAGTAAGCCAACTGTCACCTTCCCTGGTTAATTTTACCTGCTTTTTTTTCGCCAAGGATTTTGAATGAACTCCCTTATTCACATAAATTAACCGGAACATCCTCTATAATTTAAAGGGAGAAAATTTTTGCAGGAAACTATGAAACCCGAAGAAATGACTTTAGATAAAAAATTGTTCAACGCCTTCCAACAGCGTGCACAATTATTGGATGGGTTCAGCAATTCGGCTGTCAGATTGTTTAATGGCTTCCTGGAAGGTGACCCACGTTGGGTAGTTGAAATATTTGGAAAAACACTGGTGATCAATGATCATACCCATGCTGAAATAGGCAGTTCTTCGTTCCTCCCAGAAATTTCTGCGCTTTACCGCCAATGGATTCCCTGGCTGGAGACGGTTTTGGTGAAACACCGCTATGCCAGCCAGCTTGAAGAGAAACGAGGAAAGATCATTTATGGGGGGTTACTGCCCAATGAAATCAGCGAAGCTGGCGTCCGCTACGCTTTAAATTTAACGCTCAATCAGGATGCAAGTTTTTATCTGGATACCCGTAATTTGAGAGTCTGGTTGATGGAACACATGGCTGGAAAAACAGTACTGAACACGTTTGCTTATACCGGCAGCCTGGGAGTTGCGGCCCTGGCTGGTGGGGCAGCGCACCTGATCCAGGTTGACTTAAATCAACGTTTTCTTGATCTCACGAAAGCATCTTGTACTCTGAACAATATTTCACCGGAGAAAGTGAAATTTATGGTGGCTGATTTTTACAGGGCAATTGGAAACCTGAAGCAGAATCAAAAGTTGGTTGATTGTGTGATCCTTGATCCGCCGTTTTTTTCTGCCACCAATGCGGGAAGGGTAGATCTGGTGAATCAAAGTGCGCGGTTAATTAACAAAGTGAGACCCTTGATTGCTCATCAAGGCTGGTTGGCTGTGGTGAACAATGCCTTGTTCTTGAGAGGTCAGGCCTATATGGAAATGCTGGAAGAGCTGTGTGCTGATCGTTACATGGAAATTGAAACGATTATCCCTGTACCCCAGGATGTGACTGGTTATCGAGCAACAATCGTTTCTGAGCCTCCAGTTGCGGTGGCACCCTTTAATCATTCTACAAAAATCGTCATTTTAAAAATTAAACGGAAAGACGAGAAAACCACCCATTGAAAAAGGGGTTTCTATCATCTATTTTTTTAAATTGTGCTTGAGAATGTATGACCATAGAAAGGGATAAATATGGAAATCACAAACAAACGAATTATCGTCACAGGAGCGGCTTCCGGCATTGGAAAGGAGTTGGTCGTACTGCTCAGTGGATATGATTGCACTGTTATGGCAGTGGATCGCAATCTGGATGGATTGTCTCAATTTCTAGGGACGCTTGCGAATGCCAGGGCAGTTCTTCACAGCTATGCCTGTGATATCGGTTCTCAGGATAATTTGGATTCTTTATTTGACTATGCTTATCAAGCGCTGGGTGGTATTGATATTTTTATTGCGAATGCTGGTTATGCTTATTATGAACAACTCACAACAGCGGATTGGGAAAGAATGGATCAGATTTTTAAAGTGAACGTGCATTCACCAATTTATACTGCCATTAAGATGAGGCTCCTTCATCCAGACACGCCATATAAGGTGGTGGTGACAGCCTCGGCGATCGGGAAACTGGGTTTGCCAGGCTATGCGCTGTATGGGGCCACCAAGTCTGCTGTTGACCGCTTTGCCGAGGCTTACCGCTATGAATTGCCCGATCCTGCTTCCCTGGCGTTGGTCTACCCAATCGCCACTAAAACACAATTTTTTCAGGAAGCAGCCCGGCATACAGCACCGACCCCCTGGCCATCTCAAACCCCGCAACAGGTTGCCAAAGCCATCCTTCGTGGGATTGAGAAGGATCAAAAATCGATTAATCCCTCACTGATTTATCAGGTCTTTTTTGTTCTGGGGCGCCTCATACCACCATTGTTTCGATTAGAGCAGTGGATTGAACTCAAAAGGTTCAGGAACTGGATCAAGGAAAAAGGGGAAACCATTTCAGGTTAGCTTCTTGCGATAAACATTGGTGCTAACCAATTCAAACCCCAGACTTTGATACAACTGATTGGCGGCACCCCGTTCAGGGCGGGAGGTGAGGTTAATTGCTTTAGCTCCTGATTGACTGGCGTATTCAATGGCTGTTGTCGTCATTTGGGCGGCTGCACCCTGGCGGCGTGCTTTTTGATCCACCACCACATCTTCAATGCGCGCATGCACACCAGATGGAGTCCTGTAGATGACCAGACATAACATGCCAATGATTTGCTCCCCATCATTTTTGGCAATCCATAAGCTGCTGACCGGGGAATTGATGATCTCCAGGAGATCAGCTTCATCTGGCATCGGGCTAAAATTCGTCAATTGTGGAAAAAGTCCCTGAACTGCTTGCATTAATTCAGGGTTGATAATTTTGACTTGTTCAACGCTTATCATATGCATGCCTTTCTCATCTGCTCAATCTTGACAATCACCTGTGTGCTGGTTTGTTTTAACATTATGCTATTGATGATTGATTGCTCAGCTCTATATCGGTTTGAATGTGTGATGAGAGCGATAACCATTCATCAGCCCTTCGATGCTAAAAATAATCAGGGCGAGCCAAACGATGCTAAATCCGATGAGTTGACCCCGGGTGAAAGGTTCATCATAAATAAATACGCCGATTAAAAATTGAATGGTAGGGGCAATATATTGGAGAATACCGATGGTGGTGAGAGGGACTTTGGGAGCACCGGAGGCAAAGAAAATTAATGGAATAGCGGTAATAATCCCAGACAATGCCAGTAAGAAAGTTGTCTTCGGGCTGGCATGACCAAAAGCGGCTGTGCCGTTAAATTCAACAAAAATTAAAAAAGCCAGTGCTGGAATCAGTACCGCCCCGGTTTCGACAGTTAATCCCTGAATGGAAGGCAAGGGAGCAATCTTTTTAAATAATCCATACGTGCCAAATGTCGACGCCAATACCAGTGCAATCCAGGGGATCGATCCATGATCAATCGTCAGATAAACCACACCAATTGTCGCTAATAGGACCGGTAACCATTGTAAATTTCTGAGTTTTTCTTTTAAAAATACAACACCTAAAACAACACTCACCAGGGGATTAATAAAATATCCCAGGCTGGTCTCCACCACAAAGCCGGCATTGACTCCCCAGACATAGGTCAACCAATTGATGGCTAATAATGTTCCAGCAATGGTGTAGGTGATGATGATTTTTTTGTTTAATGATTTGCGCAGTTTTGAAAATTCTTTTTTGCTGATAATTACCAAAATCAGAAAAAGGAACGACCAGGTCACGCGGTGTGCCATGATCTGGAGCGCTGGTGCTTCATGCAGGAATTTAAAATAAATAGGAAAAAATCCCCACAGGGCATAGGCTGAGAATACAAAAATGAGACCTTTTTTCATCCGTAAAACGCTTTCCTACCATCCAATGGACGCAATCATATCAGAGAAAATAAAAATTTTGGGAGCTAATTTTAAAAATCTCAGATTTTAAAAATTATTGATAGTATAATCACCTGGTTATCCGGGATGGACTACGCATAGGAATGATATGAAATCATTAGCATTTGTATTTAAATTTGCCCGTCGATACACCACTCCCCTGGTTTTGACGATCGTCAGCATGATCTTGCTGGTGGGGGCACAATTAATAATTCCCTGGATTGTGCGCAATTTGATCAGTACAGTGACCAGCGACAATCTGACACTGGAAAGTTTTAACACCATTACCCGCCTGGCAGTCATTGCTTTGATCGTGTATCTGGTGAAAGCTGGATTACAATTCGTGCGGTCCTACATGGCGCATATCGCCGGTTGGGGTGTGGTGGCGGACCTTCGGAAATTGGTTTACAACCATCTTCAAAGACTTAATCTGCGCTTCTATGAGGATAAACAAACCGGTCAAATGATGTCCAGGGTGGTCAATGATACTGATTTGTTTGAGCAGCTTATCGCCCATGCAGTACCGGAGTTGGTTGTTAACATCCTGACGTTTGGTGGTGTGGCTGCTGTTCTGTTCAGCCTGAACTGGAAACTCACCTTATTCTCCATGCTGCCGATTCCGCTGGTGATTTTCTCGCTACGATTGTATGCAAAACGTGTCCGTCCGGCATTTGTCTTCCGGCAGAAAGAATTGGGGGAATTAAACGCGATCCTGAATGATAATATCTCCGGCATTCGCGAAATCAAAGCATTCACGCAGGAATCCGTCGCTCTGGAAAGAGTTGGTTCACGCGTTGACCATTATCGCAAATCTTTGCTGAATGCATTAAAACTGATGGCGACCTTCCATCCATTCGTAGAATTTACTTCTTCATTGGGTACTTTGGTGGTGATTTATTTTGGTGGGCGTCTTGTGGTTCAGGGTGGATTGCCGATTGCTGATTTAGTGGCATTCTTCCTATACCTGGATCTGTTCTACCAGCCTGTGCGCAATCTCAGCGTTGCCTGGGAATCTATTCAGAATGCATTGGCAGCTTCAGATCGGGTGACGGAATTATTACAGGAAGAACCGGAGCCACATCATTTGCCTGGGAGTACTGAGTTGGAGAGTCCCGTTAGAGGGCAGATAAACTTTGAGAACGTCTCGTTTCATTATAGTGAAGGTGAAAATGTGCTGGAGAATATTAACCTTGACATCCCTGCCAAAAGCGTGGTGGCTTTGGTTGGGCCGACCGGAGTGGGTAAATCGACCATGGTGAGCCTCATTCCGCGCTTTTATGATGTCACGGCAGGGAAAATTTCTCTGGATGGTCAGGATGTCCGCAAGGTTGGATTGGAAGATCTCAGAA
>SWCA01005287.1_pt1 | contig 40143 bp, 38 predicted proteins | sample 4692961 | NCBI WGS metagenome assembly SWCA01 (sample SAMN10267275, study PRJNA491770) | bioreactor metagenome | isolation source: DHS bioreactor inoculated with | place: Japan: off Shimokita Peninsula
CAGCTCTTCGATTTTCTCTTTGAGAAGAGCTGCTCCGTCCGCATCAAGCTGACGCGGCATCAGGCGCTCGGCGAATTCAATGACATGCGTTTCGACTTTGAGCCCGTGCACCGCCTTTGCCGCCTCAAGGCCAAGCAGGCCTCCGCCTATAACGGCTGCGGTGCGAGCGGAGCTGCATCGCTCATAGATGCGCTCAACGTCTTCGATGGTGCGATAGACAAAGACGTCAGGGCGATCGTTGCCCTGAAAAGGCGGAATAAAGGCAGAAGAACCCGTCGCCAGAACAAGACGATCATAGCAGACAGTCTCTCCGTTCTGCAATGCTACAGTCTTGGCATCTCTATCGATGGCGACGGCGCGACCCGGAATCAGCGTGATATTGTTAGCGTGATACCACTCCGGGGCGCAGAGGTAGAGGCTTTCCGCAGAGCGGTTCTCGAAGTAGTCGGTCAGATGCACGCGATCATAGCTGCGCCCTTCTTCGCCGATAACGGTCAGACGCAGATCTGATCCGGCCTCGCTCAATCGCTCCAGCAGACGGTGGGCAATCATGCCGTTCCCGATGATTACAATGTTCTGTGCCATGAAATGCTCCTCTGTGGAGCATTTGCAATGTGTGTGCCAACCTGCGACAGAGGCAATTCAGAGCCTTTTAACGATCATTCCTATGGAATTAATAGAGAATTCGCTGAAAAACTTGAAGGTAGTCTCAACTACAGCCCTGATTCTGCCTCTGAATCTCAATATATGTTTATTTTGCAATAGAAGATGGAAATACTACCGTTGTGCATTGCTTAATTTATAGGCAGGTCGGATTTCCGATATGCAAAAAGATTAGACAATCCGCTTTATTTTAATACCCGTGAGACCGAGATGCTTGTGCAGGCAGCTTTATGTCTCCCTCGAAGCGTCCTCACAGGCCTGACTAAAGCGCCTGTTCGAGCTGATGCACAGAAGAAAAAGGAGTCTGGCAGGCGAAGTCCTGACAGAGATAAATGGCTGATCGACTCCTGTCTTTGCCGGCGATCAACGAAACAGGCGAATCGGAATCTACACTGAAGGCATAGACGGCGTCGTTATCAAGTCGACTCCCGATCAGCTTGAGAGCCTGGCCGATAAAATCCGCCTCGCCCGTGATGGCGATCTCGCGAGCCTCGTCGCTGAAGGTCAGGAAGGCCGAAACCATAGCCGGATACGCCCTTGCCGCCTGTGCCCACTCGGGCGAAAACTGCCTGAGTATAACCTTTGCCGTCTCTTCGTAGATACGGGCGGATTCTCCGTAACGGGAGAGCGTCACAAAGAGTCGAAGCGCTGCTGAAGGCCCGGACGGCATCACTCCGTCATAGGAGTCGACCGGACGCATGAAAAGATCATCAGAATCATCTTCCGCCGTTTCATACAGGCGACCGTCCGCAAAGAAGGATGCGATGATTGCCTCGGCCCGCTCCAGAGCTCTGCGCATATACACAGACTTTCCTGTGACGCGAAAGAGATCGATCAGGGCGCATCCGAGAAGGGCGTGATCGGTTAACGTTGCCTTGAATCTCGCCTCGCCGTCGCGGTAGCGTCGCATCAGCTGCCCGTCCTGCATGAGATGGCTTTCAACAAAGTCGGCGCAGGCCACGGCCATATCGGCGAGAGAAGTATCGTCGAAAACGATGGAGGCTCGACTCAATGCCGAGATCATAAGGGCGTTCCAGGAAGTGAGGATCTTGTCATCTCGCAGCGGCCTGATACGCCTCTCGCGAACGGCAAAAAGGGCCTGCCTGGCCTTCTGTGTCATCTCGTTCAAGGACGTAAGCGTAAGCGAATGCTGTGAGGCGAAGTCTTCATCAGAGCCGGTCAGGTGCAGAATATTCTTTCCCTCAAAATTACCGGCTTCGGTTACGTTCCAGTACAGAGAAAGCAGACGGATCTCGTCGTCTGATAATCCCGACGAACGAAGCGTCTCGCGAAACTCCGCCGCCGACCAGACGTAGAACTTGCCTTCGACTCCTTCGGAATCGGCATCTTCGGCGCAGTAAAAGGCGCCCTCCGGCGACATGAGATCGCGGCGCAGATAGGCGATGACGTCATAGGCCATCCGGCGATAGAAATCGTTACCCGTGATACGATAGGCTTCGGTTAAAGCCTGGAGAAAAAGCGCATTATCATAGAGCATCTTTTCAAAATGCGGAACGAGCCACGAAGGATCCGTCGAATAGCGACAGAGTCCGCCGCCGAGTTGATCGTAGATGCCGCCGCGACTCATGGCCTCAAGCGTCTTCTCGACCATTACAAGAACGGACGACGATCCCTGTCGGTCGCGTTCATGCAATCTGAGAAGCAGCATCAAGGCCATCGACGGCGGGAATTTATTCGGTCCGTTGCCGTAAAAGCCGCCACGCTGCACGTCAAAAGCCTGCTCCATCTCGCCGATGAAGCGAGCAAAGACCGAGGCGTCGGGCAGCTCAGAGGCGAGAGCATTCTGTTCGTTCAAGAATTCGGCAATCGAAGAAGCGGCCTCAAGCAGCCGGGGCCGATCGTTCTTCCACATCTGTGCCAGCGTACCGAGCATCTGCTTGAAAGAAGGGCGACCGTGAGCCGGCTGAGGAGGAAAGTAGGTTCCGCCGGTGATCGGTCGACGGTCTGGTGTCAGGAAAAGATTCAGAGGCCATCCGCCCGGCTGCCCCATCGCATGCAGCGCCTTCATGTAGATAGAATCGACGTCGGGCAGCTCTTCGCGATCGACCTTGATGGCCACATAGTGCTCGTTCAGGAGATCGGCCGTGCTCTGATCTTCGAAGGATTCGCGTTCCATCACATGGCACCAGTGACAGGTCGCATAGCCGATGGAGATGAGGATGAGCTTATCTTCGTTGCGGGCCTTTGTAAAGGCCTCTTCGCCCCAGGCATACCAGTCCACAGGATTATGGGCATGCTGTAGCAGATAGGGGCTTTTCTCGTGGATCAGTCGATTGGTCTTTTGCATAGGTTCGGGGTTCGCTTCAGGCTTCAATATATAAGGGGCCGGGGCAACTGGCAGACGTTTTTCGCCTTAGCTGTTGTCGGGACGGGTTGTCTCTTGCGATGCAGGATACGCGCACGCATCGATCCAGCGACCGAAAACGTCGTCAAACAGGTCAGGCTCTTCAAACATGGGATTGTGGCCGCTCTTCTCGAAGATGAGCTTCGTTATTTTAGGGCGGCTTCTTGACTCGACGCTACCCGATGTAGCGAGATCATCCCATAGAGAGACGGGGGCGACGAGGTAGTCGTGTCGGCCCAACCCGAGGAAGACGGGCTTCTTCTGTGATAGGGCGGCGATTTTTGCTTTTAAGTCGATGCGAGCAAAGGCATCTCCCCACAGATGATCGATGATGGGCATCTGTGTCGGCAGGCCTTCCCAATGAGCGGCCGCATTGATATTAAAATCGTAGTAGCTATGCGTGCGCATACGCGTCATCAGATGCGCAAAGCGGCGCTCCGGCTCATTTGCTATGGCCGCTTCGAGGTCGGCCATGTCCTTCTCAAATCGACCCTTCCGCTCTGGCCCGGCATGTTCCAGGAAAAAGGCGAAGCTTCCGTGCTGTCTTGCCTTGCTGTTATCGGGCGCCGTATTCAGAAGCGCAAGGGCCTGCACGTGCTCGGGATATGCCTCTGCATAGGCCGTCGCCATGAAGGCATGACCGGAATGACCGACGGCGATAATTCGCTCGATTTGCAGTTCACGCCTGATGTGCTCTATGTCTTCGACAATGCGATCAAGGGAGCCATCCTCTGCCGTAACGTCAGACCGATCACAGCGGGCAAATCCGCGATGGTCGACGAATACCATCCGGTAGCGACGCTGCAAGTTCTCTGAGAAAAGCCGCCCATAGTAAAGAGCACTACCGATCACAAGCAGTGTCGTATCGGATGCGGATTCAGAGACGGCGTAGTTCAATGAGAAATCGTCGATTGGAACGGTACCCTGTTGCACTTTTCGCATAAGAAGAAACGACATTTTTTTTGCATTTCGTATGTGTTCAAGGAAAACACAGGGCCGTCTCTTACGTCCTATACGGCATGGGTAAACGGCAACTTCTTTCAGGCGCAGTGACTCTTTTCGTTCTATTCCTGGCATTCGGTTCATCGAGGCAATCTCATGCAAAAAGCCCGTTTCGCTGGCAGAAGGTCGACACCACAATGCCTTCGCTGCAACCGCTCCTTGAAAACGAGACCGTGGAGCGCGGCGACCTCGTTCTCTATCATGCGGGTGCCTTCTACTGGTCGGCACAGCGCAAAGAAGACGGCAAAACACAGTATGGCATCGTCGGGCGCGGCGATCAGAAGTCGCAGTTTATCGCCACTTCTGGCCGGGTCCAGGGTATGGCCGCCTGGGGCGAGACTCTCGTTCTGCGTCTTCGCGACAGCCTTGTGCAGATCGATCCTTCTTCGGGAGAGACTATAAAAAGCTACGCCCTTCCGAAGATGGTGAATCGCCAGCCGATTGCATTCTGGCGGGGCAAGCTCGCCCTGGTCGATCAGAATCGATTGCTCTATTATAACTGGCCGGAATCGGGCACCGAGCTTGTTCCGGCGGGTGAGTCAAAGCCTCTGCCCATGGAAAAGGTGCAGCGAGCCGTCGTCTGTGGGGATGCCCTGCATCTCTGGTCGTCTTATGGCGGAGCAAAGATCGTATCAATAGAGAAGCCGATCAATGAATCCAGAGTGTCGGCCATCGCCGATATCGGCAAAGCGACGGAGCGACGCACAGGCGGTGATTACCGGTGGTTCTGGAAGATGGCCTGTGACGGCAAGACGCTCGTTACGGCCGACGTGGATCAGAGCCTCTCGACATTGCACCGATATCTCCAGCTCGGGCAGAGCTGGCTGCCTGTTACCGACGATATGGAATGCCTGAGTGACGGGGCAGCCTGTCGGCATTCAAAGCGTGAGGACTGGTTGGAGTACTACGTTGCACCGGCTAACCGGGAGTTTAACGGCGTCGTACTTCTGCCGGCATCCGAAACGATCTCTCAAAAAATCGAAGAAGAAGAGATGCCATACGGCGGCGTTATCAAACGCGACAGCGCAGGAAATGCTGCCCTGTCGTTGAACACACACATCACGGATCGTCCGGTATACAGGGCGCGTATCAGCCGTTACAGGGTGGAATTTAACCTTGAAGCGCGTTCGACCGCTTTTACAGATCAGAGTATTCCCGATACGCTGGCCGCTTATCTCGCGGACGGCCCCCAGTATCGTATTACCGACCCAGTTATTACCGAATCGCGCGATCGACTGCTGCAAGACCATGCATCGGTTGAATCCTATATCAATGCACAGTATAACCTTGTGCGACGCAGCCTTGTCTACAAACAGGATGGCCGTTTTGACGCAGCGCCGGTCGTTCTGAAAAACGGACATGGCTCCTGCACGGAGCACAGCTATCTTCAGATCGCCTTACTTCGCAGCGCCGGTATTCCGGCCCGCCTTGCCTGGAACTGGTTGCCTACATCCGATACGCCGTCTTTTAATCATAAGGTGGCCGAGATCTGGACGCCGGAGTATGGCTGGATCATCTCAGAGCCGCTTTCCTCGCCACGCAAGAACGCTGGCACCGTTTACGGCTATCACATCGTCTTCGCCAGGCTTGCCGGACCGCGACATGAATTCATCAATAGAGGGGATCGTCTGATTGCTCATAACGGGAAGATTGCAGAAGGCGACAGGCAGCCCGAGCTTTCTCTAAAACTTGTCCCGGTCGCCGGAGCGAAAAGCCGCTCCATGGTAGAAATGGCCCAACCGATCGAACCGTCAGAGCCGCTCGAAAGAGGCATAGGAAATCCGGCACGCGGCGATATGGTCGAGTGATGGAACTGGCTTCCCGAATTGACGGATCGAATTGACGGCAGAGACGTTCGTAAGACGGTCGGCCCATGCCGTCCTTTTTGCGATCTCTTAAAGATGCTCCGGTGACTGTCCTTCGTGGTTCGGTCACGAGGGTTTTGGTTGTGACTCTCACCCTGGGGGCCTGCGCAATGGTTTCAGGTTGCTCTACGCTAACCGAAAGAAGCGGCACGCATGAATCGAACGTTACAGGCCGAAACGGTCCGGAATTGTTCGCAAAGCTGCCCGAAACGCTCACCGAGAAAGAGGCCCTGCATCAGGAGGCCAGGATCGTTCGAACACAGCTGACCGGAAATCCACGACACGGTCGCTGGGCGCAGGTCGAACGGGGAAGAGCCGTTATCGTCGGCATCGATAAAGGCATGATGCGCCTGCGGCTGCTTTCTGGCGTTGCCGACCCAGGCGATCGAATCCTCTGCTGTTACGGAACGATCGACGATGCCGATACAGAAAGACCGGTGCGAAGTAATCTCGGCACCGGTCGAAGAAAAGAAGGGGAAAAAAGGCCGAAGCCTTCGGGTTCGCTCAGGGATTCGGTATTACTCGATTGAACATGTCGAGTACGATCATTCCCGTCATCAACGCAAAAAGCAGAATCGGATAAAGGATACCGAACATCCAGATGAGCTTGCTCTCGTATTTCATGTGCATAAAATAGAGAAGAACAAGCATCGCCTTTACCGAGGCGATGACCATGGCGACGACGACGTTGATAAAGATGCTGCCGAGGTCGATATACGAAGCGCCGACGGTGATAGCCGTCAGAATCAGAAGCGCAGTGCCCACGATGAAGTAGGTTCTGGTGGGAGAGATGTGCCCCCGGCTTACCTGTCTTGGAATATGCATAGTTTACTCCTGAATTATTGAATCAGATAGAAGAGCGGGAAGAGGTAGATCCAGATAAGGTCCACCAGGTGCCAGTAAAGGCCGCCGTTCTCCACCGGAGTATAATACCAGTGGCTGAACTCGCCGTTCTTCATCTTGATCAGAACCCATGTCAGGACGGACATACCGATAATGACGTGTAAGCCGTGCACGCCTGTCATGATGAAATAGAACGAGAAGAACAGGTTGATTCCGTTCTTGTCGATTGGTTGGCCTTCCCACTGCGCCGGTATGGGTCCGTAGGCATGTGTTGCATGATCCAGTACGATCTGCGCGACGTTACCCGGGAAGATACCGTGGGCGAACTTACCCGAATACTCGAAGTACTTCACGATAAGGAAGCCGCTGGCCAGGATGATCGTCGTGGCAAGCATCCACATGCTTAGCTTCTTGCGTCCGCGCTGGATTGAGTCGATGGCAAGGGCGACGGTGAGCGAGCTGAGAATCAGGATGACCGTGTTGATCGATCCCATGATGCGATCGAGCGACATATGAGCGAGCTTGAACTCGTTCGGGAATTTTGCATGAAACAGACCGAATCCGGCGAATAAAACGCCGAAAAGCAGAAGTTCGGTGGCAAGAAACAGCCACATGCCGAGCTTCGCTCCTTCGTATCCGGCCAGCTCTTCGTGAACAGGGTGTTTCACCTCTTCAAAATCTTTGAATGACTGTGCTGACATACTACCTCTTATAACAATGGCCCGATGGCCTTATTCAATTCCCTGGAATCCTGACAGGACTCCAGGGTAGCTACCGCTGAATGCATTAACCGGCAGCAGACTCTTTCTTCGTCTGCGTTTTTCCTTCTGTTCCGTAGTCATAGATATCTTCGGGAAAGTGAGGGATCTCGACGAAGTTATATGTCGGCGGTGGCGAAGATGTCTGCCACTCGAGCGACAGAGATCCCCACGGATTGGCCTCAGCCTTAGGACCGCGGAACGCCGATACAAGCAGGTTCGTCAACGCCAGGATATAACCGAGTCCGTTGAACCAGGAGCCGACCGTAGACATCTGATGCCAGATCTGAAAATGCGGCAGGTAGTCGAAGTAACGGCGCGGCATGCCTTCGAAGCCGAGAATGAACTGCGGCAGGAAGGTGGCATTAAACCCGAGGAAAAGGATCAGCCAGGCCCAGAAGGCAAGCGGCTTGTTATACATGCGGCCCGTCAGTTTCGGGAACCAGTAATGAAGGCCGGCCACAAGAGCGAAGACCGTTCCGCCCTGCATCGTATAGTGGAAGTGAGCCACAACGAAGTAGGTATCGTGCAGATAGACGTCCGTCGTGAGAACGGCGAGGTGGATGCCCGTCAGGCCGGCGATCGTGAACATGAAGATGAAACCCAGAGTGTAATACATCGGAGCTGCCTTCAGATCGATCGAACCTTTCCAGAGCGTCGCAATCCAGTTAAAGACCTTGATGGCCGTCGGAACGGCGACAAAGAAGGTCAGGAAGCTGAACACGTAGCGGGCCCAATCCGACATGCCAGAGACGAAGAGGTGGTGCCCCCAGACGATGAAGCTGACAAGGGCGATGGCCATCGAGGAGTAGGCGACGGCCTTGTAACCGAACATCGGGCGTTTCGAGAAAACGGGCAGGATCTCGGCCACGACGCCGAAGGCCGGCAGAATCATGATGTAAACGACCGGATGCGAGTAGAACCAGAAGAACTGCTCGAAAAGGATCGGATCGCCGCCTTTCGCCGGATTAAAGATACCGATATCGAGAACTCGTTCGAGGATTAAAAGCACCAGGTTCATACCGACGACGGGAGTCGCCAGAAGCTGGATCACGGCCGTCGCATAGATGGCCCAGATGAACAGCGGCAGGTTGCCCCAGCGCAGCCCCGGCGCACGCATACGGTGAATCGTCACGATGAAGTTAAAGCCTGTCATGATGGAAGAGAATCCCATCACAAAGGCGCCAAACGTCAGCCACACGACGAGGCCGTTCGTCTTCATCGAATAAGGAGCATAGAACGTCCATCCCGTATCGGCGGGGCTGAGCAGGCTCACAAGAGCGATCAGCGAACCGATCAGGTACACGTAGAAGCTCGCAAGGTTCATGCGCGGAAAGGCAACGTCTTTGGCGCCGATCAGAAGCGGAACAAGGAAGTTCCCCAGCGTGGACGGAATGCCCGGCACGATAAACAGGAAGGTCATCACGGCGCCGTGCACGGTGAAAAGCACGTTGTAGGTATCGGGCGTGAAGAAGGTGGAGCCAGGAGCAAGCAGCTCAAGGCGAACGAGAAGGGCGGAGATGCCGGCAATAGCAAAATAGAAGAAGATGACGAATGTGAACATCACACCGATCTTCTTATGGTCTGTGGTGCTGAGCCAGCCCCAGACGGACCGGCCTACTTCGAGGTAGGGCCGGTTATCGTCATGTGCATGTGAATGGGCAGACATAGAATCGATTACCTCTGATTATTTCAACGTCTTGATATACTCAATGACGGACAGGATTTGCTCTTCGCTCAGATCTTGCGGAGGCATGATCGGCGCATAGCCTTCAGGGACCTGCGAATTCGGATTCAAGATGGCCTCGGTGATGTAGTTTTCATCAACGAGAACTTCCTGACCTGTCGTCAGCTTGCGCTTAACGCCGTAGAGTCCTTTCCAGGAGGGACCGACCAGCTTCGAGCCGTCGAGAGAGTGACAGGATTTACAGCCCGATGCGCCGTAGATCTTCTCGCCTTCGGCCGGACTGATCGCTCCCGAGGCCTCTTCCAGCTCGGCCAGCTTCTTGCGATAGAGCTCAGCCTTGAGCACAACAACACTACCAAGCATGTAGGAGTGATCCTTGCCGCAGTATTCGGTGCAATAGATCGTATAGGTGGCGCAGGTGCCGGGCGCATAGCCGACGCATTGATCTTTCACCTGAGGGATCTTACCCTCCTGCTCGCCGGTCAACGCATAAAAGGCCTTTCTTTCGGCCTCTTTCATATTCGTCTGCGTCTCAGAGATCAGCGGCGTGAATTGCACGTAGGTATAAATATTGCCCACGACATCTTCTTTCACGCGAAAGGCCGGTACGAAAAAGCTATGAATGACGTCAGATGACTTCATTATCAGCGTCACCGGTTTGTTCTCTTCGACGTACAGGACGTTGTAGGATTTCAGAGCCCTGTCTTTGCCGTCTGTGCGCAGAGATGCCGGGTAAGCGAACTCCCACGCCCACTGTTTTGCCGTTACGCGAATCTTTGTTGCCTCGTCCTGAGCGGCTCGCAGTTCACGGAAGTCCTTAACTCCAATTATATAGAAGAAAACAAAGACGATGGAGGGAACGATCGTCCAGACGGCCTCGACCGTATGGCTGTTGTTCACTCTTGACGTCACGTCGTTTTCAGAACGCCTTCTATACCGGATGATGAAATACACAAGTGCTCCGTTTGTGAGCACGAAGGCGAGACCGGTGACGAGATTCACCAGGTTCATCATATAATTGACCTTCGGCGCAAATTCGGAGGCGGTGTCTATGAACCACTCTAACATAGTTTCCTCTTTACTGATTCGGGCAGAGCCCGACCCCATGAATTCTGTTCTCAGAATCAGTTCAAGAACAAATCGAGAACCGCTCTAAGAAAAAGATGATTCTAAGATTGGAGTTTCCGCAGATCTGAAACGCGCCTTACGGAACGGGAAGCAGTAAACTGAATGAGGGCTCAAATACCGGCCAGGCTCATAGCCTGCTCCGGCACAAAACAACGCACCGGCACGGGCCCTTCGCGCGAGAAGCGCCTATTTGATCTTCAGTCGATGATAGCGAATCGAACCCGAGAATGAAAGGCGCAATCAGGCGCGCTTTTCGCGTCTTTTTAAAATGAAGAAAGTACCGAGTAGCAGGGCAAGCGTGGCCACGCCTCCGATGCGCATGAATCCCCAGGCGAAAGGCGAGTACTTGCCTTCGATGGGGTCATACCGAAAACACGATAGCATGACGGCGTCGACGATGCCGCCGATCTCGCCGTCCGAGGCCTCGACCAGGGCCAGGCGGTAGTCGCGCGGCTCGAACTCAATGCCGAAAAGATACCGCGAGATCTTGCCATCGGGCGTTACAAGCACAAGCGCCGCCGGATGCGAAAAGTCCTTCCCGTCCTTTTTATACCGAAATCCGACGGCGTCGGTGATCGCCTTGATGTTCTCTTCGCTTCCCGTAAGAAAAGTCCAGGCATCGGACTTGAGATCGGGTCCGCCCCCTTCTTTCAAGGCTTCGCGGTAGTTTTCGCCCTTCATCTTCGCCATCATCGGATTATCTGCCGGATTGATGCTCAGCGAGATGATGGTGTAATCGCGACCCGGCAGCAGATTCGGCGTGGCCTTGACGGCCTTACCGATACCGTTATAGATATAAGTACAGAGGCGAACGCATTCGAAATACGAAGGAGCGATGAGAACCGGTTTGCCATTTGCAAAGAAAGAACGCAGCGGCACAGACTCTCCGGCCTCGTTCTTGAACATGAGATCAAGCGGAAGCGTTTCGCCTGGCTTCTGATCGACCCCCACGCCTTCGGGCTCGCGAGAAGTCTCGGCTGTAAGCGGCAACATAGATACAAAGAGAAGCACGAGCGGGGCGAGGCGGAACATGTCGCCAATAAAGGCCCGCTGCTTTGAGTCGTCGAGCGAAAACGCTATGGGAGCTTTTGGTTGGAAAATCCCCCTTTATAAGCCGTGAACCGTATTCCGCCTGAAAAATGAAATTCCCGCGAACGATGTCTGTTTTCTGATTCATGAATTCTTCACCGATCGAGAAAGCGCGAAAGCTTGTTCGCTCTTTTCCCGACCTTGCAAACAAACTGGAAAAGCTTGATGCCGAAGGCACCTATTATAACGGTAAGGCCTCGGTGTATTTTGATGACGATGAAAAGGTTACGCCGACACTCCTGGCCGAATGCCTTTCTTATTATATAGACATCGACGAGCAAGAGCTTCCCGAAGAGAAGATACCGCTCGGCCGCTCTAAAATGAAAGGCCTGCCGCATCTTCCTCCTTCGCTGGAATGGCCGAAGAAGCATTATTTCTATGCACAGCTGAACATTGCTGAATTCAAGAAATTCGATATTGAGAACGTCTTTCCCGATAGCGGCATGATCTATATCTTTGATAACGCCTCGGATGACTTCACCGTTCTCTATTATGACGGTCCGATGGACATGCTTCGTCCGGTACCGTATCCGCCGGCAAAGAACCTGCCCGAGCCCGAGTATTTTCTCGAAGAGTATCGCGATAGCACGTCGTTACTCAGCTTTTCGCCGCGATTCATCTTCTACGTCGCCGGCGATGCCTATGATTACAGGGCCGTGACGGCCGCTCTGCCTGCAGATCTTGTAAAAGAACTCGAGAGCATCCTGTCGGCGAAGATCAGCGACTGGAACCCGAGCCTGCGCATTTTCGGACGTCCGCTTTTCTGGCAGGGAGAGGACGAAGAAGGTTTCGGGGAAGATTTCGATGATGAGGACGAGGGAGACGATGACGGCGAGAACGATGATGAGAGCGATACCGAAGAGGACGACGAAAGCGACGGTATGGCCGAAGATCGCTCCATCCTCATGTTTCATGATGAATACGGCGAAGGGAACATTCACATCTTCATTGGAGCGAAAGACCTGCGACAGGGCAAACTGTCAGAGGCGTATGTGAGCTACTCGGGCACCTGAGACCGACTGAACTTGAATCCCGCTTGACGCGAAGATCCGGGGCCGTCTCCTGAGAGCATGTCGCTTACATCGCTTCGCTTTCTGAGTATTCCGGTCCTGCTTCTTTCGCTTTCCTGTTTTAACAGGGTAAACCTGAGCCTCGGTCCGCAGAACGAGTCCATGGTCACCCTGCACGAGACGACTCTTTATGAGACGCAGTCAAACCGCCTGCCTGTTCCGGGAACCGCGCAAAAAAACGTACTGCTGATCCCCATTGAAGGAGAGATCCTCGGTGAGATGGATCCTGGCGGCGGAGCGGTGTATCCCGGTCGTATCCAGCGGCTTTTTGAAGCGGCCTCTGCCGCACGTTTTGACGCCATTCTTGTTAAAGTGAGCTCCCCCGGCGGTTCGGCCTCTGCATCCGATACGATCTATCGCATGATCCGGCGCTATGCCCAGGCTCGTAACGTTCCAGTTTTTGTGCATATCGAAGGAATGGGAGCATCGGGCGGCTATTACATCGCCATGTCGGGCGGGCATCTGAATGCGGCGCCTGTCTCTCTGGTCGGTTCGATTGGCGTGATCATCCGCACGTTTGGCGTGCAGGGGCTGATGGAAAAGGTCGGAGTGGAATACCGCTCGATCAAATCGGGAAAAAACAAGGATATTCTTTCTCCGTTCAGCGAGATGACCGAAGAGCAGAAGGCCTCTTTGCAGAAGCAGATCGATCAGAACTACGAGACCTTCCTTTCCGTTATCCGTACCGGCCGCGGACAGAAGCTGCCCGATGCCGTTTTGCGCCGCATCGCCGATGGAAATATCTACAATGCCGAGCAGGCGAAGGACTTTGGACTGATTGATACGGTCTCTCCTGTCGAAGATTATCTCAACTACATTGCGCGACAGATCGGCGCCTCGGGAGTGCGTGTGTTTTCCTTTCTGCCTGAAGGCAGAAAGGATTATAACATCTACAACACCGCATTGCCGACGGGTATCTCTCCCGAAGCACGCTTGATGCGACTGGTCCGTAGCGGCGTGTATTATGTTTGGGAAGGCGGGCTCTGATCCGTCCTATCTCGCGGGAGATATACATGAGAATTACAGGTTATGTGCTTGTAGCGCCGCTTTTCAGCGCGGCGCTTTTAATTGGTTGCCAGAGTTCGCAGACACAGGACGGAAACGGCAGCTCTGAGACGTCCACAGAACGATCGACGGATCAATCCGGCGAGCCCGGTATTGAAAAAACGCAGAAAGAGCCACAGACGCGCAAGATTCAAGGGCAGGGTTGCATTGGCGGCAATTGCGATACGGGAACGGGAACCTTTATTTATGAGTCGGGCGATCGCTACACCGGACCTTTTGAAAAAGGCCAGCGTGAAGGCACCGGCGTGATGGAATACGCAAACGGCGACCGATACGAGGGAGAATACCACGCCGACATCCGACAGGGAAACGGCACCTATATCTTTCGCAATAAAGACGTCTACGCCGGTCGCTTTAACGCCGGAGGCCGCGAAGGCAAAGGCGCTTATACCTTTGCCGAGACGGGCGAGGTCTTTGAAGGCGAATTTGCAGAGGACGGACAGAAGGCGAACGGTTTTATTAAGCGAGGCGATAACTACTATCTGTGCAAGATTACCGATAGCAAGTTGTTCTGCACTACGACCCCTGTGAAGGATCCCGGTAAGCTGCGACAGTAATCCGGGACTGACGTCTGACAGGGGCGAGCGAAGGCCCGAATTGCCGGGCGACCTGCGAGGAAAGCGATGATACGACGACTGATCCCCCTTATCCTGTTGCCTGCGCTGGCCCTGACGTGCAGCAGCATCCCCTCTGGCAAAGAAGGCGAGGCGGCCGAAAAGCTTGCCGCCGACATGCTTCAGGCAGCCGGACTGCCTCAGTGGCAGAAAACGGCCGCCGTTGAGTTCACGTTTGCGGGTATGCGCTCCCATCTGTGGGATAAAGCCCGCGGCCTTGTACAGTATCGCAAGGGTGATATTGTCGTCCGCTTCAGCAAGGATAGCTTTCGGGGCGTCGCCTACGAAAAGGGCAAGCGCATCGAAGACGGCAAGCGTGTGTGGAGTCTGATCGAAGAGGCAAACAGCGCCTTTATCAACGATACCTTCTGGCTGCAGCCGCTCTTTCATATCAGCTCGCCCGGGGCCCGCCGTTATCTGATCGAGCCAGACAGCTTGCGAGTCACCTTCTTTGAAGGCGGCGTCACTCCAGGAGATTCGTATATCTTCACGCCGGCCGCCGACCGTCGACTGCAGAAGATGCAGATGTGGGTGAAGATCCTGCCCGTAAAAGGAGCCGTCGCCGAATTCTCGGAATACACTATAACCGAAACCGGCGTTCCTGTTGCCCTGCGCCGCAAAACCGCGGTCAAAGACATCGTGCTTTCGGGTGTGAAGTTTTATGCCGCATTTCCGCCGGCCGGGCAGAAGGATCCTTTTGCCGACTTAGTACAGTGAACCTGTTGCCTTCTTGCGAAAAAGGGTGGACGGAAGGGCGAGAAGCAATGACCTTATTCAGGTAAAGACTGTGATGACGGACTGGAATTTGTAAAAGACCTGGAATAGTGTCAGCGAATTCATTTGGTGCGTGGTTAGCTCAGGTATGCTGAAAGAGCAAACAGGTGAAGAAGTATGTCAAAGATGACGTTGACAGAATTGAAAGAGGCTTCGACGACCCTGACGATCCAGGAAAAGCAGGAGCTTGCATCTTTTCTCGTTGAGTATGATCGCGAGGTTTACCTGTCTGCAACCGTTGTTGCAGAGGCCAGAAAAAGGGCTGATTCGGTAACCAAAGGAACAGCAAAGACAGTGGATGGCGACAAGGTCTTGCAAAAGGCAATAGCGCTTGCGACTGAAGAAGTATAGGTTACTGGCGGAAGCCGAAGAAGAGCTTTATTCGGCCATTCTCTACTATCGTCATGAATCAAACAGGGCATCCAGAGACTTTGTGTCTGCTTACGCTCGGGCGCTGAAATTGCCCGAGCATTTCCGCATGCGGGCGCGCCGGTTGACCTGCCAGTTCGGCAGATGATTCTCGGGCGATTTCCATACAGCATTCTTTATCTCTTAAACGAGAAGGATGACACCCTCTATATCGTCTCTGTCGCTCACCAGAGCCGCCATCCGGACTACTGGAGAGGTCGTCTTGAAGATAATGCTGAGTAATTCCGCTTGCCTATCCGCTACACCTTGATGCGCTTGCGTTTGATGTACAGTTCCAGGCCGGAGCGGGCCTCATCGCCGATCTTCTTCTGAACGGAGGGCGTCCAGCCAAGCAGGCGGCCCGAGATTCCAAGGGCCATGCCGGCCCATCGCCACAGCGAGAAACGATCTCTATGCTCGACGATCAGGCCGTCTTCAAAACGGAAGCTTGCCGAGATGCGGTTGTGAATTGGCCGGCCGGACTTTGCGAACGTGTACCATGCCTGCCACTTCGCCTGACCGGTGATGCCGTCCGATGCAATATCTGAAAACTCGATGCGAAAGTCAGAGGAGGCCCGTTCGCAGAGCATCTGCCACATGGCCCCGATACGCGGTCCGCGCAGCTCGCCGAAAACAGGATCTGAAAAAACGGCCTTCTCATGATAGCATTGTGCCATGGCCGCCCCGTCGCGACGGGAGAAGGCCTCATAAAAGGATTGTAACAGCTCAGCAGACATATGCGCTCCGTAGTGGGATTGTTACGATTTCCATCTCGGGCATCCGATCACTGACCGGGCTTCACCTGCTGGTCGGGCACGATCTCTTCGACAAGGTTCTCGGTATGATATCCGATATCTTTCAGATCGGCCTCGTATTTCTTGAGGATCTCTTTGCGCTTCGCCGCATCCTCTTCAAGATGGTAGGCGGTGAGAATGGTCATGAGTCGGGCGTTGCGATACTGATCGATGGCACGGTCGGGGCGACGAAAGCGAATCATGTCATCGCCAAGTCTAATCTGGCTTCGCGCTACGCTCAGGCGATGGTGGGCCTCGGCGATGGCAAAATACGATACCTTCTGATCGGGGTCCGTTTCCATGCCCGCTATCTGCTGTGTGATATCGGCGGCCATCTGCACGGTCTTCGTGCGATACATCTCACTGAACTTCTTATAGAGATCAAGGGCCCTGGCGCGCGATGCCACGAGATGTCGGTAGGCGTCAAGCGGATCACCGCCATAATAACTCTCCACGGCCTTGCGATAGATGGCGGCCACGTCGGCGTATTCTTTATCGGAGCCGGCTACATCCTTACCCATGTTGCGTACCAGCACGCCCAGTCGTCGGATGTCGATTTCGACGCTCTTCTTCAGCTGCTCGATGTTGCGAGACGCATGATGTCGTTCGAGATAGTCAGAGGGTGCCGGTTCATCGACCGGGTCGCTGCGATCGGATTGCCGGCCCGTCTGCGCAAACATGGCCGTCGGAGCTAAGGCGAGAGAAAAGCAGAGGGCAAGCATTGCGCGAAATGTCAGGCTGGCCCGATGCGCGAGAAAAGGATTGGACCGCAGGGTGAAAGAGCGGAAAAATGCAGAGAATGTATGCGGGATCATTTGCAGTGAATTGTGATAGCGGGTCCTCTTCTTGTAAATCAACTTTTCTTTTGAAAAATGCCTCAAAATTACGCCGTGGCTTTTCGCCAGCGCTCCTCCGGTCTTTCTTGCGTTTAATTTTGCGCTCACCAGGAAAACGCCGGCTGAGCCATCTGGTGGCAACGCTCGTCTTTATTCCAGCCTTCGGGCTGCCTGCCACGCTTGCAGCGCAAGCCGAGGCCTACGTCAATACAGGGCTGCGCAACGTTCGTATTGAGCCGGCGTCGGCCTCGGCCTTTAGCGGACTTTCGGCCAATGAAAGATCGGTCGTTGCCTTTGCGATGATCTCACGCAACGAAGGAAATCTGTCGCGTCGTTCTGTGGTTCTTGATGCTCTGAATGCCCTTCCCGATAAAGATGCCTGGCGAGAGGCCGCCGCTCTTTATTTTGATGGCAATGCCGCCTCCCGTGCCGCACGCCTTGCCGCCCTTGCTGCCCGCCAGGGAGCATCGTCGCCGGCGGCTCAGCTGCTGCTTCTTGAGAAGCCCGGTGCTCCGCCGGCCGCTGATAGCCTGTCGGGCTTTGGTCCGGCGCTTGAGTCTGCCTATGCGGCCAGGCGTATGCTTGATGAGAGCCCGAAGACGGCCGCCGATATACAGCGAATCCTGATTCTTCTTGAACTGGCGCTCTCCGATGCCGGCGATATTCCCTTTGCCGATCGCCTGCTTGTCGATCTGCCCGATCGTCTTGATGCAGCTGGACTGTCGCTTGAGGCGGCGATCATGGCCCGTGCGATTCAGCGACAGCGACCGATGAAGGAGCTTGAGAAGAAGGTGCCGGCCTATCTGCTGCGAGCCGGCGATTTTCACGGCGCCCTTAAAACGTCGGAGTCCCTTGATCCGATGATCTATCGCAATACGCGTCGGGCCATTCAGGCCATGGACTGGATGATCCTTGCCTCTGATTATCGCAAGGCTCTTGAGATCCATTCTAAGTATCTTGCTGAGGCGCGTCCGATCGGCGACGATGCCTTCAGCGGCTTTGAGCTGAGTCGCAGCCTGTTGCGCACGCGCTCGGCGGTGCTGCTTTATCTGCTTGGCGATTCCAAAGAGGCGTTAATCTCTCTCGATGCGCAGACGAAGAGCAAGAAGTTTGATATCGATGTCGGCTATGCGCGGCTTTTACAGGCGCAGCTTCTTTTCGAAGAGAATATGGATCTTTCGCGACAGATCGCCGAGGACCTGACCTACAGAGCGCAGGAAAGCTCTCTTTATCTTCTCGAATATCACGCGACGGTTCTTGAAGGCCTTGCTCTGCAACACCAGGGAAAGGACTATATGGCCTGGATCAACTTCGTGAAGGCGCGCGGCATAGCGGCAAGCCATCTCAAGCATCCGCCAACAGGCGCCCTTGCGCTCGGGCAGATGCTTGCCGGTCTGAAGTTGACCCCCGGCGGATCGTTTAAGGCCTATATGGCCGAGATCCTTGCTGCGGAGGATGCAACGGCAGAGCATGAGGCCATGCAGCTATTGCGTTTCGGCATGCCGGCCAGGCATCGTCCGCTTCTCTGGAAGAAGGCGTTGCTTGAGAACCTGTCGGCGCGCAGGCTGAAGAATGAGGTAATAGAGGCATTGCAGGCGTTTCTTGAACGCCCCTCCGTTCATGGCGCATCGGCCAACCCGGGCGGACTGACAGGTCTTGCCGATGTGAGGCTCTGGAATCTGCAGCCGTCGGGCATCTCGCCTCAATCGTTTCCTTTACAGAAGAACACGGCTCTGCGAGAGAAGAGCAAGGCGCAGATGCTGGCCTCACTTACTGAGGGAGCAGTCTTTCTTATCTATTCAAAGAAAGAGGCGCTCTTTGTGCATCTGAGCGGCGAGCCTGTGGTTATGAAAAGCGGATTCATCCCGCTTGCCTGCCTTGCCGGCGAACAGGGTGGCACCTGTCCGGAAGCAATGAAGCCGCTTCTCGATGCGCTTGCCACATCAAAAACGGTCTATTTTCAGGCTGGTAACATGCCTGCGTTCAGCATTCTCTCCAGTCCGCAGAAGCTCGACTGGCGCGTCGTGCATGCGCCCGACCTGATCGCTGTGAACGCAGCATCTGACGGAGGAGCCTATCGACTCTGTTCTTCGGCCGGACTTTCGGAGCGCAAGGCAAAGACCATTTCGGGCATTCGTGAATGGAAGGGTTCTGTTCTTTTATTGGGAGCCTTTCAGCGACGCAGTGCCACCAGCCCGGTCTACCTGAGCCAGATTCGCTGTAACTCTGAGCCGCGCCTCTGGGATCTCGATCGTTTCGTGAGCATCCCCGCGCAATCACGCTGGATCAGCCCTCTGACGTCAGCCGGCGAGGCGGAGCTGGCCCGGCTGCTCACACGGTCCGGAGCGGAGTGGATCCAGTACGACGAGAAAGAGGCCGACGACGATCTGCTGGAAGAGCTGATCGACGGAGAACGACCCGATGGCCGCTATCGAATAATCAAGGCCTCGTTTGCTGATTAGAAAAGCGGTCGGTGCACTCGCTACATCGACTCTGTTTAAATATGGCTTGCGAACAGGCATTCGGCTAAAAACCTCGAACTATGACCGAAAAACGTTCGAGATCGTCGGGATCTCAGAAACCTGAGGAGCGGAACGAACACGAATCCGCTCCTATCGTCGAAGATGAAGAATCTTCGGGCAGTACGGTCGGCTCCCTTATCTCTCTCGCCATCCTCTTTTTTCTCGTTTTTGCTTTCAAGCATTCCGTGCTTGATGCGAATAACATTCCCAGCGGTTCGATGATTCCGACGCTCAAGGTCGGTGATTATCTTTTTGTCAATCGCATGCGCTATTCTCTGCGCATCCCCTTTACAAACGTCGAAGTCATGCGCATCGATAACCCGCAGCGTGGCGAGATCATTACGTTCAATCCTCCTCATGAAGAGGGCAAACAGTACGTGAAGCGCGTCATCGGCGTGCCTGGCGATCGCATCCGCATTCGTAACCTTTCCGTATGCAGTTCAGACCTGAAACTGAAGAGGGCCCTGCAGGCCGACTATGATTGTAATCTGTCGCCGTATGCGAAAATCCCCGTTATCGCCATCATTGAATACAAGCCGGCAGCTGAGACGTCAGAGGAACGAGATGCCGCTCCCTGGCAGACCTTTGCGCTGACAGAGATGGATGGCGTGAAGGCGCGTCAGGTGCTTACCGATTCGGATGATGCTGAGGTATTTCATCCGGACCTCTATGAAAACCCATCAGCCGCTGAGCTGCCCGTTCTCTTTCGCGCGCAGACGGGAAAGAATGAGCACTATTTCGTGGAATGGTCCGATCCGCCGCGACCCGACGGTCTTTGCGATACCTGGGAAACGACAGGATGTGTGATCCCCGAAGATCATTATTTTGTCATGGGCGATAACAGGGACGACTCCAAGGATTCTCGCTTTGCGCCGGTCAGTTATATCGGCCGGGAGCGTATTCTCGGGAAGCCTCTCGTTATATACTTTTCGATCGACTGGCGCGATCAGATCTGCTATGCATATATGCGTAACTTCGGTAGCTTTCAGGATCCCGTAGCGCCCCGCGGTTTTGCGCTCGAAGACTTTCCTCCGGAAGAGCAGCAGAAATACTGTACGGACCTTGATTCCAGGGCGGCGATGGGCAGCGAGACGATCTCAGGATATGTGGTCCGCACGCTTTTCTATCGCATCCCGCGGATGAGCGTGCGCTGGAAGAGGATAGGCACCTTTCTCGAATGAATGATACCCGGGTTCCTGGATCGCAAAGATCAGACATCCCGGTCGACGACGTCCGTCCTTGAGGTAGAGCTGTAATCCGGCGACGGCCTCTTTGCGTGAGCCGGCGCGACAGGCGACCGCCTTTGAAAAGGCGACGAAATACTGAAAAGAGCGGATGGTGTCAATCTGCCACACGCTTCTTTATCGGCAGAATCGGCAGGAAAAGCAAAAAGGAGAACGACGATGTCAGATCGAAACAGATCCGGTCAGGTGGCAGAGATGGGCGTCTATCTTGGCATCGTCTTCGAGTTCATCGGTATGCTGGGTTTCTCAGGATTGGTCGGCTATGCCCTGCAGCGCTGGGTCTGGCCCGAGCAGGGGGCCCTGGCGTTTCTATTTGCCATGATGGCCGGCCTTGCCATCGGCATCTATCACATCATGCAACGGGTGAAAGATCTTGAGAGGCGAAGTAAGAATCGAGATAAGGAACCCGTGAAAAGAAGTCCGACCGTGGACGATTCCCATAAGGCACTCGACGAGCTGCGACAGATGAACGACCGGCTTGATGAGATCAAACGGAAGAAGCGATGAATCCGATTGCGTATCTTCTGGTTCGCTCTCTGTTGCCGCTTCTGGCCGTCCCGCTTTCCTGTTGGATCAGCTGCCGTTTTCTGAATATATGCGACTGGCAGGACTGGCTGCTCTATCAATGGCCGTCGTATGTTGCCTGTTATATTCCGCTCTGGGCCTTTTTATGGATGCAGCATATCGAAGAACAGAGGCGCGATCGCACGCATGACGAACGTGTGAAGGTCGGACTCAGAGCGTTGAATGCCGTGCATGCCGGCGTGCTTCTGCGATTTGCAGCGACGGCAGCGGTGCTCTTCTACTGGAAAGATGAGAAACTTTATAAACCTGTTTATGTTTTTTTGATGCACATGGCATCCTTTTTCGTTTTTCAGCTTGCCACCCTGATCAGTTGCAAAAAATCAGCATCAGAGCCATGAGAAAAATTAGTTTAGTTCTTTTACTGTTTTTCCTTTCCGGTCATCTGGCCGCCGAAGACCATGCCGAGCATGCCTCTTCGGAATTCAATCTTGAAGAAGTCCTTGTTCACCACCTGATGGATTCGCCGATTTTCGAGCTGAACATCGGCGGCGAGAAGGTTCGTCCGGGCGATCCGGCCTTCGAGAACGATCCCTACCGTCGCTACGTCTTTAAGGACGAGCAGGGTCTCTACAAGTGGCAGGGTGGTCTTCCTCTGCACATCACGAAGCGTGTCGCTATGATGTGGGTGGTTTCGATCCTCATGCTTGTCGTCTTTATCGCAGGCGCACGCAAGATCGCTCGTGATTATTCGAAGATTCAGGGTCGCTTCGCCGGCGTGGTCGAGGTGCTCGTGAACTATGTGCGGCATGATATCGCCGAGGCGAATATGCATCATCCGTCGCAGGGCTTTCTTGCTTATGTGATCACGGCGTTCTTCTTCATTCTCTTCTCGAACATTCTCGGTCTTTTCCCGCCTATCGGCGAGATCATCGACATTACGAAGAACCTCGTAACGGGCCATTCTATCGCTCATCATGCCGCTCCTGGCGAGCTGCCTTCGCCTCTTCTTGCGATCTGGCCGGGCATTACCGTAACGGGCGATATCGCCGTCACGTTCACGATGGCTGCGATGACCGTTGTCATGATCTACGCCGCCGGTTTTAAATATCAGGGCGTGCAGTACGTATGGCATGCCGTTCCGGGCGGAGTTCCGTGGTGGCTCTTCCCGATCATGTGGCCCATCGAATTTATTATCGGGCCGCTGGCGAAAGGTTTCGCTCTGATGATTCGTCTTCTTGCGAACATGACAGCCGGACACGTTATCATCCTGGTTCTGCTTGGTTTCATCTTCCAGTATAGATCATGGGGCCTCGTTCCCGTGTCGATGCTCGGTGCGGGTGCGATCTATCTGCTCGAACTGATGGTTGCCTTTCTTCAGGCATTCATTTTCACGCTGCTCTCTTCGATCTTTATCGGTCTGAGCATGCACCGTCACTGATGTGACTCACTTAACGTAGAAGTAAAAAAGTAAAGGTTATAAGGTTAGGAGGAAACAACGACTATGATCAGCCTGGCATTTATTGGCGTTGGACTTGGAATCGGGCTCGTGGTACTCGGAGCAGGTCTTGGCATCGCACGAATCGGCGACTCTGCTGCTCAGGGCATCAGCCGTCAACCCGAGGCTTCTGGAGCCATCCAGCTTGCCATGATTATTTCTGCCGCTCTGATCGAAGGTGTGGCTCTCTTCGCTCTTGTGATTGCGTTCCAGATGGGCGGTCAGCTCAACAAAGAAACGCTCTCCGAGTTTGCAAAGAGCGCTCCGGCCGTCGAGCAGGCGCAATAAGGTTTAGAGGAAGCGAAGGAGGATCAGCATGATTGAGTTTCTCGCAGCGTCAGAAGGAGGAATCGCACTTCTGGATGTTAACCCCGGACTTGTAGTCTGGACCACAGTAACATTCCTGCTGGTTCTCCTCCTTCTCAACAAATTCGCCTGGAAGCCGATCATCAAGGCGCTTGATGATCGTGCTGACAGGATTCACAACGATATCGAGCGGGCGAATCAGCTTCGTAACGAAGCAGACACCCTGTTCCAACAATACCAGAATAAACTGAACGACCTGAAAGGGGAAGCTCAGGAGATCATCAACGAGGCTCGTAAAGACGCCGAAGGTCTGAAGAACGACATTCTGGAAAAGGCCCGAAAAGAGGCTGAGGAAATCCGGGCGAGAAGTCGTAAGGAAATCCAGCTGGCTATGGATTCGGCTCTTGAAGAGATCCATCGTCAGGCAGTTGATCTTTCGGTTGAGATTACCAAACGTGTGATCACACGCAATCTCACCGCCGAGGATCATAAGAAGCAACTGCAGGAAGCCCTTGAATCCATTTCAAGGAACTGACAGCCATGATATTTGAAACATTACCTGGAATATACGCACAGGCCCTGCTTGATTTAACCGAAAAGGATTTCGAAGCGGTGGCCGCCGAGTTCGGCGAGCTTGTGACCATGATGCAGGCTGAAGGAAGGCTGCAGAGCTTTTTCGACAGTCCGCTCATTAAAGCCGAGAACAAGGTGCAGGTGCTTGAAAAAAGCCTGCGCGGGAAAGCGTCAACGACGCTGGTAAACTTTCTCTGCGTGATGGCACAGCGAAACCGACTGGCCGAACTGAACAAGGTCTACGAGGTATATCGTTACCTTGTTGATAACAAACTGGGCAAACGATCGGTCACCGTCGTTACGGCCTTTGCACTCGATGACGCCACAAGAGGCATTATCGAGAAATCGCTTGAGAAGTACTTTGCGTCGAAGCTGCACGTGTATTACGAAGTGGATGCCTCTCTCATCGGCGGCATCGTAGTCCGCTCTGAGGGACGTGAGATTGATGTGAGCATTCTGAAAAAGATCCGCAGCATCCGCATGCAGATGACGACGAAAAAAATCTTTGGAGAGAACTACTATGAAAATTAATACGGACGAAATCGTAAGCGTTCTGAAGAAAGAGATTCAGAGCTTCGAATCGAAGCTTGATCTGGCCGAGGTCGGCGAGCTTCTCTCCGTAGGCGACGGTATCGCCCGTGTATACGGCCTCGATAACGTTATGGCGAACGAGATGGTCGAGTTCGAAGACGGCACGATCGGTCTGGCCTTCAACCTTGAAGAATCCTCGGTCGGTGTGGTCGTTCTTGGCGACTATCAGCATCTGCAAGAAGGATTCAAGGTTAAGCGCACCGGACGTATTCTTGAAGTTCCGGTCGGCGACGAGATGCTCGGTCGCATCGTGAACCCGCTCGGTCAGCCCATCGACGGAAAAGGCCCCATCAACACGAATAAAACATATCCCGTTGAGCGTATCGCTCCCGGTATTGCCGCTCGTGAGCCGGTGAAGATTCCTCTGCAAACAGGTATCAAGGCTATCGACGGTATGATTCCCGTCGGACGCGGACAGCGCGAGCTGATCATTGGCGACCGTGGCACGGGTAAAACCGCCATCGCCATCGACGCCATCATGAACCAGAAAGGCGGAGACGTAATCTGCGTTTATGTAGCGGTCGGTCAGAAGGCCTCTAAAGTAGCCGCCGTTTATGAGAAGCTGAAAGAAGCCGGATGTATGGACTACACCATCATCGTATCGGCCTCCGCTTCAGACCCGGCGCCGCTTCAGTATATCGCTCCTTATTCGGGCTGTGCCATGGCCGAGTACTACATGTATGAGCATGGCCGTCATACGCTCGTTATCTATGATGACCTCACGAAACAGGCGAACGCCTACCGTCAGATGTCGCTTCTTCTGCGTCGTCCGCCGGGTCGTGAAGCGTATCCGGGCGACGTTTTCTATCTGCACTCCCGTCTGCTTGAGCGAGCGGCGAAGCTCAGCGAAAAGTATAAAGGCGGATCGCTGACGGCTCTTCCGATCATTGAAACGCAGGAAGGCGAGGTTTCGGCCTACATTCCGACGAACGTGATCTCGATTACGGACGGCCAGATCTACCTGCAGCCGAACCTCTTCGCTTCGGGACAGCGTCCGGCTATTGACGTCGGTATCTCGGTATCTCGTGTGGGTGGTAACGCTCAGACGAAGGCGATGAAATCCGTTGCCGGCCGTCTTCGCACCGACCAGTCGCAGTTCAAGGCCCTTGAAGCCTTCGCCATGCTCGGAACGGAACTTGATCCGATCACCCAGGCTCAGCTGGATCGTGGCTATAGAACGATGGAGATGCTGAAGCAGGATGAATCGCAGCCGTATTCGACGGAAGATCAGGTAATCGCCATCTTCGCCGTAACTCGCGGTCTGATGGATAAGGTGCCTGTCGACCAGTGCCGTCGTTTCGAGAAAGAGCTTCTGAAATATATGAGCGAAAGCCATGCCGAGTTCGGTAAAGGCATTCGTGAGAAGAAGGTCATCGAGAACGAAAAGGAACTGGAAGCCGTCATCAAAGAATTCGTTGATGCGTTCCTGAACAACCGCTCCGCCGACGTACGGGCGCAGAAATCCGCCTGATCGGAGGAAATGAATGGCCGGTCTTAAAATCATTAAAAAGCGGATTGGTTCTGTAAAGAACATCCGCAAGATCACCAAGACCATGGAACTGGTCTCCGCGGCGAAATCCCGGAAGATGATGGTGAAGGTGCACGACTCGCAGCCGTACGGCAACAAGATGATCGAGCTGCTTGACACACTTTCTGGCGTCACGGGCGAACTGGACCTTCCTCTTTTGAGGAAGGTCGAGAATCCGAAGAAGGTGATTCTTCTTATCGTGACGGCGAACCGCGGACTCTGCGGCGGGTATAACGCTCAGCTGCTGAAGCTGGCACGCACTCGCATCAAAGAGTTGCAGGACGCCGGGACCGCCTTTGATCTGCATGTCATCGGTAAGAAGGGCCTTGCTTACTTTAAGTTCGTTAAGGTTCCCGTTGCGAAAAGCTGGACCAACTTTGACGATAACTTTCAGTACCATGACGCCCGGGCACTTGCCGACGAATACATGCACGGTTTCGTTCACGAAGAATACGATCGTCTCGAGTTGATCGCCACTCGCTACATCTCGGCCGTCGTACAGCGCGCTGAAAATTTCACGCTCTTCCCGATGACGAAATCCGATGAGTCGGCCGAGACCGAGAAGAAAACGGCTAACGTTCTCTTCCAGCCTTCCGCTGAGGAGATCCTGAAAACGCTGCTTCCACATATGGCCGAGTATGTCTTTTATAAGACGCTGCTTGAGGCCGTTACGTCGGAGCAGATCGCCCGCCGTATCGCCATGAAGGCCGCATCTGATGCAGCCGGAGATATGAACAAGTCGCTGACCCGGATCTACAACCGGAAGCGTCAGGCTGCGATTACGCAAGAACTTGCCGAGATCGTCGCCGGCGCAGACGCCATTAAATAAGGATTCCACAGAGAGGAACATTCGATGTCAGATAAAAAAACAACATCTAAAGGTAAGATCACGCAGGTGATCGGATCGGTTCTCGACATTTCGTTCGAGAGCGATCGTATGCCCGAAATCTTCGAGGCGCTGGAAATGGACGTGGATCGCTTCGGTAAAAAAGAGAAGCTGATCGCCGAAGTACAGCAGCACCTGGGTGGACAGCGCGTGCGTGCCGTTGCCCTTTCCTCTGCTGATGGTCTTGTGCGCGGCCAGGAGGTCGTGGCACTCGGATCTCCGATCTCCGTACCTGTCGGTGAAGCCACACTGGGACGTATCTTTAACGTTCTTGGCGAGGTCGTCGACGAAGGTCCGGCCGTAACGGTTAAAGAGCGTATGCCCATTCACCGTGAAGCGCCGGCCATGGTTGACCTCGAGCCGAAGACTGAGATCTTCGAAACGGGCATCAAGGTCATCGACCTTATCGCTCCCTATACGAAAGGCGGTAAAACCGGTCTTTTCGGTGGTGCGGGCGTTGGTAAAACCGTCGTTATTATGGAGCTGATTAACAACCTTGCCAAAGAGCACGGTGGTTATTCGGTATTCGCCGGTGTGGGCGAGCGTACCCGTGAAGGGAACGACCTCTGGCTCGAAATGAAAGAGTCGGGCGTTATCGCAAAAACCGTTCTTTGCTACGGCCAGATGAACGAGCCGCCGGGAGCCCGTCTGCGTATCGCTCTGTCGGCTCTTACGATGGCCGAGTATCTGCGTGATAACATGGGCGTCGACTGTCTGCTGTTCGTCGATAACATCTTCCGTTTCTCTCAGGCTGGATCTGAAGTATCGGCTCTTCTTGGCCGTATGCCTTCTGCCGTAGGTTATCAGCCTACGCTGGCTACTGAGATGGGCGAGCTTCAGGAGCGTATTACCTCTACGAAGAAAGGATCGGTTACGTCGGTTCAGGCCATTTACGTTCCTGCTGACGACCTTACCGATCCGGCTCCGGCGACGGCGTTTATTCACCTTGATGCGACGACGGTTCTTTCCCGTGCCATCTCTGAGAAGGGCATTTATCCGGCCGTTGACCCGCTTGATTCGTCCTCTCGCGCACTGCAGCCCGGCATCATCGGCGAAGATCATTACAACGTCGCCCGTGAAGTTCAGCGTGTTCTGCAGCGTTACAAGGATTTACAGGATATTATCGCCATTCTCGGTATGGACGAGCTTTCTGAAGACGATAAGATCCTTGTCGGACGTGCCCGTAAGATCGAGAAGTTCCTGTCTCAGCCGTTCCACGTTGCCGAGCAGTTTACCGGTCGTCCCGGTATCTATGTGAAACTTTCCGATACGATTCGTTCGTTCAAAGAGATCCTGTCGGGTAACTATGACCACCTGCCCGAGCAGGCCTTCTACATGACGGGAACGATTGAAAACGTCATCGAGAACGCAAGAGCTCTGGGCGCCAACGTCTGAGGAGGCTTAGATGTCGAAGCAACTCGAAATCAGCGTGGTAACGCCGTACCGATCGATGTTTGAGGGCGTAGCCGATTCCGTACAGATTCCGTTGTTTGACGGACTGGCCGGAATCCAGCCCGGACACGCGACGATGTTTGCCCGCCTTGGACCCGGTAAGCTTACCGTGCATCAGGGAAGCGAGAGAAAGATCCTGTTTGTGGATGGCGGCTTCCTCGAAGTCGCCGGTAACAGGGTTACGGTTCTTGCGCATAACGCTCTGGCGCCCGAGGAGATCAAGGCCTCCGACGCCGAAAAAGAGCGCGATGCGCTGCTTGCTCGCAAGACGGCCGGCGACGAAGAGATCGAGGAGCGGCTTGAAAAGCTGCGGTCGGTTAGAGCGAAGCTATCTCTTGTGAAATAAGAACGGTGGAAGCCGTTACGAGAAAAGGACGGGAGACCGTCCTTTTCTCTTTTTCAAGCCCGTACATCACGCCCGCCAGCAACGATCTGCCTCTACCCGAATGATTCTTTTTCCCCTTTTTGAAAAAGAAGCGATGGATTCACGGCTTCTGCCGTCCGAAAATAAGTATGAATCCGGGTATTTATGGACTCCAAAGAGAAAACGTCATCATCTGATATCGCCGATGATCTCGACCTTGAGCCGCTCAATCTTGATTTTGAGCTGCCGCCAATCGAGGACTCTGACCTTGTCGGCCTGGAGTCGGGGTCGGATTTCCCCTCGGATTTTCCTTCTCTTGATAGCGATTTTGGCGATCTGTCCACGCTCGATATGCAAGAGGGCGAGTCGCAATCGGGCGAACCAGCGTACAGCGTAGAAGACGCCTTTGATGTGGGCGGTTTTCCGATGTCCGAATCGAGCAACGAGTTCGGATCTGAGCTGGCCTCAAATGACTTTTCCACGAATGACCTTTCCTCTGAAGGGCTTTCCTCCGGTGACTTTGCCTCTGATGAAGAGGAAGAGCCGGTCACGCTGACTGCCGATGAATTGAGCGATATCGTCGGCGCCGATCTTGAAATGGAGACGGAGCTTTCGGATTTTGGCGGCGCCGAGATGAATCTCGACTCATCGACCGATGACGATCTTGAACTCGGCCCCATGCCTGAATCGGACACTGCCTCGTACGGCGATCTCGAAGAACTCGATCTTGAGATGCCCGAGGATTCGATACAATCCGACGACCTTGTCCTGCCCGATGACCTTGACATGGATCTTGCCGACATTTCGGAGCAGGGCTTTGCCGCCGACACCGCCGAGATTGAAAGCGGACTTCCCGAAATTGACGGATCTTTTGACTTTGAACCGCCTGCCGATCTCGCCGAAGACCTCTCTGTTAACCTTTCTGAATCTGACGATGAAGATGTGGCTCTTTCTGAAGACGAGCTCGATAACATCCTTGGCGACGTAGATCAGGGCCTTGCCGAGCCTGCGGACGAGGAACATGCGATGCGCGACGAGATGGCGCACGATATGGAAGACGTCGACCCGCTTGAATTCTCGGACGAAGAGCTGCAACGCGAGGTGCTGGGCGACGAAGTGCAGATGCCGCAGCTTTCCATTCTGGATTCTGATGATGACGAAAGCATTACGCTTACCGCCGACGAGCTTTCCAATATCGTCTCGGACGACCTGGCCATCAGCCCTTCTCCATTTGGCTCCGATGAAGAGGTCCTGACCGACGATATCGATGAGATGGAGGCCGTTCAGGAGTTTGAAGGATTTGACGAATCGGGCTCTGAAAGCGAAGAACTCACAGAGCCCTCTTTCGGTTCTGACCTTGAAGAGGCCGCTCAACCTTCCTTCTTTCAGGAAGAGGAGGAGGGTCCGGTCGCTCTGACCGATGACGAGCTTGCCGATATTCTTGAAGGCACTGCAATCGAAGAAGCGGCAATCGATCAAGGTGCGCTTGAAGGGGAGCCCGAAGACGCCCTGCACGAAGAGCCGCGCGCCGAACGAATGGCCGACGAGCTATCGCTTGAAACGGGCGTGAAGCGCGAAGAGTTGAAAAAGGTCATTGGATACCTCGATGATCTGCTCGGCCAGTTGCCCGAAGAGACGGTGCGCGAATTCAGCCGCTCCGAATATTTCAATCTTTATAAAAAAGTGATCGAAGAGCTGGGCGTATTCAAGTAATACAGGAGCGAAGATGGGTCTCCTGGATAAAGCAACAAAGGTCCAGAGCGCTGCGCCGACATCGAGTTCGCAAGCCGCGTCCGTTTCGGCACCACCCCGCGCCGGCCTGCTTCAGCGTGCCGAGCGGCTGAGAGAAGCAGCGCAGAAGGGCGGCCTCTTTGAACGGGCTCGACGACTGCGCGAAGAGACCATCGGGCGCGGGCTTTTTCAGCGTGCACAGAAACTGCGCGATTCCGAAGGACCCTCGTTTTCTCTGGATAGCGACGAAATTTCATCGGTCGATGATTTCCAGGATCTTCCCGAATCCCCTGAATTCGGCGCCCTTCCCGAGCCGGCCCCTGAAATCGATGCAGGAACGGCCGAGGCGCTGCTCTTTGATGAAGACCAGGGCACGGCCGAAAGTCCGGACGCAGACCTGTTCGAGGATGAAAGCGTTCAAGACGAAGATCTCGAAGACGAAAGTATCACTCTGACCGCCGAAGAGCTGGCCGACCTTCAGGGTCCTCTCTCTTCAGCTGATTCGACGATAGAGGAAGATCAGGTAGAGCATGGTGAACAGTTAAGCGATGAGCTTCCGGATTTTCCGGACTTCACTTTTGATGATCGGAGCTCTGAGGAAAATGATCCGGCGCTTCTGGATGATACCCACGAGGCGGACCCATTTGAACAATGGGAGCAGGAGGCGGCTCGAGAGGCTGAATCGAAAAGCAGGGAACTGACAGGCGAACAGGAACGGCGTCTTTTCGAAGACGAAGAGATCATGACGACGCCCGTCGAGACGCATATCGGATCTCAGAAACGCATTGATAACTATCTCTCTCTCTTTGAATTGAACCGAGAGCTGCATTCCATCGACGATGCCGAGGAGTTCTGGGATACGGCGCTTTATTCCATTCTCGGTCAGATCGGAGCGCGCACGGTCGTCATCTTTGCCGGTATGCACGATCGGGAGGGCATACTTTATCCCGTCGCTCACAGCGGCGTGATTCCCGCCGACGACTGGAATCTCAAGGGCGGCGACGAGATCTACGACGCTCTTGCCGCCTCAGATGAGATTCGTTATGCGGGTGAGTTCTTAAAAGAAACGACGGGCATCGGTGATCTGGAGCGCGACATGCTCGAGAAAACGAAGGCCTCTGTTTTGATGCCGCTTCGTCAGGGAAAGGAGCTACAGGGAATTGTCGTGATCGGTCCTCCGCTTGATCGCGCCGACTACATCATCGACGATCTTGAGTATCTGCGCTTGCTGGGCAGTAGCCTTATAGGCCCTTTCGAACGCATCAAGAACATAAGAAAGCATAAAGAAGAAACCGAGAACCTGACGCGTCAGAATCTCATGCATCGCGCCCTTGCCGATCTTACGGCATCTCTTCAAACGAAGAAAGCGGTCGATGAAATCTACGATCTGATTCTTGACTATTTCAAGAAGGTACTGGCCGTCGACTCTCTTTCGCTTGTGTTGCTCGATCCGACGGAGCAGGCATACCGAATATTTGCCGGCAGTCGTATTAGCCCGGAAAGCCTCAAACGATTCTCGTTACCCGTCTCGGGCTCGGAGCTTGTGGGCACGATCTCCAATCTCTCAGGTGTGTATAACCTTGTCGACTTCCGCACACACCCCGAGATCGTCGCGGCGTATTCGGGAGACGATCTCGCTCTTATGCAGCACTACTGGATTTTACCGCTGATCAACCTGAACTGGCTTGTCGGTTTTATCACCGTCCATCACACGGAGCGAGCCTGGAGCGATGAAGAACGCGAGATCGCGCTGATCGCCTGTGCGCAGCTGGCGCCCGTTCTCGCCAACTGTCTGATTTTACAGGAGCGAGAGACGCTTTTTCGAGATCCGTTCAGTCCTCTGGAGAAGCGTCTGGAACGTGAGGTGCAGAAGGCGCTTGAATTCCATTCTTTTCTTTCAATCGTCGATTTCCGCGTGCGGAATCTGAAGAAGATACTCGGCGCCAACTCTATGTCGGCCATGACCGACTATTTTCAGTCGCTTTCCCGCACCCTTTCGAGAAGCCTTCATCAGAGCGATTATTTAAGCCGGATGGGGGCCGGACGCTACGTGCTGCTTCTTCCAGGACGGGGGAAGACGGAGGCGGGCATCTTCGCCGATCGTTTGCAGATGGAACTGAAACAGGCCAGCCTGCTTCGCAGTTCGGCCGTCGCTCCGGCATATTCCTTCGAAGTGATCAATTTTCCTGACGATGGCGATTCGCTGCAGAAACTGATTGCCCTTCTGGACCGCTGATCGAAGAGTTGCCTTATCCCTCTTTATAATCGGAGATTTGCATGAGTTCTCTGTCGCGTCTTTTCAAATACACAATTGTCCTTTTTTTATTCCAGTCCCTCTTTGCCTGCGTTTCAGGAACAAAAACCGAGGAAACGACAGGCGATGATAAGGCAAAACCCGAGGTTCAGGGCTTTGTTGAAGATCAGCCGGCCGAACCTGCCTCTGACGATGATCTCTTTTTCCAGAAGCCGGCCGTATCCGGTGAACTGTATCGTGTTCTCATAACGGGAACAAATTATAGCGTGCGCCAGTACGGTCAGACGTCGTCGATTCAAAGGCCCTCAGATTCTCGAGGCGATAAAGAGCAGTTGAAGTCGTATCAGGAGATCCACGATGAGATCGATTTTCGCGACTGGGAAATCGAAGGAGTTCTTGATGTTCGTCTCAACCCGCATACGGGGCAGATCGAACAGCTGCAGTACGTTCCAGGGCATAACCCGCGCACCTATCAGGCGGCCAAACTATTTCAGGAAGACCTGACCCGATTCCGCTTCAAGTTCCCTCAAGGGGTGATCCAGCCCATCCGCTTCAACGTTCGTTTTCGCTGGGTGATCAAACGCCGTCCTGGCCTGAGCGATGAAGAGGCGAAACTCAAGGCCATCCAGTATCTGAAATCGCAGAAGCAGTAAAACTCAGGAATGTTCGCTTTCTCCCTGCTCATCACGCCGCTTGCTCTCGACATCACGCTCGTCGTGCTCGGAGCGGTGGGCGTGATGGTGCTTCTGGGCTTCTTCTATCATTTTATACTGTATCCTGCCTTCAAGGTCATGGCCGATACAAGCTCTCCTCCGCCTGCTCTTGGCGAGAGCAAAGAACTCATTCTGAAAAATGGGCGGCATCTGCGCTACCGTCTTGGCCTTGTCGATTCGGACTGGAAGCTGCGCATGAAGGGAATTGTTGAAGATCATCTTGTCTTTGATTTCAGAAAGGACCGCACGCTCGAAGAATACGAGATCGAGCTTATTCCCGACGGTCCGGTACTCTACAGGCCTCCGCATGAGCAGCATCTGCAGCGCATGAAGGGAAGGGATCGCATTGAAAGCCGGGAACTGATCGGCCATCCGGCGCTTTTCAGACTTGTGGCCGCCATGCAGGGAGAGCGGCCCGTGCATTATATCGAGTTCGAGCTCTCAACGCGCTTTTTCATCGACAATGCCGGCGATGAGCGCATGAAATTTATCGTTGAACTCAAGCGCATTCATCCGGGAATTGATCTCAAAAGCCGGAGCAAGCGCGGAGTGTACAATTTCGGCCGCGGTCCCGGCGATGTCGCGTCACACGAAGAATAATCCTCTATGTCTCAGCCACAACACTTTCACACAGAACTTCGCTGCATGGATTGCAGCTCCGTTTATCCGATTGATGCCGTCTTATTTCGCTGCCCTTCTTGCGACGGACTACTCGACGTCCATCATGACGTCAATCCGCTCAAGGCAATTCCGGCCACGGAATGGAAGCAGCGCTTTGAACAGCGATTCCGTACCGGACAGCATCCGTATAACTCCGGCGTGTGGGGCAAGAAGGAATGGGTGCTACCGGGCATCAAAGACGAGAACATCGTCTCGCTTGGCGAAGGCGCCACCCCGCTTGTTCCCGTTCCCGGCCTTGCCGGTCCGCTTGGACTGGCCGAGCTCTGGATCAAACAATGTGGCATCTCACATACGGGATCGTTCAAAGATCTCGGTATGACGGTACTTGTCAGTCATGTGAATGATCTGATCAAGGCCGGCAAACCCATCCGCGCCGTCGCCTGCGCCTCGACCGGCGATACAAGCGCCGCTCTGGCCGCCTATGGAGCCTGGGCCGGCATTCCCGTGATCATCTTTCTGCCCGAGGGCAAGATCTCGACGGCACAGCTTGTGCAGCCGCTTGCAAGCGGTGCGACTGTGATTCAGCTGAATACGGACTTTGACGGCTGTATGGAGGTTGTGCGCGACGTAACGGCCGATCCATCGGCGGGCATCTATCTTGCGAATTCGATGAATCCGCTGCGTATCGAAGGCCAGAAGACCGTCGGCATCGAGGTGATCCAGCAGCTGGCATGGCAGGTGCCCGACTGGATCGTCATCCCCGGAGGAAACCTCGGTAACGTATCGGCGCTGGGAGCAGGCTTTGAGCTTCTTCTTGAGATGGGGCTTATTTCAAAGGCTCCGCGCATCTGTGTTGCCCAGGCCGCTCATGCGAATCCGCTTTATCAGAGCTTTCAGACGTCTTACAGAGAATACCGACCAGTAAAGGCACAGAAGACGCTTGCCTCTGCTATTCAGATTGGTGCGCCTGTGAGTTATCGCCGGGCCGTGCGGGCTCTGGAGCGTTTCGGAGGCGTGGTCGAACAGGCCAGCGAAGAAGAGCTGGCAAACGCCGCCGCGCGGGGCGACAGGGCGGGGCTTTTCAATGATCCGCATACGGGTGTCGCTCTTGCCTGCACCGAGAAACTCATCGCCGCCGGAACGATCGAAAAGGGTCAGAAGGTCGTCGTCATCTCAACGGCGCACGGGCTGAAATTCTCGGAATTCAAGACAGGCTACCATAACCGATCGCTTGACGGGGTTCGTTCGCATTATGCGAACCAGCCGATCTCATGCGAACCCGACGTCGATGCGGTGAAGAGAATCCTTGACGGCATTCACGGTTCTGTCTGAGAGTAGAGGGCAGCGATGAGTCTGATCGATTCCCTGCCCGAGCTTCAACAGAGATTCGAAAGCGAGTGCATAACGGGTGCCTCGTTAACCGATGAACTTGAAGGGCGCATCGAAGCATTCCTGTTTTCGTCCGTTGATAGCTCCGTGGCCGGCCCGCTACAGACGGTCGTTCGCGAGCTTGTGCAGAATTCGATCAAGGCCAATCTGAAGCGCCTGATTTTCTATCGAAACGACATTAATCCGTTGCGTCCGGGCGACTACGGGCGCGGTATGGAGCAGTTCCATCGCAGCCTGGCGGATTACGATCGCTACTACTTCGCCTCGGAGTTCGACCGCGAAAACATCGCCTTTGAGATGATCTTTTCCGTTCATCGCCGGGTTAGCGTGCTGCATATCAGCAATCCGGGGCGACTTTTCAGGCAGGAGGATGAGCGCATCCGGCGTAAATTCCTGGCCTCGGAAAAGGTTCAGGGGTTGTATCAGTTCTATCTCAATTATAGCGATATGGCGGAGGGCTCGGGAATGGGCATTGCCCTCGCTCATATTCTACTGAAACAGCTCGGCCTTGATCCGCGCCTTCTGTCGATTTTTACCGAAGAACGACTTGATCTCACCGTCTCCAGGTTGATCATTCCACGCAGTTCGGACTACCGGTCGCCGCGACAGCGCTTCGAGAACCTCGTCAAAGAGCGCCAGTCCGATCCTCAGGTTCTACGGGAGCATCTTCGCATGGTAGGTATGCCCTTCCTCGATGAATGAACAGAATGCAAACGGGCAGTGAAAGGGCTTGCCTGCATGAGAAGAGTGCGTTACTCTTGAACTCAAAATGGACCGACTGAAAAAAACGCTGCTTGATGCCGAAGAAAGCCCCCAGGTCGACGATAAGGTCGTCGTCGTCGGTCTTTCCATCGCCACCTGTTTGAACAGAGCGGCGGAGTATTTCAACCGTGACCTGACGATGCTTGACTATGAGATTCTCGAACGAGGCAAGCGCTCTCTTTTTTCGAAATCGCCCTATCGGATCATGGTCAGCCTGCTGCCGGCCTCAAGCGCCTACGCCGATCTTGAAGAATTTTCGATGAAGATCGGCGCGGGCGATCGCCTGCTCAGCGACGAGCTGGAGCGCTTTGTGGAGCCGAAACACAGAGACGGGTCTGTCGCCGTGCGTATCTATCTTTCAGGGGTTTTTATTGTCGTACAGCCGGCAGTTGGCAACGGGCGACCGGCGACGGTCGAGGATTGCACGCGTCGACTGGAGCAGCGCGGCATCCAGAGCTACAACATGCGGCATATCGAGCAGGCCATAAAGGATCAGAGCGGCGAGATGATCAAGGTCGCCGAATTCCAGCCACGGCCCGAGCACGACTCGAACTGTCGTGTGGAAATCACTCCCGACGAGATGAAGGCCTACGTAACGATTACTGCGCCGAAGAAAGGCGGTCGAGACTTACAGGTCGGCGATATCGTCAGCGCTCTCAAGGCGCACGGCGTCGTGATCGGATTCAAAGAAGACGAGATTGCCGCCGCTCTCAATGAAGACCGCTATATGCAGGACATACTCGCCGCCGAGGGCGTTCCGGCGAAACATGGCCGCGATGCCTACATCGACTTCAAGGTGAAGGTGAAGCGCGAGATGGAGCTGCGCGAGGACGAACAGGGCAAGGTGGACTTCAAAGAGCTGCATCTTGTGGAGAACGTCGTCGTCGGCCAGATTCTCGCCGAAAAGATACCCGCCGAAAAAGGAACGGCCGGCAAATCGCTGTTTAACCGGATACTGCCGGCACGTGACGGCAAAGACGTAGATCTCAAGCCGGGCAAAAACACCATTCTCTCTCAGGATGGCATGAAGCTGTCGGCTGAAATCAACGGACAGGTCGTGCTTTCAGGCACCCGCCTTTCGGTCGAGCCCATCTACAGGGTGGCCGGCGACGTCGGTCCGAAAAGCGGTAACGTCATGTTCCTCGGCTCGGTGCATGTAGGCGGCAGCGTGCTCGATAACTATGAGGTAAAAGCGGCCGGCAACGTCGAAGTTCGTGGATCGGTGCAGAAGGCGAAAATTGAAGGTGAGGGCGATATCATTATTCAGTCCGGTATTATGGGCCGCGACGAGGCCGTCGTCGAGTCGACCGGAGGGTCGGTGATCGCGAAGTTTATTCAGTCGGCGAAGATACTTGCCGCACAGGATATCACCGTTCAGGAGTCGATTCTGCACAGCCACGTAGAAGCCGGGAACGAGATCGTCTGTTCGGGCCGTCGCGCACAGATCGTCGGCGGCGTGATTCGGGCGACGAAAGAGGTGCGCGCTCGCATTATCGGCTCGCAGGCCTACACGGCGACTCAGATCACCGTCGGCACCGATCCGCGCATCCTGCATCAATACGAGGATCTGACGCGCATGGTGACCGAGACCGACACCGAACTGAAAGAAAAGCAGAGGGAGAAGTCGACGCTTGAAACGCGGCAGAAGAACGACCCGGAGACGTTCGGGGCCGAACAGGTGCGCCGCCTGAAAGAGGCGGCCGAGGCAATCGGAACGCTGACCGAGAAATCGAAGGAACTGAAGGCCGAGAAAGAAAAACTCGAAACCTATATGGAAGAGATGGCCTCTGAGGGGAAGGTCGTCGTCGAGAAAGAGATTTTCCCCGGCGTCATCATCAACATACGAAACGCCAGCTATGAAGTGACAGAAAGGTTAACCGGAGTCGTCTTCTCGTATCATGAAGGCCATATCAAGATCGGCAAACCTGATCGTCCGGGAGCGGGCAGGCGGCGATGAGACTGATCGACATGCAGGTATCCGTAAACGGCACCGCTCCTGGAGGTCAGCAGACCGCTCAGGCGCAGGCCCTTTATACGTATCGATTCCTGCATGACGTCGATCAGGCTCGAAAGACGAATCTGCAGCGTCAGGAATCGACGCAACCGGCAGTAGCTACGGCTGCCTCTGCCGCACTTTCAGATCAGGCTCCGTTGCGCGTTCGCTCTTACACGAATCGCGTGAAGCGCGAAGAGAAAGAGCCAGATCGGCGATCTGAGCCCGGCGTTTATGGCGGCATGATGTGGAAGACGAAAAGCTCGCCTTCACCGCAGCATATCGATTTCTCGGCCTGAGCAGGTATACGCGTGGATTACGGCATACTCATCTTTCTCAACCTGATCTTTCTGGGATTCTTCTATTTCCTTTTTTCGATCCGCCTTGGAAAGGCCCTTGAAAAAACGAAGAAACAGGGAATTCCGCGCGAATTCTATGAAAACGTAGAGATGGTCGTACGTTATCTTGATACGACGCTCGAGAGTATAACGCAAAAGAATGAAGCGTTTTATCGCGTCGTAAGTCGAGCCGATGAGCTGAAAAAAGAGCTCGAAGCGCTTCTTGCGGAATACGAGAAGTCGTCAAAGCGCCGCAAAAAGCGACCCTCTTCAGAGATGCAGGAGTCGCAGACCCCGCCTGAACTGACAGGGCCCGAACCCAGGGGGCCTCAAAGGCCTGCTGCACCGATGAGGCAGACTGATGATGTAAGAGCGGATCGGACCGTGGAGCGTTTGTTACGTGATGCCGGTGAGGATCGCATCGAATGGTCCGGTGCGTCTAACCCTGGTGATCTGGCCGATCTGATCGGAGCAAAAAAGGATCGTTCGAATTCATCAGGGAAGAATCCGCAGCAGAAAGGGGGACCGGGCGCAGAGACGGTTTTCTCGGGCGTCGGTCGATTTGCACGACGAATACTTGGCCTGCCTGAATTGCCGTCACTGCCCGTCGATGAGCCTTACGTACAGGATAACACTTCGACAGAGCGACAGCGGACTGCGAAAGCTCAAGAGCCGACTCCTGAACAGCGGCTCAGCTTCGAAGAGGAATTGATGGGATACTCTCCGAAAACGCCGTATCCGGAGCGTGCTGCACCCATCCCGCCACCGTTGCCCGAGGACTTTCGCGCAGAATCTACTCCACCGCCTCGTGCAGATCAGACCCCGGCGACACCGGAGAGCGAAGAGACCCGAGCTACGTGGCTGTCAGACCTTAACGTACCCGATCTTTCTAACGTGAAAGAAAGGGCCACATTCGTCCGCACCCTGCTACAGAGGAACGTTCCTGTCGAAGAGATCGCCGCCTTTACGGGAATTCCCGTCGGCGAGATCGAATTTATCAGGAAAGTGATGGAAAACCAGGGCAGTCGTATAAACCGTGGAAGAGGCAGGTGATATGATCCCCTTTTCTGATATTCCCGACATGACGACCGTTCAATTCGATCGTTTCGCGAAACTGATCCATGAACGAGCCGGAATCCATCTTAAAGAACACAAGATAACGCTGCTTTCCAATCGCATCCGCAAGCGTCTGCGCACGCTGAACATGAAGGATTACGACGAGTATTATCAGTTCTTGCAGAACGATAAAGGAAATGAGATGGTTCATTTCCTTGAAGTTGTGACGACGAACGAGTCTTATTTCTGGCGCACGACGCAGAACTATGACGCTCTTAAAACGCACGTGCTGCCCGAAGTTCTCAAGCAATACCGCGGTCAGGAGTTGAAGCTCTGGTCGGCCGGCTGCTCGACGGGAGAGGAACCGTATAACCTTGCCATCGAGCTGATCGAATCGATGCGCAAGGTGGGATTCTTCAATTTTCGTATCGTCGCCACCGATATCTCGACTCGCGTCGTGCAGTTCGCCCAGGAAGGTCGTTATACGGGCCGCAAGATCGAGAAGATACCGCCCGAGATTCTCAAGCGCTATTTCAAACCTCTGACCGACGATCCCGAGGTCTTCGAGGTTCGAGACGATATAAAGAAAAAGATCGAGTTTCGCGTCGAGAACCTCTTTCAGTCGACGCCGTCAGGCATGCATGTCATCTTCTGCCGCAACGTAATGATTTACTTCAAGCGCGAAGAGCAGAAGGTGCTCGTCGATCGTTTCCACAGGGCGCTTCTTCCAGGTGGGTATCTTTTCATCGGTCATGCAGAAAGCCTTCAGATGCTGAATACGGATTTCAGGACGATCAGCACTCCGCTCGGAATTCTTTACAGAAAGGAAGGGTGAAAAA
>SWCA01002957.1_pt1 | contig 39546 bp, 36 predicted proteins | sample 4692961 | NCBI WGS metagenome assembly SWCA01 (sample SAMN10267275, study PRJNA491770) | bioreactor metagenome | isolation source: DHS bioreactor inoculated with | place: Japan: off Shimokita Peninsula
GGGCCGGGCCGGGTGCGGTTCTTCGTCGATGGCCAGGGCGAGCGGCGTCAGCCCAAGCTGGCGCAGCCGCGATCCGGGTTCGTAGGCGCTGCTGGGATAGGGCCAGGGGACGCGGGTCAGTTCTTCCCAGCGCGGCCCGACGACGCTGGCGCTTTTGTACGTGCCGAAGATCCGGCCATGCGGGCCGAACAGGTTATACCGGCTGCCTTTACGGCGAATGGTGTAACGCGGTTCCTCGTGCGGTGAATTGATACTCTGTTGGCTGTGCGGTTCGGCGGACTTGAAAGATGGGCCTGGGCTTTCAGACGGTGAATGACGGACGTCACGCAGATCGGGCGGTTGCGGTTCAGCCACTTAAATAATCTCCTGGCTAGACTGCGTTGGTCTGATTCCATTGTAACGCAAAGCGCGCCGTATTTAGGTTAGAATTTGCTTGAAGTTGTATTGACGGTCCTTACGTCTGCCTTGCCTGATGGGGGGATGATGCCTGTTTCGGTCGACACCGTCCTGGCGGCCCTGTCGCTGCTGCTGCTGGCGAGTATTCTGGCCAGCAAAGTGTCCGTGCGGCTGGGCATACCGGCGCTGCTGCTGTTTCTGGGCATCGGCATGCTGGCCGGGTCCGAGGGGCCGGGCGGCGTCTACTTCGACGACGCGTGGCTGGCGCAGCTCCTGGGCGTCGTCGCGCTGACGCTGATCCTGTTCTCCGGCGGCCTGGACACGCAGATCGAGGACATCCGCCCCGTGCTGGGGCAGGGGCTGGTGCTCTCCACGGTGGGCGTGCTGATCACGGCGCTGGCCGTGGGCGGCTTCACCACGCTGATCCTCGATTTCTCGCTCAAAGAAGGGGTTCTGCTCGGCGCGATCATCGCCTCGACCGATGCCGCCGCCGTGTTTTCGGTCCTGCGGGGCCGCAGCCTCGGCCTGAAGAACGGCCTGAAGCCGCTGCTGGAGCTGGAATCGGGCAGCAACGACCCGATGGCCGTGTTCCTCACGCTGGGCATGATCCGGCTCATCGAGCACCCGGACGCCTCCGCGCTGGAACTGATCCCGTTCTTCCTGCGCCAGATGATCCTGGGCCTGCTGCTCGGCTATGGGGCAGGGTGGTTGATCCGCGTCGGGATCAACCGGCTGCGGCTGGAATATGACGGGCTGTACCCGGTCCTGACGGTGGCGCTGGCCCTGCTGGCCTACGGCGCGACCTCGGCGCTGGGCGGTAACGGCTTCCTGGCCGTGTACCTGGCCGGGGTCATGACCGGCAACGACAACTTCGTACACAAGCGCAGCCTCAAGCACTTTCACGAGGCGCTGGCCTGGCTGATGCAGATCCTGATGTTCCTGACGCTGGGGCTGCTGGTCTTCCCGTCGCGGCTGGTCCCACTGATGGGCAGCGCGCTGCTGATCGCCGTGTTCCTGATCGTGGTTGCCCGCCCGCTGAGCGTGCTGCTGACTCTGGCCTGGACCCGGCGCGGCTGGCCGGAAAAAGCGTTCGTGTCCTGGGTCGGGCTGCGCGGTGCGGCCCCGATCATCCTGGCGACGTTCCCCATGCTGGCCGGGCTGCCCCGCAGCGAGACATTGTTCAATCTGGTGTTCTTCATCGTGCTGACGTCCATTCTGATTCAAGGCACGTCCCTGGCGGCTGTCGCGCACCGGTTGGGCGTCAGCGCGCCCGCCCAGACCAGGACCGCTTATCCGCTGGAATTCGTGCCGACGGCCAGCCTCAAAAACGAGCTGATCGAGCTGACCCTCGCGCCTGGTTCGCCGGTGGTGGGCAAGCGCGTCGTGGAGCTGGATTTTCCCTCGGCGGCGCTGATCGTGCTGCTCAGTCGCGGGGGTGAGTTCATCATCCCCGGCGGATCGACCACGCTCGAAGCGGGAGACACCGTGCTGGTGTTCTCCGCACGGGAGTATCTGCCGCAGGTCCGTTCCATCCTCGGCGCGCTGGCCTGACGGGGCGGCGCCGTGTTAAGTGGCGGTAAGCCATGAATTAGATTATTCTGAGTGCTGAGGCTCACCTGGCGCAGCCCGCGCGTGTCTGACGGGGTGCGGCGCGGAGGGCGCAGGTACATGCTTGGTGCGGAATGCGGGAGCGACCGATGGAGCACACGTTTTACGTCGCAAATCTGGGGCCGGATATCACCGACGAGCTGCTTCAGGGGCTTTTTGCGCCTGTTGGAACGATCCTCGACTCTAAAGTCGTAATTCATCCCAAGACTGAAAAACCAAACGGCGCTGCCGTGGTTCGGATCGAATCCGAGCGCACCAGCGACGAGATCACCGACCAGCTCAACGGCCAGGAAATTGACAACCGCCGCATTGCGGTCAGCCCGGCCAAACCCCACTTCCCGCTGCCCAAGCCGACCGAGGTTCAGAAGGACGTGGCGAAGGAAATCGCGGACGCACTGGGCGAGACGGAAGACGCGCCCTGCCGCCAGATTTTGCGGCTGGTGCGGGTGTGCAGTCCCGGCTTTGCCAAGACGATCATGGCCGAGGCGCTGGAGATGGAAGCCGGGGGCGGGCTGATGGTGAACGACGGCACCCGGCGGCGCACGCAGGGCGGGGTGTTCTTCTACCTGGCGCGCGGGCGCATGTCCTACGACTCGCAGGGGGCCATCTTCCCGCGCCGCAAGGACAAGAAGAAGCGAGAGGCCGAGATCGCCGAGCGGAAGGCCAAGGCCGAAGAGAAGAAAAAGAAGAAGGCCGGGCCGAAGGCCAAAGCGGACCCGTCAAAAGCCAGCCACCAGACGGGCGAGCAGCCCGCCGAGGCTGCCGGGGAGACGATCTCGGACCTTGCCCCGGCAGATTTGGAAGCGCTGCGCGCCCAGCTCGACGAGCTGCGGCAGGCGCATCACCAAGCGCAGGCCAACCTGACCGCGCTCCAGGCGCAGAAGGGCAAGGCGATGGGGACGTTTACCGCCATCAAGCAGGTCGTGGATCTACAGAAACAGATCGACGACCTGCTGCGGGCCTATCCGCAGCTTAAGTAATTTACACGCGCATGAATGCGATTCCGCCGGGCCTGATGGCCCGGTTTTTTGTTGTTGGGAGCGGGGTGCCGGAGAGACCTCACTCCCGGCCCCGCTCCAATCAAGTTGGAGAGGGGAGACAAGCAAGGGATCGCGAGTTTTGTAGGGCGGGGTTCGGGTTTTGTCGGGGCGTATTGCGATACGCCCCGACGGGCGCAGGCGGTTGAAGGGAAAACGGGCCGGGTGGAGCTACAGCTCGCCGGGCGGGGCGAGCGCCGCGCCGTCGTCGGCGGGGCCGGGCGTGGACTGGGTATCGTAAAAGCCGCCGGAAGGTAAGTTCGTGTAGCCATTAGAGAACAAAGCCCCGCGCAGCTCGAATAGTGCCCCGCTGACGAGATGCAGCCCCAGCGCGACCAGCACCACAAACGTCCGCGCGCGGGTCCAGGCGTCGCGTCCGAAGAGGGTAGGGCGGTTGCGCAGGATCAGGAAGCGCGTCGCGGCCACGAACCAGACGTAGAGCGTGATCTGCGCGCTCCAGATGAAATTGCCGTCCCCGGTCCGGTCGCCGCCCTCGGCCAGCAGGTACGTGGCACATGCGCCGAATCCGAACGCCACCGCCGACAGGGTGAAAAAGCGGTCCTTGAACGTCGCCGGGAAGAACAGGCCGTAGACCAGGGCGGGGTACGCGATGGACAGCAGGAATTTGTTGAAGATGCCGGACCCGTCGGAGTGCCAGACCATCACCTTGAACGGCGCGAACTCAATCGACGACGCGCTGAGCGACTCGTTCGACGCGCTCCCGCCGTAGGTGAAGGCGTACTGCCACGCCAGCAGGATCACGCCGGGCAGCGCGATGCCCAGGATCAGGGCGCGCCAGGGCAGCCGCTCGCGCTGGACCAGCCGCCACAGGGATATCACGCCGACGGCAGGCAGCAGGCACAGCAGGTAGCTGGGCTTGGCGAGGGTCGAGAGCGTGATCAGCAGCGCGGACAGGGCCGTGTCGCGGGCAAGGCCGGGCCGGTCGGGCGTGCTGAACGTGATGCGGGTCGCCAGCCACGCCGCCGGCAGGGCCAGCGGGACCAGGGCCAGGATCGTCGGGTTGTGGAATGCGTTCATGCCGATATAGCCCAGGTAAAACTGGCCGTCGGCCCAGGTGGGCACCGTGATCGGCGTAACGATCAGCAGCAGAAACGTGATACCCGCCAGGGCCAGCCCGGTCCGGCGGGTCAGAGGGCGGGGTAGGGCGAGCGCCAGCATGCCGAAGACCACCGCCGCCGCGGCGATGCGCATCGTCACGATGGACACGACCGCCAGCCCGTACTCGTTCAGGCCGGGCACGATCGCGTTGAGCAGGATCACGTACAGGTGATAGAGGAAGTGCGGCAGCTCGATGCTGAGCTGATCTTTCATCTCCAGCGCCGTTCCGATGTGGTACTCGTAGTCGAACGGGCCGTAGGTGAACATGCGCCACGCGGTGTAAAAGCTGGTCAGCCCGACCAGCACGATCAGCAGCAGCGCCGACAGCAGCGCGACCCGGTGCACGCGCATCCAGGCGACGAATGGCCGGGAGGCAGCGGACCCCTCCGGCTGTGTGATGCTCATCTCGGTTCCCATCGTTGTCCGTTGTTTGTCCTTCGGATTTCCGCACGACAGTTTACCACCGGCATCCCCAAAACTCGATAGCGGGCGGCGCTGATAGGGTTTTGCACGCCCCCCGTTAATGGAACTGTGGCCCGTTTGGGGCGCGTTTTTCCCCCATCCCCGGCCCTTCCCCCGCAAGGAGGGAAGGGAGAAAATCAGGTTTTTAAGCCCCTCCCTCTTCACGGGGAATGGGTTTGGGGTGGGGGCTTTCGGCCCGCGCGGACGGAGGATATGCTAATCAGTAGGTCAATTTGTGAAATTAATCACTTTTGACAAGGGGCCGCGCGACCCATAATTACGAGTGGATAATCCCCCCCATTTCGCCCGGCAAGCGGGGGGTTAAAACTGCATACCGTTGAAAGGGGATACTATGCAGAAGCCCGTTAAGCTCCCTTCTGACGATAAGCGGTGGCGCGTGGTAGAAGCCACTATGCGCCGCAATGGCTATCGACCTGATGCTCTCATTGAAACCCTTCATACCGTTCAGGAATCTTTCGGCTACCTGGATAACGATGCGCTGATGTTTGTCTCCCAGGCGCTGCGTGTCTCGCCCAGCCAGGTCTTTGGCGTCGCCACGTTTTACCACTTCTTCAACCTCAAGCCCCAGGGCGAGCACACCTGCGCCGTCTGCCTGGGCACCGCGTGCTACATCAAGGGCGCGGCAAAAATCATCGAGGCCATCGAAGAGGAATACGGGATCAAGTCCGGCGAGACTACGCCCGACGACCGGCTGTCGCTGCTGACGGTGCGCTGCGTGGGCGCGTGCGGTCTGGCGCCCGCCGTCGTGTTCGACAGCAACGTGCTGGGCAACGAATCGCCGGATGGCATGCTCGACACCATCCGCACGCGCCTGGCGGAAGTTCCTGAGAGTGTTGCCTCATGATGACCTATGACGAACTCGCAGAGATGGCGGCGGAGTCGCTCGAAAAGCAGCAGCAGTACAAGCACTGCATGCGCGTGTGCATGGCCGCCGGCTGTCTGTCGCAGCACAGCGACAGTATCAAAAACGCGCTCGAAGACGAGGTCAAAGCCCAGGGCCGCGAGCACGAGATCCAGATCAAGGGTGTGGGCTGCCTGGGGCTGTGCGCCGCCGGGCCGCTGGTGGCGGTCGAACAGGGCACGGTGCTGTACGAAAGGGTGCAGGCGGAAGACGCGCCCGCGCTGATCGCCAGCCTGGACACGGAGCCGGTCGCCGCGCTGCGCTGCGACGAGACAATGCCGTTCTTCACGCGGCAGACCAAGATCGTGCTCGAAAATTCGGGCGTGATCGACCCCGAAAGCCTGGAAGACTACCTGAACGCCGACGGTTACCAGGCTCTGTACAAAGTGCTCACGGAGATGTCGCCCTCAGAAGTGATCGACGAGATCATGGGGAGCGGGCTGCGCGGGCGCGGCGGGGCAGGCTATCCCACCGGCCTGAAGTGGGCGACCGTGGCGAAGGCCTCCGGCGACACCAAGTACGTGATCTGCAACGGCGACGAGGGCGACCCCGGCGCATTTATGGATCGCAGCGTGCTCGAAAGCGACCCGTACCGCATCCTCGAAGGCATGACCATCGCGGGTTACGCGGTCGGCTCCAACCGGGGTTACGTCTACGTGCGCGCCGAGTATCCGCTGGCGATTGACCGGCTCAAGCTGGCCTTGCGTCACGCCAAGCGCAACAACCTGATGGGCGAAAACATCCTGGGAACAGGGTTTGACTTCAACCTCGAGATCCGGCTGGGAGCCGGGGCCTACGTCTGCGGCGAAGAAACCGCGCTGATGGGGTCGATCGAGGGCCGTCGCGGCACGCCGCGCCCGCGCCCGCCATACCCGGCGGATCACGGTCTGTGGGGCCAACCGACGCTGATCAACAACGTCGAGACGTACGCGAACGTCGCGCCGATCATCCGCAAGGGCAGCGCGTGGTTCGCCAGCATCGGCACCGAAAACAGTAACGGCACGAAGGTCTTTGCGCTGGCCGGGCAGGTAAAAAACACCGGCCTGATCGAAGTCCCGATGGGGATATCACTACGCGAAATCGTCGAGGTCATCGGCGGCGGCACGACCGGCAGCGGCGAGTTCAAGGCCGTGCAAACGGGCGGCCCCACCGGCGGCTGCATCCCGGCGGACTACCTCGACGTGCCCGTGGACTACAGCTCGCTAACCCGCCTCGGCTCGATTATGGGGTCCGGCGGCATGATCATCATGGACAAAACCTCGTCGATGGTGGACGTAGCGAAGTACTTCATGGAGTTCTGCAAGAGCGAGTCGTGCGGCAAGTGCATCCCGTGCCGCGTGGGTACGGCGCAGATGTACGGCCTGCTCGACAAGATCTCGAAGGGCCAGGCAATGATGGCCGATCTCGACCTGCTGGAGCAGCTCTGCGATCTGGTCCAGAACGCCAGCCTGTGCGGCCTGGGCGGCTCCGCGCCGAACCCGATCCTCAGCACGCTGAAGTACTTCCGCAGCGAATACCTGGAAAAGATTATCGACGCCCCGGCCCTTGAGCCGGCGGCGGAGTGAGGTGAGCCATGGCCGTACGCTCTCGCGTTAAGACTCTAAAGATCGATGGGCGCGACGTCAGCGCCAACGAAGACGAGACGATCCTGGAGATCGCCCGCGAAAACAACATATTCATCCCAACGCTGTGCCAGCTCGACGGTCTGTCGGTACCCGGCGCGTGCCGGTTGTGCCTGGTGGAGATCGCCGGATGGAAGCGGCTGGTGCCCGCGTGCGCGACGCACGTCGAAGAAGGCATGGAAGTGTTCACCGATACCGAGCGGCTGCGGGACTATCGCAAGATGATCCTTGAGCTGCTGTTCTCCGAAGGTAACCACGTGTGCGCCGTGTGCGTCTCGAACGGCCACTGCGAGCTGCAAGCCCTGGCGCAGCGTCTGGGCATGGACCACGTGCGCTACCCGAACCTGCAGCCGGTGCGCATGGTCGACATGACGCACGAGCGCTTCGTGGTAGACCGCAATCGCTGCATTCTGTGCACGCGCTGCGTGCGCGTCTGCGACGAGATCGAAGGCGCGCATACCTGGGACGTGCGCGGGCGCGGCATCGACGCACGGGTCATCACCGACCTCGCGACGCCCTGGGGCGACTCGATGACCTGCACCAGCTGCGGCAAGTGCGTCAACGTCTGCCCGGTGGGCGCCCTGGTCGAAAAGGGCCGCCCGGTGGGCGAGATGGTCAAGCGGCATGAATTCCTGCCGTACCTGTCCAACATGCGGGAGGTCAAGGGTGAGTAACAACAAAGTCAAAGTTGCAACCGTATGGCTGGACGGGTGCTCAGGCTGCCACATGTCGCTGATCGACATGGACGAGCGGCTGATCGCGCTGGCGAGCCAGATCGACCTCGTCTACAGCCCGCTGGTCGACAACAAAATCTATCCCGACCTCGTCGACGTGGCGCTGGTCGAAGGGGCCATCAGCAGCGACGAAGATCTGCACAAGATCAAGCTGATCCGCGAGCACACGACGATTCTGGTCGCGCTGGGCGACTGCGCCGTCGCGGGCAACGTGCCCGCGATGCGCAACCCGTTCCCCGTCAAGGACATCATGGACCGCGCCTACATCGAAAACGTGGACGTGCAGCCGCAGTGGCCGGACCAGATCGTGCCCAGGCTGCTGCCGTACGTGCGCCCGATCCACGAGGTCGTCAAGGTCGATGTGTTCGTGCAGGGCTGCCCGCCCTCGGCTGATACGATCTACTACGTCCTTTCCGAGCTGTTGGCAGGCCGTCAACCCGTCCTCAACACGATGACGCGGCCCGGCGCTTAGGAGACCACAACACATGACCCAACAGATTGTGATCGATCCGATCACCCGGATCGAAGGCCACTCGAAAATTACGATCCAGCTCGACGATAACGGGCGGGTCGAGGACGCGTGCTTCACCGTCACACAGTATCGCGGCTTCGAAAAGTTCATCGAGGGCCGCCCCTACTACGAAATGCCGAGCGTGATGGGCCGCATCTGCGGGATCTGCACCATCAGCCACGAGCTGGCCTCGGCCAAAGCCTGCGACACGATCATGGCGATCCGCCTGCCGGAAGCGGCGCACATGCTGCGCACCGTGCTCAACCTGGCGTCGATCGTCCAGTCGCACGCGCTGAGCTTCTTCTACCTGTCCTCGCCGGATTTCCTGCTGGGCATGGAGTCCGACCCGGCCAAGCGCAACGTGTTCGGGCTGGCCGAAAAGCACCCGGAGATCGTGCGCGACGGCGTGCGCCTGCGTAAGTTCGGGCAGGAGATCATCGAGTGGATGGCGGGCAAGCGCCTGCACCCCACCTGGATCGTGCCCGGCGGGGTCGCCAGCCCGCTCGACGAGGAAACACGCGACCGCATCCTGAGCACCATCCCCGAAGCGTACGCCATCCTGCGCCGCAACCTCGACTGGTTTAAGCGCTCGATGTCGCAGTACAGCGAGGAGATCCGCACCTTCGGCAACTTCCCGACGCTGTTCATGGGGCTGGTGGACAAGCAGGGCGGCCTGGAGATGTATCACGGCATGCTCCGCGTCATGGACGAGCGCGGGCACATCCTCGAAAACGGTTTCGATCCGCTGGATTACACCGACTACATCGGGGAAGCGGTCGAGCCGTGGACCTTCATGAAGTTCCCGTACTACAAGTCCATCGGCTATCCCAAGGGCATCTACCGCGTCGGCCCGCTGGCCCGCCTGAACATCGTGGACATCTGCGGCACGCCGATGGCGGACCAGGAATACGCCGAGTTCCGCCAGCTCGACCGCAACGTGGTGCTCAGCTCGTTCTACTACCACTACGCCCGCCTGATCGAATGCCTGTGGGCCGTGGAGCGCATCGAAGCGCTGCTGCGCTCGCCCGAAATCCTGAGCACGCGCGTCCGCGCCAACGCGACGCCCAACAGTGAGCGCGGGATCGGCGTCGTCGAAGCGCCGCGCGGCACGCTGATCCACGACTACGAAGTGGACGAGCAGGGCCGCATCACGCGCGCCAACATGATCGTCTCGACCACGCACAACAATCTGGCGATGAACCGGGCCGTGCAGCAGGTCGCGCACCGCTACGTGGACGGCAGCAGCCTGACCGAAGGCATGCTCAACCGCGTGGAAGCCGTGATCCGCACCTTCGACCCGTGCCTGAGCTGCTCGACGCACGCGCAGGGCGAGCTGGCGCTGCACGTCGAGCTGCGCGGCGCGGATGGCGGTCTGCTCGACGAGGCGATTCGCGGATGACGTCCGTAGCATCGCCCTGCGAGGACGTGGTCATCATCGGCTACGGCAACACCTTGCGCGGGGATGATGGCCTCGGCTGGCTGGCGGCGGAGCATCTGGCGGGGGTCATCGAACCCTGTCGGGCGTGGTTCATCACCTGCCACCAGCTCACCATCGAGCTGGCCGAAGCGCTGAGCAAATCGACGCTGGCGATTCTGATCGACGCGCGCGTGGGCGCGACGCCGGGCCTGATCGCCTGCGAGGACGTCCAGCCCAGCCGGGAGGCGGTGCCCTCGCTGCACCATCACATGCCGCCCGAAAGCCTGCTGGCGTGTACCGAAGCGCTTTATGGGCGCGCGCCGCGCACCGTCTTGATCACCGTCACGGGGGAGTCGTTCGAGTTCGGCAGCGACCTGTCGCCCGCCGTCAAAGCGGCCCTGCCCTCGGTGATCAAGCACGTGAAAAGCCTGCTGCCGGACGCAGCCTAGGCCGCGCGCCTTGCCTGAAGCCTCCGCTCCTAACGGGCGAGTGGGGGCTTTTTGTTTGCCCCGGACCGGCAGCCGTTAAGTAAATCCTCGAAAAGCTTGGGCCAAAAGCACCGCAGCACGACGCCCCCACGGGGCGCGCGGTCAGACCGTCGCGGGGCGTAGGGCACCGCCCGGCCCGCGAGAAAAAGCGCGCCTGCGTGTGTTCTGGGTTTAAAAGCGGCGGTCTATAACTAGTAGCAGATGATATCCGCGTACTCGCCCATGCCGAGCAATCGCTTCCGCATTTCTTCTTCCGGATCGGGCGGTTCTGTGGCCCGGCGAATCAGCTCGATAATGTGTTTTAAAGTTGGAGTCTCGCCTTTTTTGCCGCGCCAATCTTCTTTGTACCACCACGTCTTGAACGCTTGCAGGTCAATCGGGTTGTAGCCTTTGCCGTTTTTCCATAATCCGCTGGCGGTTTTGCGAATTTGGCCTTGATTCAAGTCAAAATCGAGGCGGCAGACATCCGCGAGCGTGTGGCAGAACTCCTCCCAGGCTAAATTTTTTCTCGTTTGAGAACGGGTCTCTTTTGAGGGGGGTGCGTCGTGAGCGTTCGCAGGCCTTGGGCGTGCGTCGTCGTCGAGCGCCGATCCGGCGCTGCGCGCCGGGTCCCTCTGGTTCATCTCGGTCTTATTCTTTGGGTCTTTTTTGGTATCGGTATGAATCGCGTTCACGCCTTGAACTACGGGTTGGTCGGCGTTTGAACTACCCTGGGCTACGTCGTGAACTACCTCTGGTCTGTGGTTTGAACTACCTCCGGGCGCGGCGGGATGCTCGGCGGGGGGAGGTAGTTCACGCCTTGAACTTTCTGGCGCGGGGGCCTCGGCACGGTGCGGGTTGAGCACGCGGTACTGGTTCACGGCGCGGGCGCGGCTGTGCGGCTGGAAACCGCGCAGCACCTGGATCCAGCCCTTCGACTCCAGCTCCTTGAGATATTTGACCACCGTGGCGCGGGCCATGCGGGCCAGCGCACACAGCCGGTCGAGGCTGGGCCAGGCCAGCCCGATCTCGCGGTTGACGTGGCGCGCCAGGATGACGTAGAGCGACATCGCGCGCGGACTGAGATCGCCTGAATCGACCACCTCGTTGTCGATCATGACGAACCCGGCGTGAGGCACACCGGCAGCGGAAGAGTGAGCAGACATGAGATCCCCTCCTGAGGGGCAGCGGCATGCAGCCGCAGGCGCAGGTGGAAAAGTCACCTCGCGCCACAGAAGAGGAGTTTGTGAGAGGTCGCTGAGTGTTCACCAGCAGGGTGATTTTAGAGCTTTGCCTGAAAACAAGTTTCAGGTATACTCTAAGTACGAACAACAACGGGATCGGCAAGTTCCCGTGCTGGTGTGAACACTCGCGGCTTTTCTAGTGTGGCGCGGGTGTTTTATTTTCCTAGGACATACTATACACCGTTTCTCCTGTTTGCAGGAGTCAGTTTCGCCCCTTAATAGCCACTCTTTACAGACCAATTTTGCTACTTTAGGCCGTTAATTGCGTTAAGATCGGCATTGGAGCCTGCTTAGCGCAAAGGAATAGCCATGCCTGCACGCGATTTTGTACCCCGCTCCCTGGTCGTTCTGTTCCTGTTCGTTGCCGTGACGCCCCGCCTGCCTGCCTCCGCTGCCGCGCAAACGGCCTGCGGCGACCCTGCCACGCCGATCCACGCGGTGCAGGGCAGCGGCGAGCGTACCCCGGTCGGCGGCGACACCGTGACAATCGAAGGGGTCGTGGTGGGCGACTACCAGGACCCGATCAGCGGGTTCAGCGGCTTTTTCTTGCAGGAGGAAGACGCCGACGCGGACGCCGATCCGGCCACGTCCGAGGGGATATTTGTGTTCGACGAGCAGAACCGGCTGGACGTCCAGCTTGGCGACGTGGTGCGCGCCGAGGGCACGCCCTTCGAGGACACGACCGACAGCTCCATGCTGACCGTGCTGCGGCGGCTGGACAGCCTGACCGTGTGCGGCAGCGGGGCCGCCGTGACGCCGCAGATCCTGGTGCTGCCGGTGAGCAGCGCGGACCAGTGGGAGCGCTACGAGGGCATGCTGGTCACGTTCCCGCAGGCGCTGGTGGTGGACGAGAACTACAACCTGGGGCGCTACGGCGAACTGACGCTCTCGCCGGAGGCCCGGCTGATGACGTCCACGCAGGTGGCGCGGCCCGGCGAGGCGGCCTTGGCGGTGGAAGCGGCCAACGCGCTCAATAAAATCGTGCTGGACGACGGGCTGAACATTCAGAACCCGGACCCGGTGATCTATCCGCCGCTGGGCCTCAGCGCCGCCGGTACGGTGCGCTCCGGTGACGTGGTGGCAGGACTGACGGGTGTGCTGGACGAGCGGTTCGGCGTGTACCGCGTGCAGCCGGTCGGCCCGGTGACGATCAGCCCGGCCAACCCGCGCCTGAGCGTGCCGCCGAGCGTGGGCGGATCGCTGCGCGTGGCGAGCTTCAACGTGCTGAACTACTTCAACGGCGACGGGGGGGGCGGCGGCTTCCCGACCTCGCGCGGGGCCAGCACGCCGGAGGAGTTCGAGCGGCAGCGGGCCAAGATCGTCAGCGCGATCCTGGCGCTGGACGCGGACATCGTCGGGTTGATGGAGATCGAAAACGACGGCGACGGGCCGGAGAGCGCGGTTGCGGATCTGGTGGCCGGGCTGAACGCCGCCGCGGGCGGTGAGGTGTACGCCTACGTGCCCGATCCCGCCGATACCCTGCTGCCGCCGGATGCGGACGAGATCAAGACGGCGCTGATTTACCGCACCGCGACCGTCGAGCCGGTCAATCAGCCCGTTACCGATTTCGATCCTATCTTCAGCCGCCCGCCTCTCGCGCAGACCTTCGAGCAGATCGCGACCGGGGAGCGGCTGACGGTGATCGTCAATCACTTCAAGTCGAAGGGCTGCACCGATGCGCAGGGCGAGGACCGCGACCAGGGCGACGGGCAAAGCTGCTATAACGCGACCCGCGTCGCGCAGGCGCAGCAGCTCGTGACGTTCGTGGAGGGGCTGCAAACGCTGACGGGCGATCCCGACGTGCTGATCATCGGCGACCTGAACAGCTACGCGAAGGAAGACCCGATCGCCGTGCTGGAATCGGCGGGCCTGGGTAACCTGATGGCGCAGTTCGAGGGCGACGCGGCGTATTCCTACGTGTACATGGCCGCGGCGGGCACGCTGGACTACGCGCTGGCGAGCGGCCCGCTGATCGACCAGGTGATGGGCGCGACGGTGTGGCACATCAACGCGGACGAGCCGCGCGCGCTGGACTATAACGAGGAATTCAAGACGGAGAACCAGATCGATCTGTTCTTTGCGCCGGATATGTTCCGCGCCTCGGACCACGATCCGGTGATCGTGGGGTTCAATCTGGGCTAGGCGCGCCGGGAACGGATCGGAGGGATCCGAGGGATCGGACAGATCCGAACGATCCGATTCATCCGATCGTTCGGATTTGTGGGATAGATCCGTGACAGGGCAAAAACCGGGCGGAGCAAGCCCCGCCCCTACATTATTCGTTCCCCCGGCTTGTCTCCCCTCTCCAATCGGATTGGAGAGGGGCTGGGGGTGAGGTGCTCTTGCCTTTGCCAACCGCTAATCGCTAACCGCTGCCCCGCTCACACCGGGCGGATTTCCAGGAACGTATTCTCGCCCTCGGCCCGGCGGCGCAAGACCGTGCGGAGCACGCGCATCATGCCTTTTTCGAGCCGGTATTTGCGGCGCAGCGCCCGGTCCGCGACGGCGGTTTCGTCCGGGGGCAGGATGCGCGCCTTACCCGGCACGGCGTGGCCGAGCAGCTCCCCGCGTGCCGTGCACGGCGCGACCGTCACGATCGGGTCGCGGCGGATGCGCTTGACCTTGCCGGACGTGCTGCTGGTCGTGACGTAGAGCCTGCCGTCCTGCTCCGCGAACCAGACCGGCGTCGCGACGGGCACTGCGCCGCGCCGGAACGTGGTCAGGCTCAGGTACTTGTGCCCCTTCAGCGGAGCGAACAGGTCGGCGGGCGGCTCGGACGCCATAGGCTACTGCGCCTCGGTTGCTTCAGCGGTAGCGGCGGGCGCGGTGCCCTCGGTCTGCTCCACGAAGCGCACCTCGAACATCTGCGGCCAGTTCTTGCCCGTGATCAGGAACGTGTCAGTTTCCGGGTTGTAGGCGATGCCGTTCAGCACGTCCTGCGCGCCGAGCTGCGCGCGTTCTTCTTCCGTCAGCAGGCTGGTTGTGTCCACCACGCCCGTGATCACGCCGTTCGACTTGTCGATGCGAATGATGAAGTCGGTCTTCCAGATGTTCGCCCACAGCGAATCCCCGACGCATTCCAGCTCGTTGAGCATGGTCACCGGCTGGCCCTGGATACTCACCAGACCGGAGAAGATCGGCTCGAACGTCTCCGGGTCGCGCAGGGTGATGAACGGCGTGCCGTCGCTCTGGTAGAGGTACGTGCCGTCATAGCACATGCCCCAGCCTTCGCCCTCGTAGCTGAACGTGCTGACCTGCTCTAAGGTGTCGATGTCGTATACGAACGCGGTGTTTTCCTGCCAGGTGAGCTGGATCAGGTGGTCGCCGACCTGCGCCAGCCCCTCCGCGAAGTATTCTTCGGGGATGTCGATCGACTTGAGCACCTCGCCCGTTTCGGGATCGACCTGGCGCAGCGTAGAGTCGCCGTACAGGCCCGCGCTCTCGTACATCATGCCGTCAGAGGCAATAATCAGCCCCTCGGTGAAGGCGGTCGTGCTGTGGTCGCGCACGGAGATCACTTCCGGCACCAGCAGCGGCACGTCGTCAGTGATCGGGTTGGGGCTTTGCGCTTCGGTCGCGCGGGGGGCGGCGCCCAGGATCAGGGCCAGGGCGAATAGGGCGGCGGACAGGGAAACCAGTACTCGTTTCATGGAGGCGATCCTTGTGTGAAGTTAATTTTTCAGAGCCTCCCAAAGTATAGCGCGTTCGGCGGCGCTTTTGCCCGTGCGCGCGGGCCGCAGGCGAAAAGCGAATGTCTCCGAATTTTGATTCGTGATAGAGTACAACTCGTGGCTGTGACCGAGCCTATACAGTTGTCGATGGTTGGTCCTCGCTTACCCGGCAGAACGCCACCATAGCAGCATTGAGCTGTACCCGGATGGTGAAAGGCAAGGCGGGAAAAGATGAAAACACTTTTGTTGGTGGAGGACGAAGAATCGCTGCGGGCCAGTCTCAAAAAAATGCTGACGTTTGAGGGCTTCGAGGTCCTGACTGCCGAAGATGGCCGCGTGGGGGTCGAGCAGGCCCGGCAGCATCACCCCGACCTGATCCTGTGCGACATCATGCTGCCCAACCTGGACGGGTTCGGGGTGGCGGAAGCACTGCGTAGTGACCCCGCCACCGAGGCTATCCCCCTGATCTTCCTGACGGCCAAAGTCGAAAAAGAGGCGATCCAGCGCGGCATGGAACTGGGCGTGCGCGCGTACGTCACCAAACCTTTTACCCTGACCGAAATATTGGATGTGATTAATGACCACCTCGGCCTATGAACTCCCGACCGCTGCCGCACAGCGTGCGGCCCTGCTCACCCTGCTAGGCGACCTTCCACCTCGCGACCGTCCCATTTCCGCCGAGATCACCGGCAGGCAGGCGCACGGCAGCGCCTGGCTCGAAACGCTAAGACTCGACCTCAACGGATTGGAGCCGGTCCCGGCCTATTTCCTATATCCACAAGACGCAACCGGCGCGCTGCCGGTGGTGGTCTACAACCATGCGCACGGCGGCGCGTACGACGTCGGCAAGCAGGAACTCATCGCGCCGCGCCCGTACCTGCAAACCCCGCCGTACGGCGAGGCGCTGGTGGGGCATGGTTACGCCGTGCTGTGCATCGATCACTGGTGCTTCGGCGAGCGTCACGACCTGTCCGAGCTGGAACAGTTCAAGCTGATGCTGTGGCAGGGCCGGGTGCTGTGGGGCATGATGGTCTACGACAGCCTGCGCGCGGTGGATTACCTGCTGACGCGGCCCGACGTGGACCCGAACCGGATTGCTACGCTGGGCATGTCGATGGGCAGCAGTATGGCGTGGTGGCTGGCCGCGCTCGACCCGCGCGTGAAGGTGTGCGTGGACATCTGCTGCCTGACCGATCCCCAGGCGCTGATCGAGGCGCGCGGGCTGAACGGCCACAACGTCTATTACTACGTGCCGGGACTGCTCAAGCACTTCACGACCTCGACCATTAACGCGCTGATCGCGCCGCGTCCGCATTTGGGCCTGGAAGGCAACCAGGACGCCCTGACGCCTGCCGTCGGCCTGGATCGCATCGACGCCGCGCTGAAGGCGGCTTACGCTGAGGTCGGCGCGCCGGAGGCCTGGCAGATGTGCCGTTACGAGTCCGGCCACGTCGAGACGCCGGAGATGCGCGCGGAAGCGCTCGCGTGGCTGGCGCGCTGGCTGTGAGAGCGACAGCAGATAGCGGTTAGCCGTGCGAAGCCAGGAGCAACGGTCAGGCGTGGCGCTCAACAGGGTCTTGTAGGGGCGGGTTTATAACCCATAGGCATTAAGCTAAGGCAGAAAGACATGGTAATCTCCAAGTGCGAGCAAGGAGAAAACCATGTCTAGGGCAGAGTGTAAACGAAAAAGTGACGTACTGCAGGCATTTCTGGATGAGGAAGCCGAGCAGGTCGGGCGCGAGAGCGGGTTTGTGCAGCGACAGTCGAAGCTGAGCGGGGCGGGATTTGCCAAGACGGTGGTGTTGGGATGGTTAGGACGGCCAGAAGCGACGCTGAACGAGCTGGTTCAGAGTAGCGACAAGTTGGGGATCAGGATCAGCGAGTCAGGCCTGCACCAACGGCTGAACGAGAAGGGAGTGGCCTTTCTGGCGGGGCTGTTGGCGCGCAGTCTGATGCGGTTCCAGGCCAGCGACCGCTTGCCTGCCGAACTGCTGAAGCCGTTCAGTCAGGTGAACCTTCTGGACAGCAGTCTGGTCACGCTGCCAGCCAGCATGCAAGCCGCCTTTGCGGGAAGCGGGATGCGCGGCTGTGCGGCAGCCGCCAAGCTGCAACTGAATTATGAATACCTGACGGGGACGCTGACAGCGTTGGATCTCCAAGCCGGACGCACACCCGACCAGAAGTGCTTGCTGCCGCGCGAGCTGGCAGTTCCCGGCAGCTTGCACCTGTTTGACCTGGGTTACTTTAACCAGCAGACCTTCCAGGCCTTGGATCAAGCTGGCGCTTACTTCCTCTCGCGGCTGCATCTCCAGATCGCGCTGTATGCGACGGCCAAGGCGACCCAGCGCCTGGATGTGGTGGCGACCCTCCAGGCCCAAAAGACGACGCGGGGCGAGCTGACAGTCTATCTAGGCTATCACACGCATCTGCCGGTGCGCCTCATCTTCGACCGCTTACCCGCCCTGGTGGTCCAGACGCGACGACGCAAAGCCAGGGCGCAAGCGCGTAAACAGGGACGAACCTGTTCTGCGCTTCACTTGGCACTCCTGGAGTGGGCGTTGTTCATCACCAACGTGCCGGTGGCCTGGCTCTCGCCTGACCAGATCCTGACCCTCTATCCCCTGCGCTGGCAGATTGAACTGGTCTTCAAGCTCTGGAAATCCCAGGCCAAGCTAGCCTCCATCCCCCCGTGGAACCCGTCCCGTATCTTGTGCCAGTTCTACGCCCGCTTGCTGGGTCTGGTCCTCTTTCACTGGCTCGCCGCCCCCTGCCGCGTCCAGGGTCCTTACGAACTCAGTTTTCCTAAAGCCTTTCGCCTGCTCCAGCGCGCTGCCGACGCCCTGCTCAAGGCCATCGCGGCTCACTGGCGTGCGGTTCCGGCTTTGTTCCAGCGCCTCGAAGCGGACTTCTTGCGTTTCGCCCCTAAGTCCGCTCGTAAATCCTCCCCCTCTACCTACCACTCATTGCTCCTGGCCGAGGCTTAGCTTAATGCCTATGGGTTTATAACCCGCCCGTTTTTTGTCCCTGGCCCCGTTGGCCTGGGCAGGGAGAAGCCGATTTTGAAGCCCCTCACCCGCCGCTGCTCTTGCCTTTTGGTTTTCCGCTCTTAGCCCATGACTAACCGCTAATCAGTACCTGCAAACAACCCGTAAAAAAAGCAACGTTCCCCTGCGGCGCAGCGTATGGATCGTAGGGTGTGCGCCGATCGCGCGCCCACCATGCGTCCGCCCGGCGCACAGTGCTGTAACGCCAATGCTCATATAACTAAGTATGCAGGTCGGAACGTGCGAACACCATCCATCGAAGGTCCAACGTCCGGTTCCATCCAAAGGCGGATGACCCCTCGGCGGTTCGGGCCTAGACTGAACCAGGATCAAATCGCACACCCAGAACAATCGTGTTCCATGCAACTTTGTGCGATCGGAGAAGAACAACCATGACGCGCACCATCACGAGGATCGTCCTCATCACCGCCGTGTTGTTCGGCAGCCTGCTGCCGTTCACCCTGGCGAGCACACCCGCTCACGCGCAGGTATCGGTGGGCGGAACGTGGCAGGCCGAGTATTTCGACAACCTGTATCTCAACGGCTGGTCCGCCGCGACCACCATCAACAACCTGTCGCTGAACTGGGGCGCAGGCTCGCCCGCGGAGGGCATCCCCGCCGACAACTTCAGCGCCCGGTTTGGCGCCGACCTGTACTTCCCGGCGGGCCGCTATCGCTTCTCGGTGCAGGCCGACGACGAGATCAGCATCCGCCTGGATTACAACAACTGGGAACAGCCGATCATCAACACCATCGACAATCCGGCTCCCGGCCAGATCCTGACCGCTGACGTGGACATCTCGGCAGGCACGCATCACATCCAGGTCGATTATCGCGAGCGCACCGGCACGGCGTACCTGTACGTGAACTGGGCGCAGATCACCGACGCACCGGCCTATGACACGCAGCCGATTGCCACCGTCAACACGGGCGCGCTGAACGTGCGCGCGGTCCCGGACCCGGTCAACGGCGCGATCGTCACCCGCGTCTATCGCGGCCAGACCTACGCGGTCGTGGGGCGCTCTGGCCTGAGCACGTGGTGGCAGCTCGACGTCAACGGCACGATCGGCTGGGTGAACGGCAACTACATCCGCGTGCAGAACGCGCAGTACGTGCCCGTCACCTGGAACGGCCACACCGGCGACGTGGCGACTCCCGGCCCCACGCCGACGCTGCCCGTCGTGCAGTGCCCCGGCTTCCTGCCGTCACGGCTGACCATCGGCGGCTACGCCCGCGTGACGCCCGGCCTGCCGAACAATCTGCGCGCCGAAGCCAGCACGTCCGGGGCATGGGTCGGCTCTGTGCCCGGTGGCGCGACGGTCTACGTTATGCTGGGCGCGGTCTGCGGTCCCAACACCGCCTGGTGGCTGGTGAGCTACAACGGGGTCACCGGCTGGACGATGGAAGGCGTCGGCAACGTCTACTGGCTGGAGCCGTACACCTTCTAGCCCCCGCCCCTACGCTACACACCCAAGCGGGACAGCTCACCCTGTCCCGCTTTTTTTGCGTCCCGGCCTCGTTCCCGCTGCTCTTGGCGGTCTACCCGTGCTGCCTATGCGCGGGCCAGCCATCTGGCCCCCCGCAGGTGCGCCAGTCCGCCCACCGGAAATTGCGCTGGATGGTTCATTTGCCGCCGCCGCTTTTCGCGTATGCTCTAGCTACCTACGTGAGAAGGAACGGGAGCCACATGGCAGGCCCAGCCTGCTCAAGGAGGAAACGTTATGTGGTTACTACTGTTACTGGTGTTGATCCTGGTGTTGGCGGCGCTGCCCTCCTGGCCATACAGCCGCAGCTGGGGCTATTATCCGAGCAGCGGCCTGGGCACGGTGCTGCTGATCCTGCTCGTGCTGTTGCTGCTGGGCGTCATCTAGCCTGAGCGCGCTTTAGCATCCTCAGGATCGGGGGTCGATCCTGTTTTCCTCCCTCAAGCTGCGACGCGGTTTGAGGGAGGGTCTATTTTAAAGTTCGCCTACGCACCGTCCGCCGGAGGAACCGCGTATTAAGGAGTGTGAAGCGTGAGTGTTCCCCTGAGGAGGGCGCGATGCAGATCCTTGACAAGAGCTATCAGGCGAGCGACGTGGTCAAGAACCCGGCGCTGATGAACGACTACTACGGCTACGGCATCCTGATCGACGTGTCGATGTCCAACCGCTACGACAACATGGTGCGGGCGCTCAACGTGCTCGCGCCGGACTGGGAGGTCGTCTCGACGGCGAAGGACGACACGCGCCTGATCATTCTGGTTCAGCGGCTCGAAAAGCCCAAGCGCACGGACGCCATGCCGGATGCCGCGCACGGTTAAGCGCGCTTAACCTGAGGCGGTTTGCCGGGTAACGGTTAAAGATCGATAACCAAAAAGAGGGTGTGTCTGCACCCTCTTTAACGTCAGCATAACCTCGCGTCAGCCCGTGGCGGCACTGCCCGCGAACGGCGCGGCCAACCCGTCCAGCGCCGACCAGGGAATGCGGACGGTCTGCGGCCCGGCGGCATAGGCGACCACCTGATACGGCTCGAAGAAGAAGACCAGCGCGTCCGGCGTGACGACCCAATCCTGATAGTTGGCGGGGTCCGGGGCGGTGCCCTGGGCGATCCAGTCGGCGTCGGTCATCTCGCTGAGCTGCTCGGTGACTACCTGCTGCGCGACGGGCGCGATCACGGCCAGGGGATCGATGCCGGGCTGGAACAGGTCCGCCAGGGTGAGCACTTTTTCATTGGCCAGGTCGAACACAAACGACTGGAAGGTGGTCATGCCGTGCGCGCCTCCCGTGAAGGTGTAGACCGTGAAGTTATAGCTCACGAGGGTGTCGGAGTAGGCGAACGTCTCGTAATCGGCCTGGAACGCCCAGATATACCCCGGCGTGGGCATGAACCCGGCGTCGAGCAGCTCCGTGATGTAGCTGTTGCGGGCGCCGGTGAAATAGTCGTTCACCGCCTGATCCGCGAAGGGGTAGGCGTTCAGCTCCAGCGGGTAGTGGATGGTCAGGTCCAGGCCGTTGCGCAGCGTACAGGTTTCCGCGTCGGGATCCCACCAGCCCCCCTTACTCAGGCACTCGTCTTCCTGCGCGAACACGGGGGCGATCATCACCAGCGCCAACACCAGGGTTACCAGTCCAACAGTCCACTTTTTCACGCTGCGTGATCCTTTCACTCCAAAGCGGGATTCCTGTGCGGTTGCTCTCCTTCGATCCTAATTCAATTGCCCGGCGGGGTCATCTGCGCTTGCCCTGCGCTAAGGGGAACTCACACCCAATAGTTGTTGCCGAACATGGCAACCCACAGCAGCCCGCACAGCACCTGCAGGACGAACGCGGCGTAGGCGATCACGGCGCGGGCCTGCATCCTGGGTCCCCGGCCAAACAGGTAGGGACGGTTCTGGCGCACCAGGAAATAGGCCGCGGCGATGGTCCAGATCAGCAGCGTGATCTGGCCGCTCCAGGTGAAGTTGCCATGCCCCCGGCGGTAGCCCGTCTCGGCCAGGAAATAGGTGTAAAACGCGCCGACCAGGAAGGCCAGGAACGACAGGGTGAAGAACCGGTCGCGGATGGCATCCTTGAAGTACAGGGCGTAGACCAGAGCCGGGAAGACGATGGACGCGACGAACAGCACCAGCATATTGCTGCCACGCGCGAAGGCTTCCATGATTTCGAGCGGAGCGAAAGCGATGGTGCTGTCGGTGGTGGGCACGCCGTAGTCGTACGGCTCGAACATGTAGGTGAAGGCGTACTGCCAGACGAGCACGGCCACCGACGGCACGGCGATGCCCCAGATCACCGGCTTGAGCCGGACCGGCTGCTTGCGCCAGAGGCGGTAGGCGGTGACGAGACCCGCCGCCGGCAGCAGCGCGATCACGTAGTTGGGCTTGGCAAGCGCGGAGAGCACAATCATCGTGGCGGTGGCCGCCGTCTCGCGCGGGGTGACGACCTGATCCGGGGCGGGGAACAGCAGGCGCGCGGCCATCCAGGCGGCCAGCAGGGCGAAGGGGGCGAGGACGAGCGCGGTCGGGTTGTGCAGCGGGTTGAGCGGCACGTAACCCAGGTAAAGGTCGCCTTTCTCCCAGGTGGTGAGGGTGACCGGCGCGACGACCAGACAGCACAGCGTCAGCAGCATGAGGCCGAAGCCGGCGCGCAGGCTGAGCGCCCTGCCCCACGTGATGCACCCCAGCACGAAGATCACCGCCGCAAACAACACGCGCCAGGTCAGGGTCGAGATCAGGATCAGGGACCGGATCGACAGGTTCGGGACGAGCGTGTCCACCAGGGCGACGAACGCGTGATAGAGGAAGTGCGCCGCCTTGAGCGAGGTGGTGTCCTTCATCTCCAGCGCGAGGCGGATGTGGAAATCGTAGTCCCCGATAAAGTCCGGGAAGCGGCTGAACGCAACCGCATACAGGCCCGCCGTCAGGACGAGGGTCAGCCCCAAAAAAAGCGCCTCGACCCGGTAGCGGGCGAGGAACGTGCCCGGCTGGCGGCGCACCGCGCCGGACGGGGCCGTCTCTGGACGGGTATCATTTGCTGAAACCACCCGGTTTCCCTCCTTCGAGGTGCGGCGCGGCGAGCGCTGCCGCGTCAAGTCCTGGGTTCGATGCCATTGTAAAGGTGGGGCGGGAGGCTTAACAGCAACCCTCAGCCCGGATCTGCAAGCGCAAAAGCAACCGCGACCTCACCCCCGGCCCCTCTCCAGTCTAGGCTGGAGAGGGGAGACAAGCAGCGGAGCGGTGCGCCAGGGGCTGCGGGCGGCCCCCCATCCCCTGGCCCCCCTTCCCCGTAAAGCGGGAGGGGGAACAACGCGGGCGCGGTGGGGAGCGCGGCCCGGTAAGCGTAAAAAGGCAAAAGCAGACCTCACCCCCGGCCCCTCTCCAGTCTAGGCTGGAGAGGGGAGACAAGCGCGTTGTGGGAGCGGGTCAGGGCGGCGGCCCCTCATCCCCTGGCCCCTGGCCCCGTAAAGCGGGAGGGGCCTAAAAAACCGGCGTTTTTCCGTCACTCACGCGGCGGAGGGAACAGCGCGGCGGCGTCAGCCGCACGGCGCGTCGTGGTTGACGTACAGCCCGACCGGCTCGGAAAACAGCCCGATTGACTGCTGACTCATGCGTTCGAGTTCCTGATACTCGCTGAGGCGCGTATAGCCGCTGTCGGTCAGGACGAGATACTTCGACTTTGCCGGAAGTGAAAGATCGTCGAGGGTGTAGTACATACTGACGCCGATCCCTTCAGGGATGACCGTCACCGGCCAACTGTAAAGCTCAACGGGGAACAGCAGCGTATTGCACCAGCCGCTCGGCGCGTCGTCCTGGTAGACCACATGCGGGTTCACCAGCGCATCGACCTGCTCGATGTAAGGCCGGTAAGGGAAAAAGCGCCCCTGCGCGAAAACGTCGTAGGTGGTGGCAAAAAAGGGCACGAGCAGCAGGTTGACCAGGATCACCGCGATAACGGCCCGCTCGTGCTGCTTGAGCAGCATCACCAGCAGCGACAGCAGCAACGCGGCAACGCCCATCCGAAAATCGACCTGATAGAGCAGGATGAGCAGGAACAGCAGCATCAACAGGTTGAGGCCGTGGAACAGGATCTCGCGCGGGATGGTGTCGCCCAGGCGGAACGGCTGGCGGGCGCGGTAGGCGCGCGTGGCGCTCACGGCCAGCCAGATGGCGACACCCGCGAGCAGCAAGAGGTACTCGAACCACATCACCACGCCGATAATGAGCCAGTCGAAGGAGGGCATATCGTCCTGGAACAACCGACGGTTTAGCTCGATGCGATCGCCGAACATGTCGAGCGCGGCGTCAATCTTATCGCCCAGGCCGGAGGCCGCGCCGATGGCGTTAAAGAGCTGGTCCGTGAAGCGGTAGGGCAGCTCGGAGCTGATATAGCTGTAGAAGGCGAATGCAGCGGCACTGAGCACCAGCGCCTTGACCAGCGCGAGAGCATAGCCGCGCCAGTTGTTCCGGGCGGACAGCAGAAAGTACGGAAAGAACGCCAGGACCCAGGTGCCCCGGATGAGGGAAGCGCACAGGATCGTGCCGACGATCAGCGCCTGCCAGCGGCGCGGCAGGGACGGTCCCTCGTTAAGGAGGCGATAGAACAGCGCGGCCAGGGCGATGGCGACCGCCGCCTGAAAGCTCTCCTGCATGCCGGTGGGAATGTAAACCAGCATGGTCCAGAAGGTGCCCAGCAGCAGGCCCGCCAGCACGAGCTGGCGTTTGGTGGGCCGGGCCGCATAGATAAAAAAAGCGATGGCCGCCGTCATCAACATGATATTGAAGAGGACGCCGGAATACAGCTCCCAGCCAAAGATCCGGGCGAAGATGCCCTGAAGCATCGGGTAGAACGGCCCCCAGGCGTAATAGTGGGTGAAGCTGGCCTTGGCCGGAAGCTCGTAGAGCGTGTAATAGCCGCCGCCGGTGAAGCCGTGATGGCTGAAGGTCAGCGCCTGATGCCATAGCGAGACTTCGTCGTTGACCCAGGGCACGAACTGAGACAGCGTGACGCCGACGTGTTGGGTGACCATGAAATAGGTGACGAGCGCGGGGGTAAACGTGACCAGGACAGCCAGCACGACATAGAAGACTTTTGAGCCAACACGCATTCCGTTTTCCTTGCATGGGAGGAACGTTCTGCTTACCAGAACCTTATCAGGTTGAACACAGATAGAGTAACCCGTTGCAGATGAATTGCAAGAGGCGGCGCGGCGGGCGAGGATCAAATGCTGCGCATCATAAGTATCATTATGTTGCGTAGATGGACAACAAACGGGGCATCGTGAGGCGAAGGCCGCGCGCGGGCGGCTGCGGGAACGGCCCAAAATGACGCAACATAATAATTTTTGGGCAAAGAGCACCTCACCCCCTGGCCCCCTCTCCAACCCCGATTGGAGAGGGGGAAAATGCCGTGCTGTAGGCTGGTGTGTCTCTGGCGCGCGTTGTGCGCGTTTGGCCCCCATCCCCTGGCCCCTTCCCTCCTTGCGGGCGAAGGGGAAACCCCCCACGCAATCCTGTTGCGCGGGGACCCCGGGTAAGCAAGAGCCGGGCGGAGCAAGCCCCGCCCCTACGGATCGGCGGCGTCGGGCGCGCGGGCTTACAATCTATGTCGATGGCGTGGCCGGATTGAGAGCACTTGAGCGAGGGCAAACGTGTCTGATACCGTTCTGATGGTGGTAGCGCTGGTGCTGATGGGCGGCGGGGTGCTGCTGTCGATTGTGCCGTTTTTGCCGGGTCCGCTGCTGGTGTGGGCGATCGGCGTGGTGTACGCCGTGCTCGACGGCTTCGACCGGATGCCGTACGTCAGCGTGGGGCTGATGACGCTGGTGATGGTGGCCGGATCGACGACCGAGTTCTGGACGCCCGCATTGGGATTTAAGTCCGAGGGCGGATCGTGCCTGGCGACGGTGGGCAGCATCGTGGGGGGGATCATCGGCACGATCTTCATCCCGATCCCGTTCCTGGGCACGCTGGCCGGGATGGTGCTGGGCGCACTGCTGTTCGAGTTCATGCGGCTGGGCCAGTGGCGCGACGCGGTCGACGCGGGGCGGCTGGCGCTGAAGTTCTACTTTATCGGCGCGGCGCTCGAAGTGACGGCCAGTTTGATGATCCTCGCCATCTTCGCGGCGAGCCTGTGGCTGACCGGGTAACGAGCAGCTGCGGGCCGGGTGGGCTTGACGCGGATAGAACATTTATTCTATTATAAAGCGTGAAGTGACATCACCGCCCGCATGATACCAGGAGGTCCGCTGTGATCACCCACGTAAGCACCCTCTGTATTTTCGTCAGCGACCAGGACCGGGCCAAAGCCTTTTATACCGACAAACTCGGCATGGCGCTGAAAAGCGACCAGCCGCTCTATCCCGGCGCGACGGCGCGCTGGCTGTCTGTGGCTCCGCCGGGCGCGCAGACGGAGATCATTTTGTACCTGCCCGACGAGCACTGGGAACACTACAAGCAGACCGTGGGCAAGTCGCAGGCGCTGACGTTGGGGGTGAGCGACCTGGCCGGGACGTACGAGGCGCTGACGGCCAACGGCGTGACCTTCGCGGAGGCGCCGAAAACGGAGTTCTGGGGCACGTTTGCCACGCTGGAGGATTCCGAGGGCAACCGGCTGCTGTTGGTCGAGGAGCCGGCGGAGGGGTAAGAAAAGCAGTTGTTAGTGGGTAGTTTTTAGTTGTTAGTAAAGGCAAGGGCTAAAGGCAAGCGCAGACCTGATCCCCGGCCCCTCTCCAATCAAGTTGGGGAGGGGTAAAAGGCAGCGGTATTTAGCGGGCGCGGTCAGTCGCCGAAGTCAAGCGTGATGCTGATCGGGCAGTGGTCCGAGCCGGGCACGTCGGCGAGGATCTCCGCCCCGGTGATGTGATCCTGCAAGTCGGGCGTGGCGAAGAAATAGTCGATGCGCCAGCCGACGTTGCGCTCGCGCGCCCCACCCCAGAACGGCCACCACGTATAGGCTCCGGTTTGATCGGGATAGCGGTTGCGGTAGACGTCCACGTAGCCCTGCTCGACGATCTTGTCGATCCAGGCGCGTTCCTCCGGCAGGAAGCCCGTATTTTTGACGTTGCCCTTGGGGTTCGCGAGATCGATTTCGCGGTGGGCGGTGTTGACGTCGCCGCAGAAGATCACCGGGCGGCCCTGGGCGCGCAGGGCGTTGATATAGTCCAGAAACGCTTCTTTGTAGGCCATCTTGAACGGCACGCGCGACAGGTCGCGGCCCCCGTTGGGGAAATAGGCCGTAATCAGCACGAAGTCGCCGTAGTCGGCCACGATGGTCCGGCCCTCGTCGTCATAGTCGGGGATGCCCAGGCCGATCTGCACGCTCTGCGGCTCGACTTTGCTGTAAAGCGCCACCCCGCTATAGCCCTTGCGCGTGGCCGAGGCCCAATAGGTGCAGTAGCCATTGGGATTGCACAGGGCCTGCTCCAACTGGTCGAGCGAGGCTTTCGTCTCCTGCAGGCAGAGCACGTCCGGCGACGTCTGCACCAGCCAGTCGATGAAGCCCTTCTTATATGCGGCTCGAATGCCGTTGACGTTCCACGAGAAGAGTTTGAGCATAGCGCGGTTGTCCCCTGTTCGGCACTTTGCGACAATTCGTACTGACGCGTGCCTAGCATACCCGATGATGTCCCCTTACTGCTATTGAAGGCGCGCAGAGTCGGCCTAACGAAACGAGACGAGACGATGAATCGAAAATTACTGCTTCAGATCGCCGGGGCCGGTTGGGTGGCGGGCATGCGCGCCGCCTCCGCGCCGGCGCTGGTGAACGCGTACCTGTCCCGCTATTTCATCCGCTATTTGCTGCCGCAGCCCGCCCGCGCGCTGAGCAGCCCCCGCGCGACGAAGCTGCTGTGGGTGAGCGCCTTTGGCGAAATGATCGGCGACAAGCTGCCGTTTGCACCCAACCGGACCGATCCCCCTGCCCTGATCGGGCGCACGCTGTCCGGGGCGCTGGTGGGGGTTGCGCTGAGCGCGGCCCGCCACGAGCGGCGCGAGGTTGGGGCGGTGGTCGGCGGGCTGGCGGCGGTGGCGTCGTCGTTCGTGATGATGAACCTACGCAAGCAGATCGGCGAGTCCACCGGGCTGCCCGATCCGGCGGTGGCGCTGATGGAAGACGCGATCGTTTTGGGCGCGGGGGCCAACGTGCGGCTGGGATCGGTGTACCGGAAGGGCAGTGATTAGTGGATAGTTGTTAGTTGTTAGTAAGGGCAAGGGCAAAGGCGAAAAGCAAGAACAAACAGTAAAGGCAGGACCGAAAGGCAAAGAAGGGCGAAGAGCAAAGGCAGGAGCAAGGGCAAAAGGCAAACGCGACCTCACCCCCGGCCCCCTTACAAGGGTAGGTTTTTTATGGAAGCCCTAGAAGGCTTAAGCTTTCACGAGTTTTCGAGGGCCTGCGGTTGTTCCAGTACGGTGAAATCGTGGGTGGTCTAAGGTCGGTTCCGTCTTAAGCACTGGCAAGACCAGAGCATGAAACCCTCGATTTTCAACCGCTGGAAAGTGAATCACTCGCTTAAGCATTGGCGTGTGATTCCCAAGAATTAAAAACCTACCCCTGAAAGCCCCCGGCCCCTCTCCAGTCGGGGCTGGAGAGGGGAGACAGGCAGGTGTATGGGGTTTTGTGGAGGGGCAATTCGTGAATTGCCCCTACGGGCGGGTACAGGCCGGGGGTGCAGGGGCGGGACCTGATCCCGCCCAGTTTCTCCCTCCACGCAAAAAGAAACCGGATCAACCCGCCCGGATTTTTGTGCCGGGGTGGAAGGCGGCGAGGCACGAAAAAGGGGCGTAGGTGTGTACGCCCCTGGAAATGCTGCAGAGCGGGTGCAGCTTAGGGGATGCAGAGCCGCTGCCCGGCGTAAATCCGCGAGGTGTCGTAGATGCCGTTCACCGAGGCCAGGGTGTAGAGCGAGACGTTATAGGCCAGCGAGATACGGAACAGGTTCTCACCTGCGGCGACGGTGTGATAGGTCCGGCAGGTCGTCGTTGGATAGGTCGGGTATGTCGGATACGTCGGGACCGTCGGATAGGTGGGATAGGTCGGGTACGTTGGGTAGGTTGGGTAGGTCGGCGTGGTGGGGACTGAGACCGACTCGACCGGGAGCGACAGAATGCCCACAGAAGGCGTGATGTAGCCCGCGTTCACCCAACCGGCGACGCCGTTTGACAGCGAGATCTTGACCCACGAGCCATCCGCGTTGCGCGAGAGCAGGCTGGCCGTCGCGCCGCGATAGAGCGAGGTTACCTTGCTGTACCACCAGCCCGGCCCGCTGCGCACATTGAGCGCGCCCGTCGTCACCGTAGCGAACGATCCGCTGGGCGGCGTGGTGGGGGTCGGCACCTGGCCGCTCTCGACGGGCAGCGTCCAGTAGGGGTAACCCGTGCTCAGGTAGCCCACGTTCACCCAGCCGACGACGCCGTTATCGAGCGACACCTTCACCCACCGGTTGTCCGCGCTGCGTGTGCCCGCGAAGTACAGCACCGCGCCCCGGTAAACCGAAAAGATCGAGGCGTACTGCGCGCCGGGGCCGCTGCGGAGGTTCAGCGCGCCGGTGTTGACCACGCCGTACGCGCCGGTGGCGGAGGCCTGCCCGCCGGATGTTCCGCTGCTGGTGGCCTGCAGGCAGACCGACTTCACCCACCCGCTCGCGCCGGAGACGTACACGGCGATCCAGGTCGTGCCCTGGGCGGAGGTCGTGCCGCCGGTGCTCACGGACTGATTCTGGTAGAGGGTGGCGACCTTCGACGAATAAATGTCAGGTGAGCTGTGGACGTCTTCGGCGACGCACGTCACGGTCGCGGTGCCCGACTGCGCCGCTGCACGGCCCATCGGCGCGAGTCCGGCGACGATCGCCACGATGACGATCACAGCCATCACGGTGCGATTGCGGAAGGATGCCAGCTTAAGCATGGTGGTTCTCCTGGTTAGCCGCTATTTCAAGTTGCCTTATCCGGTATGTTACTTACAGTGTAGGATAAAACCTGTCGGGACTCAATGCGCAGGTGATAAGGCGCTCGTTGATAGCAGGTCAAGCGTCAGCCATGCGTCAGCTTCCGCGTAGGGTACTGTAAGCGGCGAGGGAAGCGAGCCGCGGTTAGCAAGGGCAAAGGGCAAGAGCAAACGCGACCTCACCCCGGGCCGGACAGGCAGCGAATAGTCGTTAGCTGTTAGCGAAAAGCAAAGGTAAAGGCGAAAAGCAAGAGCAAACGCGACCTCACCCCCGGCCCCTCTCCAGTCGGGGCTGGAGAGGGGAGACAAGCAAGGGATCGCGGGGTTTTGTAGGGGCGGGGATTGCTCCGCCCGGCGCGTTTGCCCCCCGCCCCAAACCCCTCCCCCGTGAAGAGGGAGGGGCTTAAAAACTCGGGTTTCTCGAAGGGCCGGGGATGGAGGGCCAACAGGCGGTCAAAAAATGGGGCGTATGGCGATACGCCCCTACAAAAAGGTTTGTGGATCGGAGCGGCGCGCAGCCGGTCGGCGGGGTTAGCGGTCCTGGCAGTAGACCTGGATGGCGCTGCGCAGGAACTCGCCGAGGTCGGGGTGAATGCGCCGGAACGTCTCGATGAAGTCGGGATGCTCGTTGTAGAGATCGCCCAGGCCGAGCAGGATCTCGGTCGTCGGCTCGTAGAAGTAGCGCAGGTGCTGGTGCCACCGGGCGAGGCCGTCCTGCGCCTGGGCGCTGGCCGGGCCGTAGGGAATGGCCGCCGCGAGATCGCGGTAAATGGCCCCGCCCTCCTCCTTGATGCGCTGCTTGTCGTCCGCCGTGTAGCTGCTCCAGCGCCGCCGCGATTCCTTCAGTTCCTTGTCGCCGTAGCGCTGCTCGATTTCGCGTTCGTATTCCGGCTGCTTTTCCTCAGACCAGACCGCGAACAGTTCTTTGTCGTCCATCTCGATCGTCCCTTTCAGGTGCAAAATCGTGCGCTCGACCGTGTCGATCAGCCGCGCCAGGCGCTCCTGGCGACCGCGCAGCGCGTGCCGGTGTTCTTCCAGCACGCGCACGAGGTCGAGGTCGGGCCGGTCGAGCACCGCGCGGATCTCGTCCAGGCTCAGGCCCAGCTCGCGCAGGAATAGAATCTGCTGCAAGCGGAGCACCGCCGACCGCTGGTAGATCCGGTAGCCGTTGGCCGGGCTGCGCTCCGGGCGGAGCAAGCCGATCTCGTCGTAGTAGTGCAGCGTCCGGGCGCTGACCCCGGCCAGGGCAGCGAGCTGTTTTACGGTGTAGCGCGTTTCCATCGTCATATCTGCCAGTCTAAACTATGACGTAACGTGAAGGTCAAGGAGGCAAAAAAGCGAGCAGCGGTTAGCTAAAAGCAAGGGCAAAGGCAAAGGGCAAGAGCAAACGCGACCTCACCCCCGGCCCCTCTCCAGTCGGGGCTGGAGAGGGGAGACAAGCAAGGGATCGCGGGGCTTGCTCGCCCGGCGCTCTAGTCGGCCAGACCGGCGGCGGCAAAGTCAAAGGTCGCCGCGTCTTCCATGCAGTCCGGCCAGCCCTGGAGCCACGGCGCGACCTCGACCTCGCGCACGCGGTCGGACATGGGAATATACGGCTTCAGGTCCAGGAGCGGCGAGCCATCGACGGCATCGATCCACGGAACCAGAATGTCACCCGCCTGCTCGTCGAGACCAAACATCGGGCAGATCGTCATCGCGATGGGGTTGGGACGGTACGGCGACCGGCACGCGAAGACCCCGGCCCGCACGCCCGAAGCATACGGCAGATCGGTGGTCAGTATCTCGCGATCCGGCGCGTTGTCGTGGCCGCTGGCCCACCACAACACGATCACGTGGCTGAACTGGCCGAGCTGCACCAGCCCGGCCCGGAACGGTTCGGCTACGGCCAGATGCACGCCGTCTTCCGCGTGCCGCACGTGCCCGATCGGGTGCAGGGTGTACGCTTCGCCCTGTGGCAGGGCCTGGTCGTCGTTCATGTGCTGATCCTCCTCAAGGTCACCTGAGATCACTGCGCCGCGTCACTGCGCCGCGCCTGCTCATCATGGCGCGGATCGCACGAGTTGAGGTTCCCCAAAATTTGGTCTGAAAATGAGCGTCGCGCTAGACTAGGGTTTATGCTCGTACAAAAGTTTGGGCGGATCCCGCAGGATCCGCCCACTGCTTTATATAAAGCCCTCAAAGCTCAATTTTCCTCTCAAATCGTGGCCCTGCCCCTGCCTTTTACCGCCCTGGGGAGCACCCGCGCGCCGGAACGAGGGCAGCGGCCCTATAATCTGGGCAACGACCACCCGACCGCATCTTGCGTTTTCTAGACGAGCGCGCGGCGCTGAGCCGCCGATCGACGCGGCGAAGGAGGAACGATCATGAGAAAGAGAATGGCTCTGCTGATCCTGCTGGACGGGGTGATGACAACCGTGCTCGGCAAGCGCTTCCTGCGCGTCCTAAACGAGCGGCTGCCGTCGCCAGTGTCGCACATCGCGGGCTTCTTCTTGCTGTGGCCGGACGCGCTGCTGCGCCGGGGTGCGGCGATGCAGGCCCTGACGGGGCTGGCCCTGCTGCGGACCGCCGAGGACTGACTCGCGCGAAGATTCTCCCAAAGCGCGAAGTCGGTGTATAGTAGAAAGACCTTAACAAGTGAAAACAAAACACTCGCGTGTCCGCTGTAAGAGGAGCCGCCGCGAGTGCTGCACAAAAAGGTGGGAAACCGGGATTGCGCCCGGAAATGTTTCCCAGAGATAGTCTAAGTATAGCCCAAAAGGGCTTTCTGACAAACCCCCACCTGACGTGCAGCACTCATAAACCAGCGACGGCTCCCCCACAGCGGCGCGCAAGTGCGCGTTTTTACGCCTTTGCGCCGCGCGGCCTGTCCCCGATCCGGCTGGCCGCCAACCCTCAAGGGAGATTAGACTTATGTCTGCTGCAGTTGCACCCCGTACCCCGTTCTTCATGGTCGCCAACGCAATCGTCGACGACTACCAGCTCAACCCCTACGAGATGACGCTGTACAATGCCATCCTGCGCCACGTGAACTACGCGACCGGCACCGCCTGGCCCAGCCTCAACCGACTGATGGCGCTGACCCGCCTGGCCCGCCCAACGGTCGTCAAGTACATCCGGCGGCTGGAGGACAAGGGCCTGATCCGGGTGACGCGCGGCTATAAGAAGGGGTCCACCGAGCGCGCGGTCAACCAGTACGAAGTGCTCGCGCCCTCGCCCTACCGCGACGACGCGGCAGCCGGGGATCGGGGTGCGCGACATGAAGCGCCTCCCGCCCCGCCGGAGCGCCCTGGGTTACCGCGTGAACTACCCCCTGTTAACGCCGTTAACTACCCTGGTAAACGCGATTTACCACCCGTAGTAAACGCCACGAACCGGAATGAAACGGCCTTAAACAAAACGATCCAGGACGAGATGCCGCCGAACGACAGGGGCCCGGCGCGCAGCGCCGGATCGCGTCTGCCTGACGGCAGCGCGGCCCCCCGCCCCGTCACCCTCACTCAGGAGAAAAAACTGTCTCACAGCGAAAGCTGGGGCCTGTTCTGCCGCACGCTGGGCGACATCTGCGCGCTGGACTTCGAGGCCAATCAGGGGCGCATTCGTAAAACCGCCAGCCCCCTGTGGCGCAAAGGCGACGGCTACGAGCCGGAAGATCTCCGCGCGTTTGCCCGGTGGTGGGCGAAAAACGACTGGCGCGGGCGCAAAGGCGAAGCGCCGCGCCTGCGCGACGTGACGGAAAATATCCGCGTGGCGGTCGAGGGCATGGGCCTGCGGGCAGAAACCAGCGACGAGATCCGGCTGCGGTACACGCGGGGCGAATACGCGGACATCATCAGTTACTGAGTCCGCGCGCGGGGCGAAAGGGAAAATCAAAAAACGGGCGGAGCAAGCCCCGCCCCTACGGCGCGTGCGTCAATAGGTAGGAGTGGAACCAGTTTCCTCGCTCAAAAAGTGCATAACACGCTTTAGAGGGTGGCGCGCTCGGCAAGCAGCAGCCGCAGGTGACCCGTCGCGTTCATCATCTCGTAGGGCACGTCCGCCGTGTGCGGGTAGTCCTCGCGCTGCACGATCACGTTCGGGTAGCGCTCTTTGAGGTGCGGCGCGATCATGTACGCCCCGCCCCCGGCCAGGATCACGCGGTCCACGTCGCCCAAGTCGTTCCACTGCTTCTGGAACACGTCGCGCTCGACGAGGTCCGCCAGCCGCACGCCGAGTTCCTCGATCCATTCGTCCAGATCGATGCGCTCTTTGCTGTGGCGCAGGGCGATAAAGCCGTTGCGCAGCGCCGTCTCGCATTCCTCTTCGGTCCAGGCTTCTTCGAACTCGCCCATCGCCCACTGCTGCATGAGCTGGTAAATCTGGCTGATGCTGTTGGTCAGGCTTTTGGCGGTCGGCTCGATCAGTTCCGGCCCGTCGAAGATAACGGTGTCGATGGTCCGGTAGCCCACGTCGATGACCCCGGTGCGGCCCTGGGCAAATGCCGCGTTGACAAAGGCCCCGTCGTGGTCGAGCATATACGCAGCCCCGGCCCCGGCCCCTTCGGGAAAAACCTGCGTGACTTCCGCATCGATCAAATAGATGTGCGATCCGTACTCGACGCGATAACTGCCGCTCAAGTCAAGCATGCGCTGGCGCATCCGGTAATAGACCGGCGGAATGTTCAGCAGCCAGTTCACCTTGACCTTGAATTCTTCGGCCCCGCTGTCGATCAGGGCATCCAGGGCGCGGACCGTCGCGGCCAGGATCAACACGAGCTGGTACTCGCTGCCGATACGATCTTTGGACGTGTTGCGGGTTTTGAGGCCCGTGAGGATATTGGCCGTATCGCCCACCGCGAACGATTTGCGATCCTGCCAGGCGCCGGTCTGCGTGTTGTAGCGCTCCATGTGGATGGTAAAACCCTGACTGCCCAGGTTCATCCGCACCGCTTCGATCTGCTGGATTACGCTGGGGAAGATGAACGGGGATAAGCGCTCCGCGACGACGCAGGTCGTGCCGTTGCCCGCGTCGATAACCAGATCAATAGGATATTTGACGGTATACACTTTTTTGCGGCTCCTCTTGCCCACGGTCAGCACCTCGACGATCCGTTTTGCCCAAAGCGGCGGATAGACTGCAAAAGATTTTGTTCGGGACTTAACCCGTTAAGGGCCGGTGACGAACCGGGCGGGTTGAATGGCTCGGCCTCCATGGGTCGCGCCCGCGCGCGGCGGGGCCGTGAGAAGTCCAGGCCGGACGCGGACACTGCCCTGTCGTCGCTGCCGGGCGGCGAGTCGTCCCAGGCGGAGGCGGCTTCGTCGCGGGCGGGCACGGTGCGCCGCCGTCTGCGCCGCGAGTCGCCCATGATCGACGAGGCGGGGTCTTCCGCCGGGAACTCGTCGAACGACGGCGCGCGGTCCATCTGCTGGTTGGTGACGGCTTCGCGCAGTGCGGCCAGCTCCTGCATGACCCCGGCCAGGGTGTCGCCCGTTTGCTCGTAGGCGGCGGGGCGCGGGGCCGGGACCGGCTCCGGTTCGACCGCTGCCGGGACGACGACCGGCGCAGCCGCTTGCAGCGCGTCGGGAATAGGCAGCCCGGCCATCAGATAGCACGCGAGCTTAACCATTTTGGTCATGGTTTGCGACTGCGCGTACTGGCCCAGCCAATCGACCAGCTCGGCGTCGTCGGCGTCGAAGCGGATCATGATGCCCTGACGTGTGTGGCGTGCCTTGCCCATAGCGCCCTACCCTTTTCGGCCATGCCGGGGTGCGTGTTCAACCCGGCGAAAACGGTGCTAGCACTATGCTAGCATAGGTAAGGGTAGTATTGCAATAGGTATGCATATGCACCGGGTACACCGGGGGTAAACCATTGTATCGGGGTTATAGGGCTTGCAAAGACCCCTTGTTTAATGGCCCATGCAAGGCCAAGATGGTGCTGCAAGGGTTACGCGCATACCCTATGCGTGCCCTCGTAAACCCTGGTAGACCCCTTGCACGAGTGAGCGCAGGCCCGCAGCATGTGCTAAAATGCAGTCAGTGCCGCGTAGCAGCGAGAGAAGGCCACCGTGAACCCCGCCGAGCTAGCCAAAAAGATCGACGTATCGGGCGATACCCTGCGCCGCTGGACGAAGGAATACCGGGACTTCCTCTCGCCCTCCGCCACCCCGCCCAAAGGCCAGCCGCGCATCATGTCCGAGCACGACCAGCGCGTGCTGCACATGGTCAAGAGTCTGCGCGACGCCGGGCAGGACCGCGAAGCGATCATCACCACCCTGCACCGGGAACAAGAGGACGGCTGGGCGGGCCTGCCGTCCGTGCCGGATGGCTGGCAGTCGCCCGCGATTCGCGCCGACGTGGCCGCCTCGCGCGCGACCGAGCTGGCGACCGTCGCGGCGCTGCAAACGCAGCTCCAGCACGTGACCCGCGCGCTCGAAGACGCCCAGCGCCGGGTGATGACGCTGGAACAATCGCTCGAACAGGCCGCCGAGCGCGAGCGCCAGCTCCGCGACGACAGCGTCGCCCGCGAGCGCGCCCTGAACGAGCACGCCGCCGAGATCGACCAGCAGCGGCAGGTGCTGCAAGTCAGTTTGCTAGAAGCGAAAGCCGACGTGACCCGCCTGGAAGGGGATCTCAAGGCGCAGTCCGCGCGGCTCGAAGCCTACAGTTTTGGCCGCGAGCGCCCGATTCACATCGTGTACATCGTGGCCGGGGCGCTGCTGTTCGGGGCGCTGCTGGTGGCGATTATTTTTGTGGTGGCTTCCCTGCTTTGATCCTGCGCGGATCGCGCCGCCTCGGTACAATGTCCGGCATTGGGCGTCGATAGGATTGAAAAGAGCAATTTAGGATGTCTACCAAAGATACGTCCCCGGCCACGCTGTCCTTAAAACGTCAGGCTGCCATCTATGCGGTCGATACGTTCGTCCGGTCCGGCATGATCCTGGGCCTGGGATCGGGCACGACCGCGCTGGAGGCTGTGCGCACCATCGGCGAGCGGCTGAAGGAGGGTACGCTGAAGGACATCGTCGGCGTGCCGTGCTCGATCTGGATCGAGGAGCACGCGATTGAGGCGGGCGTGCCGCTGACCACGCTCGACCAGACCCCGCAGGTCGATCTGACGATCGACGGCGCGGACGAAGTCGACCCGAACCTGGACCTGATTAAGGGGGGCGGGGCCTCGCTGCTGCGCGAGAAGATCGTCGCGCAGGCGACGGCGCACGAGGTGATCATCGTGGACGCGTCGAAGATCTCCGAGGGCCTGGGCATCCTGTTCCCGCTGCCGGTGGAGGTCGTCACGTTCGGCTGGACGTCGCAAGACGCGTTTTTGCGGGACCTGGGCGCGCAGACGTCGATGCGCCTGACGAGCGAGGGCCAGCCGCACATCACCAACCAGGGCAATTACATTATCGACTGTGACTTTGGCCGCATCGAGGACCCGTACGCGCTGGCGGAGGCGCTCCAGCGCCGCGCGGGGATCGTGGAGCACGGGCTGTTCCTGGGCATCGCGCGCGACGTGATCGTGGCCGGGAGCGACGGCGTGCGGCACCTCAAGCGGTCGTAGCGCCGGGACACGCAGAGGCGAACAGGGCAGGGGGCGGATCGGGCGATCCGGCCCCTGTTTTTGTGTGGGCGGGTGGGTGAGCCGTCGTGAAAAGCAAAGGCAAACGCGACCTCACCCCTGGCCCCTCTCCAGCCCCGACTGGAGAGGGGAGACAGGCAGAGATCGGGCGCGGGGTGTTTAGGGGCGGGGTTGCAGATCCGGCCCCTGCAATGTCTGGCGGGGTGGACTACTACTCGCCGAGGGTGAACTCGGCGCGGGCCAGGATCTGGCCGTTGACCTGGATCTCGATAGCGTGCGCGCCGGGGTAATATTTGCGCGTGGTGACGGGCCGGAAGCTGTGCCGCTTGGTGATGGACAGCGTATCGCGCGCGGGCAGGGTGACTTTCGCCAGCTTGAACACTTTTGCGGTGTGCTGCCCGTTGGCGCGCATCAGGTGCAGAACGTAATCGATCACCAGATTCTGCGCCGCGTCGCCGGTAGAGCGCACCGCAAAGGTAAACGTGACCTCGCCACCGGCGGGCACCTCGCGCGGGTCGACGTACAGGTTTTGCACCTCGAACAGGCCGCCGTCCTCGTAGCCGAGCAGGGCCAGCGCTTCCGGGCTGCCGCGCTTGACCAGCGTGCGCAGGGCGTGCGTCATCAGGCGTTTCATTTCCGTGGAGTCGTGCGTTTTCCAGCGGTCCAGCACGTCCAGCACCACCTGCGGATTGTCCTTGCTGATGTCGTTGAGGTTGTTTGCCACGCTGCGCCGCACGTATTCTTCCTCGTCCAGCTTCAGGTGTTCCAGCACGGGCAGGATGGGGGAGGGGTCGATCTTGAAGCCGGTCAGGGCCATGCCCCACGGCAGCCGGGGACGGCAGCCTTCGCTGGCGAGGCGGCGCACGTGCAGATTGTCGTGCTGCGCCCAGGCCAGCATCTGCGCCATCATACGGTCGGGGTCTTCCGCGATGAAGGGCCGCACGGCGAACTCCGCACTGGCGATCCGGGTGAACTGTTCCAGCGCCGGGAGCGACGCATCCCAGTTCTTCAGCCCGTACACCTCGACAAAATCGGGAAAGATCATCGCCTCGAAGCCGAACAGCGCCCCGCTGGCCGCCGCCGCGCGCAGGACGTCCAGCGCCTCCGCATAGCGATTGGGCAGGCGTGGGCGCAGGCACGTGGTGACGTGGCGCATGCGCGCTTTGAGTTCGAGCGTTTGCCAGTTCTGGTCGAAGACCGAGGCCATGAAGGCCGGGCAGTCGAAGGCCGGGTAGGCGCGCTCCATCGCCTCCGCCAGCGCGCCGATCGAGTGTTCGTTGAACAGGTTCTTGAGGGGTTCGGGCATGTCCGCATTCCAGTAGCGCATGAGAGCCGCCTGTCTTATGTTGTCTGTGGGAATTAGAACATAGGTTCCGGCATGAGGCAACATTCCCGGTGGGGGCGGGTAGTTTTCTGCAAGGGCAAAGGCAAGAGCAAAGGCGACCTCACCCCCGGACCAGACAGACAAAGGATCGGCAGGGTTTGTGGGGGCGGGGCGTTTCCGCGTAGCAAGGTCACGGCGGCAGATAGGTCAGGTAGGGGCGTATTGCAATACGCCCCTACGGGGTGAACCCGGCGGGGCAACGAAAAGGGCGGATCACGCCGATCCGCCCTGGCATTTGTCTTTAGCTTTTAGCTGAAAACTGCTGGCTGTTACCCACTGCCTTCCTGGGCCTGCCATGCGACGTGGCCAGCGGTGATGGCCTGCGCGTCGATCTTGCGGGCGCGGCGCGTGTTGCGGACCCGGTTCTGCCGGATGCGCCAGAGCCGGTAACGCTCCGGCCCGCCGATCAGGTGATCGAGCCGGGCGGAGCCGCCGTGCCGGACCACTTCCGCTTGCTGGTGCAGCAGCCAGCGCAGCCGCTCCGGCCTGGTCTGCCACTGCACGAGCACCATCTCCAGCTTCAGCGCAAAATCGGCCAGCAGGCCGCTGGTGCGGGCCTCGTCGCGCAGCATGGCGATCATGGCGTCGCGGTCCGGATGCAGGGCCAGCAGCGGATTGCGGTAGATATCCAGGATATTCGGGATGGGCGGCTCGTCCTGTGCCCGCGACCGGTAGCGCGCTTCCAGGTCGAGCACCTTCTGCGCCCAGGCGGCGTGCGGGCGGTGGTACTCGATCTCGGCGTGCAGCGCGCGCTGCATGTCGGGCCGGAAAAGCAGGCGCGGGTTCTGCTTCAGCTCGCGGATCAGCCGGTCCTGCTGGCCCACGTCGATGCGGGGCTGCGGCAGCGCGAGCGTGGTCACGAACTCGACCTCGATCCGGCGCGGGGCCGCTGGCGTCGCCGGGTGCGGCGGCGCTTTGGGCGGCGGATCGGGCTGTG